>JACCDG010976158.1_pt1 | contig 20836 bp, 38 predicted proteins | sample 7442471 | NCBI WGS metagenome assembly JACCDG01 (sample SAMN15323444, study PRJNA562643) | freshwater metagenome | isolation source: river surface water | place: USA:Blue River Watershed | collected 2017-08-17 | reverse complement strand
TGCGGAATGGTTAAAAGATATGTGGATTAGACAAGACCAACAAGAGACAATAACCATAACATTTAATCGTATGTAGGTTTGATATTATAAAATATTATATGTATATTTTATTTTATAATGAAAAGGATTATTATATTAATATCGTTGTTATTGGGAGTGATGACAACAGAAGGAAAACCGAAGTACCGAATTGAATCGTGGGTATACAATGGTACAACTTTTTACTTACCACAAGAAAGAGTGTGGTATAGAACAAATTACTTTTACTTACCCTTTAAAGTTTGGAGGTCAGGAGCATATCCCTTCCAACACAAATCCCAAGCTGAGGAAATCATTAACAATTGGGAAACCGCACGTAGAGAAAGACTGGCATATCGAAGGTCAAAATACTATGAAATAGAATAACATGATTAAACCATTTAAGTTCCTCCAAAAGAACAGTGAGATAACCACAACTCAACTACACAGGTATCATAAAAGGGTATTGGATAGGTATAAGTATAAATTTAATTTATATCCAGGTCAATCCAATTATAATGCGGGTGGGTTAATATTTTATACGGTAATGGACTTTATCAATGAGGAACAACTAACCAGTTATAATGAGGTTAGGTCCTATTATAAAATTGCTTACGAACATTTAAGTCACGGTGAGGATGTTATAACAGATGAAGACCATGAGGATTTGGTGAGGTCGGTTGAGTACATAACCCAACCAATACCAATCGGTAATTTAATGGGGGAACTTATTAATGGTATACAAGAGTTGAATGTTCATGTTAGAAATAATTCTTAAAAAATTATTTGGGATATAATAAAACATTTTATATCTTTGTGATGTCCTTTGAACCGCGGTGGTTTAGAGGGTTAAAACAAATATAATATGGAAACATTAATTAAGGGCGGTATTGTGACGCCCCAAACAAGCACAATCGAATTTTTAGATTCAAATCCGAATCCATCATTCCTTTACTCATTAAGAAGTTTAGGATACGTTAACTCATCTGCGATATGTGACATTATTGACAATGCGTTGGAGAGTAATGTTAATGCAACCGAAATTCAGGTTTTCATTAAATCTTCTAAAGAAGAGTACATTCATATCGACATTTGTGATAATGGTGCGGGTATGGATAAGAAAACTTTAGAACAGGCAACTAGATTAGGTTCACAGACTGGTAAAAGTCGTGGTGACTTAGGATGTTATGGTACTGGTTTAAAGTCCGCAGCATCTTCATTAGGTTTGAAGTTCACAGTATTCACTAAGAACATCAATGACCAATTTTGGATTGCCACTTACGACATCGATGAAAAGGTTTTATTGAATGATTTCAGAACACCAGTAAGAATTGGTACAACTGAAGAGTACAATGAATTTAAATCTATCATTGGTAGTGACACAGGAACAATTATTAGAATTAGTAAGTTAGACCAAATATCTGACAATAACGCAAGTCAATTCGCTGACGGTATTCGTAAAGCTCTTGGTAAAACTTACAAACATTATATTGATAACGGTATTAGTATTAAGGTAAACAATAAGACAGTTGAGTCTATTGACCCGATGTATCGTGGACAACCTTGGTCTAAACAAGTTACCAACAATGAAACGTTTGAGTATGAAGGTTTAAATTTTAGATTTAATGTATTCAACATTGGTAAGATTGATACAAGTTTCAACAGAACCTTAGATTATCCAAAGAATCAGAAGAACGCAGGTTTATATATCTATCGTAACTATAGATTAGTTGGACAAGGATTAGACTTGGGTATGGTTGGTAAATTGGGTGATGGTTATAAAAACGCAGTGAGAATTGAATTCTTTGTGTCGGGTGACTCTGATGAGTTATTTGGTTCATCGTTAACTAAAATGATTCACGAGAAAGATGCGTCAGAAATCGACCAAGGATTTAAAGATAAATGTGCCTCACTATTCGGTCCATACATTTCACAGATTCAAAATGTGGAAAAGAAAGATAAAGAGAGTGACGCATTAACGGATGATAAGAAGAAGTCCATGGACAATATCTTTGAGTCTATTAATAAGAATCCATTTGTTAAGGTGGAGAAGACCAAAGGTAAGAATTATCCTGACTTGGATCCTAAGGAGAAATCGACACCGACGGGTAGAAAGAATAAATTCAGTCCAAGACCGAGAAAAGATTTATACACTGACTATCGTGTGGTTAAATTGGACACGGGTGAAATCTTCCGACCTCAAAAGGAGAACGGTCTATATGTTATCGAGTTAAATGAGAACCATCCGTTTTGGTCAGAGTTCTTGGTACACCAAGATGAAACCAACATGGGATATATTCTTAAGTTATTCGTTTCATTATCCATTTCATTAGAGTCGACAGGATTCTATAGTGATAGTATTAAGAACGGTTTATTAACTGAGTTCTTATATCAAACGAGTCAACATCTCAGAAAGTATATTATGTATTAATAAAATGGGGGACTAACAATCCCCCCTTTTTTATTGTTCCGGTTCCGGAGGTTCACTTTCGGGGGATAAACTAAGATAATATGTCAAAGAATATAACAGTTAAATTAGATGCTACCAAGGATCAAATATTGGAAATGGGTCAACTTAAAGGTAACAAATCCAAATTACATAACTCTCAAGGACATCTATTACCATATAGTAAATTAGGGAAATACCTAATAGATAACTTCGGTGGGCAAGTATCAGACGCAATTAGAAAACAACAAGACGATGGGAATATCTGACTTCATTGAAGAACTAAACCATACGGACAGATATATCCATCATATCTACAGCAAGGGTGGATGTTATAAGTTTCATCTACTACTATCCAAGATGTATAAAGGTTGTATTCCCTACACAAACGGGGAACATATCATTACCAGATACAAAGGTAAGTACTATGACATATATGGTGAGGTGGATAATCAGGATGGATTCAGGAAACTATTAGATAAGGAGATTCCAACGGTATCCAAATGGAGTTTTTATATGAATAATCTATTGGTTCTTAAGGATTGTCCCCACTGTGATGAACCCATTATATTAAAGAATCTAATACATGAGACAGTTTAAGTTCTTCCATATAGAAGAGGAGTTACCGAGAGCGTTATTGTTATTTAATGAGCAACTGATTCATTATTGGAATGATGGTGACTATGAGAACACATTAACCGCGAGGGTGATTGCTTGGAGTACGGAAGAACATAGAAGAGATCCACAATGGACATTCACACGTTTCATTGGAACGATGGAGGAGTTCTTTTTGGGTAATCGTGGAATACCGGTGATAAAGTACATTGAACGTGGGGGTAGTTTATTATATATGGGGAATGACTATCCAATAAGGGGTAATCTTGGGGGAATATACGAAATTTATTATTATGAGTACAATGAGAGAGTTTAAATTCTTTACTAAAGATAATAGGATATACCATGAAGGAAGGGAAGTGGTATATGTTGGTTATCTTATATATGACCCTACAAGTTTTGATGCTGTAAGAAGGGTTAGACTAAGGGATGAAGGAGGTAGGATTGAACAAGAACAAATAGATAACACTCACCCTCTATGGGATGAATTAAGAGGGATGGAGTTTTATAGTATATAATAATTTGTTAATATAAGTCCCGGTGCCGAAGGACTATTTATCAGGATGAAGATAGACGCATTATTCATCTCAGATGTTCATCTGGGTTCAAAAGGTTCCAATGCGGACCAAGTTTTAGAGGTATTAAAGCAGTATCAACCCGAGTATTTGTTTCTTGTGGGGGATATAATCGACGGGTGGTTATTAAAACGTAAGTTCAGGTGGCCACAATCACACACCAATGTATTAAGGAAGATACTATCCTATTCCAAGAATGGGACAAAGATAGTTTATATTCCTGGCAATCACGATGAATTTGTGAGGGATTATGAGGATTTACACTTCGGGAACATAGAGATTCATAATGAGTATGTATGGAATAATACCTACATCACCCATGGGGATTTATTCGATGGTGTGGTAAAGTTAAAGTGGTTGGGTATATTGGGTTCCATTGGATATGATATGGCCATATCCATAGACAGAACTCTAAAATCGTGGGGGTATAAGAGATCATTATCCAAATTCTTAAAGAATAGTGTGAAGGAGGCGGTAAAGTTTATGACATCCTTCGAGGAGGAAATAGTTCGTCAGGGTATTAAACATAACTGTAAAACCGTTATGTGTGGACATATACATCATCCCGAGGATAAAATGGTTAATGGAATAAGATACCTAAACACCGGGGATTGGATTGAAAATAACAGTTACATTATATACAACAAAGGAAAATATGAGAGCATTAAACATTAAGGACTATATCACAATTGTTATTCCGTGTAAGAATGAATTTAACTATATCGGAAAGACGATTCATCATATCAATGGTCAATATGGGATAGAAGGAACCAGGGTAATCATTGCTGATGCCAATTCAAACGATGGGACAACAGAGTTCATTGACTTCATGATTGACTTATACAAGGATACACTAAAGATTGAAAGAATTCAGGGTGGAAAGGTAGCCTATAATAGAAATAAAGGGGCGGAACTTGTAACAACCCCATATATTCTATTCATGGACGCAGATACAATACTACTGAATGATGGGACAATAAACAATACCCTATATGAGATGGATTGGAATAAATTGGACTTATTAACGTGTAGGATAAAATCCGTGGGTAATGATATAAGAACAAACATCACATTCAGTATATTCAACCTAATAAACAGTATCATATCAAGAAAGACCCCATTCGCTGTGGGTACATACTTCCTAACAAGAAAGGATAGATTCAATGAGTTAAAAGGATTTGACGAGACCTTAGATAATAGTGAAGACTATTGGTTATCCAAACAATATAACCCAAAGAAGTTTAGAATCTCCAATCATTATATAGGACAAGATGATAGAAGGTTTAAGAAGATGGGATATATCGGAATGATAAGATTAATTATACAAGGATATTTGAATAGGAATAACATAGAGTTCTTTAAAAAGGACATAGGATATTGGAACTAAAATGAATACAATATATCCTATTATTATATCGTTTACAATAGTAGTTCTTTTCTGTATATTAGAAGTAATATATAAGAAGTTAAAATGAGTAAGAGAAAGAAACCCTTTGAGAAGATTGTAAAAGAATGGAGAGAAGCCACCCCCTTAGAAATATTCATAGGAGTAAGAGATAACTTCTTCTTTGGATTCCTTGGGGCAACCATAGTAGTATTCATTAGTACTCGAGTTGATGTTATGGTTCTTGTAGGTTATCTATCTTACTACTACATGTTAGGAAGAATTCAGAATCGTCCCCGTTATGTTACCGACTTGGGTAAGATGATTGTCTTCCCCATCCCCTCCGCTCTTGGAGCATTTGTAGGATATAAATTGTCCTATATTGTACAGAGTCTTATGAGTACCCTATAGTATATTGTTCACGTTTACGTGAACGTTCACTGTCCGTGAACAAGGGTATAAAATGAACACCCGCTTCCGAGATTGGACGTATTTTACTACTCCCTTTGGTCGGTCTTCGACACCGAGTTTGTCACCCTGAAGGGAGGGAGACATCGTCTCCCGACCGACTACACTGCTCATATTTTAGACCTTTTATTGGGCATATTTTAGACCCCTAATAAATCCCCGTTTTTACCCCTGAAATCGGTACTTTTTTTGTACCTTTTTGTCGTGATCATTTTTAGTACACAAAATTATCTTTTTTTATCCCGTTTTTGGGTTCTAGTATAATTTATCCACATTTTAACACTTTTTCCCACATTGGTGTAAAGTCCCTGGGGATTGACCTGTGCGTGAATCACGACCTAGTTTTATTTCCGGTACTAAAATATAACCGTAATAGTGTAATACGGACCAGCAATTATACGGGCCTCCCTAGCGGTCGGCCCTTCAGGGGATGTAGTACAAGGTCATATATATGGATATAATAATGTGTCATACGTCGGTTCCTCAGGTTCCCCCTGAAGGGGTCCGAAGGACCCCGTAATTGCCAAACAATATTAGTGGTCCCGTCATACGTAATTTTGTCTGGCAAGTATTACAACGGGATGAAGGGCCGACCCGACAGGGGAGGCCCGCATTAGTAATACATGTGGTCCGAGTCTTGTGTCATACGAATGTTGCTCGGCACGGGAATCAATGTACCAACATCTAACGCCGGAAGATATTGCTCGGCAGGGTGTCATACGCCCAAAACAAAAAAGGTCCCACGAGGGGACCTTAAGAAGTTCTACTACTATACGTGTATTACTTACCTTGTAATTGATTACGGTATTGAACCGCTGCTCTCTTAGAAGAGAAGTTCTTAGAATACTTTGTTCCGTTCAAACTTACACGAACACGGTAAGATGATCCATCATGGTAGATGTTGTCAGAAACGGGAACGTAAGTAGTTAAAGGTTGACGTGTAGTCTTCTTTTTTGCTGTAGTCTTACGAGACTTGGTTGTTGTTGTTTTTTTCATGACATTATTTGTTTATATATAAATTATAAACAAAATACCTGAGAAAAAAAAATCTGTGGTAAATTTTTTTTCAGGGGTCATGCCGAGCAATATTCACCTGTTCCTTCTCAGAGATCTGACGGGGACTCATATCTTTCTCCCCACTTCTTGGTCATGTACTCGTGGTACCTTTTGATTTTGTATGGGTTGTACAAGAATATGATGAAGTAGAAGTCGAAAATCCATTCGATGCGTTTAAGTAATTTTTTCATGTTGATATGTGTTAGTAAGTGTGCCGAGCAATATCGCCCTGATTCTCCTGATCAGATTAGAAATTGTTGTGGTAAGTTAACTCTTCATCTCGCACCTCATGGAGGTTGAAATCTTCAGTGAGACTCTCGAGTAGTTCGATTTTGGCCCTACCCACTACAGGTAGAACTGTACCAAGGTCGAGTTGGAATTTAATCTTATGGATTTCTCCTTCGACCCATAGTCTTAGACTTGTTTGATTAATGGACATGTTAGATGTATTTGGTTTATAAAATTGTGCCGAGCAATATCCGCCTATGATCAGGATGGTGATCAGTTGGTGAATAATTGTTTGTAACCGCTAAAAATAAATTCAACCTTCCTATTATCGGAATCTACACCATCCATTGTCCAAAAGGGGTTTACTCTAGGGTTATACCTAATCTCTTGTCTGTAATCCTCCGCTCTCCAAGTACTAGGGTATGGTTTCCACGAAAACTCATCACATGTTACCCAAGAACAAACTGATTTGTTTTCACCGTTGAATATTTTCTCAGCAGTTTTTCTGTTGTTCTTTAACTGACAGTCCCACATAAACAGCTGCACCTTGTTAGGATCATAGTAGACCACTTCACCTTTAGGGTCAGTAACTTTCCACTTCATATAGTTCTCACCTCTACCTAAGTTAAATCTAACCTTATACTTCTTTGACATATGGTTTATTTAAAAAATTCAAAATCAATAACAGGTTCTTCCTCCACAGCAAAGTCAACAGCCATTGCTACAACTTCACCGTCGATACGAGCTGTGTAGAGTTGGTATCCACCATCTCCTAATCCACTACGTGAAACAATTCCCTGATCATATGTTCCCCATCCTTCTGTGGTCAGAGTCATCTTGGTCATCTTCAGGTACCAATCACCTCCGTCTTCTTTATCCTTCATGATGGAGTCTAACCATTCGAATGATCTACCGTCGTAACCGACGGTCGGAACATCTATAGTAAGTCCATCCTTTCTGAAGGTTTCATATGAGAAGATACCAGCTTGACCTGAATCCACTCCTACTTCACCGTCCTCAAGGTCCCATACCAAGTCTTCATCATCGTTATGGTCCTGATGGATTACCAAGATCATGGACGAACGTATACCCCAATCTCCAGCATCGTGGGTCTTGTGATACGCGTTGTATTGACCAGGTTTAACACCGTCCAACTTAACTTGACACCAGGTAGGTTCGGTGTAACAAGGGTCAGAAATCATTACTTCTTTACCTAAGGTAATAGTTCTTGCTGTCATACGTATTGTGGTTTAAATATGAATTCATTTAGTTGTACTACACGACGGTGTATCTCCTTTAGGATTCGCCACGGTAGTTTAGAATATTTAATCCTCCTCTCATTCTCGTCATACAACTCACCTGTTACACAACAGATGGAGGTAATCTTGGTCTTGACGATTGTATCCATAAGAAACCTGTCATACACAATTGGTTCCTTCAGGTAGATGTCTCCCGTGTCGTCACCATACTCCTGACAAATCTTGGCAGTACTACGTATTACGATGTCACAGTGCACTCGGTCCCTAATAGACTGAACTTCCGTTCTCTTAACCATAAAATGATTGTTGGGTTAAAGGTATGACAATGTTTAGAATATTCCAAATAATTCTAGAATATTTTTTTGTATTGAGAAATGTTTACACTAATCTCCTGATTCATGGCATCAGTTAGCTTGGTAACAGCTTTACTTACGAACTCCTCGTTGCCCATCAAATTCCGTGTATCCTCACCGTAGAATTCTGTGAGTCCGACGATGACCCTGATGTCCTTGGTACCCTTGTCCCTACGGAAGAATGGGGTTCGAGCGTAAATGTACTCTCTTACTATAGACAACTTGAAGTCCTCACCGATGTTATCTCGGGACCTTAGTTGCATAACAATCTCCTCCAAAGAAGCCAATCGGTCGAAGACGGTCTTATTCTCTGTGATCACTGTTTGATATTCCCTTAGGAATTCGTTCGACTCTTTACTGTTACTTAGGTCCTCCTTAAGGTTAATGAACCTGTCGTATGTACTTACCTCACTTGCATTCCCCACGATACCTGTAAAGACACCGTCCGTTAACTTGTTTACTCTACCCATGTGTATTTTAATTTAAAATGAAATCAATGATAACAATCTGCCGAGCAAATTGAGCTTATTCCCGTCTGTCGATTTTCCTGAGATTCTCAAGTCCATCTTCGTATCCATAGTCATCCTAAAACTACCAGGATTACCTTGAAAGTATTTTGTTGGTTCGATATAACCACTGCTTACTTTATACTTCTCCACCCACTCATTGAATGTTAATGTGGATTTGAATTTGCTTGGTCTAACTCTGAGCTTCTTTTCCATAGTATTCTTTTTGTTCGTTATAGAAATCAGTTAATTCTTTTGTGTCTACGTAAGGGAAATGGGCAATGAACTCCTCCAATGTTTGTTCCTCCTCACCAATGAAGTATTCAGCTTGGGATTCCATCTCTGTCCAAAAGTAATCTTGCTCAAAGACAAATAATCCCTCGAGGTAGTTGTAGTCTTCCTCATTCACTCCACCATCCTTATCACAGAATGTTTTACCGCAGAAGTCACAGCCAGGTTCAGTGTAGTATAACTCCACATCTACGTGGTACAACTTCGCAAGTATAGTACCAAATCCGATTGGTGGTGACCAAGCTGTTTCAGGACTGATAACAATTTCTTCTTCAGAGAATTGTGGACACGAGTCGTCATACGAGACATCCCACTTCGTCCCCCAATTAGTTACGTTGGTGTCGTACCATTTCTCCTGATACTCACCTTCAGTCATATGGTCAGGGTATCCAACCAAAGTCTGAAATAAATTCGATTCGGATTTGTTTTCGATTGACTCCATCATATCCTTGATACGACAGATGTTTTCTTTACTACCAGTGATAGTAATTGTATTTGAACACCAATTTGGCATAATAATGAGTTTTAAGTAATACAAAGATATAACAGGGATACCATTATTCCAAACAATATCCCTGTTATTTTATTTTATTTACCAAGATGCGTAGTATTCATACTCAGCATCATCTTCACAATTAGATAATTCTTCTTGTAAGAAGTTCATTGTATCAACAATGTCTTGCTTATAGTAATCATCAATAGTGTCAGAACCAAAGAAGAAACCTTGCGTTGGTGGGAGTATGTCTTGTAGTACATCATTATCATAGACTTCAACATCAACCATATATTCTTCACCACCTTTCCAACCACCAACAACTTGTTTAGTAACCTTCGGTGCGTTTTCTAAAATGTTCAGAACAGTTTTACACGTTTCTAATAGAACTTCTAAATCAGTCTTGGTTACGTAATACCTAACATCCGCAACAATTTCTTCAGTATTGTTACAGAACCAGCCGTGGATTTGGTTTGCCTTTCTCCAATACATTAACTCCTCGATAACATAAGATACTCTTTCGGATTTAATGTTCGGGTAAGTTACACCACCACGTTTAACGGATACGTCGAATTGGTCTTCAGGTTTTCTGTGTGACCATTGTTTCACGTAAGTTTTTTTCGATAGATACATGTCTAATCCCATGATAATAAAATTTTGATTGTTAATAATGATACAAATATAAAAGAGATATTGTTATATTCCAAACAATATCTCATATTTTTTTATGCGTTTACTTCTTCGTATTTCTCTACGAATTGTGCAGGAGTTCCACGAAACAATTCTGTCTTGTCTTCGTTGTTGTCATAACAAACGTACTCGATTGTTCTGTCCTCTTTAACGATAATGTCGTAAAGATAATCTTCCCAGCTTTCACCTCTACTTTCTAAATTGTGAATGTAAGTACCACCAGGCCCATCCTTAAACTTGGCAATAAGCTGAGCCGCTAAACAACCTGCTCCGTTGAATACTAATTGAGTTTCATTCATTCCTAATCCATTAACAACTTTTGCTGTTGATAACCATTCAGCGGTTTCAAGTGGATGACCTGTAGGGTATCCATCATACTGGCGGTAGATTAAAACTAAATTGTTGTTCTCGATTGAGCCGTCTTCGTTTTTGTACTGCTCAATAATTCTGTAAGTTGAACGTGTTCCCATGTTAATGTGTTTTTGTGATTAATAATATAACGATACAAAGATAATACTTTTTTATTTACCACCAAACTTTTTTTGTTAAAATTTTGTGAAAGATGTTTCTGTTGATCCAGCGGCCAGGAGCTCCCGATATTGCTCGGCACATTTTATCTGGCTAAAAACTGCATGATCCAGCGCAGATCAGATCCCCGATGTTGCTCGGCATATGTAACTCATTGATTATCAGTAGTGGTAATATTTGCCGAGCAATATCAAGCCAGCGCACGATCAGCTGCAAAATCTGTTGCAAAAAAGAATCCCCCGACTTTCGCCAGGGGATACCACACATTACTAACCACAAAACTATAACACTAAACTACTTTTTCGACATAACCATCTCGAACAGATTATTATAGTTGTTATCTATAATCTCTTGTTGAGATTTAAGTACTCCATCTAATGTGGATACTTTATTTAGGAATTCCCATTTACCATTATTTTTGGAAACCCACTTCTCCCAATATTTGCGGTTCTCGCTTAATTGGATTCTAACCCTTAACTTGTTCTTGTGGTCAATCAACTTTAATGTGTCGGCACTACTACTTACTTTCATAAAGGTACAGTTTGATTTCGTTTGCAAAGGTAATACATATATTTTAATAAACAACAAAATATTTTAATTTGTTTAAACTTTTTTAAAATTCTTTAAACAAACTATGCCGAGCAATATCGGATGATCTGCACCGTCGCAGGTAAATCTCGTGGGCATAAAAAAAGGTGGACATTTCTGCCCACCCTTAATCGTTACACTATAAACACTAATCACTAATCCTCTTTTCCGTTCGAATGTTCTCAGCCTCCCATTGTTCACATAACATTAGTATCTCTGATAGTACATCCTCATTGAACTCTTCGTATTGTGCGTCATACGAATCAACTTCATCACTACTCATACTACTTGGTTCGTAGATGTTTACTTCGACAAAGTCTTTACCAAAGTATTCAGCAATTCCTACGAACTTACCTAACTCACCAACTACAATACCAGCAGATTCAGTTTCAAGCTCACCCACCCAAAAGTTTCCTTCTGTTGATAGTATCTTTTTGATTCTATCTATTGTCTCTTGCTTTGTCATACGTTTATTTTATTTGAGGTAAGTAACTTGATTTTCCATCGTGATAAACTATTTCACCCATGTCAGTATAGATTTCGGTAACGGACTCTCCTCCGTTTTCTTCTACACTCATAAGTTCTGTGGTTCCATCATATTGTTCCCACGGCAAATCAGATGTATTACCTTTGTCGAAGAACTCCTTTGCTTTTTCTTTTGCTTCAGCAAGTGATTCTGCCTCAATCTCAAAATGAGTACGATACCATGTAGTTACCTTTTGGTCTACATAAAAGTCAAATGTTTCCATGTGTTTATCTATAAAGGGTTACAAAATTACCAAAATATTCTTCGAACGTATTAACTGCGTTCTCGTAGTCTCCACTCATCATTCGACGAGTAAACATTTCTGAATTGAGACCAAGTTGTTTACAAAGTCTCCCACCGATTCCTATCAGTGCGAATACGTTTCCATCTGGCCCCGTAAGGTCGATTTCTATTTTACTTTCTTTTTCTTCGATTGACTTAATCATAGTTATTAGTTTTTATTTGATAGTACCTTTGTTGTTAGGACCGAAATAATATTTAATAGAATTTTCATCATCACTTTCACCACCGGTCAGTTGACTCAACTCACTTTCAAATTCTTCCCTCATACCTTCAATATCCCACTCCTTAACATTTTCATCAACGTTCCCATCTTCATCTTCGGGATGATTAAACATTACATTCACTTTGATTACATTCTCGTTAGTCTTCCTACACATTGTTTGAGAATACTCTAATTGATTTAATGTGTCCATGTGTTGTTGTCCACTATATCGGTTTTGTTCACGATGGATAACCACTTGATGAGAACCTACAATTTCCCAACCATCTTTAATTCTTTCATTTACTTTGGTAGTTAGTTCACTTGGACTTCCACCACTTACAATTTTATATTCCATCTTATTTACAATTTTCGTTTATTAATGTTATGTCTTCTTCACTCAATGTGTTTACGAATTGTTCACTACAATCGTCCAAGTGTTTACCACTACTAACGTCATAACCACCATTTTGGTATTTTGCGTAAACGATTTTTGTTTCGGTATCAATTACTGAACCGACTGAATTTAGATTTAGTATCATGTTGTTTTGTTTTAGTACACAAATATAAAACGATTATTTTTATATTCCTAATAATATTTGTTAAAATTTTGTGAAAGAAGATTCCCGTGATTAGACGAACCCGGATGGTAAATGTTGTTCGGCACATTTGATTACTGCCGAGCAATATCCCGGATGGAGATCAGATCTGATTCTGGATTCTTGGAAATAAAAAAACCCCCGATTAATTCGAGGGTTCATCTTCAATTATTTCATAATCACAATGTTCTTTACATTCAGAACATATTGGGTCTTCGGTAATCCAAAGTGGGGCTCCACAACAAGTACTCAATTTCATATTGTTTCTTTTTAATGTTTTATATTTCAAATGGTAGGTATTTGGTAGATTTACCCGGTACATATCTTTCATCGATATGGATGTCGTTATCAATAGAGAACTTATTGAAAAGGTCAACTATTTCTTTTACTTTAATGGCGAAAACCGTGGACTTCTCTATTTCACATTCTTCTATGTGGTCGTAGATTTCATAATTAAATGTTAATACACCTTTACCATCTTTGATTACCAATTCTTCGAGAGTATCTCTATTGTTATGAGAAACATCTATCGAATCCCACAAGAGTTGTTTTAAGTCATCTTCACCATCATATTCTGGTAATATTTTGTTTATGAAATGTTTAATTACTTTATTCCCTTTGGTACATTCAACCCATCCATAAGGTCCATCATTTAAGTTGATGGTAACTCCTTCCAATTGTTCTTTAACTATTTGGAATTGTTTTGTTTTGATTGTAGTTTCCATATTACTTCTTTTTATTTTGAAAATTAGTTTTCTTTGACCACTTGTTTAAGAACTTTAACATATCATCAGTTTCAATAACGAAACTATCCATTACATTTTCATCGTAACCATCTTCTTGTAATAACGGAGAATACGAAACTTTACTTTTACCTCTTTTCATCTCAACGAACACCATTATCGGAGCAGATGGTTCACCACTCATACCATCCATAGAATGATATTCTTTTTTCATTTTAATTTTCTTAAATTTCGTGTTGTAGTTTTTTACAAAAAGGTATAAGTCCTCGTAGAAATAATTATCAACTTCATTTAAGAATCGTTTAATGTTATTCGATGGTTCATATGTAAATTCAAAGTCTGTATCAATATCATTTATACAATGATAACTTTTAATAATATCAATATCATACATAATATTGAATGATGTTGTTGTCTTTGGGAATTCGTAATAGTTTTTTTTCATAGTGGTTTATATTTAGAATACAAAGATAATGATTATACTTTTATACAACCAAAATTATTTTGTTAAAATTCTGTTAAAGAAGATTCCCGTGATCAGCGCATGCGCACAGGTGAATGTTGATGGGCAAGTGTAATACGATGCCGAGCAATATCAAACAGTGCCAACAGCGCATGGTGAATATGAAACTTCAGAGCAAAAAAAACCTCTCGGTGGGACAAACCGAGAGGAAATTCAAAATGATAAACACCCGATGTCTTTCCATCAGTCAGTCTTTTGAAAAGGATAGATGCTAATGATTTTAAATTGGAACATCTACTCTATAATACAGAGACTATATGTGCGACGTGGGCGTTGTCTTGTGGGTTTCTCTGTATTACTTATCCTTAACCTTCTTGCTCGGGAACCACCGAGTCTGCTTTTAATCCAAAAACCACAACCTAATATGTTAAACCAATTCAACTAAATCATTGAATATGGCTAATTCTCTCTTACCATATACACCGAACATCTTTGACTCTGTGTTATCATCCTTAGTCAAACTATGTGTAGTGTATTTTGTAATACCTGAAAATAAACCCCAAAGGTTATCTCCTTTACCTTGAATCTCTCCGTTTAAGTCTACATAGAATCTACTCAACTTGTTACGAGTGATTGTGGCAACTTCATCTTCGTTATTCAAATCAACATCTTTCTTAATGTTGAACAACTTCTTTGTAACTGACTCTTTAATAATAGAATCAAATGAGGTTTCACTTAATCTCTTAATAGACTCAAATACTTTCTTTTCTTCCTCCAATACATTCTCAAGACTTCTACAAATCTCATCCACACGAACTACCATGTTTTTCGTATGACGTACCTTTGATTGTAACTCTCTAAAGGCTGCGAAAAATTTGTTTTGACAACTAATAGTGATGTTACTAGGACCGAATGCTAAACTTGTACTTCCGTCGAATGAATTGATACCAGTTAAGTACCCTTCGATTTTATCGTTACCCAATCTCATGTCGTTTGACTTCAACTGAATATACACACGTGCCCCATCTTTGAATGAACCACCACTACGAATTTCCAAACCAGTTTGACCTGACACCTTATCAAGGAGTTCAACCAACTCATGATTTTGAAACGGATAATATTCATCCGAACGAACAGACAATGCTGTGTTTGTGTCGTCTCGTACAATGGCTTTGTAACCATCCAAGATGATACCACTTTCTGTTGTAATACCTTCGGTTCTAACATTCCAGTTAAGACCCGTTGCGTCTAATAATTCTGTTACTCTTGTGCTCATAATATAATGTGTTTGATTATGAAACAAAGATAAGATGGTTTTGAATATAATCCAAATTTATTTTCACTTATTTTAAATTTATTTTGTTAATGTTTTGTGAAGGTGAGATCACCTGAAGACCGGCCGAAAATATTGATGGGCAAGTGTAATACGGTGCCGAACAATATCACGAGCTGATCAGCGCATGATCACAGCGCTGAGTACCAGTCTGTGCCGAACAATAATGGATGATCTGCACCGTCACGGGTACCTGAGGAATAGACATAAAAAAACCCCAACTTTCGTTGAGGTCTTTGTTTGATTCGTATGTATTACCAACTCATTACTCCAATTCTTGTACTATCACTTCCGTTCCATTCGGTAACTACACCATTCCGATTTAAGATGTCACAGATTTGTTGACCATCTCCACTCCAAGCTAAAAAGAAAGGTTTACCTTCTTTCTTATCTTCGTTGTCTTGTTGGTGAAAGAAAACTGCTTTCTCCGACTTACCATCGGGAATAGCGTGCCATCCGCAGTTTTGACAACACATAAAATTTTGTCTTGCGAAATAACCAAACTTCCTTAATTCCTTAAAAGCTGAGTTTAATGTAGTAGACATAGTTTTATTCTTCAATGGTTAAAAAATTAATTAATTCTTCAATGAAAGGAACTGACACTCCAAGATTATCTCGTGTGTTTCCCCATTGTTCCCATTCACCATGTTTACTAATAGTGAAATGTGTTTTTGTACCATCGGATAGTTTGAACCATCCCTTTACCTCATTGGATTTACCAAAGGTTACTTTTTTTGATTTGATTTGTGTTTGTGTGTGTACCATAATGTTTTTTGTTTAGGATATAAAGTTAATAAAATTTTATTACCTACCAAATTATTTCCAACTTTTTTTGTTAAAATTTTGTGAAGGATTTTTCACAGATGCACCGTCATGCGCACAGGTGAATGTTGATGGGCACGTGCCGAACAAAATCAGGGATCTGATCTGTGCAGCTACAGTTCACAGCAAACGCAGCATAAAAAACCCCCACCATTTCTGGTGAGGGAATTCACATTATGAACAACACAAAATCTACATATCATAACAGAAGGTTCCTGCGAACCACAATAAGAAAATTCCAAACAAAACAATTAGTATCGAACCTAAGATACCTTCCCAAAATTCTCTTTTATCTTCACGATAAACTTCTCTAAATAAGTTAAACATATCTTTCATATTAATAAGAGTTTTCGTTATACGTATTACGATTGTTGTATCTATCTCTTGGGATAAATTCTCTACGAGGTCTTTCTTGTCTTTGATAAGACTGATGAATACCCTCATCGATTGTAACCTCGCTCCAATCAATCGTTGGTTTCACTCCGTTATTCATACCCCAAAGAGTTTCGAATATCGTTTCCATTGTTTCTTCTACCATAACATAGTTACCATTCATTAAGAATAACTTTGTTAATGTTCCGTTGTACGAGTTGAACGTTTCAACATTCGTTACATTGTCCCAATTAATAAGGACTTTCTTACCTTGTTTTGTTAATACTACTGAATTCATTTTGATTACATTTAAATTAAACATTAATTAATTGACAATACAAATATACGAGGTTAATTTAGAATATCCAAATATAATTTAATAAATTTTATAAAATTATGTTAAACCCGCCGCGGGAACCTTCCATCCGGGATATTGACCGGCACATGTAATACCTGCCGAACAAAATGTTCCGACGCATCTGAACCAAGATGGGTTGTGGAAATAAAAAAAGGGGTGTCTTACGACAACCCCAATTTTCACTTTACTAACCAACCAAACTCTTAATATCTCAAATTCACTTTATTACCTCTATGGTGATTGTAGATAGTTTCAATAACTTCCACATATTGTTCAACAGTTCCACAAGGTACTAACATTGTTGGTCGTAACTTCAACTTACGGATAAACTCATCAAATACAAACTCGGGTTTTGTACTGAAAATCTTAATCATCGCCCTAACGAAAATCGCTCGGTTGTAATACTTCTCAAAGTAGGGTTTAACTTGTAAAATGTTATTCGCCCACTCTCTACCAACTTTAACACTTTTCACAACATAGTTACCACTCTCAAACGTATGACGTGAAATAGTGGACTGATTGTTATTCAAGAACATTGAAATTTCAGTGTACTTAAACATTGGGAACTCCTTAACAAAGTCGTTAAACTTAATATAGTTCTCATTACCACGAGTAACGTACTTGTGTAAGTGGTCAAACGGACTCCAATTCTTTTGTAAGGTATTCATCTCGGTCATCTCATCACTTCCCGCTCCACGAGTTACCTTGTAACGAATTGGACATTTAACCAAAATCGCAGCCTTTACTCTATGTTGTCCGTCAATAACATCTCCACTTCCGTTGATTGTTACTAATGAACTTGATAACCAACCTTTCTCTTTCATCTTTTGTGAAAGTCTTTTAACGTGATTGTTGTCAATCACACGATTGTCATCACGAAACTTAAAGATTGAATAATCTTTTGTTTCAAAAATTTCTCCTACTTTTTTACCTGACTGAATCTTATTCATAATCGTTTTTGTTCAGAAATCCTGTCCCCGACTTTTTGGTTGTTAATAAATGACATCACAAATATAAGACGTATATTTTTATATTCCAAATTTATTTTACTTTTTTTTTGTTAAAGTTTTGTTAATGAATTTTTCACCTGACTAGTCCAAGGCCCACAGTGAATATTGATAGGCACATGTAATACGATGCCGAACAACATTCCGAGCTGATCGGGCTGCTGATCACTCACCCTCCTGCCGAACAACATCCCACAGGATCGGCCCGGAACTGTGACTCCTCATCTGTAATACGATGCCGAACAAAAATACCCAAGGCCCCTGATGAAGACTCGTATGGGCGAAAAAAAAGGTAGAACAAATGTCCTACCCTTTTATCATTATCACCAACTTCAAACTAATAACTATACTCTTTGATTCTTTCGATTCGATTATCTATGACTTCAGTCAGTACGTCGAAATAGACTTCTTTATATTCGTTTAAGATTTTACCACTATTACTGATGATGTAAACACAATAGGTATCATCCCAACCCAAAGTAATTAATACACTTCCTTTGTGGTGGTTACCACTAACCTTTAATAATAAACCTCTATCGTTGAGATTCATTCTCTTACTAACTCCCCAACTCCAATAGATGGATTTGTTGTAAGACAATACTTCCATAGTTTCAGTTAAACTGAACTCTCTTTCCAACAATGGGAAACATACTTCGAAAATAGTTTTGTTCGTCATAATGTGTGTGTTTTAATGTAAGACAAATATAATACTAATACTTTTATAAAACAAATTTATTTTGTTATGGAAATGTTAAAATCGACATGCACTGTGTCCACAGGGGAAATTTGAAGGGCACGTGCCGAACAAAATCGAACTGGATCAGCGCGCATGTTCCCGTTGTTCCTCTTGTCCTCAAAACAAAAAACCCCCGAACTAAAAGTCCGAGGGTTTCAACAAATAAAAACAAAAATTGAACGACAACTAAAATCTTTGTGGTCGTGGTGTTTTTTTGAACATACCCACGATACCTTGTTTAATTACCATAAAGATAATAGACAAAAATGACGAGAAGAATAGAACTACACAAATAGTCCAAAAGATGAAAATTGCTTTTACCCAAGGTTCCATTGAGTTAAAGATGTCGGTGTAAAGAGTGATTAAACTTTCCATGATTAATGTGTTTTTGTGTTTGTGAATTAATGATATACAAATATAACATTTTTTCTTTTATACCACCAAAAATATTTAATTTTTTTTTGTTAAAATTTTGTGAAAGAAATAAACTGCGCCGAACAACATTTTGGATTACGGATACAGACATCTGTGGGTGGGAGTATCCAAATAAAAAACCCCTCGTAGAAACGAAGGGTCTAAACCATATAGTTTATGATACATATCTTACTTGGTGGGGAGTTCTTTACCAATTCCCCATTCCAAAATTTTATTCAGTAAGGGTAGAACTTTATCCCCAATCATTCCCTCAATCGTTTCTCTCTCTTTCTCGGTATATTCCATACCATTGGTGTAGAGTTTATCCATAATCATATCCACAAATTCATTGGTGGACATATCCTCAATCAAATTGGTAAGTTTATCAACGATTACATCGTCAATCACTTTTTGTACATCTCCGACTAATACTTTTTTCATTGGTTAAATGTTTTGTTGTTAATAATGTAAGACAAATATATAACGATATAATCGTTCCAACAAATTTATTTTGTTAAACCATTGTTAAAACCTGAAGGTGAACCCGTCGGGAACGAAATTTGATGGGCACCATGTAAGACAACCCCACACAATGTAAGACGGGTGCCGAACAACATTCACCTGAACCTTCGACTCAAGTTGGTCTTGGGGTTTTGCCCTTCAAATTTTTCCGATGGACGAACCTGAGAAATTCTTGGACAAAAAAAACCACCCCTTTCGGAGTGGTCTTTGTTTAGTGGGGGGACTAAACTTAATCAATGATGTAGTGTGTACCACCCAAACTGATTTCTTTGATGTTCTCAATTTTCGGAGTGATTACTTTTACTTTTCTTTCTTGTTCTTGTTTTTGACTTTCGTAAACTTTGGTCATATAACTTTCGAACATAATTTTCTCGATTGAGTTACCCTCGTAGATGTACTCGTTTGTCGGTTTGATTTCATCAAATCTTTCTAACATTACATAGTGGGTTGATTGTGTTTTGTCATCAACTAATACACATTTAGAAATATGTGTTTTTCCACTTGGTTTCTCAACTACAAAGGTATTCTCTAAACCCTCGTTTCCGTAGTTTGTTCCTACTCTTGTTTCGTAGTCATTACCGATAAGAAAGTTACACTTACTTCTCTTAATAACCTTATCGTAATAAGGGTTATTAGTTTTGTTCATTCTTACCTTTGTTTCCATTACTACATTTACAAAGGTTGATTTCTCAACTGACATTAACAAAGTGATTAACTCGTTTCGTGTGATGTTTGATGTTGTTTTCATTTTTTTGTGTTTGTGTGTTTGTGAATTAATGATACACAAATATAATACTCTCTACAATATAAACCTATTTTATTTATACTTTTTTTTCAGTTTAACAAAGTATTAACAAGACAGATGTGGGGACATGATCCGGTTCGAATGTTGAGGGGCACCATACCCCCTATACACCACCCCCCATATAGAGTACCCCCTC
>JACCDG011009365.1_pt1 | contig 20842 bp, 12 predicted proteins | sample 7442471 | NCBI WGS metagenome assembly JACCDG01 (sample SAMN15323444, study PRJNA562643) | freshwater metagenome | isolation source: river surface water | place: USA:Blue River Watershed | collected 2017-08-17 | reverse complement strand
TTAGGGAAATGATAACTGATTTGCTCAAGTTGCTGAATAGCTTCATCGTATTGACGAAGAGTTTTCAAGAGTTGATAACGAAGTTTGAAAAAGTGGCGATTGGGAGTATTTTTTCGAGCAATAGCTCTTTGGATAGCAAGAAGTGCTTTTTCAGGGTTACGACTCTTAAAAAGAGCCTCTGCGTAGGTAAAATCTAAAGAAGATGGGCGCTTATCAACAGGAATATGAGCATCAATCAAAGTGATTGCATCGTAATATTTTTTCATTTCATACAGGGCACGGGCTTTCAATCCCACAATTTCAAAGTCCTTGGATTGGTTTTCTGTCAGGATTTGCGATTTTGTGATAACAGATTGAAAATCTTTTCGGCGATTCAGGAGTTCAAGCTCCAACTTCAACGCTTTTTCGGTTTCTGGGTATTCTTGAGTCATTTTTTGAATTATTTTTTCAAGAAGAACATTTTCGTTCAGCCAGATAGCCAAGGAGCCAAGATTGGACCACTCTATTTCCTGCAATCCCCCCTTGAGATAGAGGGAGTTCGCAATCTGTAAGGGAAGTTCTGGGTCTTGACCTGAAGGTTTTTTTGACAAGGCCTTGGCCAGAAGAATTTTCAAGGTTGGGTTGTTTGGGCTGTCTTCCAGGGCTTGCGTAAGAGCTTTCTGAGCATCTCCAAATCTTCCTAAAGACATAGAAGAAAGGGTTAATTTCATACGAGCTTCGGAATGATTGGGTTGGATCTGTAAAATCTGCTTTGCAATTTCAGAGACTTTGTTGGCATTCAAAATTTTGCCAGCATCAATAAAGGTCGCCATTTGTGTCTGTAAATCTTGAAGTTTGTATTCTGAGCTTAGGTTTTGGGTAAAAACTTGATCGCACTGAATTTGGCTGGCTCGGACTGGAGGGGTAGATAAAAATAGGGCGGCCAAAACAAGTACATTTATCATTTGCTGATTCCTTTATTTTCTTCAAAGAAAGGCCGGAATCTATCCAAATCACGGCCAAAACTCCAGCTAAAACTGAAGGAATCCTGTGCTGGGAAAAAATTCCCAAGTGCCAGGCTAGATTCTAGGCTGCCAGGCAGTCAGAAATAGGTGCTAGAGCTTCTCAAAAGCCATTTTCTCTTAAAAATTGTATAAAAGGTGGGCGGAGGGTTTTCTTCACCTTTTCAAGTTGGTGGATTTCAGCAATATCGTTCGGTAAAATGTGGAAAATTTCAAGCATGTGGGCTTGAAACTCATTCGCCATCAATTCCCGATCTTGAGCATTGTATCCCACCCATTCGATCGTTTTTTCAAACAATTCCTGCTGTTTTTTGGAAAGATGATGGTTGTAATAATCAATCACTGCGTTTTTATAGGACTTATTAAGAAAAAATCGGGCATGATGAACTTCATGAGACACGACTCTTTCAGAACTAGTATCAGAAGGGCTTGATATATAGACAACGTTTTCTGCAGAGTCTTTTTGAATGCGAGGCTGAATTTCTCGGCGAAAGAATTCGTCTTCTTGAAGAAAGCGTTTTCTGTAATCTGTCGATTTCATCCTTCGAGCATCTTGTAGAAAGTTTTTAGATCTTTCTTTATCAAACTGTTCAAGAGCCAAGCCTGTTAAATCATGGCCACCAGCCTTGTTCCCAAACATCTCAATCCCATGAATTAATTCAGGAGCAACTTCTGTGTAATGAGATGCTCGGTAGAAAACATTATTCATCGTTGTGATATTATCAAAAATAGCAATATGAGCACCTGGAATATCAGAAAGAGAAATAATTAAGACTCTTGGTTTGTGGACATGAAACCCCTTAGATAAGGGTCTTGGCCAGAGTCGATCTATTTGAGGCAATAGGACCATTAATTCTGCGGTTGTTCTCTGTTTTTCAAAGGAATAGACATCAAATTGGGGCCATTCTTTGAATTCAATTGCCTCATGAAGATTCAATGGTTTTGCTGAAAGATAAGATGGGGAAAGCATGTTGCGATCGACGTACAGCTGACGTCTTTGCAGAATCATATTTTGAACAGAGCTGATAATTTTATCAGTGTTTGATGGTCCATCCATCAGTTGGGTCGCAAGTTTTTGCAAGATGGGCAAAGGCATATTTTGTTCCAAATATTCGTTTTGAATCATCAAATGAACCAAGGACTGTTGTATCTGCTTGGAGGACTTATCTTGGTCTTCCTTAGAAAGATTGAAATTCTGGTTTTGAAAGTCTTTTAATCTTTTTGAAATTTGCTGGACAGTCGACCATGCGTTTTGGATGATTTCTTGATGAATGAGATCAGGGCTTGTTAGTTTTTTGAAACGAATTTCAAGTTCAGATTGGAACACTTCATCACATCTGTGTGTCGATGCAAAAGATAATTGACTGAAAAAAATGATAGAAAAAAGACAGAGTATGAAAGTTGGAAGTACAGAAAGTGCTCCCATGAATTCCTCCCAGGAATATTAAAGATTTCTTCAACAATCGAAGAGCTTATGATAAAAATAATGCTGTCAATTCCTAGTACGCAGGAAGATTGTCTTCAAGGAAATTCTGTATGATGGTAGGAAATTCAGCATTCAATATCTGCCGACGGGACTTGGTGGGAAGTGAGTGTTTAAGAACTGGATATGAGCAAAAGTAAGAAGAATTCATGAAAGAGCCTGGCACCAGGAGTCTGAAGTGAGAATTTACATTGCCACGTGTTCCTGGGACTGATTATCCTTGAAGGCAAACAAGGAGGTTTTATGCAAGTTTCAAAGTTTGTCACGGCTTTTATTTCAGGTTTCATTTTAAGTGCCACTCCTGCAATGACGGCAGAGATGAAGCAACAGATCTCAACAAATATTTCAAATATCACGGACCACCCGATGTCTTCTCAAGTTCAGCAAGAATCATCATCGATTCTTCCGCAGGGAATTCGTAGATCTCGTGGGTACTGCCAATTGATACCTCCAAATACTTTGGATCGAACGGACTTCTTTTATTGTCGTGAATCTTGGGGTGTCACCTTTCATGGGTATTTTGTCAGAAATACAAATATCTGCAGTGATTTAGCGACAGCCTCAAATTTGATGGAATCCTTTGATTTTTGTGAGCGAGGTTTAGAAGCCGGAGAATGCAAAATTTATCCATCTCGTATCGTCACAAAGAATGGTAAGTATTGCAATAATTCCAGTTGGCTAATGACTTTTCAAGGTTATACGATTGATAATTCCTGCGATTCCATCGAAGAAGCCTTTTCAAAAATGGATCAACTTTGCGCACCTTGATAGGAAGGTGATCAGAAGCTTACTTCAGGAAGAAAAGAAGAGCCTTACACTTACAGTTGCTGGGCTCTTTTTTCATCTACGTCCTGGTCTTTTTATAAAAATATATCAAGCAAAGTATATTCGATGAAATATATCGACAAAGGTATAGTTGAAGAGATCAGCTGATTCAGGACATGAAGTGGGATTCTCATTCAGGTCTTATCTGTTCCATGATGGAACCTTATTCAGATTCAGTGGGTGGAACGGGTGGACCAATCGATGAGCGGCGGAAGAGTTGTATTTTTTGAGTGATATATTTTACTGAATCAATATTTGGTTGTTGGACATTGTAGTTCAGTTCAAATTCAAAAAAATCACTCTGAAGATGTCTAAGTGTAGTGGTGTTTACGCGATAATGAATAGAATCGTTTTCGTCGGCATGAATTTCTGGTAGTTCGATGTCAGTTATAGGTCCATCTTCTAGGGGTATTTCAAGGAACCGAACAATTTTTTGTGATTTTAAAAACGATTTCTGGACATAATTATAAGGGAAAAAAAGAAGATATATTTTTCGGCGTTCAGGATCATAATAATGAATGCTGCGACTTTCATTGGCATTCGATTCTGGTGAACGAAAATATTGAAAACTATCCTTGAAATCAAAAAAGATAGAATTGTATTGAAGAAGCCAAGCACGCAAGTTTTGGAGGAGTGAGTTCAGATGACGAGTCTTCATAGAAATGAAAGGAAGTTTCCAGACTTCTTTTTCATGATGAACGTCTAAAGTAGATTGCCCTAATTGAAGACCAAAAGGGGTATGGAAGAGATACACAAAAACAAATTGATTTTTATTTTGGTCGTTCAGGTGAAAGTAAAATCGTGTGTCTGACAAATACAGAGAATCACCTGAATAACCTCCATGCTTTTTCCATCGTAGGATTGTATCTTTAAGTTTTGCTGAAGCAATCAATTGATTATTTGTTGTGTTTCCTACGATCCATAGTTTTGGTGTTTCTTTCTTTGAAGTATTCTTCTTTGGATGGATATGTTCGCCTTCATAAATTTCAGGGTGAATAGATGAATGTTGCCGCATATGTAAACAATCTCGCACTGAAAAATCCAGAATCAAATCAACAGGGTCGATTCCGTACAAAGAAATCAGAAGACGGTTAAGGGAGGGGAAAATTTCTTTAATACGTGTGTAAAAGACTATGTTGGGCATCTCTGATGAAATAGTGGTTGTTTTTTTGTGAAGAGATGAAGAGTTCATTTTATTGATTGAAAATGGAACATGAATTCCAGATGGAATCGCATCGTGATGTTCACCATTGCTGGTGATGAAGTCATCTAGAAATGCAAATGTTTGTTGAGTTTGATCTTGAAAAAAAAGATCCGCATAATTTTCATCGATAAATTTCTTTTTGTAGATCATGAATTCTTTTTGAGTGAATCCTTCTTGAATAGCTTGTTGGACCATTTGATGAAAAGCTTGATTGATTACCTGAGGTGTTAAATCTTGATCTTTATGGGTATTATATAATTTCAAGTAAGTTGTTGTAGCTTGTATTAACTCATTAGAAATTCTTGGAGAATATGGTTTTGTATTGAGATCATCTGATGATGAAAGTCCCGCATAACTTATAGAATCAGAAATCGGCAGTTGAGTGGAAAAAATATCTTGGCACAGCTTTTCAGTGGGTTTCTTTCCCAAAATCTTAGAATAAATTTTTGCAGCACCCGAAGTAAATTTCTCCCGAAGGGTGGCTGCTTCACCTGCGATAGGGAAAATCATAAGAAGGATGGGAAAAAGGAATTGGATCATTCCTTAGCCTTTTTCATGGAACGAAGTTGAAATTCATTCTGCAGATCCAGAAGATAATAGCGAGTATGTAGCGTCAAGCCTTCAGTGTTAGAAGGTGGTATTTTTACATTCGGGTTTTGAAGGAGTTCTTCCTTGATGCGACCAATGACTTCAAGTTTTAAAAAGTGACCATCATCAGCAAGAAAGTAATGCAAAAGTGGGTCGGATAACCAAGGCGATATCTGGATATTATCGTGGATGATAAATTCGCGATCAGAATTTTTTGTAACCATGTAAGCATTCGCTAAAATGAGTACTTTCAGAATTAGACCGTTGCTCTCCTCTGTCCATGGTAAATTGGTTGAGAATGAAAATGCTTTCGCCTTTTCTAAGTAGAATATAACGTAGGATGAGGATGGGTACTTATCTAACAACTTAGGTAAGTTGGTTGATAGATATGTTTCATCCTCCGTCGATAGATGAGGTAACTCCATTGCAACTTCAATGTCTTGAGAAGGGATGGAAGAAATCCAGCGAACCTTGAGGCTAGAATTTGATTTGAAGAAGATAGCAATTGAAATTGTATTGGTTTCAGGATTGTAAAATGGAAAAATGCTATTCATATGTCTTGGGTCGGATATTTGAATTGGAATATGAGCTATGGATTTCAGTACTGGAAAAGGTGTTGAATAGGGGAAATCGACTTTTCTTTGCAAGCTCCATAGGTATTCACGACTGTCATTGGTCGTGTCATAGTCGTAGACGACGTTCAGAAGCTTCGGATTTTGGGTCGGTAAGGAATACACAATGACCCCACTGATGGGATTAAAATCGTCGGCATCACCCATCTTTTGAAATTCAGGAAGATGACGAATGACATTGATGAAATGTTGTTTCGAATATCGATTGCTATTGTGTTGTTGGAGTGTAGATTTACTTGTTCCTTCAGAATCCGTACGCTGATCTGCCATCAAATCCAAAAATTGATGGGAAGAAAGAAATTCTGGCATGGAAGACAACTTCATTTGAATATCCGCTGCGTCCAATTTTGTCAGTTTATTACGATCCAGAATCAGGAATGGACTATCAGGTTTTGCTTCTAAAAAATATTCACGGACAAAGGACATTTTCGCCAGATCTATCCAATTTTGAAATTCACTTTGTGAAAGTTGATGTTCTTTAGCAATGGCCGATAATTTTGAAAAATACACCTTCATTTCCGAAGCGGAAGTCGACTTCGACGCCTGGGTCAAAGTTGCAGCAAAGTAATTATGGGAAGCTTGAAGGAAGTCTGCAGAAACTGTTGATTTGGGATTGCTAGCGCTACCTAGAACGGCAGGAAATAAATCACTACATAAACGCGTAGAACCCAAGGCGGTTTGTGCAAAGCTGCAAGCCATGAAAGAGATCACTATTCGTAAGAAATACGACGGGGAATAGTTCATTCCGACCTCAAATTTGAAGCCATTGTCTGATCAAATGAAAAATATTTAGAGCATTGAATGTGAATCATGGACGATCCTTCTTGGATAAGCCAAGTTGAAATTGATCGTTAAAAAGAAAATAGTGCGTTTGAATGGTCGATCCTTCGATCTCGGGGGCAGCAAAATAAGAACTCGTGCGAGGTCTTATCGTCAGCGTAAGGAAACTACCATCTTTTGCGAAAGTATAATCATATTTTGGATCTAGCATAGATTTTGGTAAGTGAATTTCACCGAGGAAGCCAAAATTGTTTTCAGACAATGCTGAAGACTGAAAAACATAATAAAGAATTTTATTATTTTCAGTTTCTTCCGATGTGGGATCATAATTATGTATTTGTGTTTCAGTTAAAAAAAATAAAAAGGATTTTGTTTTCTCATTATAGAAAACTCTGTCAAACTTTGAAGACAGAATTGGAAATGATTTTGTTAATTGTGATTGAAGTTCATGTAGTTCTTTTTGGTTCAGATGAGGCAATGTCAAAGGCTTTTCCTTGTCTAGACAGGGAATCAAAGAGATCCATCGCATAGATGCATTTGAAGATGTTCTTATAATCATCGCAAGCGATAAGGTTTTTGTATCTGGAGAATAAAATGTGAAAAAATATGAATGGGGAAAAAGAGACATATGATGAGGCAAAATAAACTTCGTATCTAAAGTATCACGTTCAAGAGAGGCATAGGCAATCGATTTTAGATCTGGTGTGGGTATAAGAAAAGTGGGATCGGATAAAGTGTCTACCTTTTGTAGACTCCAAAGATATTTTCTCTCTTTATTTTCGGTGATGTACTCAAAAATAACGTGGAAAAAGTCAGAATCTTGCGATGGATAGAAAGCTACCGTAACTCCTGGACCAGGTTTGCGATCAAATGCAGCTCGAATCACGGGGTATTCTGAAGAATCTTGGATGGCTTCGATATATTTCAATACAGTATCTTGGGGGGTATTGAACATTTGACTAGTAAAGGACTCAGTCCCGTTCCATCTCAATTGCTCTTTGGATTGAAGTTGCTCAATGAATTTTTTTGGATCAAAAAAATATGGCATTGAAGATAATTTCATCTGAATGGCGATATCATCCATATTTTTTATTATTTGGTGATCCAGCATAATCAATTTGTCATCAGTGTTTGATGATAGAAATATTTCTCGAATATAAGTTAGCTTAGACTGTTCCATCCACCTTTGAAATTCACTTTGAGAAAGTTGATGTTCTTTGGCAATTCTTGTTAATTTTGAAAAAGTATCTTTGATTTCCGATGCGGAAGTCGACTTCGAAGCCTGGGTCAAAGTTGCAGCAGAGAACTGGTGGGAAGCTTGAAGGAAGTCTGCAGAAACTGTTGATTTGGGATTGCTAGCACTACCTAGAACGGCAGGAAATAAATCACTGCATAAGCGCGTAGAACCTAAGGCGGTCTGTGCAAAGCTGCAAGCCATGAAAGAGATCAGTATTCGTAAGAAATACGACGGGGAATAGTTCATTCCGACCTCGATATCGATGATTTAACTTGAAGGCTATTGATCGGGAAAAAATACTTCGTTTGTCGAAACGGACCATCTTCGCCAGGTGGTGGTGCGGGCTGATTGATGTGGTAATTATCCATGGAAGAAAGTACGGAGAGTGGAGAGAAGTGCGTCTTCAATAAGCTCTTGTCTTGTAGAGCATGGTGGGTGATTTTGAAAAAGCTTCCATCTTTTGCAAATGAAAAATAGGATGCGTAAAAGACATTTTGAGCGGATTCAAGATGAAATTCTGTCGAGTATTTAAAATCCTGTTCGTCTTTAGGTGAAATGTGTGTCACCGTGAAGTGAATATGATTTCCATACTTTTCTGGTAATGTGTAGTTCGTCAAATAAAATGACTTACTCTGTTCGTTGAAATAGATGTTCAGTAATTCAGAATCATTTTGGTTGAAGAAATCATTCATTTTATTTTGTAATCTATCTTGTTCGTTTTGGTGAATATGGGGAAGTTTGCTGATTAACTCTGGAGTTACCTTCGAATCCAGGATTATCCATACAAAATCACCGTTTCCCTGCCAAAAAGTAGCGAGGACAATTTTTTTCACGTCAGGTGCGTAAAATGCAAACAGGTGTCTGTAATCAAAGAACAAATGTTGCTTCTTTTTGTAATGAGCTATTGTTTTCCAAGCAGAATCAACCTTAGGTGTCTGATTAAGAGCATCCACTTTTTCTTGAAGGACCCACAAAAGAGTAGGAGCTAGATTTTCTACGCTATATTCGAAGACAACTTGTCGCAGGTTTGGATTTTGATCATTGAAATGGATGTAATACCTGACTCCCATATCACTCCATGGGTCATTCGTGCTAGCCGTCAAAATAGCTATCAAAGCAGAATATTCATCTAAATCTTTGATAGTCTCCAGAATCGGTGGAACTAAAAAATTTAAAGATCCAGTATTGTCTAGATTCCCTTTTTGTCTTGCAGTCTGAATGGGGTCTTGTTGTGCTTTTTCAAGCTCAGAAATAAACTCTGAAGCTGAATGATAGTGCGCCTTCGTTGATAACTTGACCTGATACTTCGATTGCTCAAGGTTATGAATCCTTTGTGGATTAAGTTCAATTACCTGTACACCAGGTTGAATCCCAAGAATCTGTGTGTGAATAAATTTGTCTTTGGCGGCTTCGACCATCGCGGTAAAATCAACCTTCGAAAGTTTTTGTTGCTGTGCAAATTGAGCGAGCTTTGAAAATAAACTCATTTTCTCTTGTGTCGTCATAGCTTGAGAAGCCTGACCTATCGTTGCTTGAAAATAGGAATGGGCTGCTTCTTGAAATTGTGGTGAGGATTCCAAATGATGTGAAATCTTTTCCGAAGTTTGAGAATGATGTTGGCCCTTTTCCGATGTTTGAGATGGAAAAACAACACTGCAAGATTTCGAAGGTTCTTGCGCAAAACTGCTATTTCCAAAGCTATTGAATAATCCAGCGAGTATAAAAAGAAGTGCTTGATTCATTTTCCCTCCAAAACGGAAGTCAGTTCATCTTGAATAGAAACCAGCGAATTGTGATGAAAAATGGACCACGCGTTTTTTATTGTAAAGTCAAATCCAACAAATTCTGTTCTCAGAAGTTGTTCGATGAAATACAATTTTTCATTTTTGCTCCATGTGGAAAGTTCTTTCATCTGTTTCAGGGATGAAAAGGAAAAACTTAAAGTCGTAGACTTTGGATTTCCACTTTGACGATAAAAATGACGATCTTTATTTAACCAAAGATCTAAGGAATTTTTCAGTGAATGCAACCATTGCAGATCAGGATAGTAGTTCGTTGTCTTCCATGTTGAATAGCTAATTTCTCGTGCCAAGCGAAGCGTATCTAAACTCGTTCGATAGTGAAACCCACGAAGAATTGGAGAGGTTCTTTCCTTTTCCGCCATCTGATACAGCTGTTGGACTTCTTCTTGATTGATCAATCTGTAACCAGAAGTTCCATGCTGATGACCCATCGATTGCGACAGCTGGTGCAGTGCTGGAATATGAGCATAGTAATTAAAAACATTGAATCGAACATCCAAACCTAAACTGGCGGCCTGATGTTGTTTCTGTTGAATGGCTTGAATGTTGATAGGTCCGCTGTTTTGTTCCCCGTCACTTCCAAGAAGGATATCGGCGTATTGCAATTCATGATTTTGATCTTTCGCCTTCAGAATACGATCATAGGCTTCAAGAAGGGGTCCATCGATCTCAGTGCCTTTGAGATCTTCAAATGGCTTAAACAAAATAAAATGCAATGCTTCGATAGCTTCAGACTCTGTTCTTATGACTCGAGTAGGATTTTGTGTCGATCCAAATTGGAGATAATGGACCTCATGCATCAGTCTTCCATCCGCCGATTTTTGACTCATCATATGTTGAATCACCCAGGCATCTTCAGCTCGGCTCAGATCGACCAAATCATATAACAGTATCGATCCAGAATGATCCGATAAGATCATCACAATATGACGACGTTCAATATTGTAGGGGTCCACCCGAGGAAATTGTTCGACAGGAGCATAGGATAGCTGTTCCCCGCGAAGAAAGGAATCTAAGAGTCCTTCTCCGGGTCTGCGATCCCCGACAAACATTTCAAACTGATCGGCACTGATCGCAGGCGTAATGTCGTGAAAGCGTGTTGGATTGATGGCAGGATCCCCCGTAGGGTGATGGGTTGTGCGAGGCTCAGGTTTACCAGATAGATTTAGATGATTTGTTTTTTCAATCTGACTTAATAATTCAACGCTTCTTAATTTTCCGTCGATAAGGTCCTTATGCAGTTTTTCAAAAGATTCTGTTCCTGGAATTTTCGCATTTGGACCGTACTCAAGCAGGATAGCTTTTTCGATCAGTTGACTTGGTAGTTGATAGAAAAAATTAGCGACATGGACTTCCTTTTCTTGAAAACGTCCCGATTCTTGATGAATCTTTCCTAGAGCTAAAGATAGCTTTTCAACCAAGGACTCTTCCGATTTCGTCAGGGGCCTTTCTTTTTGCAATTGATGAAACTTCGAAGACAGATTTTCAATGGATTCTTTCGCTTCAGAAAATTTCCCTTCTCTTAAATCTTGCGAGATTTTTTTCAAAGAATTTTGGATAGAAGATTGAATCTCTTTTTCAAGTTGGATGATGTTCGTTAATTGAGTCGCTGCTTCTTGTGTACTTTGGAAAAGATGATTTTGTGTCCCGCTTTCAGCATCCGAACCATCCGATTCCTTCGTCCTATCCATGTATGATTGTTTGGGAGTGACTTCGAAACGTTCAAATTTTCCATCCAACCACACTTCGATCCAGGCGTGACCAATAGGTGAATCCATCACAGCATGTCCCGATGGATTCAGGGATCCACGAAATCCCGTCACAACACGTGTTGGAATCTTAAAAAAATCTCGTAAAAAAATCATTGCCAGTTCCGATGCACGTTCGCATTGGATCACCTTGACATGCGTGGATGCGGCTGCGGATGGCATTTGTTTTTCAAACTCATGCATTTTCACATCCACTTCGTGAAATTCTTTCCCATGATCTTCGGAATAGTTGTAGTACTTAAAAACGCCTGAATTTTCTAAATAATTTTGAATAGCTAAAACCGTCGCACGCGCAGAGGAATGTTGACGTTGAAGATTCTTCAGAAAGTCGAAGACACTTTGTTCGAATAAATGGGATGGGATCCCTGATGGTGCTTGAAAGAAAGACTTTTGCGCTTCAGTCAAGGGCAACTCAGGACCATCATGAATCAACGGAATTTCAAAATTTTGACTGTGGCTGCGATTCATAAGATAGAAAACGCCTGGGAACTTTTCGATGATGAAATCCCCATTGGGCAGGTGATTCATCAAAGGACGTGTCCCCTTTTGTAAGGGGATGCGCACTTCTGAAAAGGCTTGCTGAGTACTCCAACGAAGATTTCCAGCTGACTTTTTCGAAGTAGGATCCTTTCGCTTGGGATTCATCATATTACTTTCAAACATTCCTGATGCATTGACAACCTGACGATATCCATAGTCGAAATAGATTTCAGAAAATTCGGAATAAATATTGATATTTTGTGATTGCGATCCAGAACCTTGCTGATCCAAACGATGGTTTTTGGACCGACTGAATTCTTTTTCTGAAAAAAGACCATCGGAATCGAGAGTTTTGAGACCAACACCTGTAGGTGATCCCAGGTCTTGAGCTTTCGACTGATCGTGCAATTTTTTTTGAATATGCGTAGGCCAAGAAATATAGCCTTCAATGAAACTTAAGACTTGAATTTGTTCATACAATCGAAGTGCCAGTTGTGCTGTTTTAGACTTGGGTCGAAGAAAGGACTTCCAATTTTTCATCACTGAAGTTTTTAATTCTAAATAGTCTGAATAGGATGGCACTTGTTGCTGAATTTTTTCAGTGGCTTTTGTTATAGCATCATTGGGCAGATCCTGATCCACAATCTGGATCTTATGAAGAAAATCTGTCACAGAACTCATCATTTGGGGCCATGCTAAGGGTTCCGGTCCACGGGATTCCTGGGTGCTGATTCGCACATAGTTCATCGCCGAAGGTTGTCCTGCAGGATTTTGATTCAATGAAGATTCAGAAAATAACTGTGCGCAAAACTGGGCCTGACTGCTGGGGGCAAGAAGTAGCAATCCAAAGAAACTCCAAAAAAGAAACAGGTGTTTGGCCCTGTGGTCCCCGATGATGAGGGTCATCGATGGGTCTCGGTATATTTGGGTAGAATTTCATTCATGATCTGAGTGAAAATTTCGACTTCTTGAACAACCCATTCATACATCTTTCGAAATCTTAAATTGTATCTAGGACTCTGAGAAGCTTTCATCATTAGGTCAAGGTTTGGAAGAAATTCTAATTTTACCTGATTTGTGTGTTGAACATCCACACTGTACTCGCTGGCGGTTCCAAGGGCATAGATCAAAAAGCGCAGATCACTGATGCCCATCTGCAGACGAAGTCGTGATAAGGGGATACCTCGAACGATTTGGTCCATCAAGAAATAGGCCTTCATCACTTCTTCTGCTTTGTGAATTTCTCCAGGGCTATCCCCATGGGCGGGCTTGTATACATAGGGATGTGCAACGGGGTCTTGACGGTGTTCAGTCAGAACATTTTTAACCAACTCATTCTGGATACGTTGCGGATAGGTCATCGCGACCTCCATCATCATATCTTCAGCGTTTTCAGAAAGAGTGACTTTGTGAACCAGATCTTTCAATTCGATCATTGGAAGATAGGTCGAACTGAAAGAAGCCTTTCCTTGATCGCGCGCTTCGATATAGGCAGCCAAATTGTCTTCTTGGAAGAGTTTATGAGGGACAAGAATCATCAAAGGAATTTTTGAAAGAAGCCGCTGTCGCTGCAATTGCTCATCCGGAGTAAGATTTGGATCGCTGGTGAATTCTGCGACGCTCATATTGGTTGTCACCATCACGGATTCAATATTTAATTCTTTCGCTTGACCATCGTAAATGCGTCGTTCGAAGACCTGACCTAATGCCCCAAGATATCCGCTGTTTCCATTGGAAACTTCATCCAACAGAACCCTTCTGACATTGGGGTTCGACAACGAGGAATCAAAATTTTTTAAATCCTTGGAAGACTGACTTTTTGTATTTGCATAACCAGTGATGGATCCAGGCATCAACAGTCGGTGGACCTGAGTCATATATTTTTTGGAAGAAGCAGGACGTCCCTGACTTTGAAGGACGGCATTTTCATATTCTAGGGCTTGATCAATGAGTGTTGAAGGTGTGGTGGTTTTTCCACCACCTGGGCCTCCGGTGATAAAACTATCGTAACCCATCAAAGAAACGAATTGGTGAAGAAGGGTCTGTTTGGACTCGAAGTGAGCCATATTCCACTCGACATAGGATTGATGAATGGCCTTGGCGGCCAGGCTTTGCCGATCTTCTTTCTGTGGATGTTCCCGAAGATACTTCACAAGATCTTTGCTGGAAGTGACAGTCGTTTGAAAGTAAGCTTTGGGGCTTTGGCGTGGAATCAATTGTGAAGATTCAGCTATATTCAGTTTGATAGTATTCACTGTATCCAAAAAAGTTTGGTGTTCTATGGATAGATCCTGAAGACGTTGTCTTTCTTCTGAAGATAAATGTGGTAGGTCTTGCAGTTTCTGTAATCGGTCGTCAAAGATCATGGTTGAGGATTCTTCCGGTGGTTTGTTGGATGAAGGCAGTGGGATTTCTGCCGTCATGAAATGCAGTTTCAGATCTTCTAAAAATTTGCGCTTGGCAGTGTCTTGTTCACTCTTTGATAAATTTGGATCTTGAAATGAGAAAATAAATTCAGATCCGTCATCATGTTGATTGTCAGATCCTAATTTTTTCCACTGAATATTATCTATTTGATTGTTGTGAAAATCTAAAGTCATTTCAACCTGAAGATCTGCCTGCTGGGATGGGTCTTTAACGGTGCTTGTTGTTGAAAACATCACAGTCAACTTTCGATTTCTTCCATCATACATGGTGCGAACAACAGGTGTTTCGGTGATATCTCCAAAAGAAAATCCGAAACTGACCATGGTCAAAGGAAGGGAAGATATTTGCAGGTTTTTTTTCATTTTTACAAAATCAGATGGCGACATGGTGATCGAACCAAATCGCAACAGGTGAAGATCTTCCAATTCTATTGTGTACCTGATTTGATCAAAGGGAACTCCTTCAAATAATTGTTCGATCAAAAAACTTCCTTTGATCATTCTGACCAGATCACCAATTCCGCGATTGGTGAATTGGTTGGCGGGAGCATAAGGAAGGGGTGTTTCAAGTTTTCTATCTTGCAAAGCTTTGCGAATTTCAGTTTCACGCTGGTCAGATTTAGGTGTGAAACTTTCATCCAGAATTTGAATCAAGTGGACCATGCCATCGACGGCCTTGGGTGCGATGCGAACTTTTGGCACTAGATTCTGCTGCAAAGTGATCAGATCCATAGGAAGAAGTTCTTTGCCTGATTCTTGAAAGGCTTTCACTTTTTTTCGAAACTGGATGGCATCTTCTGTGCTTGTATGGCGGTGGGGAGTAAAGGCATGGGCTTGGAATCGATCAGCCAGGGCCTCCATGGTTGGCCTGTAAACTCCTGATCTGGCCAACATCTGAGCAAAGCTTTCATTGGAAATCCCGATAGCTGACATCAGGCCCAGACTGATATTTTCAGTGCCATCAAAAATAGATCGATTGGCCAAAACTTGAAACAAAGGCATCAAGACGAAGCTATTGGCTTGTCCAATTTGGTCGAAGATAGCGATCAGCTTTTGATCATCACTTAAAGATCCTTCTCGTAATCTTTTCATCTGCCCTTTTTCAAAGGCATCTGTGATGTAGGGGCCTAGCACGGTTGATTCGCTGTTCATCTTATTGAACTGATGAATCCAAAGGGCCTTTTCTGGTGCAGCTTGATTCTTCAAGTAACTTTGCAAAACGACTTTGGCAAAATCGTGACTGATGGATGTTTTTCCAGACTGGGGGCCTCCATCCAAGTGCAGATGGGTGCGGCTGACTAAACTGGAAGCCATATCCAGAAGAAGGCGCTGTTTGTCGGCGTACTTTTCTTGAAAGCGCAAAAGGCCAGCACGGGATTCGTTCCAAGATTGGGCAAGACTTTCCTGGCTGACAGATTTTTTTAAAGCCCTTGTGTGCACTTTCACTGAAGGAAAGGGGCTCATGGAAAAAGAATCCTTGGATTTCCGATAGGGAAATAGAACCTCACATTTTTCAACACCTGGTTGGGTAAGGGGCTGGGAAGCTTGTGCCTGCCATAGCGTCGACAAAAACATCACGCCCGAAAGGGCTGCATTCCAAGAAAGGGAAACTTTTGAATTTCCACGGGATATTCCTGCCATAAACAAACCTGCCTTTGAATGGGGTGTTTATATCAGAAACTGTCCCGAAGGACAGAGGGAAGATGGGATTGTGAAGAAATTTTGAAAAAACTCAGATGGGGCTTGAAAAATGTACAGGGGGACTTTGTAGCGCGGTACTTTCTCCTTCACCATGCCAGGCATTCTGCGATAAGCCTACAAAGAAAGAGGTCGTTTATGAGGCAAGGTCGTTCTATTTTCTATCGAAATCTAAGGTCTTGGGCTCTTCCTTGTCTTTTTTCTTTGATCTGTATTGAGTCCACATCCTACGGAGCCTTGTCTCTTCGATGCGATCAATTGTTTTCAGAAGATTTGAATACCGCAAGGACGCAGCTGCCGATTTCTGAAAATCTTCGGCAGCATTTAGATAGGTACTTCACAGCCCTTTACACTGATGCTGCAAAGTCGCTGACTATGGCTGAAAAGAAAGAAATATTTTCTCAATTAACTCAGGCCGCAATTCAAGAGGGTATGGATCCAAAGGGGTTGATAAAGAGAGTACAAAGCCATAAAGAGAAACTCGATTTTGATCAAATAAATCAATTGTTGAATACAGAAGGCGGATTAAACTACGCTGTCTTAGATCAAGAACGTTACTCGATTCAAGGGGAGCTTCTACGATAGGTCTGATTCTGTATGGAGTCCCCAGGAAAATGTAAGATATATTCTTCCCAAGCACGATCTCGAGGTTGTTCCAAAGGATTGATGGGATAAAAATTTCATTTTTCATTAGGTGAAAACGTGCGCCAGCGCTTATCGAATGCAGGCGCAGATGAAGTGATGAGTGCATTTTTTGCTATTCCTTTTTTCTATTCTTTGAGAATGTAGACAACTCCTCGGCCTTTCCCTTTGCGAATAATTTTTTTCTTTTGAATGAGTTTATTAAGGTGATTTGTAATTGTATTGCGGGAGACGGATGTAAGATGAATTAAGGTCTCGACTTTCACTGTTCCATGTTTTTGTATTTCGGTAAATATCAAATCTTCAATGGAAATATCTTGGGATTTTTGTTTCGCAAACCAAAAAATAACCTTCACAAAGTCACCATTTTCAGAGAAATCAGGTGGTTTTAATCCAGCTTTTTTGCAGGCGCGGATGATTGTGGGTATACCACTTCCTAACTTTTCTATGAGTTTTAATTTCCGAGCAAACTTCGCTAGCAGTGGATTTCTTAAAAAAGTACTGCCATCACCAATATTTTGGGGAGAAATCGTGCTTGGAAAGCAGCCAGGACTAAATATTTCAACTCGATTATCATAGACAGCGATTTTAACACTCCCAGCGATATTGTACTTTCGATGAATCAGAGCATTGATAATAGCTTCTCTAAGAGCAACTTCTGGGATAGGTGACCGGCCTTTATATTCACTTGTTTTAAGTTGGTAATTTCTTTCAATGAAGGAAAGTGTCTGCATCAAACTTTGATGTGCTATTGTTGATAAAGGTCCTGTTATCTCAAAAGTCTGTAGGATATTTCGTCCTGCAACTCCTTTAAAAAGGGTGCAGATGACTTGAGCTTCTGGAACGAGTATCTCTGGAGTTGGATGAAACGCAAGGATGGCAGCTCTGCTGACCATTTTAGTATTTTGAAAATCTTTAAATAAAATTCCTTCACGGGTGAGTTGAGATATCGTTACATTTTTTCCTAAGAGCTTGTGGATAAGTTCTGATTGATACAAAAACTCCGGATCAGTTTTAATTCCTTCGTGGTCATAGGATTGTCCTTTGGATGATGCAACCAGTTCTTCGATATAGCTTTCTGTCGCGACACGAGTATGGGGACCCACTCGAATATAAATGCCCTTGGGTATTCCCTCAGATTGAATATAATAGGGTTTTTTAAAACCTGGATTGATCCTAATGATTAAAACAGAGGATGATCCAAAGTTTTTAATAAAGACTTCGGGTATAATTGTTGGAGTTATTGAATCAAATACTGCGCTGGGAATTTTTTCATAAAGTTCATCAATCGATTTTTCGTCAAGTCCAATAATATCTCTGGTTTGATCTTCAACGCCTATGACAATTTCGCCACCAACATCATTGGCGAAAGCGACGCAGGTTTTGATGATTTTGTGCAAATCCGTGATACGTTCTTTGAACTCTAAAGTTTTTGATTCACGTGCTGGGTATTTCATAAGTATTTCTCCAGTTTCTTGTGATAAATGCACAAATTGCACAAATCAAGAATAAATGCACAAATTGCACAAATCAAGAATAAATGCACAAGAAATGAATTTGCTTTATTCTGTGAACCTATTGGAATTCTGGTTCAGAATCCAGTGAAAGACTTTCGTAATAATATGTGCAGTGGTCACTCTGGATGAAGATCTGGGTTTCGAATCCTTCCTATCTTTCGCAGATAGGAAGGATGACTGATTTATCTGTAGGTGGATTCGTTTCTACTCGTTCTTCGCAAGCCCTGTGGGAATGGATTCCCGTCAGTTTCAATGAAAGTTTCTAAATCGTTGCTTGTGCATTCCCGAAGGTTTTCTAAACATTTTAATGATGGATAACTTCTGTTCAAATAAATGACTTTACTTTTCTCATTCACGATGATTCCTTCATCACTCCATGTGACTTGACGGGCTTTGGTGTAGGTTTCATTACCCCAATATCCTAGTGAATAGTGAGCATTTCCATGTTTTACTTCGTAGTCAGCTATCTCAACCATAGCTAGTGCCCCATTCGGATGGAAATGAACACGGGATAAGGGCATGACAGAAATTATTTTTTGAGGTGTTTGTAATTTATTTTGAAATCCCAAACGACATGATTTTAAGTTCCCATTGGAATAGAACTGAAGTTCTTTCAAGCACAGAATCTTCGCATCACCAATTTGTAACTGGCGTGTCGTGTATTTCATTTCTTTAGGACCTTCCAAATTTAAAATTTGAACGATGGCGAATTGATTTTCTTTCGCGGGGGATATTGTTATATTGCGTGCAAATTTTAAATTGATTTGATTCTTCCCATTGAACGTCATCAATGCTTCTTTGTTTGTCAAGATGGAGTCAGCTTCAATGGCAAGTTGGCTTTTAGATGTGTCTAGATAACTTTGAGGATTCACAAGGCTTATCTCATTTTCCTTTTCTCCTTGCGAGTTGAAGATGTATTGCACGGGAAATCTGACTGAAAATGATGAACTTATCAGCGCGAATCTTTTGGATAGATTCGCCTCTTGCAACATTTGTAAGTATTGAATGGGTTGTAATCTCCACATGCTGTCCGAGCTGATATTAAATACATAAGCTCGGAATTTATCTGAATTACTATGTCCTAAGGCAAAAGCATCGGTCCATACGAACTCATGAAGCTGAATACCTACTCGTACATCCTTCGATGCCAATCTGTACAAACGTTCGTTGATCAAATAACGAACTTCATTCAGGCGTGGATTCATAATTTGAATAACAAAAGGTTTTTTTCGACAACCATTGTCAGGATTCACCGAATTTGTCGAATCACCGGGGATCACCATTTGTTCTTCCGAAACAAGTTTAAATTCCTCATTGAATTGTTTGTAACGTCCTCGAAAACGATCGGCGGTTAAGGGATCCAGGCGTTCAAGTCGCTTCATGACAAATTCAAACTTTTCATCTTCAGAGAGATTTGCAGGTCCAAGATCTAATTTAGATTTAAAGGTCACACCTTCTTCATAATCCTGAAGTTGAACAATCGTGCGCCCATTCTTTTGGCATTCGTAGGCAAATCCTCCATGGGTTTCTTGGCCTCGTCCTTCTGCGAAACTTAAACTCGAGAGTAAGAAAAGACTTCCTGCCAATATGTGTTTCCAAATCTGAATTTTTTGGAAATCCTTCGTGATATTGTTTTGCTTGGTAAGATTGTTCATAAAAATTTCTCCTTCGATAACAAGTTTGAATCTAAAATGAAAGTTTCAGTTTTTTCTTCCACCTGGCTAAGGGGGAAGAAGGAAATGCTGAGTTGATAAACTTGCTGACGGCCAGGGTGCCTTTCCGCAAATTCACAAAGCTCACGTCGAAACTTTTGAATTTTTTCCTTAATGGATGGGATGTCGGAAGTATCAATGCTCATTGTAATGCCAGAATGATCGCGAAGCTTCACATCAACTTGATTTAAAGCATCCATCGACTTTTCTAGAAACTTTTTTTGCAATTGTCGTAGAGCTTGACTTGTTTTTTCTGTACCTAAAGTAGTATGAGCCGATTTGGCAGTCCAAGAACCATCATCATGCACTTCAATCAGTTTCAACCGAAATAATCTTTCCATCGCAATATTTACTTCAGAAATACTGAGCCCAAGGGATTTGGCAATCCATCGATTATTTTTTTGAAATCCATCCACTTGCAACAGTTCAAGAATGGCAAAGTAATACCATTCAGAAATCAAAGCGAACTGATCTTTTTGCAATTGCATGTAGTCTTCATGATCCTTATGACGAGCTTGATTTTGCTTTCGAATTTGTTTCAAGTCTTTGTCACTTAGATCTAAGGCCTTGGCTAAGTTTTGTTGCAATTGAGAAGTAATTTTTCTTTGCCCTCTTAAAATATGCGAAAGGGTCGGAGCTTGAATATCAAGTACCTTTGCAAAAGTTCTCAGAGAGTAGCGCGGGTTCTTCGCACAACGTCTTGTCAGCTCTTCTTGTAAAAAGAGCCGGAAGGATTCACTGTCTTGATCAGATAAGTTAGTTTTTGTTTTCATGGATCACTTTATAGAAGAACCCATGCAAAAACTCGAGGCATTTTGCTACAAAGTGTAGCAAATGTAGCAAGTCAGGTAAAAACTACCTGGATTTATGAAGAAAACTTCAAAATGAATAGCGCAAAGCAACTTGCCAAGGAACGGAAGTATCCGATACCTCAGGTGAAAAGTTTTATTCATCATCAGCAAGATTCTTCATCCATGGAAACACAAATGATCAATAACATTGAGAATATTCTTCTTCAAAATTTTCATGATTTTGTCCTTTTGTCG
>JACCDG010978518.1_pt1 | contig 20845 bp, 31 predicted proteins | sample 7442471 | NCBI WGS metagenome assembly JACCDG01 (sample SAMN15323444, study PRJNA562643) | freshwater metagenome | isolation source: river surface water | place: USA:Blue River Watershed | collected 2017-08-17 | reverse complement strand
CACCCAACGAAAGATTCGCTCGTGGATGCCTAAGTAGTAGCCATCCTCCTCCGGCACACTCTCCCTCCTCTCCAGCACCATGCACTTCGCGGGATCGACGACGGTGAGGCCGCGAGACTCAAGTAACCGTTGGCACGCTCCAAATAGATCGTTCGGCAATGCGTGTCGATCTTTGTCGATCTCATCACCGACAGCGATAATCAGGTCATCAGGTTCCACGTTCTTTCTCCCAGCCATCTTAAAAACCAAACCACACTCATCAACACAATGAACACGGTCACACCCGCGACGATCGGTACACCCTCGGGCATTTGGTCAGTTTCGGTACGCTCGCTGCGGTAGCACTGGTCGGGACGGATGCGCTGGATCATTTAGTAAGCTCCTATTGCCCACATGAACGAGCGCCAAGCAAGCCCGCAGTGATCGAAATAATGATGATGCCGACGCAAGCCGCAATCAGTCCGCAGCCAACGATTAAGCATCCAGGTGGATCGTCGTGGTTACTCATTCCTTCTCCCCCTCCGGCAATCTCCCCGTCTCCGCGAAATGCTGGAGCAAGGGGAGAAGGTCGCGGACGTGTTGTTGATTCAGAAAAGCGTAAGATCCATACGTGTGAAATCCCAATCCGCTGTCAGTCTCCGCGATGTACAGATCAACGTCGTCATCATCAATGCCAGCGATATGACACTTTCGATACCCAGATTCCTCCACAACCCTAAGCATCTTTCCCCCCCCAGCTCGCGGCGAACGGCGAGACCGTGACAACTAACGATCACATCAATCGCAGCACCGTAGCTATCCCGGCGAATCCCAATGAGACCGAGACCATGCAGCCGATCAATTACCGCGTCACTCATCGGCAGACTGTGTGCCTTTGCTGGCTCATCAACTGGAGCCGACAACAAGCCACGCTTTTCAGATTCAGTCAAACCCCCCGCTATCTCCTTCGCCGTCATCGCGTGGTCTCCGGGGTGGGAAGTGGCTGAAGCGAGCAATCAGGACTGGTCATCGTTGCGAGTCGATCGTGTTCGTCCTTCCAACCGTCTCGCCAGTCGCATTCGCGGTTAGTCACCTTGAATGGGCAATCGCCAATATCAACCTTGCGATGGAAGTCCCGACGACCTTTCTCGTAGTAGGTGGGAACTCCCGAGTGGTAGCCGAGATTCGGCCCCTCGGTAGTCATCCAGTGAAGGCAAGACGCAACACCAAACATGCCAGTGAGCGTCAGCACGACAACGAGCAACGATACTCCAACACCTTCGAGAAAGTCCTTCATCCTCAATCCTCCCTGCTAACCCTTCGTCCTTCTCTTCGCCCCCGTTAGACGGGAGAACCAGCGAGAGATAATCCAGAGGAGACGGGTCATGTGGTTTCCTTTTCTGGCATCCGAAGAATGCGAATGCCGCGTGCTTTGTTGCGATCCGCGTCGATGTAGCCTTTGGCTTCTAGCGCTCGAATATGGCAAATGACACCGTTCGGGCTTTTGATTCCCACGGCTGATCCAATGTCGCGAATTGTTGGTCCATATCCGTTTGCTTGGATGAAAGATAAAATCGTCATCAGAATTTGAGTCTGACGATTCGTGAGCGGGAGTTTAGATCCATTCCGAAACACTTCGGGTGGGGCCGGTGACACCGCAACTGAGCCATCAGCCGCAAAGTTCGGATAGGCAAACTCGCCATAGATTTCCTTCGCGGCGGCGTCGTAAGCTCGGGCCGCCTCACCTTCCGTTGAGAACCGACCCAGATCATTTCCAGCGCAAGTAGCAATCCATTGGTCCCGGTCCTTGTAAACGCCCTTGAACATGGATGTTTTCCCGGTGGAGAATCTCTTATTGCCACCGTTCTGCAAAAGGTTCGCAAAGCGAAGATTGCAGCGGCGGTTGTCGAGACCGTTACCGTTGATGTGGTCGGTCACAAATCCTTCACGCTTTCCGAGAATTAAACGGTGCATGAACAAACCACGCCCCGTCATCGCGTAGACGTTCGTGTGTTGCCTTGCTGCAGACCACCGGTACTGAGAGACGAGTTCAAAATCAATCTCGTCGATCGTTGCCACATACTCGCCCCCTACAGGGACAACAACGACCTTTGAGGCCACCGTGCCTACCATCGCGTCCGTGCTCCTATTAAAAGTGCCTTCTATGGACAGCTGGACAAATAGTCGTTAAAATCAGACCCATGGAACGGATTCCCAACCTGCCAGGGAGACTGGCGGTCAAGCGACCGCAACGCAAATCGCACACTCGTAACAGCCAAAGTGAGCGGTATCGCACCTAGGGTTTTTCCTAAGCGACAATCCGTAATTGGTTATGTCCGTAGGTCTTAAGGAATAAATGAAGATTCGGCTCGCATTTTGCGACAATGGAGAACCGTACCTCACGCACATCTCAGTCAATATCGCCCCGCGCCCGTAGGCTTTTGCTTGCGGGTGGACTCCACGGATGCGATTATGTTGGTCCGTGCGCGCGTTGGTCCCGCGCATTGAGGGAGCTATGGTAACGAATCGAGTTAAGCCGTATCTGGATGCGATGGAAGCAAAGAAAGCAAAGAAGGTAAAACTGATCCCGTTCGCGGAGAAGCTCGACGAGATCCTAACCGAGTGGGTAAAGACCCACAAAATGGTTGAGATTGATCGTTCGGGCGTCATCTCCGTAACGATGGTCAACAAGATCCGCAGTGGCAAAACAGTGCCACAGAAGTTGACCAGGACGCTGCGCGCGCTTTGCCTGTATCTCGGGTACGATCCCGAAGCATTATGGATCGGCAAGCTTGTCGCGGTGAAGCAAGTCAAACCCCCCGATCCCAAAGCCATGTTTGCCGCCCTCCTCGAAACTGACCGAAAAGACAAGTTGATCGACATGGTAGCCACCTACTACCGCGACGAATTCCTAAGTGGAATCGACCCGTAAACCGGCGAGCAAATTCTCTAGGGCTCGCTTCCATTCCGCACGATTTACCCGGTACTCAGGGCGACCCGCACCACGCGGAGCAACGTCCCGAGCCTGGAGCTTGTTTGCCCTGATCCATCGCAGGATCTTTTGGCTGGATAGTCCCAATTCATCCGATGGGGACTCCGCCAGGATCTGAGCAACCGTCATCCATTCGGCTTGCATTCGTTTACCCCGAGTCATCAGCACGTTTTTTCTGCCTCCAAATTTCCCTGACACAACCATGAATATCACAACATCCGACAACTTTCAAGAATATTCTTGAACTTCCCACAACATTGCGATAATCTATTTCCTGTCGGGCAATCAACCACGTTGGTCGCGGACGATCCACGGGGGACGAATCGTCGGGGCTTGCGGATAAGTCCCGACGATTAGCAACAGGGAGGAAGAATGGCGGAATCAAGAACCAAGTTCACGTTTCGTCCATTCACCCTCACACCCGAAGAGGCTGCGTTAGCCCTAGCGAATGGACGTCAATTTGTTCTACCCACGGAGGAATCACCATGCACCGCAGACCCATCCACGACATCGCACGAATCCCGAGCACACGAGGAGAGAAGAGCAATGATCGCAAAACCCGAAACTTTCCCATCAGTGACGCACTTGGGGGAATGCAGCCGATGGCCGAAGCCGATGGTGAACGAGCCAACGTACACAATCGACGACGCACTTCGCGAGCTTGAAAAGTTTCTCCCGCAACTGGAGTCGATCCACATCATGCACACCGTCGCGAGTCGTTGGCCGCTGAAACCAAGGACGAGCTTTATCTGCTATTGGGGAAGCGGAAACGGCTTCAGCAAATTCCCTGGTGGTAAGTGCGAAGTGGAATCCCTTGCGGATCTCGTTCCGACCATCAAAGAGATGGTGCGAGTTGATCCCCGGTACTGCGGAAGGGGGATTCAATGAGCATCGCCGAATCACCCAAACTGACTCGCGAGAACTACGACCAGGACGGCTACTACATTCGCCATTCGGCGATTGAGGACTTTATCAAGTCGCCTGCCCTGTACTACCACCGGCATGTATTGCGCAAGGGACGCGAGGAAACAGACGCAATGCGTTTTGGTTCCGCCGTCCATTGTGCGGTATTGGACAATCAAGGCGAGTTCGACCGTCTCTATACAGTCGCTCCGAACTGCGATCGACGAACGAAAGCCGGTAAGGAAAAGTGGGATGAATTCCTTACGGAATCCGCAGGGAAAACCGTTCTCACGCGAGAGCAGGCGAATCTTGTCAACGTCATCACGCATCGGCTGAGTCGGCATGATGGAGCGAACGAGTTACTTTCTCGGGTCAAAACGACTGAGCAAGTTATCACGTTCGAGAAAGACGATCTACCGTGTAAAGCTCGTCTCGATGCCACTCTGCCAGGCGTCATCTTGGATCTCAAAACGTCTCGCGATCCTTACCCGCAGGCGTTCGCTCGGTCGGTCGTAAACTTTGGCTACCATCGCCAAGCCGATTGGTACATGGACGCTTACAAGTCTGTGCACGGCGAGCGTCCGCGATTCGTTTTCATCGTCGTTGGCGTCGAACCGCCGCATGAAGTGTTCATTTACGAACTTGAAGAACGGGCGATTCTCCAGGCATCGAATGATAATTTCCGCGCCCGTCTGTCATTGCTCGAAGCATTAAACGCTGGTGACGAACATCACTGGCAGCATCCTGATTCGTTAGGCGTTCTAAGGTTGTCTTTGCCCGCATGGGCGTACCGAGGAGAAATGGAGTAATGGGCACACAGGTAGCAACAACATCAGCGAACTATGGTCCGAGAGGGATTCAACTGCAATCCATGTCCGAAGCGAAAGCAATGGCGGAAACAGTCATCGCCAGCGGTCTCGCTCCCAAGGGAATGGAAAAGGTCGCGACGGTTCTGATCGCGATGCAGATGGGAGCGGAACTTGGACTCCCACCGATGGCATCCATGCAGAACATCGCGGTCATCAATGGTCGTCCCACCGTGTGGGGTGATGCGATGCTGGCGATCTGTCAGACATCGGGCGTGTTCTGTTTCGAGTCGTTCACCGAGGAAATCACCGGCGAAGGGGAAAAGATGGTCGCGACCTGCACCGTCCGCCGTCTACCGAAGGGCAAGCCGGTTGTTCGGACGTTCTCTGTCGCGGACGCCAAGCGTGCGGGACTGTGGGGTAAGTCTGGTCCGTGGACGCAATACCCGTCTCGCATGCTTCAACTGCGTGCCAGGGCGTTCGCGTTGCGTGACACGTTCGCGGACATCACGCGCGGATTCATGGTGATGGAGGAAGCACGCGACATCGACCTAACGCCGGTGATGAGTCCAGCGAAGTCGGCTCGTCTCACCCAGGTTCAGGATTTGTTGCCCGCTCCACAAGAGACGGTCATGCCTGACGGTGAGATCATCGAGCGATCGGATAGCGACACTCCGCAGCCTGCCCGCGAAGAGTTTGCGTTGAATGGGAGTGCGGAGTAAATGCCATCATTCAACCGAACGACACAGATGGGCAATCTCACGCGAGACGTGGATGTCAAAACCTTCAATGGGTTCTCCGTTGGAAACTTCACGCTCGCCGTCAACTCCAAACGAAAGAAAGGAACCGAGTACGTCGATCGGGTTGATTTCTTCGACTGCAAGGTTCTTGGCAAAACCTGCGAGAACCTAGCGAAATACGTTCGCAAGGGTCATCCGCTGTTTGTCGATGGTCACTTGGAACAAGAGACCTGGGAGAAAGACGGGCAGAAGCGATCAAAGATCGTCATCGTCGTTGATACCTTCCAGTTTCTCGCGAGCAGGTCTGAGTCGCAATCTCATCCCCACGACGATCCCAACAACTGGCCCGGTGATCCGGTCGGTGTCGGCACGGACAAGGGTCCGCCGAATGATGACGACATCCCGTTTTAGTCGGGGATCTCCTGCCGGTCGGCGGCGAAGGTGGTTCGAGTCCACCTGGGGGAATGCGGGCCGGTGAGACGGTCCGCGTGCGGGAAAGCGTGCGGGGGAACTGTTACGGACGACTGACGCTAAAGGAAGGATACGTCCGCAAAAGGCAGCGGCAAGATGCTAATTCCGGTGCGAGGCCGGATTTCCGCAATGATGCGTGGTCGGTTCCCAGGCAAGGGAACCTTAATAGGGGATGGATGCCCAATGCAGTTACCGATATCGGTAGGCAACACAAAAGCATTTCTAGCGACGGTTGATTCTCTGCAAGAGGTTCGTGATATCCGCGATAAGGCGGCGGCAGCGACGAAGTACGCCAAGGCCGCTGAACTCGGGCTCGAAGCACAGAACGAGTGCGCGGAGGTTAAACTTTGGTCCGAAAGAAGGGCTGGAGAACTACTTCGCCAAATGAAAGAGGGGGGAGAACGAGATAAGGGTGGTCATGGAAAAATTGAGTCGCGTAGTGCTACTCAATTATCGTCACTAGGGATTTCAAAAACACAATCATCCCGATGGCAAATGATCGCCGAAGTTCCTGAGTCCAAGTTCCAAAAGCTTATTGAGGAAACCAAGAAAGCAAGCAAAGAGCTAACAACGTCATCGGTCATCACCGTCGCCAAGACCGACCGTAAGAAGGCGAAGCAAAAGAAGTCTCAGTCATCTTGCACCATCGAATCTGATTGCGTTCTCGCAGACGCATCCACTCTATTGGCGTCCGGCCAAAAGTTTCCTTGCATCTATGCCGATCCACCGTGGAAGTACGGCAATCAGGGAACGCGAGCTTCTACAGACAATCACTATCAGACTCTTTCGGTTGATGAACTATGCGATCCTGAAAAGTGGCCGGTTGCTCAACTCGTCGCCGACAACGCCCATTTACATCTGTGGACTACAAACGCTTTCTTCCCTGATTCATTTCGTCTTATGGAAGCGTGGGGATTTGAATACAAGTCAATCTTTGTTTGGGTCAAACCAACTATCGGCATGGGTAATTACTGGAGGGTTTCACACGAACTCTTGTTATTAGGAGTTCGCGGCAGTCTCGATTTTCAAGACCGATCATTAAGAAGCTGGCTCGAAGCGAAACGCGGCAAGCATTCTGCAAAACCAGAAGCGGTGCGTGCGCTAGTCGAGAAAGCTTCTCCGGGGCCAAGACTGGAGATCTTTGGACGCGAGCAGGTCACGGGCTGGACTGTGCTCGGGAATCAAGTAAGCCCGCAAGGACGGTTGTTATGAGCATGGAAATGAAGCTTGAATGGGTTACTCCCGAATGGGCAGAAGATATTCTGCAAAACCACAACCCAACTAATCGAAGGAAGTCTCCTGATTGGTCATCGACATTAGCTAAGTACATGGATGAGGGTAAGTTTATTACCACTCACCAAGGTATCGCTTTCAACTGCGACGGGACGCTAAAGGACGGACAGAACCGTCTCGCGGCAGTTATCAAGCATGGCAAGCCCGTTCAAATGTGGGTTGCCTACGGCGTACCCAATGAGGCGATGGACTGGATAGACACCCACCGTGTCAGGAATGACTTTGATAACCTTGTCATTCATGGGATCGACGTATCGTCGCGAGTTGTTCCAGTCGCAAAAGCAATGAAGTTTGATTATGCGTCTGTAAAAAGGTCTGAGCGGGACGCATTCAGGAAATTTGTTGTCGCTCATCAAGAGGCGATCAAGTTCTCCCTGGAGTTAGGGTCGAATTTTCCTTTGCGTCTCGCCTGTATCCGCGCCGTTATCGCTCGTGCATGGTACTCGTGCGATCACGATCGCCTTTCTTTGTTCGGAAGAATACTCAACGGCGAGATGGCGAATGTGAAAGGAAACAGAGCAGCGTTTGTTTTCAGAAATCACATGATCAACAACGGTGTCAAATATGGTGCGAGGGGCAACAAAGACATTTATGAGAAGTGTCAAGGCGCTCTAGTCCACTTTATGAACGAAGAAACAATTCAGAAGAGTTGCGGAATGGAAGGGGTTCTCTTCCGCATCCCCGGCGACCCCGAGTAACAAACCAGCAATCGGACGCGGCACGCTCGCCGCGTTTGGTTTAGTACGGACACTCGTTCCCATGATGGGAACACTAGCTCAACGGATGGGGCAGCATGGCAGGCAAGCGAAAATCTATCAGCAACTCGACTCGCTTCGAGATCTTTAAGCGAGATCGGTTTACCTGTGTTTACTGCGGTCGAACACCGCCGACTATTACCCTTCAAGTCGATCACGTCCTACCCGTCGCGGCGGGTGGATCTAATGATGACGTGAACTTAGTCACATCCTGTTTTGAATGCAACAACGGCAAACGCGATAAGGTTCTTCCATCACGACCTACTACGGTTGAATTCTCGATTGAGGAGCGAAAAGAACGGCTCGCACAAATCGAGGAGATGAACCAATTCCTAGTCGCCGAACGGAAGGCGCAAGAAAAACTAGTCGATGAACTTGGCGTCTATTGGTGTAACGCTCTTTTCGCCAAGGGACCAGAGGCAGGTAAGTACACATTCAATCCAGAGCAAACCCGATCCGTTCTCTTGTTCATGAAAAGGCTTTCCCTCGAAGAAATCTATCACGCGATGGACGTTGCTATCCACAAGTTCTCTTGGAGTGGACGCCAAGATTACAAGCCATTCCGTTATTTCTGCGGAGTGTGCTGGTCAAAGATTCGTGAGGCTGAAGGAACAGCATGAAGAAGGACTCTTTCGATCATCCCAAGATGAAGGCGCTAGCCCGCTCTCTTGGAGAACCGATCTTTGCGGCGAATGGTCTGGTCGCCCGTTTGTGGTGGTTCGCCGGTCAATACACTCCGGCAGGGGATATTGGCAAGTTCAGTGATGAGGCGATTGCCGACTCACTCGGGTATGACTTATCCAAGGCTTCAGAGCTTGTCGCATCATTGGTAGATTCCGGGTTCGTGGATCAATCAGATGAGCACCGTCTCATTATTCACGACTGGCCCGACCATTGCGAAGACACGATCCATGCAAAGCTCGCTCGCAAGCACGAGTTCTTTGCTAATGGAGAAAAGCCTAAGACAAGGCTACTCAACAATATAGAGCGAGAAAAGGCAGATGCCTTTTATGCAAGCGGCACTTTAGCGGCAAAAAAATGCAATGACGTTCGCGACAATTCGCAGTGCCTTAGCCTTAGCCTTAGCCTTAGCCCTTGCCTTAAAGAAGAGGTGCGCGACGCTGTCGCTCCCCCGTCGCCTGACGGCGACCCCTCCGGTGATTTGACCTTTTCGGATTCGTGTAAATCATCAAATCGCAAACCAGCCGACTACGTGGGCATTGTGGAGGCATGGAATCTCGCCGCGAATGATTGCGGGTTTAAGCGGTGCGATCGCCTTGGTGGGTCACGTAAGCGGGCTGCGTCGTCTCGATTCAACGACAGCTATTTTGTCGAGCATTGGCGGAGTGCTATCGACCGTATTCGCGGTTCGCCATTTTGCAAAGGCAAGAACGATCGAAACTGGAAAGCAACGATCGACTGGTTTCTGCGACCTGACACCGTCGTCAAAATTCTCGAAGGGCAATACGACGGTAGCGATTGCGAGGAGATTGTATTTTGACCGACGACGACATCGAAAACTGGAAGGCTTACCACACCGCTCGTTTCCCATCGTGGGGGCGAACGATGAACGGTATGCGGATCGAAGTAAAACGCGAGGTGATGAACCTCATCCGCAACACATTCTCCGGGCTCACGCTCCAACAAGTCAAAACCGCAACCGACGTACTCGCTCGCTGGGAGAATCATCCCAAGATCGACCAGCACGTTTACCATGTTGCAAACATCGCCCGCAACACCTCGGAGCGGCACGGACCGCAATTCGATGAACGCGGTCTGCCGGTCTACCGTTGCCATCGTTGCCACGATTCTGGGCTCGCCTACGTGTTCGTGGGATGCTTGCCGAGAACGCGGGAACGCTACGTCTCGCTCTACGGCGACTCGGAGCGAACAGCATTCATGCGGACGACGATAGCCTGTTGTTGCGAGTCGGCGAACGTTCACAATCGCTGGTTGCAGGATCGCGATGAAGTGATGGTTTACGCATGGGAGACGATGGATTGGATCAAGGCGAACGAGCCGGAGAAATACGATCAGGTCATGTACGGCTTGGCGGTGGCGCAAACGTGGGCAACGAAGCCGGAGGAGTTTTGAACGGTGGTCAAGATAACCAGGGAGCGAGCGGAGTATCTGCGGAAAGTGTTCCCGTGTCCGGCTGTTGCAAAGTGGATGCGTGACCGCGTGTTCGGAAGTCAAAAGCTGGTGCTACTGGCGGAAAGACGAGTCGCTCATTACGTGTTCAAACAAGAGGAGGAAATCTCTCGTCTTCATGCGGAGAACGTCAAGCTCGCGATGGAACTGCGAGAGCTAAAGGGGGCAACGGATGCCAACATTCACCGTACCCGGTAAGCCGATCGGTCAGCCGAGGCACCGCATCGCGAAGAACGGCGGACGTTACATCGACGCGAATCATGCGATCCATGCGTTCAAGGATTTGATTCGTCTGTCCTGCAAACAGCGTCACCCTTTCGAGGGTCCGGTATCCGTGAAGATCACCGCGTACATGCCGAGACCTGCGAAGTATGAAAAGCAGTTGCCACCGGGCGCATGTCCACACGTTTGGAAGCCGGATGCCGACAACATCGGCAAGGCAATACTCGATGCCTTGAACGGCAAAGCATGGCTTGATGATTCGCAAGTCAATGAAATCACCGTCTGCAAATTGTGTGTCCCGCGTGGGACCGAACCGAAAACCATCATCACCATCGAACCGGGAGGGAGCCTGTGAAGCCTGGATTGTTTTACCTAGCGGGTCCGTATTCGAGCGGACCAGACAAAGAATACGAACGACATCGAGACGCGGCGGACTATCTGCTGGAGCACGACTTCTGCGTCTACTCGCCGATCTGCGAGACGCATCACTGGCATCTGAAATACCCGCACACGCATAACGAATGGCTCCATCGCGACTTGATAATGGTAGGTCGCTGCGATGGTCTTATTCGCTTGCCAGGTGAGAGCAAGGGGAGCGACATCGAGGTCCAGCAAGCCAAGATGCTTGGTCTGCCTGTGTGGGCTGGTGAGACACCAGTTGACGATTTCATCGAAGGGCGACCGCCGACGTTTCCCAAAAGAGACGTAATTCCAGAACAGGAAAACGAAAACATTCTCGATGAGGCGAAGCGGCTGACGACTCGGGACCGCAACGACACGTACGGGCATCCGCTGGATGATTTCAGGCGTACCGCGAAGATGTGGTCAGCGTTGTTCGGCATCGAGATCACACCGGAGAAAGCCCAACTCGCGATGATGTGCGTGAAGATCTCTCGGCTGGTCAAGTCGCCGAATCACCGGGATTCAGTCGTTGACATCGCCGGGTATGCGAACTGTTACGACATGACGGTTATCGAGCGGAAGAAGAGAGATCTTTCGTACGCGGAGTAGCGGAGATGAAACACCCAGTGATCCAATCGCTGACGCTCCAGCAATGCCAAGACACTTGCGGATCATCCGACGATGTGACGCAGGAAATAACCATCACGTTGACCGAGAGCGGCGGCGGGTGTTATGCGGTCCTTGAAACGAAGCGATGGGCAATCGACAGCGGCGATGAGCTTCGAGAGATTGCCGATCGCATCGACAAATTGCGTGCGGAGTATGACGCGAACTGTCCGTTTCTACCGGAGTAGCAATGCCCAAGCTCACCATCCCCCTTTCGATTCGCGGCAAGCGTTGGTTCGCTCGACTAACGCAGCCGCACGAATTGGAGGATGGCGACCCGGACTTCGACACCGAAGGGGACTGCGATTGCGGGACGCAACGGATTCGCGTCTCGCTCGCACTCTCACCGAAACGATTTGTTTACGTGTGGGTCCACGAGACGCTACACGCCTGTCTGCCGGACTTGGATGAGCAGACGGTGGTCGAAGTCGCCAACGCGATCACGAACGGACTGTGGAAGCTCACTTGGATTTGGAACCCAGCATGGAGGATTTATGCCACCCACGAAAACCGTGATCGGCAAGGAAGCTGAACGATTGGTGCGTGAGTTTCCCGAGACGGACTCGCGCACACTCGCACGGCGATTGTCGAAAGAGATGTTCGTCTCGTTGGAAAGTGCAAGAGCACGAATCCGTTACGCACGCGGTGCGATGGGCAAGTATCACCGCGAGCGAAGAACCGTCGATCGTCCTAAGGGCAAAGCCGGTCAAAAGCCAAAATGTCCGCCGTCGATGTGCGAGACCTGGGAACCGTTCATCTGCAACGGTAAGCGGGCGTTGATCCTGTCCGATGTCCATATCCCGTACCACGACGAAGAAGCGGTTCATGGTGCGGTAGCGTGGGGTAAGAAACAGAATCCCGACACCGTCATCTTGAACGGCGACACGGTGGACTTTTACCAGCTCAGTCGGTTCATCAAAGACCCACGAAAGAGACATGCGAAAGACGAACTGGAAACGGTGAAAACCTTTCTTGGCTTCATCCGTGCCGAGTTTCCAAAAGCGAACATCATCTACAAGAAAGGCAACCACGACGAACGCTGGGACCATTACCTGTGGAACCATGCGCCCGAGTTGTGCGACCTGGAACATATCCAACTGCATGTCATTCTCGAATTCGCCGATCGTGGCATAACGATGGTCGAAGATCAACGACCGATCATGTGCGGGAAACTGCCGGTATTCCACGGTCACGAGTTACCCAAGGGCATGACGAACCCCGTGAACATGGCACGCGGGGCGTACCTGCGAATGGCGGATACCGTGCTGGTCGGGCATGGACACCGAACGTCATCCCACACAGAACCCAACTGGAAGCATGAAGAGGTGGCTACCTGGTCTACGGGTTGCCTGTGCGGTCTGAATCCCGAGTACGCGCGAATCAACAAATGGAATCATGGGTTCGCGTTCGTGGAGGTTGCGTCCGATGGCGAATTCAACCTGATGAATCTCCGCGTGAATAAGGGTAAGGTCCGCACGTCGTAGGGGGTGGGATGAAAACTAAACGCCAATGGCATCCCGTCGAATATCGTTGCAAGTGCGGCGGCGTGATGATTGTCCGTAAGAGCATTGTCTATCCAATCGAAAATGGCGTCACTGGAAATTGTGTGCAGTCCAGAAAATGCAATCGATGCGGATGTAAGGCGAAGAACTCATTCGTCGTCTTCAATGAAAAGTATAACCATTATACTCCTACCCCTATCACTCCAGACATCTCCGAGTAACATCACACTGGCGGCGGCGCGAAGATGCAATGACCTGTCACGGGTGTCTTGTGACACCTGCACGGATGCAGGGCCGCAACCGCCAACGGTAGCGCTACCGGTTTTTGAATCATTGCGGGATGGAACCCCATGCAGAACTTTTTCCTATCGCTTCTCAAGACGTTCCTGGGCAAAGCGATCAACGAGGAAACACTTAACCAGTTCGCGGAATACCTGAAGCGACTCGCCTATCGAGGCGTAGACATTGCCCTTGCCGCGTTGCTCGCATGGGCAATCCAACTGCTCAACGCACCCGCGAATCCTGACGATGTCATCCTCGCGATGGGTCTACCGCTCGGGAACGCCAACATTGACCCGACCACCAATGTCGTGGGGTCGTTCGCGCTCGTGACGTTGCTCCGCTATATCGCACCGATCCTGCTCAAGTTGCTTGGGACGTGGCTCTTTCCTGCACTCGTGCTGCTGTTCATGCTCGCGATCTCCAGCCAGTCGTTTGCGACCGAGATTCAGGGCTCGATGAACTCCATCACCGGCAAGCCACCGATTATCCGGCTAACAGCGAAAGTCGAATCGGACTCCAGGTGCTTTTGGCTGGTGTTTCCGATGGATAACATCGACATGGAAACCAACGGCAACGAGTGCCAAATCGTCGGTATCCCCGGCAACTCGCACACGTTGGTTCTGGTCGAACTTCGCAAGGAGGGAGTCAACCCCGCACAATCGCAGGTGCAAGGAACTATCTCTTTCGGCACACTTCCAAACCCGCCTCCGAATCCCAACCCAACCCCGCCGCACCCTAATCCAAATCCCAATATCCCCGATGGTGCTTTTGGTCTGACCAAATGGGCGTACGCTGAAGTCTCGAACATGCCGCACAGCGATAAAGCCTACGCTCCCAGCGTGGCGAATTTCTTTAGGCAATCCTCCGAATCACTGAAAGCAGGACAGCCGATCCGCGTCGTGATTACCGACAAGGTGCAAGATTTCCCGTCCAACCCGACCGGGTTTCAGCAAGCCATCACCGCGTACATCGACCCGCTAGGCGCCCAATGGGGGGCGTTCAAAGCCAAGCTAGGCGGCGAGCTCCGCAAGCCCGCGTTTACCAAGACCCCTGCGGACTACATCGCGGCGGGTATGGCGGTCGGTGATGGCATCGCCCTCGTCAAGTAATCGGAGGACAAATCGTTGACCTGCTTGCGTAAACTAACCGCCGCAAAAACCATCGCGGCAACTCTCGCGTGCCTCGTCATTGCCCTCGTCGGCACGGTATTCCTCGTCAATTACTGGAACAACACCCGGCCCGCACCCAAGCCGGATGATGAGCCGATTACCCAGGAAGAAGCAAAAGCCTTCCAGGGGTGGGCCGGTCCCGCTGTTGCTCACGAAGAGTTTGAAAAGCTCAAGGAATCCTTCGTCCCTTTTCTGATCTCCGGCGCGAACGAGGAGCCAGTCGCGTCGGAGGACAAGAGGTCAGCGTTATTCGACGCGAGCCGTAAAGTCCTTGGAAAAGACATCCCCACGTTCCGCCAGGAAACTGGCGATTGCGTGTCGATGGGCTCCGCTAATGCCTGCATGTATCTCCTCTGCGTTCAGATCGCGATGGGCGAACCGCACGAATTCCGTCCATCATTCCCGCCTTACATCTACGGCACCTCGCGAGTCTTCGCCGGTAAGAACCGAATCCCTTGTCGCTCCGCTGGTTCTGTCGGCTCATGGGCGGCACTCGCTGTCCAGCAGTACGGCACGCTCCCAAGCGACACGAAAGACCTGCCGAGCTATTCGGGGCGACTTGCCGACCAATGGGGATGCTCACCCGGCCCACCGCAAAAGTGGATCGACTACGCCAAGGGCAATCTTGTCGAGTCCGCCGCGCAGGTTCGCACCTGGCAGGAAGTCCGAGACGCTTTAGTCAACGGCTATCCGGTCACGATCGCGAGCAACGTCGGCTTTCAGATGCGCGGCTCTGTCCGCGACGGCAAGTTGTGGCTGACGCAGTCCGGGTCATGGGCGCATCAGATGTGCGTCATCGCCTACGACCTCGCACCCGAACCGTGCTTTCTGATCTTGAACTCATGGGGTCCAACGGCTCACGGCAATCAACCGGACGGTCCGCAAGGGTCGTTTTGGGTGACGGCAAAGGTCATGCAGAAGATCGTTGGGCAAGGTGATTCATTCGCTTACTCGGGCCAGAAGGGTTTCCCCGCTCAACAGTGGGACGTAATCCTTTCGGCACCAAAGGAGGTTCGACGTGAACGCATTCGTACTCGTGATGGCGCTCGTGATGCCGTCGCAAATATGGCCGGTGAGTTTGCCATCAGCTTCTAGCACGACGTTCGCGGTTCTGCTTGGGGCCAAGCAGTATCCGGTGATGCTGCCCAGTCCCACGCCGAACCAGTGCCGATGCACGGAAGATGGTTGTGACTGCGGTTGTCAGCATGGCGAGTGCAAGTGCTTGGACTGTCCGACGGCAGGAGATGCACCGAAGCCCAAGCGTCTCACCACCCGCGTCATTCAAGACGGCTGGGTCTATGGGCAACGATGTTCCCGCAACGGATGTACGACGGTACGTGTCCCGCGCATGGTGACGGTGCATGTGGAGGAGTGATCTTGGTTAAGGCTATCGGGATGTTCGCACTCCAAACGCTTGTCATTTACTTGGCGATCCAAGGGCTCTTGGGGATGCTGCTTTGATCTCCGACTCCCTTGAATCCGCGATCGTCTATCTCTGCTGGGCTGGGTCGTGTTTCATGGTGGTGAAGTCGTTCGGCGTGGTCGTTGGGTGGATGAGGGGGAAGTGATGGACGAAACATTCTCGCTGATGATTCTCGGACTCGTCATCGGATGGATTGGACATAGCGTCATCGCCAGCCACATTCGGCGGGCGCACGAACAAAGGGTGATTGATGAACTGTTGGAGAAACTCGAAGAGTTCGCCAATGACGAACCGCTTGAACCGGGTGTGAATGTCATCCGACTGGACAAGCGACATTGGGCAAACAACTGAGGGACTGACTTGCTCTATTACCGTCATCTAATCCTGTCGCTCACTCTCACCGTCTCCGGCTGCGCACCCGCGTACGCTCAAACCATTTTCTGGACTCGATCCACTCCCGGCATTGTCCGCGACGTATGGGTCTACGGTCGGGATCTCTGGTCGGGTCCAGAAAAGGTTGCTCAGTCATCGACCATCACCCTGAAATCCGCCACCGGCGAACACACCATCAAGGTGGACCACCTACACGGCGCCAACGACCAGGACGGCAACCGCGCACTCCCTTACCTGCAACGATTCAGAATCTCACCAACGATTCCGGCTGGCGAAAATACGCTCACGTTCACACGCAACGACGGCAAGCAAACGACATCAACGGTCACGCTCCCCGCTCCCGATGAACGCACGGTGTACATGGTGCCTGGCGAACTCAAGGAACTCTCCGCTACGCTCATCCTGCCGAAGCTCCCACCGGGCGAATGGAACGACCTGGGAGGAAAGATAATCTCTCCCTCCGCAAACTTCCCGGCGAACAAGCCTCTGCTCTACATCGAGTCGGGGGCATGGGTTCGTAACGCGGTCGTTTGGCTGCCCGAAGGATCGTCACCGAATCGAGCGATCGCATTCCCAGGGACCACGAAAGGCTGTCGGCTCGAAGCGGTGAAGGTGATTAACCAGGACAAGGGCGAATACGGCATCGAGTTGCGAGGGGCGGAAGATGCGTTCTTTCATTGCGTGGATGTTGTCTCTAGTCGGTGCGTGGATGCGAACCCTTCAGATTGCCCTAAGCGAAACACGTTCGTTCGATGTTCCTTCACTTCTCCCAGGGGATCGGCAGATGGTCAAGTGGGACGTGGTACAGGTGGAGAAGAAGCCTTTATGCTGCAATGTGGTTGGTCCAATATCGACCGAGGCCCAACCCTGTCGCCGCAAGGAGCCCCGCTTTCTCGTTGTGTCTGGTTCGAGTGCTCCCAGCGAAATACTGGCATCACCGAAGGCGCCTCCGAAGGACTCCTAATCGAAGCCAAGAAACTCTGTCCCGTCCGTGCAACGATCATCGGGCAAGGGGCGGTTATCAAGGTCGACGACGCCTACATCTCCGCCGCGAAAGACTACCTCAAACCCGGCTATTCCCTTTGGACCAATGACGGAACTCAGCGATGGGCACGTATCTGCGAATGCAATGATCCGATCGTCCAAGGGCAAGCAGTGCGGGTGAAGCTCGATCGAGTTTTTTCGTCAACGAACATTTCAGAAGTCCCCGCTTACGTCGGCAATGGGCTGACTGAGTCGGCGATTCTTCGCTGCCGATTCTCGCAGGGTCGATCAGGTGTTTGGTTCTGGTGCGCGAATGCGGATTGTGTCGTGGTCGGCAACGAATGCACGGATCTGGATTTTGGGTTCTTGACTCTACAGCGATCGAATCCGCCGAGCGATGTGGCGTTTAGCTGGGGACTTGTGAACAAGCACAACCGATTTCGGCGGGTTGGGGAAGAGTGGAAGGTGATGAGGTGAGTAGTATCGTCTCCTCTGTTCGATCCTCGATCGCGTCGTCCATTAATGGGAGTTTGGACGGGGGCGGGGGATCTGTCGTCAACTCCTATGCTGAGTACACGGCTGATACTAGCGCTACGCCAACGACATCACGCATGACGGTAGGGACGGGCAAAACCGCCGCTGTCGTTTGGGTCGGGGCTAACGCAACCACAGCACTCTTGCCGCATGAGTATTTTTGGCTCTATGTCGATGTCAACGGCACGGTACGCAAAACGAAAGCCTATCGCTGGCAGTCGTACCAATTCAAATCGGCGGCAGGCGATGTTATCAAGGTCGGGGCACTTGCTCCCGATGATTCGACCGGCGTTGCGATCAGTTACGGCATCGTCGATGGTACGTTCATTACGTCCACCACGGCACCGTCAGGATCGACCGGGAACGCGAACTGCGACCATGCAGCCCCGACGATTTGGGATCCGGTAAACGCTCATATCACGCTTACGGATGCGGGTACGGATATCCTTTTTAACGATCAGGGCGCGGACAAAACTTTCTTTCTCTCCGAATCCGAAGACGGGTCAACGAATTGGACCGAGCCGGTTGAGTTTCGCCTTTACAACGGCTACACGCAGACTTTCACAAGCCGCTACAAGTGCATTGCATTGATGTCGTACACCGCTGGTCAAACGGTGAATGTTACTTGTGCTGGTACGATCAGCGGCGCGGCGAACGAGTTCGATATCGCCTCCGTTTACCCTGAAATTGCTGGTGGGGATGTTCTATCCGTTTCGAGTTCGTCTGACGGGTTCGGTGGGGATCAGGGGACAGCCGGGCAAAACCTCGAATACGCTCTCGCCAATGCTGGCGATTGGGATGTGATACTTCTCACCGAAACCACGACATATACGCTTAGTCGAATTTTGTTTGATGATTCTGGCAATAGCCCCTACGACAAGAATTTACTGATCGTCGCGGACGATGGAGTCACACCCACTATCACCGGATATGGTTGCGGACATCCGGCAGCGGACAATGTCGCGATTGTCCAAGGGGTCACGTTTGACTTTGCCAGTGTCGATGTTGCCAACACCGATGCCATCGGATTCGTCCATGTCAACGCGGGCACGCTCTGGCTGCATTCGTGCACCGTCACCGGACCGGGCAGCGGTACCGCAAAGAACCTGATCGGCGTGAACACGACCGGTAATCTTCGCATGTTCAATACCACCGCAACAACCGCTGGCGAAGATGTCCTCAATACCAACCTCTCAGGAACAAGCTGTGAGACTTACGCTTGCACGCTCGCCACACCGGGAGCATCGGGTGATACGAACGAAAACATTTACACCGCGCATAACTCATCGGTGATGGTGGACTATGGGTCCACGATGACCAAAAACAGCGGCGGCGGTCCGGCAATCATTCATGCTGGCACGAGTTACATCTACCTTTTCCACACCCGATGCTTGAAGGGCTCCGCGTCCACGTTTGATATGGGCTCAAGCTCGTCTCCGGTTCGCATGGCTCATGGTGTCTATGTCGATGTTCTCGCGCCCGATTCAACCATCACGGCGATTGTTGCGTCAGATATCACGGCTACATCAGGAAGCGTGATTCAAAAGCCCACGGGCGGCGAATACTTCGCGGGCAATCGCTTTACAGGTGGTGGGGCGGCGACAAGCGGAAATCAGATGTTCCAGGTTCGCGGCTCGTGCGGATTCGAGGGGAATTTGTTCCGTGAGTTCCGTGTTGCTGTCGCCAACTCAAGCTCGTTTGATCTCAATGGTGACTCGTGGTCAATCGATCATTGCACGTTTACCACGAATAACTGGCATCTCGATTTTCAGTTGATTGATACGGGGACTTGCACCGTCCGAAACAACATCTTCGAGAATACGGCGGGCGACATTCTTTGCCATGCGTCGGCTACAGGGACGATCGTCGATAACGGCAACATCTTCGGATTCACAGTTGATACCGATTACACCACTCGCGCTGGCTCACTCGGAGCGAGCACAAGCAACAACACCACGCCCGGCATCAACGCCACCACGAAGAAGCCAACAGCGGCGGGCAACTGTGACAACGAAGGAACGGTAACGGGGCTCGCCTGGTTCGGCGGAATCGGTCCTGACCTGATCCCACTTTCCCACAGCACCACCGAACGTCCTCGGGGATGCTTCGGGGTTGCTGATAGAGACATTGCCAATTTCGTGTTCTACGGACGCAAAAGATAAGGAGACAACATGGGAGCGCCATTGCAAGCCCCCGAGGGAATCATTGCCAGTGGGCGAAGCCAATTTAGCGGCACGCTCACCCTGCCATCATCATGCGTTGGGGAAACGCAGATCGGGTCCAATGTTATCGGGGCTGAATACCTCGAACACCGAGCTGACGTTACCTACATCTTTGATGGAACTGTCACCACCGGCGACACCGAACAACTGAAAGTCTGTCATAGTGCCGGGTACATCAAAGCCGTCTACGTCAGCATGGGAAGCAAGCCAACGTCATCAGACACCGTAACGGTCGATGTTCAGCTTTATACCGCGTCATGGGCAACCGTGCTTACCGGCGTTGTCTCGTTTTCCAATTCAGACACCAATGAGCAGGTCAAGACTGGCACACTCACTACGGCGGCAGGTGTTAGCTACGCTGCCCAAAACAAAATCCGAGTCGTTACCGCAGGCACCAACACCACTGGAGCGGATCTAGTGGTGCAGATTGTGTGCTGGGAAAACGGATCATAAGGGGGGAAATTACATGCCTGCTACAGTTCTTTCGGCGACTCTTACCAGTGGCAGTGCCACCAGTTCAGCGACAGAGTTTGAGCCAGGCCCAGTGGCTTTTGCCATTACGGTCACGGGGTTCACTGGATCAGTCACGCTACAGGCCAGCCCTGATGGTACCACGTTCTACAACGTCGCCGATGGTACATTCACCGCTAGCGAGTCTAAGGGCACATACTCCCATGAAGGTGGATTCCTGCGGTTCACGTCGTCCATCTCAGGTGGATCGGCGGCATGCGTTGCATGGCAGGGGATGAGGATTGGCTAGGCAACAGACGGATGCGACGAAGTAGCGTGCCATATATCCAGATTCGGCATAATTTACAAGTGTATATCAGCCATACTGGAATAGCACACAAACTTGCGGGGGAAATCAGGGGGTGGCTGGAAATTTTCCTGCCAGCCCGCGACTTCCTGCAAAGTGGGTCCTCCGGTACCACTTTAGGGGGGTCGGGTACAGGCAT
>JACCDG010029449.1_pt1 | contig 20849 bp, 16 predicted proteins | sample 7442471 | NCBI WGS metagenome assembly JACCDG01 (sample SAMN15323444, study PRJNA562643) | freshwater metagenome | isolation source: river surface water | place: USA:Blue River Watershed | collected 2017-08-17 | reverse complement strand
GGCCCACTTGCAACAACACAAAGGCTGTACCGGTTACGGCGTAGAGCTAGACGACACCAATGTGCACGCCTGCGTGCAACGCGGCGTGAACGTGTTGCAACTCAACCTCGACTTGGGGCTAAGCGTGTTTGCCGACCAATCGTTTGATGTGGTGCTGCAAATCGACACCTTGCAACACTTGCGCAACGCCGAAACCATGCTGCGCGAAACCGCACGCGTAGGCAAAACTGGCATCGTCGCCTTCCCCAACTTTGGCCACTGGCCCAACCGCCTGAGCATTTTGCAAGGCCGCATGCCCGTGACCAAACGCTTGCCCTACCAGTGGTACGACACGCCCAACATCCGCGTGGGCACGTTCAAAGACTTTGAGGTGTTGGCCGAAAAGAACGGCTTGCAAGTGACCGAAGCGTTTGGCTTGCAAGATGGCCAGCGTGTGGATACGTGGCCGAACCTGATGGCAGGTACAGCGGTGTTCAAGTTCAACGCGTGAACAAGCTCGCGACCATAGAGGCCACGAGCAAAAACGCCATCGTCCAATTAAAGATGCGCCGATACAAATCGACCTGCAGATAGTGGCCCATGCGCGCACCCGTCACCGCCCACACAGCGATGCTGGGTAAGTTGATCAGGCTGAACACCAGTGACGCGGCGGCAATCAACACCTGCCCCGCGTCTTGCGGCAAGTAATTGCTAAAAAAGCCGAGCGTCATCACCCAGGCTTTGGGGTTGACCCACTGGAAAGCGGCTGCGCCCCAAAACCCCAAAGGCGTTGCGTCTTCGTTGCTTGCCTCATCCTCTGGCGGTGGGCCGCTTCTGATAATGCCCCACGCCAAATAAAGCATGTACGCCATGCCCAGCACTTGCATCACTTGGTAAATCACAGGCACGCGGATGAACAATTCGCCAAGCCCCAAACCAACGGCCATGAGCATGATGAAGTGCCCGCATGAAATTCCCAACAAATGGGGCAGCGTCGCACGCACACCAAAATTTACCCCGGAAGCCAACAACATCATGTTGTTGGGGCCGGGCGTGACGGACGTCACAAACGCAAAGACGGCCATGGAGGCCCAAAGCTCAGCTTGAAGAATCATCGTATGTTCTCCCTTGTTGAATCAGCAGCAAGCGCGCGCTCCGCACCCTTCTCTTCGCCCTGAGTGCTTCGGCTCAACAAGAAAATAGTCGCCATGATGCATGCTGACCCGAGCCAATCCAACAAGGCAAACGGTACTTTTAACCACAGCACCGCCACCACAGTTGCAGAAAGCGGCTCAGCACAAGCCAACAGACTGGTGGTTTCAGGGCCAATTTTTTGTACGGCAGCCAAATAGCCATAGAACGCAAACAAAGTGCCAAACAGCACGATGAAAGCGACAGCCGCTAAGGTTGACGCATCCCACACACCCGGCACTTCCCACGGTTGACTCACGCCGCAAAACCCCAAACCGCCAATCAACATGCCCCAACCCACCAACACCGTGGCTTCGTTTTCTTTGAGCAAGCGTTCGGGTTGAATGCTGTAGAACGCCAGCGCCACCGCTGAGGCCAAACCCCAAAACAATGCTGCTGGTGAAATTTGCAACTCTGTCCAGTCACCATGCGTGACCAACAACACCGTACCTAAGAATGCCAGCGCCACAGCCGAAGCTTCAGCGCCTGTGGGCCAACGTCTCCGCAGGCACGCAAAGTACAACGCAATCAGCACAGGGCCCACATACTGCAGCACCGTGCCTGTGGCCGCATTGGATGATTGGATGGCAGCGAAGTAGGTGTACTGAATAGAAAGCATCCCAAGCAAACCAAAAATCAGCAGGCTAATTGCCGAGCGTTTCGTTTGCCAAATGCGCCAAATATCGCGGCCACGCCAACGTGCATAAGCCAACAGCAGAGCGCCCGCCAGCAGCAGTCGTACCGTCACCATCCAGCCGATGGTGATGTCCTTGTGATGGAACACAAATTGCGCACAAGCACCCGATACGCCCCACAACACTGCCGAGGTCAAGGCCAAAGCAAAACCTTGTTGTGTTTCGGACAGGCGCTGGGTCATTCGAGTGTAAGTAGCGCCAAAGCGCCTAGAGCCGCCGTTTCTGCTCGTAGCACGCGCTCGCCCAAGCTGAGGGCAGCGAAGCCTTTGACACGGGCTGCTGTGTCCTCTGCATCGGTCAGCCCACCTTCTGGGCCATTGAGCAGCACCCACGACTTGACGCTTCCCGCTGCACCATCACGCAAGGCATTGAGAGGCTGCGTGCTCGCATGCAGCGACAACACGCCATGCATGACATCAGTCTGCGTCGTTTGACGCGCCAACCATGCGTCTAAGCGCTCGGGCGCGTCAATCACAGGCACACGGTTACGTCCGCACTGCTCACTGGCGCTGGCCGCTACAGCTTGCCAATGGGCTTGTTTCTTTTCAGCACGCTCACCCGTCAGGCGAATCACGCTGCGCTCGGTCATCAAGGGAGTGATGCGGTGTACGCCCAGCTCGGTGGCTTTTTCCACCAGCCAGTCCATGCGCTCGTTGGCGGGCATGCCCACGGCTAGGTGCACTTTTACGTCCGCTTCGCACTCAGCATCGCGATGCTCGCCCACGACCACGCGCACATCGCTGCGGCCCATGTGTTGCACCTCGGCGCTGAACTCACCGCCTTCACCATTGAACAAAGTCAAGGTATGGCCGGGCTGCATGCGTAAGACTTGCACATGGCGAGCGGCGGTGGGCGGCAGATCCACCACTTGGCCAGACACCAAGGGCAGGGGGCAGTAAAAGCGGGCCATCCTTAGCCCCGCCCGCCGGGCGTGAGGCGTGGGAAGGCCAAGCTGATGGCGGGCTCTGTGCCTTCAATCTTGTCTATCAGGCGCAGCAAGGGCGTGAGTTCGCTGTAGCGGCTGGCTGTGGTGCGGATGTAGTTGATGAAGCGCGGGGCATCGGCCAAATACTTGGGTTTGCCATCGCGCAAAGTCAAGCGCGCAAAGATGCCGGCCACTTTGAGGTGACGTTGTAGGCCCATCCACTCTACGGCTCGGTAGAACGCGCCAAAGTCGTTGTGCCAGTCTTCAAAATCCATCAAGCCGAGTTTGCGGGCGCGTTCCCAATAGCGGATGGTCACGTCGAGCACCACGTCTTCTTCCCAGGTCAAAAACGCGTCACGCATCAAGCTGGCGATGTCGTAGGTGATCGGGCCATAGACAGCATCTTGAAAGTCCAACACGCCCAAACGTTGTTCAGCGGGGTCGTGCGGCATCATCAAATTGCGCGGCATGAAGTCGCGGTGCACGTACACGCTGGGCGCAGCCAAGTTACGTTGCACGATGGTTTTGAAAGTTTTGTCCAGCATCTCGCGCTGAGTGCTGTCAATTTGCAGCTGACGGTGCTGCGTGAGGTACCAATCGGGGAACAAAGACAGTTCGCGTTGCAGCAAAACTTCGTCATACGCGGGCAGCACGCCGGGACGGCTGCTTTGCTGCAGGGTCAGCAGGGCATCAACGGCGCGCATGTACAGGCCGTGGTTGGCTTGTGGGTCGTCGCGGTTGATGACCTCCATCATGGTTTGCGAGCCAATATCGTCCAGCAACATGAAGCCCTGCGGCTCGTCCCACGCCAAGATGCGCGGGGCATACAGGCCAGCGTCCAACATCAAACGGGCGATGCGAACAAAGGGCTCGCAGTTTTCTTTGTCGGGTGGGGCGTCCATGACGATGCAGGAGCCATTGGCTGTCTCGACGCGGAAATAGCGCCTAAAGCTAGCGTCTGCCGAGGCGGCACGCACGGTGGCGGGCAGCACGCCATGGGCGCTGGCTTGGGCGTCTAGCCACTGATGAAAGGCCACTTGACGCTCAGGTTGCGCCCATTCGATAGGGGCATATTGAGACGCGTGGGGAGAAGTGCCCGAAGGCTGGGAAATAGTGGGTGTGCTCATGGATAATCTAAATTCTACAAACCAGCCTTGGGTTGCCCTGCGTTCATGTTGTTGCCTTTCTTTTATCGCCAAATACGCACGCTCCCGTGGCTAACCTTTGGCCTCTTAGGTAATGCGTTGACTGTTTATGCACAGGCCGAAGGCGCACCGCCTTTGTTACTCAAGCCTAGCAGCCTTCTTCAAGAAACAATTCGTGACGATGCGCGCAAACAGTTGCCCACATTTTTGGAAAGCAACACCTTAACAGGGCGACCCGATTTAGAAACCTCACTGAGTGGTCAAGTGACCATTCGACGCGGCGAAATGTTACTCAAAGCCGACCAAGTCGACTATGACCAAGTCAATGATTTTGCTAAAGCACGTGGCCATGTTTACATCAACCGCTCAGGCAATGTGTATCAAGGTCCCGCACTAGACATACAAATGGACGCCTTTGAAGGCTTCTTCACGCAACCGAGTTATCAGCTACTCAAAAACAAAGCCTACGGCAAAGCCGAACGCATTGACTTCATTGATCCTGCCAACTCGGTGATGCACAACGCTGACTTCACCACATGCCAGCGCAAGCCAGGCCCTAATTGGGTACCGGATTGGTTTTTCAAAGGAGACAAGATCACCTTGGATACCGACCGTAACGTAGGCGTCGCTGATGGTGCGTCTTTGCGCTTCAAAGGCGTGCCCATCCTGCCCGTACCTTCCATCGACTTTCCCCTCAGTGACGAGCGTAAGTCGGGTTTGTTGCCGCCCACTTTTGGTGTCGACAACATTGGCGGCTTGGAGTTTACTCAGCCTTATTACTGGAACTTGGCCCCCAATCGCGACATCACGTTTTCGCCTACCTATTGGAGCAACCGTGGCATGCGCCTGAGCACTGAGTTACGTTACCTTGAAGGCATGGCACCACAACCTCCACTTCAAGGTCAAATGCGCTTTGACTACATGGAGAAAGACGCCATGCGTGACGGCACTCGCCGCTGGGGCATGCAGTATTCGCATGTGGGCTTGATGAACCCTGCTTTCGCTGGGGGTGGTCTGGGCCTGAACTTGAACATCAACCGTGTGAGTGATGATGACTATTGGAAGGATTTCGCTGGCATCGGAGGTTCTGGTGTGCAGCGCCTTTTGTCAAATGACGTGGGGTTAAATTGGACCAATGGCCTTTACACCTACGGCATGCGCACACAGATGTGGCAAACGTTGCAAGATTTATCCAATGTTTATGGCAACCGCATCACACCACCATTTAACCGTGTCCCCCAATTTACGGCACGCATGCAGCGCGTTAACGTTAACGGATTTGATTTCAGTATCGATGGTGACTTGACACGCTTTGAATCAGCTCGTGATTACGAATGCTTGAATGGCACGACCTATCGCTCAGCATGTGCGCCCAATGCAGACCGTGCCGTGGCCCTAGCTCAAATCAGTCGCCCGTTCACCACGCCTTTTGGCTACCTCACGCCGAAGTTTCAGCTCAACAACCGAAGCTACCAATTCACGGGTGGTTTGCCTAGTAACAATCCGTTTTACACAGGTCATGAAGGCCAAGTTGGTGCCAACGTGAGCGTACCCACTTTTAGCCTAGACACAGGCATTGCATTTGAAAAAGCAACACGTTTGTTTGACCGCTCATGGGTTCAAACCCTTGAGCCTCGCGCGTTCTACGTCTACACACCTTACCGCGACCAAAACTATTTGCCAAACTATGACTCCGGCGGCAACTCATTTAACTTTGCCAGCATCTTCACTGAAAACGCATTTGGTGGCTACGACCGAATTTCAGACAGCAAACTTCTAACCATTGGTGCTACCACTCGTTTCATTGATCCAGACACGGGAGCCGAAGGTGCGCGCTTTGGCTTGGCGCAACGCCTTCGCATGAAAGAGCAACGCGTGACGATGCCAGACGACATCACAGGCAAAACGGGCATCAGTGACTTGCTTGCTGGTGCGTCTGTGGCTCTGGGCAAGTCTTGGGCTGTGGACACCACGGTGCAATACAACCAGAAAACAGATAACTTCTTACGTCGCATGGTGAATGGCCGCTACAACCCTGGCTCATACCGCGTGATCTCAGCGGCTTACCGAACGGAGAACACCGAGGCAGGCGTACCGGCATCCCGTCAAGTCGATGTCGGCTGGCAGTGGCCGCTGCACGACCTTTGGGGAGGGGCTGATTCACAGTCGTCTGACGGCCGAGGCCTAGGTGAAGGTCGTTGGTACAGCGTAGGGCGCATGAATTACAACCCTCTCGACAAAAAAATGGTCGAGTCCATCATCGGCTTCGAATACGATGCAGGCTGCTGGCTAAGCCGTGTGGTGGCAGAGCGTTTGCAAGTCACAGATGGTCTTGCACGCCAACGCCTGCTATTTCAACTTGAGTTTGTAGGTTTCTCACGGATTGGTACCAACGCAATGGGTTCCTTGCGCACCAACGTACCAAGATATCAACCCCTGCGTCAGCCCTCTATGACCCCCAGCCGTTTTGGCAATTACGATTGATGTCCATGCTTACCTTCACGTCTCGCTTCGTCTTGCTGCCATCTCTTGCATTGAGTGGCATGCTTCTAGCCAACACGAATGCCCTCGCTCAAAACACGAGCGCCTCAAGCGTCACTGGAAATGACTTCATTGTGGCGGTCGTAGATTCTCAACCCATCACCAATCACGAAGTCAATGTCCGCGCAAAGCTGATGCTGCAGCAACTGAACGAGCAACAGAAATCTATTGCTTCGTCCAAAGAAATTCTTAAAACTAGCCTTGAAAAGCTAATCACAGAGAAAGCGTTGTTGCAGCACGCCAAAGAAGTTGGCATCAGCGTCGATGATGGCGCAGTTTCAGCGGCTGAGCAACGAGTGGCTGCGCAAAACCAAACCTCTGTTGAGGCTCTTCATAAAAAAGTGCTGTCCGAGGGGAAAAGCATTGCCAGCTTCCGGTTGGGACTCAAAGAACAGCTCACTTTGCAACGTCTGTCCGAACGCAATGTGCCAGGACGCATCAAAGTCAGTGACATCGAATTAGACCAAGCTGTGAGTCAGCGCCAAAATGCAAGCATCGATACCAACCCAGACATTGAACTGGGACACGTATTAATTGCTGTGCCCGAAAAAGCTACCGAGCCAGAAATAGCTGCACTGCAAGCAAAGGCGGAATCAGTTCTCGCCAGTCTCAAACGTGGCGACGATTTAGCACGCGTCGCCAAGGAGTTTTCGAATGGTGTTGAGCGCGACAAAGGCGGCTTGATGGGCGTCCGACCAGCCAATCGTTACCCGACTCTATTTGTAGAAGCCACGAAGATCCTGAACGTGAGCGACGCCACCTTGGTGCGCTCGGGTGCTGGCTTTCATGTGCTGAAACTCATCAGCAAACGCGCTAGCAACATAGTCACTGTCACACAAACTCATCCTCGTCACATTTTGTTGCGTCCGGGTGGTCAGCTTAGCCAAACCACCGCTCGCGCACAGCTGGCTGAATACAAGCGCCAAATTGAAACCGGCAAAGCTGATTTTGCAAAGCTAGCCCGCGAACACTCTCAAGATGCCAGCGGCCCCGATGGCGGCGACTTGGGCTGGGTCTCACCCGGTATGTTTGTGCCCGAATTCGAAGAGGTCATGAACCAGCTGCAAATCGGACAAATTGCCGACCCACTCATTTCTCGTTTCGGTGTTCACCTGATCCAAGTTCTTGAGCGCCGAGAAGCGCCCATCAGCGAACGCGAACTGCGCGACATGGCCCGCAACAGCTTGCGTGAAAAGAAGTTTGACGAAACCTACCAACTGTGGGCACAAGAAGTGCGCGGCCGCGCCTATGTGGAATATCGCGACACACCGCAGTAAGAAGAGCCTCTTTTGAAACACATTGCACGCAAGCGCTTCGGCCAACACTTTTTAACCGACGGCGCGATCATTGAAGGCATCGTCGATGCCATCAACCCGCTACCCAATGATCCAATGGTCGAAATCGGCCCAGGCTTGGCAGCTCTCACGCAACCGTTGGTGGAGCGCTTAGGCCGGCTCAATGTCATTGAGCTGGATCGCGACTTGGCTGTGCGTCTGCGCGAACACCCACACCTGAATGTGATCGAGTCAGACGTGCTGCGTGTGGACTTCACACAACTCGCAGCAAGCTTGAATGCGCCCAAACTGCGCGTGGTGGGCAACCTGCCGTACAACATTTCCTCGCCCATCCTGTTTCATTTACTAGAGCACGTGGCCGTGGTGCAAGACCAGCACTTCATGCTGCAAAAAGAAGTGATTGACCGTATGGTGGCCAAGCCCAGCACCAGCGACTACAGCCGCTTGAGCGTGATGCTGCAATGGCGCTACGACATGGAAGATGTGTTGTTTGTGCCACCCGAATCGTTTGACCCCCCACCCCGCGTAGACAGCGCCGTGGTACGTATGGTTCCTGTGGCTCAGCCGCCGCAGATTGACGTCAAGCTGATGGAGGAAATGGTGAAAACCGCCTTCAGCCAACGCCGCAAACTGCTTCGTCACACCTTGGGTCGTTGGCTAGAAGCCCGCAACTTTGCGGGCACCTTCGACGTACAACGTCGCGCTGAAGAAGTGCCTGTCGCTGAATACGTGACCTTGGTTCAAAGTCTCTAAGCTACACAATAAAAAACCCGTCTGCAGTTGCCTGCGACGGGTTTTGCTTTTGGTGCGGCACCACTCCCGCAAACCAATTAAGCCGCTGTTTGCCAGTAGCCTGCGTTGAACGGGCTGCTCATACGCAAAGCCATGGGCGACACATCGACCAACTTGTCCGTTGGCATTTTTTCGCCTTCTTCGAGCAACTCGATGCCTTCAGCCACGACACCCGCTTTTTCTGCGGATGGCACGCGAGCCACCGAGAAAGAGTAGAAGCAACGGAAAGCCACTTTACGGTCTGACCAATAGTCAGCAGCTTCGCGGAAGATGTCCAACAACTGTTCACGGGCTTCTTTATCGAACTTGGCGTGTGCAGGAATGTGCTCCAACACCAAAATAAAGCCAGGCTGAGGGCCCGACTTGTGCAAGGGGTCGGTCATGCCGTCATACAAAGAATCAAAGTTCTTGCTGGCCGTAGCAGCCAAGTTGAACTCTTTGGAAATGATGTCCAAGATGTCTTGTTTGCTTTGGGCTTGTGCCAAATTCACATACAAAAAGTGATGGCCAAGGCCTTGCGCGGCTTCTTGTAAATCAGGCACGCGGAAAGCGCGAATTGATTGAACGATATTGGTTTTGACGGTACGCAGTGGCATAGGTTGTATTCGTTTCTAGTTCGGGTTAACCCGAAAATTGGAAGCGCAAGTGTCTGTCAAATGAAATAAAAAAGCAAGGGCCCAACCCATTTCTGGGGGGCCCTTGAAGGGTTATCTAACCAAAATTAACTAATTTTGATAGAAAAGTCCGCTTTATCGCACGGCGCTGGCGTCTGCCACCGTCAAAGCTGTCATGTTGACAATGCGGCGGACGGTGGTGCTGGCGGTCAAGATGTGCACCGGCTTAGCTGCCCCCAAAAGCACTGGGCCAATGGCAATATTGCCGCCGGCTGCCGTTTTGAGCAGGTTGTAGGCAATGTTGGCAGCATCCAAATTGGGCAAAACCAACAGGTTGGCATCACCAATCAAGGTGGTGTCAGGCATCGAGGCTGCGCGTGCCGCGCCGTCTAGCGCATTGTCACCATGCATTTCGCCATCGACTTCCAGCCATGGGGCCTTTTGCTTGACCAGCGCCAAAGTTGCCCGCATCTTGATGGCCGAAGGCTTGTCGCTGCTGCCAAAGTTGGAGTGCGACAACAAAGCAGCTTTGGGCTGAATACCAAAGCGGCGCATTTCCTCCGCAGCCATCACGGTAATTTCCGCCAATTGCTCAGCCGTTGGGTCGTAGTTGATGTGCGTGTCCACCAAGAACACTTGACGGTCAGGCAGCAACAAGCCGTTCATGGCCGCATAGGTGCTAATGCCTTGGCGGTTGCCAATGACTTCATCCACATACTTCAAGTGGGTCAGTGGCGTACTCCAAGTACCGCAAATCAGGCCGTCTACCTCGCCTTTGTGCAACATCATGGTGCCAATCAGCGACAAACGTCGGCGCATGTCGATCTTGGCCAACTGCTCGGTCACGCCTTTGCGGGCGGTCATCTTGTAATAGGTTTGCCAGAAGTCGCGGTAGCGGTGGTCTTGCTCCACATTCACCACTTGGTAGTCCACACCTTCTTTGAGGCGCAAGCCAAACTTTTCGATGCGCTGCGCAATCACGGCTGGGCGACCAATCAAGGTCGGCTTCGCCAAACGCTCGTCCACCACGATTTGCACGGCACGCAAGACGCGTTCTTCTTCGCCCTCGGCGTAACACACACGTTTCTTGCTGGCACGCTTGGCGGCCGCATAGATGGGTTTCATGATGGAGCCCGAGGCATACACAAAACCTTGCAGCTTCTCAATGTAGGCTTCCATGTCTTGGATGGGGCGAGTCGCCACACCGCTGTCCATGGCGGCTTTGGCCACGGCAGGCGCAATCTTCATCATCAAGCGCGGGTCGAAGGGTTTGGGGATGAGGTACTCAGGGCCAAACGCCAAGCTCTCGCCCGCATAGGCTGCGGCCACCACTTCGCTTTGCTCGGCTTGCGCCAATTCAGCAATGGCGTACACCGCGGCAATTTCCATCTCGTCGGTGATGGTGGATGCACCCGCATCTAACGCACCACGGAAGATGTAGGGGAAACAGAGGACGTTGTTCACTTGGTTGTGATAGTCGCTGCGACCCGTGGCAATGATGGCGTCGTCACGCACCGCCTTGACTTCTTCTGGCGTGATTTCAGGGTTGGGGTTGGCCAAGGCCATGATGATGGGCGTAGCCGCCATCTTCTTCACCATCTCAGGCTTCAACACACCGCCAGCCGACAAGCCCAAAAACACATCCGCGCCTTCGATGATGTCGCTCAATGTGCGTGCATCCGTCTTTTGGGCGAATTGAATCTTGTCTTCGTCCATCAACTCGGTACGGCCTTCATAGACCACGCCCGCCAAGTCGGTGACATAAATGTTTTTACGTGGCATGCCCATTTTGAGCAACAAACCCAAACAAGCCAAAGCCGCCGCGCCAGCGCCCGAGGTCACGAGCTTGACTGTTTTCAGGTCTTTGCCCGCCACTTTGAGACCGTTCAAAATCGCTGCGCCCACCGTGATGGCCGTGCCGTGTTGGTCGTCATGGAAGACAGGAATCTTCATACGCTCGCGCAATTTGCGCTCAACGTAGAAACAGTCTGGGGCCTTGATGTCTTCGAGGTTGATACCCCCGAACGTGGGTTCGAGCGAGGCAATGATGTCCACCAGTTTGTCGAGGTTCTTCTCTTCGATTTCTAAGTCGAACACATCGATGCCGGCAAACTTTTTAAACAGAACGCCTTTACCTTCCATCACAGGCTTAGAAGCCAACGGGCCAATGTCGCCCAAGCCCAGCACAGCCGTACCGTTGGAGATGACGGCTACCAAGTTGCCTTTGCTGGTGTACTTGTATGCCGCATTAGGGTCTTTGACGATTTCTTCACAAGGAGCGGCCACACCGGGTGAATAAGCCAGCGCCAAATCGTGCTGGTTCACCAACTGCTTGGTGGCGTGAATCGCCACTTTGCCTGGGGTGGGGAACTCGTGGTACTCAAGGGCAGCACGGCGCAATTCAGCACGAGCCTCGGGGCTGTTGTGCGATGGGGTGGAACTCATAGACATCTCCTTGTTATGCAAAAGGCGACCTGCTATGAAAAGCACCGCCGCCTGAGCTTGTGAATTCATTTTAGGCCCGTGTCTAGGGCAGTTTGTCCGTGGATGTGCGTATGCAAGTGGCAATGGTTTTTACTTATTCGCAAAAGCCAGCTTGATTGGCGTTTTCGGCCGCTTGGTTGTGGCGCGGTATGCGCTAGGGCTCACTGTCGCTGCGCGCCAGAATATCGCCTACGCGCGCACCCCATCACATCAAGCTGGGGGCATGCACACATAGACCGATTGAAGAGTCCAACAGCCTAAAGCGCGTTACGCGAGGGGCAAGCCCGACCGACGCAATCGAGGCGTCAGACTTTGAGGAGGGCGGGTTTGCCCCTCGCGTAACGCGCCGCCACATCAACGACAGAAAAATTAACCGCGCATCAATGCTTCAATTTCTGAAGCAATCACAGGCACCCCACGCGTGATGAGCTCGCAGCCACCCGCAGTGACGATGGCATCGTCCTCAATGCGAATGCCGATGTTCCAAAACGCCTCTGGCACATCATCTGAAGGGCGCACATACAGGCCAGGCTCAATGGTGAGCACCATGCCTTCACGCAAGATGCGGCTGGGTCGGTTGACGATGATTTCGCCTGACAACGGGTCTTTACGTTCGTTGGTTTGGCCTAGCTCGCTAGGCTCCACATAGCTGCCGCAGTCATGCACATCCATGCCCAGCCAATGGCTGGTGCGATGCATGTAAAACGGAAAATAAGCGCGTTTATCAATCACGTCTTGGACGCTGCCGTGCTTGGCTTTGCTCAACAAACCAAGGTCTAACAATCCTTGCGCCAGCACTTTGACCGTCGCGTCGTGCGGGTCATTAAAACGTGCGCCCGATTTCGTGGCCGCCACCGCGGCGTCTTGGCTGGCCAACACCAAGTTGTACAAGTCGCGCTGTGGGCCTGTGAACTTGCCGTTTGCAGGAAAAGTGCGAGTGATGTCGGAGGCGTAGCCATCCAACTCGCAACCTGCGTCAATCAACACCAACTCACCATCACGCACAGGTGCGGCATCGGCGCGGTAATGCAACACGCACGCGTTCGCGCCTGCAGCCACGATCGATGTGTAAGCGGGGAACTGCGAGCCGTGCATGCGGAACTCGTGCAGCAACTCAGCATCCAAGTGGAACTCGCGCACGTCTTGGCCTGCCCGCAACATGCGTGCACTGGTCTGCATGGCGCGAATGTGGGCGCGTGCGCTGATGGCGCTGGCACGACGCATCACGTCTTGCTCGTGCGCATCTTTGAGGAGGCGCATCTCGTCCAGCGGGCCGCAGGCATCGCGCTGTTGCGCTGGGCATTGCGCGCCAAAGCGCACTCGGGCGCGCACGGCATTGAGCCAACCGTCCACGCGAGTTTCCAAACCTTTGTGCGTGGCAAACGGGTACCAAAGCGTGTGTTGGTTCTCCAGCAATTTAGGCAGTTGCTTGTCCAGCTCAGCCACCGACACAGCGGCAGTCACACCCAGCGCAGCAACGGCAGCGTCTGGCCCCAAGCGGTAGCCGTCCCAAATTTCGCGTTCCAAGTCTTTGGGCTGGCAAAACAAAGTACTGCGCCCTGTGGCATCAAGCACTAACCACGCGTTGGGTTCAGTAAAACCGGTTAGGTAATAAAAGTAGCTGTCGTGGCGATACGGAAAATCGCTGTCTCGGTTGCGCGCGTGCTCGGGCGCGGTGGGAATGATGACCACACCACCTTCGCCCAACTGTGACGCTAAACGGGCGCGACGTGCGGCATAAATGTGGGCGTGTGCAATCGGGTGTGTCATGTCTTGCCTTGTGTTTTCAGGTGCCGTTGAGTTGCGCCAAACGCTCAGGCGTGCCCACATCGGTCCACGCGCCTGTGTAGAGCGACGCACTCACCGCGCCATTGTCCATGGCGGCGCGCAACATGGCGGCCAACGGGGCTTTCACGCCAGCGGGGTTGCCTGCGGGAATGACGCACCAAGCCGCCTCGAAGAAAGCGCGTTTGTAAAGGGCGATGGTGCTGAAGGTGTAGCGCGGTTGCTCTGCCCCCGCCGCAGGCAAAGTCAACTTGGGCAAATTCAAAGCCAAGCCCTCGGGCGACAAACCAAAGTCACCGCCCAAGTTGTGTTCGGGATTGGGCACCAGCCAAATGTGGGCGAGTTGCGGGCTGGCCTTGAAGCGCTCATAGGCCTCGGGCGCGAACACAAAGTCTGGGGCAAACACATCGCCAGCCGCGACCCAAAACACATCGGCCAACTGGGGCAGGGCACGGGCTATGCCGCCTGCGGTTTCTAGTGCGCCACCAAAGTCCACGCCTTCTTGCGAGTAGTGCAAGTGAACGGGTGCGAAGCCTGCCGTATCAAACGCTGCGCCAAAGTGCTGAGGAATTTGCTCGCCCAGCCATGCGGTGTTGATGATCAAGTTCTCCACGCCGCCGCGTTGCAGGCCCTGCATGGCCCATTGCATCAGCGGTTGACCACGAACAGGTAATAAAGGTTTAGGCGTGACGTCGGTTAGGGGGCGCATGCGTTCGCCGCGGCCTGCGGCCAGCAGCAGCGCTGTTGAGAGAGAGTTAGAAGCAAGGCTTTTTGTCATCGACAAGCAGTGTAGCGAGCCATCCGCTTTGCTTCCTGAGGGCCGCTAAAATCGTGGTTTTCCCTCATCACCCCACCGGAGTCGCCTGACATGGCAAACACCCAACAAATGGCCAGCGCAATTCGCGCCTTGGCAATGGACGCTGTACAACAAGCCAATTCAGGACACCCCGGCGCGCCCATGGGCATGGCCGATATCGCCGTCGCTTTGTGGGGCGATCACCTGCATCACAACCCAACCAATCCACATTGGATGAACCGCGACCGCTTTGTGCTGTCCAACGGTCACGGCTCGATGTTGATTTATGCGTTGTTGCACCTCACCGGTTACGACTTGCCAATGAGCGAGTTGAAAAACTTCCGCGTGTTGCACAGCAAAACCGCTGGCCACCCCGAAGTGGGCGTGACACCAGGCGTCGAAACCACCACAGGCCCACTGGGCCAAGGCATCACCAACGCTGTGGGCATGGCACTGGCTGAAAAGCTGTTGGCGTCAGAGTTCAACCGCGAAAGCCACAACGTGGTGGACCACAACACCTTCGTCTTCATGGGCGACGGCTGTTTGATGGAGGGCATCAGCCACGAAGCGTGCTCACTCGCAGGCGCGTGGAAGCTGAACAAACTCATCGCTTTGTACGACGACAACGGCATCTCGATCGACGGCCAAGTGGCCCCATGGTTCGCCGACAACACGCCTGAGCGTTTCAAAGCCTACGGCTGGAATGTGATTGGCCCGATCAACGGCCACGACGCCGCTGTAGTGAGCCAAGCCATTGCCAGCGCCAAGCTGAGCTCAACCAAGCCCACGCTGATCGTGTGCAAAACCAGCATCGGCAAAGGTAGCCCCAACCGCGCTGACACAGCCAAAGCCCACGGCGAGCCTTTGGGCGCTGAAGAAATTGCGCTCACGCGTGCAGCCATCGGCTGGAACCACGCCCCGTTTGAAGTGCCTGCAGAGGTCTATGCCGATTGGGATGCCAAAGCGAAGGGCAAGGCCCACGAAGCGAAATGGAACCAAACCTTCGCCGCATACAAAGCCGCATACCCCGAGCTGGCCAAAGAGCTGCAACGCCGCATGGCGGGCGAATTGCCCAAGAACTTTGCACAAACCGTGGTCGACACAGTGATCGACGCGCACACCAAAGCCGAAACTGTAGCTAGCCGTAAAGCCAGCCAATTGGCGCTGGAACACTTCACCGCCGCTTTACCTGAACTCTTGGGCGGCAGCGCCGACTTGACCGGCTCTAATCTGACCAACACCAAGTCCACCCCCAACCTGCGCTTTGACGCAACGGGCCATGTGGTGAAAAACGAGGCTGGCCAAGGTGGCCGCCACATCAACTACGGCGTGCGTGAATTTGGCATGGCCGCCATCATGAACGGCGTGACTTTGCACGGTGGTTTCATTCCCTATGGTGGCACGTTCCTCACCTTCAGCGATTACTCACGCAACGCCATTCGCATGGCTGCGTTGATGAAGCAACGTGTGGTGCATGTATTCACCCACGACTCCATCGGCCTGGGCGAAGACGGCCCAACGCACCAATCCATCGAGCATGCTGCTTCGTTGCGCTTGATCCCCAACCTTGACGTGTGGCGTCCTGCTGATACGGCTGAAACCGCTGTGGCTTGGGCCGTAGCTTTGCAAAACACCAGCCGCCCAACCGCGCTGTTGTTAAGCCGCCAAAACTTGCCGTATTTGCCAAAAGGCGATGCAGCTCCGCACAAAACGGCAGGCGACATTTCTGGCCTCGACGCCATCAATAAAGGCGCTTACGTTTTGGCCGAGCCAAGCGAAGTTGGCATCAAGAAAAAGGCGCAAGCTGTGTTGATGGCTACCGGCTCTGAAGTGCAGTTGGCCATGAAAGCGCAAGCCTTGTTGGCCGAGCGCAAGATTGCTGTGCGCGTTGTGTCTGTACCCAGCACCACCACCTTTGACCGCCAAAGCGTGGCTTACAAATCTGCCGTTTTACCTGCTGGTGTGCCCCGCATTGCGGTGGAAATGGGCTCGACCGATGGCTGGTGGAAATACGGCGTGTCCGCCGTCGTGGGCATTAACACCTACGGCGAATCAGCACCTGCACCAGTTTTGTTCAAACACTTCGGTTTCACGCCAGAAAACGTGGCCGATACGGTTCAAGCTGCTCTGCAAAAGCACGCCTAAGCCACGGCCCAGTGAGAAAGCCCCTTCCGAAGGGCCTTCTTGAGATCAGCCTCGTGAAAGGCGAATGAACTACAAACTGGGCTATTAAGAGTTTTTAACTTCCTCCTGAGGCATTCACATGACCATCAAATTAGGTATCAACGGCTTCGGCCGTATTGGCCGCTTGGCTTTGCGCGCTGCGCTCAAGCACGGCTACACCGACATCCAAATCGTCGGCATCAACGACCCCAAGCCCGCCGATTACCTAGCCTATATGCTCAAGTACGACAGCGTACACGGCCGCTTTGATGGCACCGTAGATTTCACCGAAGACGCGCTCATCGTCAATGGCAAAAAAATCAAACTCTCACATGAGCGTGACGCACACAACCTCCGTTGGGGCGAAATGGGTGTGCACACTGTGCTCGAGTGCACAGGTCACTACCTAACTGAACCTACCAGCCAAATGCACTTGAACGCAGGTGCAAAAAAAGTCGTGATTTCTGCGCCATCCAAAGACAGCATTCCCATGTTTGTGTACGGCGTGAATCACAAGAAATACGCGGGCGAAGCCATCGTGTCCAACGCATCTTGCACCACCAACTGCTTGGCCCCCGTGGTCAAAGTGTTGAACGACAAATGGGGCATCAAGCGTGGCCTGATGACCACCGTTCACGCAGCCACTGCTAGCCAAATGACGGTAGATGGTTCATCACGCAAAGACTGGCGCGGCGGACGCGGCATCTTAGAAAACATCATTCCTTCCAGCACTGGTGCAGCCAAGGCAGTGGGTGTGGTGATTCCTGAAATCAAGGGCAAGATCACTGGCATGGCCTTCCGTGTGCCCACGTCTGACGTGTCGGTCATTGACTTGACCGTGGAGCTCAACAGCGACGCCAGCTACGCTGAAATTTGCGCTGAGATGAAAGCGCAAAGCGAAGGCGCACTGCAAGGTGTTCTGGGTTATACCGACGAAAAAGTGGTGTCAACAGACTTCCGAGGTGAACCTTGCGCCAGCGTGTTTGATGCCACGGCAGGCATCGCCTTGGACAAAAGCTTCGTCAAAATCGTGGCTTGGTATGACAACGAATGGGGCTATGCCAAGCAATGTTTGGAAATGGTTCGCGTGGTGGCCAAAAAGAAGTAATTCTTTAATGCCACACAACCTGGAAGCGCCTTCGGGCGCTTTTTCTTTGCTTATTCGCCTGGGCCTGTAAAAAAAATACGCAAATTTACTTGAAATCATGTAACAAAGTTTCATAGAATTGAGACATCTAAGGAGACTGACATGACCATCAAAATTGGTATCAACGGCTTTGGCCGCATCGGGCGCATGGTGTTTCGCGCCGCGATTCAAAACTTCAACGACATCGAAGTGGTCGGCATCAACGACTTGCTAGAACCCGACTACTTGGCCTACATGCTTAAGTTCGACAGCGTGCATGGCCGCTTCCAAGGTGAGGTGTCTGTAGAGGGCAATCACTTGGTGGTCAACGGCAAAAAGATTCGCCTGACCCAAGAGCGCGACCCCGCTGCTTTGAAATGGAATGAAATTGGCGCGGACGTGGTAGTGGAAGCCACCGGCCTGTTCCTTGACCAAGCCACCGCCGAAAAACACTTGGCTGCAGGCGCCAAAAAAGTGCTGCTGTCTGCCCCATCTAAGGACGACACGCCCATGTTTGTGTACGGCGTGAACCACGACACCTACGCAGGTCAGTCCATCATCTCGAACGCGTCTTGCACCACCAACTGTTTAGCACCTGTGGCCAAAGTGTTGAACGACAAGTGGGGCATCAAACGCGGCCTGATGACTACCGTGCATGCCACCACAGCAACGCAAAAAACGGTGGACAGCCCCAGTAACAAAGACTGGCGCGGCGGCCGCGGCATTTTGGAAAATATCATCCCCTCCAGCACGGGTGCAGCCAAAGCGGTGGGCGTGGTGATTCCATCGGTGAAAGGCAAGCTCACGGGCATGGCATTTCGCGTACCCACGTCTGACGTTTCGGTGGTCGACCTCACGGTGGAGCTCAGCACCGAAGCCACCTACAAAGAAATTTGCGCAGAGATGAAAGCACAAAGCCTTGGCGCCTTGAAAGGCGTGCTGGGTTACACCGACGAGAAAGTAGTGTCCACCGACTTCCGTGGCGAACCCTGCACCTCGGTGTTTGACGCCGACGCGGGCTTGGCTTTGGACGGCACGTTCATCAAGATCGTCAGTTGGTACGACAACGAGTGGGGCTACTCCAACAAGTGCTTGGAGATGGTGCGCGTCATCGCCAAATAAGTTACATCGGCACATTGCGTGCCTTGTCTTTCAAGCATCGCCAGTGCCTCCTACGCACTGGCGTTTTTTATGGCGCGCTCGAGACCACAGAGGCAGATGATGCAGCTTCAACGGGCGCAGCCATTTGCGCGGTTGCCTCCTGCGGCTTACTCTGCATGTCTGGCGCTTCGCCGCCCATCAACACCAACAGGCCCAACACCACAAACACCGTGGCGCTGATGCGATGCACCCATGCGAGCGGCACAAGGCGCGTGATGCGCTCGCCAAACCAGACCACCGGTGCATTCGCCAACATCATGCCCAGCGTTGTGCCTGCCACAACCCAGAGCCATGACTGATATTCCGCTGCCAACATCACGGTCGCAATTTGCGTTTTGTCCCCCATCTCAGCCAAAAAGAAGGTAATGACGGTTGTGCCAAACACGCCAAACCTTGGCTTCACATCCGCGTCATCGTCGTCCAGCTTGTCGGGCACCAACATCCATGCGGCCATGGCCAAGAACGACACGCCCAATACCCAACGCAACGCCGTTGGCCCCATGAAACTGGTGATCCACGCGCCAAAGCCGCCAGCCAGCGCGTGGTTGGCCAAGGTCGCCACCAAAATGCCCCACACGATGGGCCAAGGCTTGCGAAACCGCGCTGCCAAGACAAGAGATAAAAGTTGTGTTTTATCGCCCATTTCGGCGAGGGCAACGATGCCGGTAGAGATCAGAAAAGCTTCCATTCACTGATCCTACCGCGCAGCTTTTTTGAACTTTTGGTGCATTTTTTGCTTACAACTGGTGCGATACAAAAAACAAGTGCAGAAATGCACCAAAAAAGTTCAATTTCCAAGGATTAGATTTATGGATGCACACAAACAGGGCGCAGATGCTTTGTTCATTCTGCTGGGTGCCATCATGGTGCTCGCCATGCATGCTGGCTTCGCGTTTTTAGAGCTGGGTACCGTTCGCCGTAAAAACCAAGTCAATGCGCTGGTGAAAATCTTGGTCGACTTCTGCGTGTCTACGCTTGCTTACTTTGTCGTGGGCTACGGCGTGGCATATGGCACGGGCTTCATGATTGGCGCGGAAACACTGGCAGCCAAAAACGGCTACGACTTGGTCAAGTTCTTTTTCTTGCTGACCTTTGCCGCGGCTATTCCCGCCATCATTTCTGGCGGCATCGCTGAACGTGCGAAATTCTGGCCACAACTGATTGCCACGGCTGTGGTGGTGGGTTTGATCTACCCCTTCTTCGAAGGCATTGCTTGGAACCAGCATTTCGGCTTTCAAGCATGGCTCAAAGAAGTCACGGGTGACGAGTTCCATGACTTCGCGGGCTCTGTGGTGGTGCACGCTGTGGGCGGCTGGATTGCGCTGCCTGCTGTGCTGTTGTTGGGCGCACGTAGCAACCGCTACCGCAAAGACGGTGCGATTTCTGCACACCCGCCATCAAGCATTCCGTTCCTCGCTTTGGGCGCTTGGATTTTGATCGTGGGCTGGTTTGGCTTCAACGTGATGAGTGCACAAACTCTCGACAAGATCTCTGGCCTCGTGGCAGTGAACTCCTTGATGGCGATGGTCGGCGGCACGCTGGTGGCGCTGATCGCTGGCAAAAACGACCCTGGCTTTGTGCACAACGGCCCCTTGGCTGGTTTGGTAGCGGTCTGCGCAGGCTCTGACTTGATGCACCCCATGGGCGCATTGGTGGTAGGCGCTGTGGCAGGTGGCATTTTTGTCGTGATGTTCACGCTCACCCAAAACAAATGGCGCATTGATGATGTGTTGGGCGTGTGGCCCTTGCACGGCTTATGTGGCACATGGGGCGGCATTGCAGCCGGGGTGTTTGGCACTCAAGCCTTCGGCGGCTTAGGCGGCATCAACCTGACCGCGCAACTGGCGGGCACTGCGCTAGGCGTGGTGTGGGCGTTGGTCGGTGGCTTCATCGTGTACGGCGTGTTGAAGATGACCATTGGTTTGCGCATGAGCCAAGAAGAAGAATTTGAAGGTGCTGACCTCACGATTCACAAAATCACTGCATCACCTGACCGCGAAGCGAGCTGGTAAGCCTTGTCTGCTGTGGTATTTAAGGCATGAGTTGCGCGAAATACAGGTAAACGCTTGGTTATTGCGATAACTTGTGCCCCATAATGTGCGGAATCTTGTCTGTGCAAGTCTCAGGCAAGGTTGTTAATTGGTGATCGGTCAGTTT
>JACCDG011862974.1_pt1 | contig 20851 bp, 20 predicted proteins | sample 7442471 | NCBI WGS metagenome assembly JACCDG01 (sample SAMN15323444, study PRJNA562643) | freshwater metagenome | isolation source: river surface water | place: USA:Blue River Watershed | collected 2017-08-17 | reverse complement strand
ATATATTAAAGAATTTGATCACATTAATTTTGCTTCAATTTACTTGAATAAGTTAAAATTATTATATCCTGAAAACAAAAATTTATACAAAATAATTAAACAAGATAATAAATTTATTATTTTCAAGCAATTGAGTAATTCTTACTCTTTAGAGGATTTTTCCAGATTAAAACTTAGCAAAAGGCCAAGAGCATTAAAGCAAATTGATGCTGAGGCAAGCATTGGATTCGAAAAAAGAAAATTTTATATTGGTAAAAACCAAAAGAATAATACCGAGGCTTTGGCAAAGGTCGAAGACGGTCAAAATTTTTATGTATGGAAAAAGATTACAGAAAATTCAGAATTGCCGAGTTCTGATTTGAATCCAAATAATAAAACCAGAACTCGCCTTGAGGCAAAATTCTGGTTGAATAAAGAAATTAACCAGGAATGTTAACATTCCTGGTTAATTTTTAAACTGCCTTGCCAATCTTGAACATCTTTGTACCACACTTCGAACATGTTCCAGTTGTTGCTGGCTTACCGTTCTTCATTGTAACAGGTTGAGGATCGTTCATTGTGGACTTTGCCTTGCATTTAACACAATATGCTTCCATGATAAAACTCCTTTCATAAATATTTGTATGTTGCAAAAAATACGACTATACATTAGGTGGTAAATTTATTTATACCACTTTTACCTTGAATTACGCTCAATAAGCGCGGGGATTTTAAAAATGTCTAATAAAGATTTTGTACACTTACACGCTCACACTCATTATTCTGTTCAGGACGCATTGCCTTCACCTGACTCATATGCTAAGAAACTTTCTGAAATGGGTTTCCGAGCTGGAGCAATTACTGACCATGGCAGAATTAGCGGAGCCATTGAATTTGTTGGTTCTTGCAGAAAATATTCATCTCAAGAAAATAAAATTAAGCCTATTTTAGGTTGTGAATTTTATACTTATCACGATCGATTTGATAAAAATCCTGTAGTAATCGATGGAAAAAAAAGAAGACCAAAACACAATCATTTGACGTTGTTGGCACAAAATGAAACTGGGTATAGAAACTTGCTTAAAATGGCTTCAATAGGTGCTGAAGAAGGCTATTATTACGAACCTACTATCGACCATGATGTGTTAAGTCGTCATACCGATGGTGTAATTGCAATGTCTGGATGTATGGGCAGCGAAGTTTCGCAATATCTTTTGAAAGGCCAAAAAGATCAAGCGATTAAAACTGCAGAGTGGTTTAAGGAGCAATATCCTGGTAGATATTACATTGAACTTCACTATCATGGTATTGAAGAACAAAAGTCAATATTAATTCCTGGCCTTTATGAAATAGCTAAAAAACTTGATTTGCCTATGGTTTGTGCTAATGATGTTCATTATTTAGAGCAAGAAGATTGGAAAACACACAAACTACATATCAGCATGAGAGACCAAGATAAAGATAATAATGTCAGTGGCAAATTTCAAGCATACCAAACTAAAAATTTTCATTTGAAAACTCATGCTGAAATGGAAAAAATTTTTGGTTCTAAAATTCCTGAAGCTTTATCTAATACTGTTGCATTAAGTGAATCTGTCGAAGATTTTCTTAAATTAGGCGTACCACATCTTCTGCCCAAAGTTGTCATTCCAGAAAATGATGAGCGCTTTAACAAATTTAGATCAAAGTATTACCCTTATCATAAACCTAATGAAGCTTATCTTGCTTATCTTGCATTTGACGGCTTGGCAAAACTTGGGCATGCTGCAAAAAAGAACTACATTGATCGTTTGCGATATGAAATTGATACCATTTGTTACATGGGTGTAGTTGACTACTTCCTCATTGAAAGAGAAATGGCATACTTCATGAAGAATGAAAAAATTCTTTATGGAATTCGTGGCTCTGGAGTAGGATCTTTGGTCAACTTTTGTCTACAAGTTTGTTCTGTTGACCCAATTAGATGGAATCTGATGTTTGAAAGATTTTTAAATCCTGGTCGAGGCCAACAATATAAGGCTGAAATTTCTGAATATCCTCTTTCCGCATGGAAGAATGATGGAACAAAAATCGATTTTCATATTGCTGCCAATGAATTAAGAAAAAAGATGGAAGCTTTCGCTGAAGAAAATCCTGAAAATGCTCCACAAATACATAAAGAATTGTGGGTTTTAGAAAATCAAGGACTTTCCAATTACATTCTTGATGTTGCAAACAAAGGCATCAAAACAAAAGAAAATGAATGCCAATTATGGTCTGCATATATGTTAGGAATTACAGACAAACAACCAGAGGGGGATCTGGTTGTTTCAAAAATTGCTGAACTTCCCGATGTAGATACTGATGTTGATAAGCAAAAGAGAGAAGTTGTAATTGACTGGATGCGTAATAGATTCGGCAACAATAAGTGCTCCCAAATTGGGACTTGGGGTACTTACCAGGCCAAAGCTGCAGTTATGGGCTCATTAAAAGTTAGTTCATCTTTTCAAGCCAAGCATGGTGATCAAACGCATTACAGAGCGCAAGATATATCTAAGTCTATCCCATCAAGACCGGGTATCACGATTGACGAAGCTCTCGAAGAATCTCCAGAATTTGCCGCTTATGCCGCAAAATGGCCTGAGGAAATTTCAATTGCTAAAAAACTTATTGGTGTGATACAAAATTTTGGAGTTCATGCTGCAGGTGTTCTACTCGCTTCTGAACCAATTTCTGAACATGCCCCATTAGAAAATTCAAAAGGAGTTTTGGCATCAGGATATGATATGTCAAATGTTGTTCATGTTGGCCTTACAAAATACGATGTTCTTGGTCTTGCAACTTTAACTATGATTGCAATGTGCTTTGATATTATTGAAAAAAGGCATGGCGCTGATAAGATACCTGATTTTTCTAAGCTGCTCGAGGGCAATGAAGATCCAAAAGTTCTCAGATTATTTACCGAGGGTAAAACAGATAGTGTGTTTCAATTTGCTTCAGCCGGAATGAAAAAAGCTCTAAAAGAAGTAAAAGCCGACTGCATTGAAGACTTGATCGCAATTAACGCTCTTTTTAGGCCAGGTCCCTTGCAATTCATTCCTAATTATGCTGAAGGAAAACGCAATCCAAAATCTGTAAAATATTCGCATCCATTGATTGAAGAAGTTTTGGGAGTCACATATGGCATTCCAGTTTACCAAGAGCAGGCTATGGAATTAGGCAGAAAGATGGCTGGATTCAACCATAATGATGTTGATAAGTTAAGAAAAGCTGTTTCTAAAAAAATGCCAGCTGAATTCTTGGAAATATGTAACAAATTTAAAAATGGTGCAATGACTAAAGGTATTTCAGAAAAAGCTATCGATGAAGTGCTGCAAAGATTGCAAGGGTTCGCAGGTTATGCGTTTAACAGAAGTCATGCTTGTGCTTATTCTCTTTTGGCTTACTCAACCGCATATTTGAGAACTTATTTCCCATCTGAATGGCTTGCAGCTTGTATGCAATGTGATCGAGATGATGAAGATAAAATGGCTGTATATCGAAGAGAGTGCCAGGCTGAGGGTATACGCGTTGTTTCACCAAATGTGAATGAAAGCGGACTTCATGTTACAGTCAATAAAAGAGGTGACATTCTCTTGCCTTTGAATTCAATCAAGGGTGTAGGAGACAGTGCAAAATCTATCATGGAAAATCAACCATATGATGATATGATGGATTTGGCTGTACGCGCCAGGCCAAACAGAGGCCTTATTGAATCTCTTGCTCATGCAAGCGCTTTAGATTGCTTTAATGAAGCTAGAAATAAATCAGTTGACCAGATAATGGAGAATTGGGACGAACTTATTATCAAGAGAACTTCTCAAGAAAAAGAAGCCAACAGACTGGCCAAGCAGAAATATACAGTAGTATCTCCTTTGGAGCAGATGATGAAAACCGACGATGATTTCATTGGATTCAATCAATCAAAGCCTGTAAAAAAAGTTCGTGAGAGTAAGAAAATACGAATCAAATCTTCCATGGATTTATTTCCAGACGATTTATTGTGAGAAAAAAATGCAAGATATTAAATTTGAAGAAATAAGCATAGAAGAAATGCTTAAATATACAGAAGAAGAAGAAAAATCATTTGTTAAAAAAGAAAATAAAAAAAATATTAACAAATCTAAATTAAATTTATCATCTCAAATTAATCAAAGAAAATCTGGAATTACAAATGATTCTTTTGAACTTGACGTCATGATGTTTGAGCACCAATTAGGAATGTGTGATTGGCCTGACGAGAATGAAATTTATCAAGAAGTTGGGAATTGGGATTTTACAACTCCTACTAAAGAATGCTTTGATAGAAACGAAATTGTTAAAGCATATGCAAAACTAAATGCCTACAGAGTAAGACTTGGTGAGCTTGTTGGTATAGTAGGCAGATATCATAAAATAGCATCTACAGCTCAGAAATCTTTAAAAGAAACAGCGCATGCTCTTTATACGGGTACAGCATCCGAAAGAAATGCACACGCTGGTTATAGAGTAAGGCCTTTTGAAATTGAAGCCATTTATGCAGAGGGATTATTGCTTTATTTGACAGAAACTACCAGAGCACTTGATTCCATGTTTATGAATTTGTCAGCTAATTTAAAACATATTGATAATTTAGTTAGAGTAAATCATGGATATGAAGATGAGGGTATTTCTTTAAATTATCAATCCATGTCCTCTATTGATAGCTCCCTTGAGAAAGATAAGAATCATTCTGAAACCGATGATTTTTATGAACAAGAAAATAAAATTAATAGAATGAGAGTAAGGACTAGAGGCGGAAATTAATTTCCGCCTCTATGTTTTTTTCAGAAAAATAAACCATAATAATATTGTGAAAACAATCGAGTCATTAATCGCCTGAATGGCAAATATTCAAGACTCAAGGAGATTTTTTATTATGGGTGCACGTTATACTCGTGAAAAGATGCAAGCTGCCAAGGAGCAGCCATCTAATACAGGAAACCTCGTAGGTTTCAACTGGGTTGATCTTAAGGTTGACAAGAATAATCCATCTAAGCAAGTAACACTTCGTTTGATTGGATTCCCCTTTGCCTATCGTGAGCACACTGGCTATGTTCAGAAGCTTAACCCTAATACTAAGAAAAATGAATGGGTCGAAACTGGTTTCCATGATGACGATAAGTACGAGAAGAAGAAGTTTACCCGTATCTGCACAGAAGATCATCACAATTATGGAGCATGCCCTTGGTGTGCTGCCGGTTACCGAGTAACTCAAAGATTTGCACAGAATGTTTTACTTCGCACACCATATCGAGATGAGAATGGCAAGGTTCAATTCAAGAGTGAGGTTGCCATTCTTCAAAAGGGTAAGATGCTTTTCATTGATGGTATTCTCAAGAAGGAAGAAGAGAATGAGCTTCAAAATGAGAATTCAGGGCTTGAGCCTGATGATCCAGATGCAGCATGCACATTTTTAGGTGGAGAAAAGGCCCATAACATTATCATTAAGGCTGAATACAATCCCAAGCAACCTAACAATCCTGATTATACTATTTCTGTAGTTAATAAGGTTGACATTATTTCTTCTGACGATATTGAAATGCTATCAGCAGTTGGTACCCCATCTGCAGAAGAACTTGAGCAAATGTATGCTGATGATCCTGATCTTCGCAATTATCCTGTTTGGTTCAATTATGGCTATCAGTTTCAAAAGATTTACAAGCCAACCCTTGTAAAGAGTGGTCAAGAAAATACAAGTACTGAAGATTTGGCAATTTCTGAAGAAGAAACCGCAACTGTAGTAGTCAAGAAGAAGCCTTCAGCTCCTAAACCAGCTCCTGTTCAGGTAGATGAAGATGACGAATTTGACATGGGCAGTATTGATGAAGATGACTTGGATATTTTAGGCTAAAAATTTGGCTTCTTTATGAAGCCAAATTTTATTTGAGGTAAAAAATGACAGCAAGAAAGAAAGAATCAAAAAAAGAAGTTGACCCAATAGTAATGACTGCAGATGAAAGAGCAGCGGCCCGCAGAAAGCAGGTTCAAGCTCGTTTAAATGCTTTCAAACTCAATCCAGAAGGTGTTCACATTGGTGAAGATCTTGATGAAAGTAATAAAGTTTATGTACCTACAGGCATTGTTGAAATAGATTCTTTAATGGGACCCTATGGGGGGATCAAAGAAGGAACTGTGGCAGAATTTGCTGGTGAGAATTCATCTGGTAAATCATATACTGCTTTAAAAATGGCTGCTCAAGCACAGGCTATGGGATTAAGAGTTGCAGTTATGAACGTTGAATATTCATATTCTGATGAAAGAGCCCAGGCAATTGGGGTAGATACTAGAAATTCTGAATTATTTGAAACTTATGAAAATTTAGGATCTGCTGAAAACTGGGGTAAATGGATTTGGGCTTGCGCAGATTCTGGAGAATACGGTCTTATCATTGTAGACTCAATTACTGCAATGATTCCAATGGCAAACCATGACAAGGAATTATCAGACGCAGACAAATTAGGAGCACATGCTAAATTTTGTTCACGTTTTGTTTCTAAGTTGACTGAAATCTGTGGTAAAACAGGTACTATCGTAGTTCTTATCAACCAACTAAGATATAGTTCTGAAAAGCGAGGCATGCAACAAGAATTTGTATTGAAGTCTACCGGCGGTGAAGCAATTGGATATTTTTCATCTATGAGACTTTGGTTTACAAAAATGAAGGGAGCCTCCGCAGAAATTATTGGAGATAATGGTGAAAGAATTGGAGGAAGAAGCAAATGTTTGCTTAAGAAGACTCGGCAATCTGAACCAGACACAATTGCTGAATTTCCAATTTATTTTGGAAAATTTGAAGGCAACCCCGTCAAGGATTTTCTGCATAGAGCTCTCAATCACCCTTCACTTAAAGAAAAAGGTTATGTTACAGTACTTAGAAAAGTTTATAAATATTTAGATGTTAATACTGGCGAAATATTTGGACAAACTAAAGACGAATATGAATTTGTAAAGATTCTTATGGATTCTCCTGCCCCATCAGTTCTCACAAGAGGAGACGTATCAAAAACAGGGTTTGAATATGTTTGCGGCAGAATAAAACTTTCGGATATTCAAATCAAAGCTGTTACCGAAGCTTTGAAAGAAGGTAAGAAAGATGCTGAAACTGAAGTTGAAGAAGTTCCGCAATCATTTATGAATGAAGAATTTTATAGTTTTGACGAGGAAACTGAAATTCCAAATTTTGATGAAGAGTAAAAAAGAGGGCCTTGAGCCCTCTTTTTTATAGAAATTGACAATAATTATATTATGACTGAAAATATAAATTATGAACAGAAAATAATAGTCTGTGATCAATTAAATAAAAATTTAAAAAGTTTCCCTGATGCTATGAAATATTTAGCAGAAAGAGGAATAAGTCATGAAACTATTGATTCTGCTGGTTTGGGATTTTGCCCGCCATATTTCAATCATTACTATGATAAACAACTTATACTCTCTCCTTTAATGAAAGGCAGAATAACCTTGCCCATCAAGGATGCTTATGGAAAAATAATTGCATTTGCTGGTCGAAGATTTGACAAATTGACAAGTAATGTTGAATTAGCTTTTTGGAATATGTATCCTAATTCTCCTGCTGAAGCACAATCTAGAATAGACCAATGGAAGAGAGGCAAATGGATAAATGAAAGCTTCCCTAAGAAATTTCATCTTTATAATTTGAATATTGCTAAAAAAGAAGCTAGAGAAAAAAATTTTATTTATCTTGTAGAAGGTTACTATGATAGCTTGACCATGAATTCTTACAATCTTAAGAATAACGTTGCATTATGTGGAACAAGGCTTACAGACTGGCATGTAGCAAAATTGTCTAGATATTGCTCAACTGCTGTGGCTTTATTAGATGGTGATGAAGCTGGCAAAAAAGCATTAGAGCATATGCATCCTTTGCTTGAAACTGCAGGAATGAATTTAAAAATTATTTCATTACCTGAAGGCTATGATCCTGATACTTATTTGATAAAATATGGATCTAAAAAAATTGAAGCATCAGTTGAGCTGATGTTGAAAGAAAATAATGATGAAGAGATTTATGAAGTATGTCTGTGAGAAAGGAGCTTTAAATTGGAAACAATTTGGAAATTGAAAAAAACGCCTTTAAGTGAAGCTCAAGAACTTGCAGAAAAATTAGTCATACCATTGCCCTTAGCAAATGTTATGATTCACAGAGGGATTACAACTCCTCTACTAGCTAATGACTTTTTCGATTTAAGCCCAGAAAAGTTACATGATCCTTGGCTTTTGCCAGATATAAATAAAGTAGTTGATAGACTACAAGAGGCAATTAAACTTCAAGAATATATTTATATACACGGTGACTATGATGTTGATGGCGTAACATCTACCGCAGTCATTACTCATAGTTTGCGTTTATTTGGTGCTAATTTTGAATATCATGTTCCTCATAGAATTCAAGATGGATATGATGTTAGAGTTGCAACTGTTGATAAAGCTATCGCTGTAAAAGCTAAAATTTTAATGACTGTTGACTGTGGTATTGTTGCTTTTGAAGCAGCTTCATATGCTAAACAAAACGGCGTAGACCTAATCATTACTGATCACCACCACCCTTCTGATGATCACAGAATACCAGACGCTATAGGTGTTGTCAATCCTAATAGACATGATTCCAAATATCCTTTTTCAGGATTGGCTGGAGTAGGCATAGCTTTCAAAACAATGTTAGCTCTGGGTGACAGATTGGGTTTCTCTAGAGAAAAATTAATGAATGAATTATTGGACTATGTGGCCCTGGGAACAGTTGCTGATGTAGCTCCCATGATTGATGAAAATAGAATTTTAGTTCATTTGGGTTGTCAACTACTTACTAAAGCCGAAAAACCAGGGGTTTCTGAATTATTGAAAGTAGCCGGTGTAAAAACTGTAAACACTACTAGTATTGGATTCTTTTTAGGCCCTAGAATTAATGCAATTGGAAGAATGGGAGATAGTGCAATTGCATTAGACCTTCTTTTAGAAAGAGTGCCGTCTAGAGCAGCTTATTTGGCAGATGTGCTAAATAAAGCTAATGACACTAGGCAGAAAAAGGAAAAGCAAACTGTTGAGGAAGCAATTGCATTAGTTGGTGATGTTACAGATCAATTTATACTTGTTGTTGCAGCAAAAGGTTGGCACCCAGGACTTATTGGTCTAGTTGCTGGTAAATTAGCTGAACAATTTTCAAGACCAACATTAGCATGTACTATAAATGAAGAGGGCAAAGCCAAAGGATCCTGCAGAAGTGTTCGAGATTTCAATATTTTGGATGCTTTAAAGTCGGAAGATGTTTGGCCTTTGTTTTCAAGAAGGTCTGATGGCTCAGTAGTCTGTGGTGGACACGCATTTGCAGCAGGCTTTGAAGTGCCTGAATATAATTTAAATAAATTAAGAGCAGAACTAAATAAATATGCTCAAAAAGTTTTGAACGGAGAAATTGAAGAGCGTAAAATTTATGAATTAGATTCTGGTTTGTTAGTTTCACAATTAGATGAAAATATGTTTAAATATATTACAAAACTAGCACCATTTGGATCAGGAAATCCAGAGCCAATGTTTTTAGTACGAAATGCTATCGTTGAAAAGGTAGATAAGGTAGGGGCTGATGGTAAACATTTGAAGATGAAAATCAAAAGTGATAAATCTCATGCAACCAATGTTGTTTCAGCTATGGCTTGGAGAAAAGGGGATATGGCTCCAAACATTGGTGATAAAATTGATTTGATAGGTAAATTGTCACTAGAAGAGTTCAGAGGCAGATCTGAATTAACTCTTGTTGTAGAAGATTTTAAACTATCTAGTAAAGACAATTTACAAAAATTTTAATAAAAAAGGAGATTTTTCTCCTTTTTTATTTTTTTTACATTGCGAATTTTATCCATTTTAATTATAATTAAATAGCATTAATTTGTAAATGCTCAAACAAATATTGATGGAGCCATAATAGTGGTAAAAGACGCAATTTCTAAAAGAAATAAAAAAACTAAAGAAGAACAGCAGTTAATTAATAAAAATGTTCAATTAAAATTGGAACAGGCAATTGTAGGATATCAATCAGCTATAGAGTCAGACAATTATAAACTTTCAAGCAAATATTATGAAGATATTTGCGAAGTTTATCCTCCTCTTGATTTTGTAAAAGTTTGGTATAAAAAATATAAGCATTTCTATGATTCATTTGAGGATTTTACTCAGGATTATTTATATGTATTTTGCAAAGCACTTTTGAAGTGGCAGCCCAGAGACAAGCGCCCTGAATCAAGATACAATGGAACAGGTGAATTTAAAAATTATTTCTGGTCAAACTTGAATAATTATTACACCAATATAGTCAAATTCAAAGCAGCTGGCATTAGGAATATAGCTGTAGTTTGTCCGATCTGCAACAAACAGACTCAAACTTTATCAACCCACTTGCTTAATCATCATGCTCACTTGTTGTGGGAGCAGTTACAAATCATGGGGCATGATGTTGATAATATTACAAAATGTCCATTGTGCAAGTCTCATAAAATCCCTCAGAACACAGATCCCAACATCAATGAAGAAGACCCTGACACTGCACTTTTCAAAACACAAAATAATGCTTTGAAAAAGCACCTTCTTTCTAAGCATTCGCCACTATTGTTTGAAAAATTCAATGATATGTATCCAGATCATGATACAATGAATGCCAAGCCATCTTCAAATTATGTAATTGACGAATCGGGCGAGAATGAGATCAACTTATATGATACAGTAGAAAATGATGATCCTATATCAAAATTATGGAGCACTAATCTATCAGAAGTTCAAAGACAAATTCTTGAAATGATATTGATTTCAAAAGCAAAAAAAATAATTTATCAGCCTGATTTGTATAATTGCACTATGGAAGAATTTGAAAATCACATGGATGATTTAAAGATCAAATTGACAATTTGCGGGCTTGAAGGATAAATAAATGACAAAGTATTCAGATACAAATGACTGGATTGACAACTTAAATAATACTAAAAAAATAGATTTAATAAATAACGACAAGAGCTCATTCACCCTAAGAGTAAGGGGTGGAGACAGTGAAAATTCTGAGAGAAAATCAACCGATCCTGTTGGTCTCTCAAGATCAATTTTGCATGTTTTAAGGCAAAATCAAGACGGGTGGGTAAACGTTCAGTGTGTAGGTGCCAAATCTTTGTATATTGCTTCAATAGCATTTCAATTAGCTGCATCTGAAATTGAAAAATATTCAAGAAGTGTAAGACTAGTAAGTACCCAATGGACATATGCTGCTGAAATTGGTGGCAAACCAGCAAAAGGGATAAACTTGAGAATTTTTGCGATTCCAGAAATTCATGCTCGATAAATAAAATAAATGGAGGTGAAAAACACCTCCATTTTGTTAGGTAAAAAAATGGATAGTTGGAAGAATTGGTATCAAAACTTTTTATTTGATAAACAAAATAAAGAAATGCAAGCTTTCCTTAATGGCTTAAATGGCAAGCCATTAGAAAATAGCAAAATAGAAAAATATTCTGAAAATTCAAATTGGTTAGATTTTTTAAACTATGCTTTAACTAATGAAATTGAAAATGGCTATGAATTTAAAAATAAAATTATTTTTAAAAATGACATTTTGAATTATGCCATTTTGAAATGTGTCAAAAATCTCTCTTATATTTATCCATATTCTGAAGATTTTATTCATATGGTTCTTTATAAAAATTTAAATTTAAATTCAAATCCCATAGATATTGTCAAAATTTTGAGAGAACCTCCTTACGAATGGTTTACAACATGTCCAAATTGTGAATTTGAAAATATTGACGGCTGGGAAACTTGTAAAAATTGTGGCGAATCTTTTGAAGACACGCTAATTGATTAAAATACCAATAGTAGCAAAATTAAACAATCATATAAATAGGTAATCGATTATGGAAGAAAATTTAGATATTAATGATTTTGATTCAAAAACCTGCAAGATCATTGATGCTAAGCATCATGAAGAAGTAGGCACTGATGACAATCCTTTTTATTCTCAAAGCATTCGGCTTTTACTTCAAGATGTCGAAACTGGTGCAACATTTGTTGCGCCTTTATCTGAAAATGATCTTAAGGATATCTGTCATTTAGATTTTGATTTGCATTCCAAAGATATGATAGAAATCGCAGAAAAATTAAGAAATTGGGAAAGCGATGTTCGTTTACTTGTGCCTAAAAAAAATAATGCAAAAATTAATAAAAACTTAATTCTTAATACTCCTGATCAGGGGTCAAATGAAAATATTTCATTCAGACAAACTTCTGTAAAAAGATTTCAATTTAATAAAGAAAAATACAAAAAAGGTTAATTAATGATCCCCAATGATTTAACAAATGAAAAATCAGCATACGAGCTTGGTTTTTCACTAAACGATAAAAATAATTTTGAAGAAATTAATCCTGCTGATATTCCTCCAGGGCTTGTATGGCATTTTATTAGGGGGTATTTTGAGGGTAATAAACCTACTTTTAATTCTCCCAGAAGAACTGTGGTTAATTTCCCTGTATTTAATTTTAAAGTTCGCAAAGCTGCTTATTTAGAGAAAATTTGCACCTTTATCAATATACCTAACATTTATTCATTTGATAGTGAGCATGGGTTTGGAATTTTTCAAATTACTGGAACAAATGCTCTCGATCTCCTTGGTAAACTTTATCAGACTGCAACATTTAAAAATTATGAATTGAATAAAAATTATGTAGATTGGTGTAGATATTGCGTTTCAGTTTTTCCTTCAGAAACTCCAAGTGATATTTTCGAATGGTCTCGCACCAGAGAAGATGCTGTACCTCCGTCTAAAGAAAGAGTAAGTGATTCAGGTTACGATTTAACAATAATTGATGTTGTCAAAAAATTTCATAACAAAACAACTCTTTACACTACAGGTATCAAAGTTAAACCAGCATTTGGCTGGTATTTAGACGTAGTTCCTCGCAGCAGTATTATTAAGACTGGATATATGCTTGCCAACAATATAGGAATTATTGATAGGGCTTATACTGGAGAGATTATGATTGCTTTGATAAAAGTTGATGAGTCTGCTCCCGATTTAGAATTGCCTTTAAGAATTGCGCAAATGATTCCCAGAAGAATAGCTCACGTTGATTTTGTTGAAGTAAATGATATTGGTCAAACCACAAGAAATGATGGTGGATTTGGAAGTACAGGATAATTATGATAGTAAAAAATAATGATTTTTTTGATATTATGTTGCGGCAAGCCGATTTTGGTGTTCAAGCCGCAAAAGAACTTGTTTTGATGATCGAAGATAAGGATTTCAATTTGCACAATGGAAGAATTTCTGTAATTGAATCTTCTGCTGATAAGCTGGTGCATGAGATTTCAAGTCTAGTTGAACAAACTTTTATTACTCCTATCGACAAAGAAGACATTAATGATTTAGCCAAAAATCTTGATGATATCATTGATTCGATTGAGTCTGCTTCGGCTAGATTAGAAATTTATAATGTAATCGATATACATCCAAGAATGCTTGAAATTTGCAAAAAATTAGTAGACATTTGTGTTTCTACACAGTCGGCAATTTTATGCTTGAATAATAAAAATGAATTGAAAAAGGGTGGTCAATTTGCTCAGCATCTAGTAACCATTCATGAAATTGAAAATTTGTGTGATTCTACTTATCGTCAAGCTTTAAAAGATTTATGGAAGAAAGAAAAAGATTTCAAAGACTTAATTGCTTGGAAAGATATTTTCAGCAGAGTTGAAGCCGCTACAGATTCTTGTGAGCATGTAGCCAATGTTTTGGAAAGGCTCAGAGTAAAATATTATGCCTGAGCCATTCTTTTTGATTGTTCTTGTAGTTATAATGGCTTTGGCATTTGATTATATTAATGGCTTTCATGACACCGCTAATGCAATTGCAACAGTTGTATCGACAAGAGTTTTAAGCCCAAGAATAGCTATTGTAATGGCCGCAGTTTTAAATTTTGTTGGTGCTATGGTGGCTCAAAATGTTGCAAAAACAATTGCCAGTGGTTTAGTTGATAAAACTTTTGTTAATCAATCTGTCATATTATCTGCATTGCTAGGGGCAATTATTTGGAATCTTATTACTTGGAAATATGGAATACCTAGCAGTAGTTCTCACGCGTTGATCGGTGGACTTTGTGGAGCTGTAATTGCCAAAGGTGGCTGGGATGCTTTGAAGATAGATGGAATAAAAGAAAAAGTTTTGATTCCGTTATTTATGTCTCCACTAATAGGTCTTACTGTCGGAATGATTTTGATGTCTTTGATTTATTTGATATTTAGAAAAGCGAATCCAAATAAAGCAATGGCAATTTTTAAACCTTTGCAAATTTTATCTTCTAGCTTAATGGCTTTTTCACATGGGTCTAATGATGCTCAAAAAAGTATGGGTATAATCACCTTGGCCCTTGTTGCTGGTGGGTTTATGGCAAAGTCAGACAAGACTATTATTCCCATATGGGTAATGATTTCATGCGCAGTTGTTATGGCGCTTGGAACTGCTGCCGGGGGTTGGAGAATCATTAAAACTATGGGACACAAGATTTTAAGAATGGATCCTTCTCAAGGTTTTGCTGCTGAAACAAGTGCAAGTATTGTTATTTTACTTGCAAGTAAACTTGGGATACCAGTCAGTACAACACATGTGATTTCTAGCTCTATTTTTGGAGTAGGACTAGCTAAAAACAAAAACGCTGTAAGATGGGCTGTTGCCAGAGATATGGTATTTGCTTGGGTTCTTACTTTACCGGCTTCTGCAATAATGTCAATGTTGACTGTTTATATTTTAAAAATATTTGGTTTAGGATAATAAATGTTTACAAATCAAGAGGAATATAAAAAATTAGAAAGATCTGGTGAAATTTTATTTCTTATTTTAACATCAATTAAAAATGCTATTATAAACGGAGAGAAAAGCTTACATCATTTAGATCTTATAGCAGAAGAAATGCTAAATCATTACAATGCCAGATCCGTAAAGGGTTATTTGCCAGATTTTGCAGATATTCCTTTTGAATATAATCTTTGTGCTTCAATTAACAATGAAATTGTTCATGGCTTGCCTAAAAAAGATAAATTTTTAAAGGATGGCGATATAGTAAGTATTGATATGGCTATTGAACATGATGGATGGTTTGCCGACTCTGCATTTACGATTGGAGTTGGGCAAATTTCAGACTCTAGAAAAAAATTAATAGAGATTACTGAATCATGTTTCGAAAAAGGATTTGAAGCTTGCAAGATTGGAAACAAAATTGGTGATATCGGTCATGCAATTTTTACAGAAGCTAAATCAAACGGATTTTCTATAGCATTTGCACTAACTGGACATGGTATTGGAAAATCATTACACGAAGACCCACATATCCCTAATTTTGGCAAGCCTGGTGAGGGCCTGGATATTTTGCCAGGCATGTCATTTTGTATTGAACCCATGCTTATCGCAGGAGACCACATGATAAGTGAATCATATATGAATAATTATGACGGCTGGACAATTTATTCAAATGATGGCTCAGACACCGCTCATTATGAACACACAATTGCCATTACACATGATGGGCCTGTTATTTTAACGAGATAATCATGGAAGAAATTATTTATGTTGAATCAGACGATTTAAAGAAGCTTGCTAGTGATTTAAGGCAGGCTTACTACATTCATTTAGGATATATTGACCTTGATGCTATATATTTTGTAGAAAAACACGGTGAGGTTCCAAAAAAATTTAAAACTATAGAAATAGCTGGTGTAACTCATGGTGGAATTAGACAAATGTTACAAAAAATTGGGGGTAATCAAAACTATTGCCTATCAGTTTGGAAAGATCCTTGGGATGACTTGCATGAATATGCCAAACAATGGCTTATGTTTGAAATTTTGTATTCTATCAAACAAGGCTCTACCGGTCATTTGAAGAAGCCTGATGTACAAGAATTTGGTCCCATAATTGAATTTTTTGCAAATTCTGACATAGGCATTCATTGGAGGAAAGCTCCTGAACTACCTAATCTTTTGGATAAAATAAGCCTACCCATACCATTGCCTCCAGATGAAGAAGAAGAATCAGCAGGGTCAACTTTTTAATTCAAAACCATAGACCTCAATACGATAATAATTATGATTATTAATGAGGTTCAAGATGAATTTAAACTTATACAACCAGTACCGACCGCTGAAATTTTCTGACATTACTCAACCTTTTGTTACAAAAGTACTTCAAGCTCAAATTAAATTAGATACTCATCCATCTAGTTATTTATTTTATGGTCCTCCTGGGACAGGCAAAACAACTACTGCAAGAGTCATGGCTATGGCCTTGTTATGTGAAAATCTTAATGGAACTGAACCTTGTGGCAAATGTCCTAATTGCATTCAAATCAAAGAAGATAGATGCAGAGACGTCATTGAGATCAATTGCGCAGTCAACGGCAAAGTTGAAGAAGCAAGAGAATTAATCAGTGAGCGCTTAAGGATTCCACCAACTAATGGTAAGTGGAGAATTATTATTCTTGATGAATGCCACATGCTTACTACACAAGCTCAGAATGCCTTGCTTAAACCTATTGAAGAGCCTCCTCAATATGTTAAATTTTTTCTATGTACAACTGACAAAGATAAAGTAGTAAGTGCAATTCAAAGCCGATGCGAGCAACATGAAATGTCTCTTGTTAATGACAATGACATGATATCAATTTTGACCAGAGTTTCAGAAAGTGAAAAAATTAATTTTGAAACTACTGCTTTGAAATTAATTACCGACTCGGCGTCTGGAAGTGTAAGAAAGGCATTAGTTATGCTTTCTCAAGTAATGAATATTGGGGTCACTGAGGAAAATATCAGAACTTTGCTTAAAAGAGCTCCGAGACAAATGTCAATTGATTTGCTCAACTCTATATCATCGTTAGATAGAGGTAAAGCTTTTGAGATTATAGAAACTGCAACTATCGAAGGAAGAGATCTTTCGGCTCTTTTAATTGAGGCTGCTAGAGCTTTGAAAACAGTAATTGGTTACAAAGTTCTTAAAATTCCTCAAGCAGAGCAGGAAAAATCTTTGAATTTTATAACATTTGGTGGTATAAATGATAAAGGTGAGAAAGTTTCGGCTTATTCACCTGCACAGATTGTTGATGTTATCAACAATCTGTTAGAAATTTCATCTAAATTGCGGCAAAATGTACCAGCAGACATTCTAGTTCAGGCTAGTATGTTAAAAATTATCGATAGGTTTGCGAAATTAAGGGAAGCCACAAAATAAAATTTCTCCCTTCGCAAAAATTGTTTGCTTCATCTGCAAATTTTGTCGTTGGGAGAAAAATGTGGCACAAACATCAGATCAATTATTAGGTCTGGTTCGAAAAGCAAAAAAAGGCGACCAACGTGCTTTTGATAAAATTCTTAAAGAATTAGAACCAGATATTAAAAAGAAAATTAATAGATTTTATATTCGCGGTGGAGAATCAGCCGATGTATTGCAAGAGGCAAGAATAGGTTTATGGAAAGCCATTGAAGATTTCAACGAAGATGGTGGAATGGCTTTTAGATATTTTGCAGTAAATTTATGTGTGCCAAGAAGACTAATTACACAGATTAGTAGCGCAAATAGAAATAAATTTAAGTTACAAAATGATGCAATTTCTTTAGCTACTCCGGTGAGGACTGAAGTTGAAGATTCAGAACAATCTTTGGCTGATTTCATTCAAGATGAAAATTCTGATATGCTTTCTGAAATATTAATAAAAGAGCAGTTTGAAGAATTATCACACTTACTCAATACCAGACTTACTCCTTTAGAAAAATCTGTATTTGAAAAGTATGCAGAAGAGGACTCTTATAAAGATATTGCAAGATCTTTATCGCAAACACCCAAAGCAGTTGATAACGCTTTGATGAGAATTAGAAAAAAAGCAAGAGAAGTTCTTTTATCCTATGAAAATGGTAAATATGAAGAACTACTTGAAATTATTGAAATTTCAGAATATATAATCGAAGAAAAAGATTAATAAAGACCCACTGTCAAGTGGGTCTTTTAGTATCAAATCAAAAGTATAAAAACGATAATGATGTAGAGGATTTGATACTATGAAATTTACTTTGAATACAAATATTGCCCTTGCTATATTCAGTCAAGCTTTACGCACTTGCAATGTAAAGTCCAAGGGCCAGCCTGACTCTGAATTTCTTTTTGTTAAAGAAAATGATAAGCTTACTGTAACATCCATGAACGAGACGTCTGAGCAGAAAATTATTGTGCCAACAGTCGCAATCTCAGGTAATGACAATAAGTTTAGTGTTGCTGGACAAGCTGTCGTTGAATTTTTGAGACAAATTTCTGATAATGAAGTGTCTTGCACATTCAATGAAAAGAATAATGTTTTTTATATGGTCTCCACAGATCCTGCCAGACAAACTAAATTTGCTTTTCCAGTTGGTGATCCTGACGATTTTCTTCCTATTGTTTTCAGGTCAACCGGTGTTGAATTTGATATCCCTGGTAATATTTTATCAACGGCGTTACATTGCACTGCTTTTGCTGCTTCTAATGATGGATCACAATCGCCACAGACTGCAGTTCGTTTAAAACTTAGATCAGGTGCTCTGCAGGCAGATGCCTCTGACTTTCATAGAATTTCATCTTACACTACTTCTATTCCAGAAGATATAGATGATGTAGACGTCAATTTATTATTAAGAAAAGATATTTCTGAAACACTTTCTACTCTTTTGCAAGATGTATCAACTGTCAAAGTTCTTATGGCTAGTAATCATGTTAGATTTCTATGGGAAGATACTGTATTCACATGCGTACTTGAAAGTGAAATGCGAAAAAAATTCGCTCCTGTTGAAAAGTTTTTTGATGGTGAATTAGAGGGTGAGGCAATAATTTCCAAGGGTGATTTTCAAAGAGCCCTTAAGCTTGCTTCTTTGGTCGCTAAAGATTCTAGCGTTGGAATTTCTTTGGATGATTCAAAAATTTCGATTACTACAAAAGAACAAGACAAGGGCGCAAGTCAAGATAGTGTAATTTGCCAATCATCTGAGGGTAGTTCTTCTACTTTTAGTGCCTGGAAATATCTTGTAAAGGCTGTAGACATTTGCTCTTCGCCTTGGATAAATCTTGAATTTAGACAGCTGCCAAATAATATGGGTGCAGCATTGGTTATATCAGATAATGAGTATCAGCATTTGATTTTTCCTGTATTACCTAAAAATAACGAAGATGAGGATGAAGAGTAATGTCTTCTTGGAATAAAATACACGTTTTGGAGGGTGATCCTTCTTATATCCATCATATGATTAAGTTGATAAAAGAAGATCTTGGTAATCCAGAAATAGTTAAATATTCCAACACGACAAGTGCCGAATCAATAAAGTCGGCACTCATGTCTTTCCCATTTTTTGAAATTCCGGATCTTATAGTTATAGCAGAACCTTCTGCAGATATTCTTAAAGTTTGCTTGGAATGTGCTGAATCTAATTTTTCAGCCAGTGGATTGATTGTTACTTGTGAGCACAACACTTTTGATTCTAGACTTTCTTTTATTTCTAAAGCATCAAAAAATAAACGAGTGTCTTATTATCAACCTATTCAAGGATCTGAAATCAAAAAATATATTCAGGATTGGGCTTGCGAATCTAAAATCAAATTAGAGCCAGATTGCTATGAATGGTTTGTTAATAATGGTCCAACTACCATTTCAAAGATGAAAACTCCAAATGGAAAAAAAGAGCTAATAGTTCATGATTTATGTAGCTTAGATAATTTCTTAAGAAAATTAGAAGTTTTGAATAAGGTAGATAAAAAATTAATTACAATTGAGGACTTAGATAATTACAGCAATTTCAGTCGTGAATCCGATACATGGATTTTTATAGATAATATATTGTCAGGAAAAATCAATTTCATTTATGATTACTTTGAAAAAAATAAAATTACATTAAGTAATCACAGTATATTATGGCTTATAGCATCTCAATTGGAATTTCTTTTACAAATTAAAAATTGCCTGAAAACTACTAAAAATACAAATGAAATATCTGATTCTTTATCTCTTAGTAATTTAATTGGGTATTATTTGAATGAAAATTTTGAGCCAATTGAAAATGCAAAAACAAAGCCCCAAGTAAATCCTTACCGGTTACAAATGGCAATTCAAACATGCAATTCTATTACGGAAAATGATTTAGTGAATAAATATCAAGCAACTATTTCAGCAATAAGAGATCTTAGGTCGGGTTTAGATTCAGATATAGTTTCAATAAATTTGACATTAGCATATTCAAATAAAAATAATTATTTAGAACCATTTTTAGATGTATAATTTTTTACATGTCGGCTAATCATTTTGAACATATTAATGATCTTGTAAACCAAGCTCAAAATGGAAATACTGAAGCTTTAGAAGAGCTTTATGATTTTTATCAACCATTAATAAAATCAGCAATAAGAAAATGCATATCGTGTGATTTAGATCTTTCAAAATATAAGGAAGACATGATGTCAATTGCATTTTTAGAATTTGCAAAATTAGTGGATAGTTTTGACATATCAAGATCATTTTTCTCTTATTATATTTCAAATAGACTTTTTTCACAAATTTCTAGGGCATCTAAAGAACTTATTCCAAGAAATGGAAATGTTAATGCTGAAATAAATTTTATTGACATGCCGAAGCTTTGGGATCCAGAATCCTTGGATCCTTTTGCTCAGATTGAATTAGAAATAATTCTTGAAAATGCTATGAAAGAATTAAAACCAATTCATAAACAAGCCATAGAATTTATTTACTTTCAACAATATACTCAAAATGAAGCTGCTGAAGCTCT
>JACCDG010156966.1_pt1 | contig 20859 bp, 17 predicted proteins | sample 7442471 | NCBI WGS metagenome assembly JACCDG01 (sample SAMN15323444, study PRJNA562643) | freshwater metagenome | isolation source: river surface water | place: USA:Blue River Watershed | collected 2017-08-17 | reverse complement strand
TTTGGGTAATAAATCGCAATTCGCCACCATCGCACCATAATTCGCCATTTTGACCACCAAAGTTAAGTACCGCTTCTTTGCTTTTTTGCTGTTTTAAATTGGATATTTTTCGGAGCGTCCCTTTGTTTGCCTCTTCTTGTGATTTATGGAAGGGAGGATTGCAAATAGTAAAAGTGAATTTGTCTTCGGGAGTAATGATATTTTTAAAGATAAAACGTGATTCGGTTTGTAGTTGTAAACTAATTACGTCGATTAATTGGGGATTATTTTGAATGATTTTTTTGCAATTTTGAATCGCATTTTCATCAATATCAGTTCCCACAAAACTCCAGCCGTAGGCACCATTTCCTATTATTGGATAGATGCAATTGGCTCCAATTCCGATATCTAAACCTTGTATCGTTTCGCCTTTTGGAATAATTCCGTTGTTGCTTGAAGCTAACAAGTCAGCTAGATAGTGAATATAATCAGCACGACCCGGAATAGGAGGGCAGAGGTAATTTTTAGGAATATCCCAATTTTGAATTCCGAAATGAAAATTTAATAATGCCTTGTTTAACGCTTTTACTGCTTCGGGATTGGCAAAATCAATAGTTTGAATGCCATGTACATTAGTAAATACAAAAGACCTAAGTTCAGAACAACAATCAATTAATTGGTCAAAATGATAGCCCGAATTATCAAGGTTTCGAGGGTGTAAATTCGGTTTTTGAGTGCTTGTTTTTTCTTGTTGTTTTTCCATTTCGAGACAAAGATAATCAATCTAATTTTGGAATGGATTAATCAAAGCATTCCATCATTAGTAAATCGCCTTCATCGTGTTCAATTGTGACAATACCATCTTTAGCTACATGATTGCTACTTCCAGTGCGATAACCTATAGTAAGCGTATCATCTTGAAGTGGGTAAAATAAATTAGAAGAATGAATTCCGGTTACATGTCCTATTGGAATTAAAGAAATTGGGGTATTGGCAGGGTACCATTTTTCGAATTTTTTAGGTAATAAAAATACTTTAGAATGGTCGTCTAAGATTACAATTTTCAATGCATCACGATAGCGGGTAATATTGGTGATATTGGTAATAGTGTGATCGGCTCTTCGTCCCGTTGCCCAAACCACATTTACGGCTGGAATATTTCTCTTGATTAAATAATCAAAAGCCTTTTCTAAATCCGTTTTGTTTTGATCGGGAGCATGAATAATTTCAATTGGAAATTGTTCTGTTTGGTATTTTTCAGGTTTAAAATTTCGATCAAAATCACCCAATAAAACATCTACTTTTATGTCTAATTTCATCACGCGTTCCATGGCAGAGTCGAGTACAACAACTAATGGAGACCATTCTAATAGTTGTCCTAATAATTCGGGTTGGCAAGCCGCACCATTAGCAATAATTAAAGCAGGTTCTTGGTCATCTCTGACGATATGGTGTGAAGACATTTTGATTTTTTTGTGTTGTAAAGATATTTAAATTATCAGTTTAGTTTTATTTCACATCAAAAAAATAATGAGATGAGATTATTGGACTAAATCAAATTGAGCAATAACCATATCATCACTAATTAATACAAATCTTGAAGAATCAATAACTGCAAACTTACTTGGATTCGACAAAATTGACAGGAAAGCTTCTTCAGTTTTCATCGTTTCCATGCAATACATTTTTGTCGAAGCTATTTTTGAAAATGAAATCAATTGATCACTTATTTTGAATTCTCCTATAATTTGATTACAACCTACTTTTGACTGAAATCTTTCTGTTGATTTGTTCAATGTTAAATAGTAATCAGATGATTCTCCTTGGATAGTTTCAAAATTCACTATAGTTATTTTCCAAGTTTTGTTAGTAATGTCAAAAGGTATTGTAGTTGGCACAATAGTTTTTTTTGTTTCAGTTGTATTAATGAAACTGGATTTACAAGATGTCGAAATTACCAAAATGAAAATAACAATTAATGAAGATTTAGGAGGTATCATTGAGATAAAATTTGGGTGTTATAGAATTAGATATTTGTATGTTTATTGTACCACGTAATTCACTGTGTCATATTCGCTTAGTGAGAAATATCCCAGCGGAAAATTATCGGGTTGTGTTGTGTTGATGATATTTCCTCTTACGGTAGCTGGTGGTGATTGGAAAGGCCCGCCACCGCTGTTACCTGCAATGCTAACTAAAACCGACATGTAATTAAAATAGGTCTTAGAAATACCATAATGATTGATTTCTACTTTGTCTCCTGCTTTTAATTTATCGTTTTGAGAAATGCTAAAAAATGGATTTCCATTAAAAAACATATCTTCATCGGCATAAAAATTTGAAGTTACCTGACTTGAATAAGTATATTTATATAAATAATAATTGGTAATAGTGATAGGATCAATGTAATATGCTTTTAATTCAATATTCTTTCCTGAAAATCCACCTTGATTATTTTGTTCTACATTAGTTATAGGTGCTACCGATTGCAGTGTTTCGTTAGCAGTATAGGTATTTCCGTTGCTGATTATTGTTAAGGTGTAATTTTCGCCAATTACGGGTACAAAATTTAAGCATTTGTATTCTCCTGTATTGGGTACTTCAGTAAAAGTGAAGGTGGTGTTAGAGCTGTTTTTTATAAAAACAGTCGCTCCCAAAACCTTACTTGCAGTATCGCTATAGTAACTAGTCGTATTACTTAATTTAATTTTTTGAGTACTTCCTGTTGTCCCTTTTTTCCATACAATTGCAGCTTCAATTACTAATTTTTGAGGAGCAGTTTCTAGGTTTAATGGGATAACTTCTTCACAACTAAAAATTAAGAAGCTCAATGTAAAAACCAAAAAGAAATATATTTTTTTCATGATGCTTAAAATTTGAAATTATAACTTACAGCAGGAACCATTCCGAAAATAGAAGTTTTAACCGCCTCATTAGTTCCTGTTTGTCTATTTTGTCTGAAATTAATTGCTGCTGCATTCTTTCTATTGTACAAATTATAAATGCTAAAAACCCATTCGCCCTTCCAATTTCGATTGTTGTTTTTACGAGGCGTCAGTGTAGATGAAATGTCTAAGTGATGATAAGTAGGTAAACGATTCTCGTTTCGTAGTCCGTAACTAGGAACGGTGATGCCTAAGTATTGGTACTGACCGTTAGGATAGGTGATGGGTTGTCCTGATTGTAAAGTGAAATTGGCTCCAAAAGACCATTTTTCATTCAAAAGATACGAACTTGTTATAGCCAAATTATGTGTTTTGTCATAAGCTGAATTGTACCATTGTCCGTTGTTTATCCCTGATTCTATAGCAGTTCTACCAGGAGTTTGCTGTTGTGATTTAGATAAAGTATAAGAAACCCAGCCATTCAAACGTCCTTCGTTTTTCTTTAGCATTACTTCTAGTCCGTACGATCGCATTTGTCCATTAAGAATAACTTGTTCCAAAGCATTATTGGCAATCAAATCAGCTCCGTCGATATAGTCAATTCGATTTTGTACTTTTTTGTAATAGGCTTCAACTTCCAATGAGTAACTTTCATTGCTAAAGTTTTTGAAATAGCCCAAAGCTACTTGGTCGGCAATTTGAGGCTTGATAAAAGTGTCGCTTGGTGTCCAAACATCCAATGGTGTAGGAGAAGAGGTGTTGGAAATCAATTGAAGGTACTGTATCATACGATTGTAACTGGCTTTTACCGATTGCTTTTCATTGAACTGGTAAGCCAAAGAAAAACGAGGTTCTAAATAACTGTAGCTTTTTAGTATATCATTTTTTTGAAAGGTTTGTGTGCCAATAGGAGTCGCTTTTTCATAAATCTGCATATTGGTATTGAAAGTTATCGGATTGTTATTAGCATATACATTCAAATTGGATTGACCTAAACGGTAAAATAAGCTGTATCGCAATCCATAAGAAACTGAAAATTTCGTAGATAGTTCTTGGTTAGCATTGATATACAATGCAGGTTCGAGAGCATATTTTTTGTCTAATTGAGAAAAGTTAATTCCTGAAGTAGCGCTTGACGGTTTGATGATGCCGGGATTAAAATCATAATAGATAGCGTTGAGTCCGTAATTCAATTTGAATCGGTCCGAAATATAGTTTTTGAAATCGTATTTGATGTTGTAATTTTTGATTCCAGAATCCCATTGGAACCCAACAAAATCCAAATCCAAACCATAATAATAGTCGGAATAAATTAAAGACAAATTGGAAAATAGTTTGTCAGAAAATAAATGATTCCAACGTAAGTTAAGCGTAGAGTTTCCGTAAATATTAGTAAAACTATTGGCTAAACTAAATACATCGCGTCCAAAATAACCAGATAAATACAGGTTATTATTTGGGTTAAGTTTATAAGTCATTTTAGTATTCAAATCATAAAAATAAGCAGCATTATTCTTTTGGTCTTTCGATAATTTCATGAATAGATGCGCATACGAACTTCGGCCTCCAATTAGGAAAGAACCTCGATCTTTAACCAAAGGCCCTTCAATTAAAAGGCGACTCGAAATTAAACCGATACCTCCGTTAGCATGAAACTCTTTACTACTTCCGTCTTTTTGATAAATATCTAACACAGAAGAAGCTCTGCCTCCAAAACGAGCAGGAATACCACCTTTGTATAATTTTAAATCTTTGATGGCATCTGGATTAAAAACGGAGAAAAAACCAAATACGTGAGATGAATTAAATATAGTTGCTTCATCTAGCAGAATTAGGTTTTGGTCGGCTCCACCACCACGGACATTGAATCCAGAGGCTCCTTCGCCAGCGTTGGTTACACCAGGAAGTAATAAGATGGATTTTAAAACATCAACTTCTCCTAAAACTACGGGCATTCGTTTAATAGCTGAAATTGAAAGTTTATTGACACTCATTTCAGGTTTCCGAATATCAGTTTTTGTTTTAGTATCCGTTATGATGATTTCTTTTAAAGTGTTTTCATTAGTCAACAATTTGAAATTAGTTTTGGTGTTTTGGTTTAATTGTATGGATTCTTCCAGGGTTTGATACCCCATATAGCTGATTCGGATGTTGTAATTTCCTTTAGGGATAGTTATGGAATAAAAACCGTATTCGTTAGTCGTTACTCCCGTTTTTAGTTCAGGGATAAACAGATTGACTCCAATCAAGGTTTCGTTGCTTTTGCTGTCGCTAATAGTGCCACTTAGTGTGAATTTTTCTTGGGCAGTTGCCAATAAACAACTTAACAACAGGCACAATAGACTAATTTTTTTTGAAATCATAATTTGATAATTATATTGAAAAGCAATGCAAATTTCAGTAAAAGTTGTGAGAAATTTTTCAAACAAACGTTAAAATAAAAAAGGCAACTGAAATAGTTGCCTTTTTAAATTATTAGGAATGAGATTGTATTAAGCGATTTTTGCTAAGATAGCGTTGAATGTTTCGCTTGGTCTCATTGCTTTACTAGTTAATTCAGGATTTGGTTGGTAATAACCGCCAATAGTTTGAGGTTTTCCTTGCGCGCCAATTAATTCTGAATTGATAGTAGCTTCATTTTCGATAAAAGCTTTTGCAATAGGAGAGAAAGTAGCTTTCAAAGAAGCGTCTTTATCTTGTGCTGCTAAAGCTTCTGCCCAGTACATAGTAAGGTAGAAATGAGAACCACGGTTATCAATTTGACCTACTTTACGTGCCGGTGATTTATCATTAGCCAAGAATTTTTCAGTTGCTACGTCCAAAGTTTCAGCTAATACTAATGCTTTTGGATTGTTAAGTGTTTGGCTTAAGTGTTCTAAAGAAGCGCCTAAAGCTAAAAATTCTCCTAGAGAATCCCAACGTAAATACCCTTCTTGTGTGAATTGCTCTACGTGTTTTGGAGCCGACCCACCTGCACCTGTTTCAAATAAACCTCCACCATTCATCAAAGGAACGATAGATAACATTTTAGCAGAAGTTCCCACTTCTAAAATTGGAAATAAATCGGTTAGGTAATCACGTAATACGTTTCCTGTAACTGAGATAGTGTCTAATCCTTTTATAATTCTTTCCAAAGTAGCTTTAGTAGCTGCAATTGGAGATAAGATTTGTATATCCAAACCAGTTGTATCGTGGTCTTTCAAGTATTTTTGAACTTTCACGATTAATTCTCTATCGTGTGCTCTGTTTTCGTCTAACCAAAAAATAGCTGGTGTGTTTGATAAACGTGCTCTGTTTACGGCTAGTTTAACCCAATCTTGAATTGGAGCGTCTTTAGCTTGACACATTCTAAAAATGTCTTTGGCTTCAACTACTTGCTCCATTAATACGTTTCCGTTTGTGTCTATCACACGAACTACTCCGTCTGCTTGGATTTGAAACGTTTTATCATGAGAACCATATTCTTCTGCTTTTTGAGCCATCAAACCTACGTTAGGAACACTTCCCATTGTAGTTGGGTCAAAAGCACCATTTTGTTTACAAAAATCGATAGTTGCAGTATAAACACCCGCATAACAACGGTCTGGAATAATGGCTACAGTATCTTGTTGTTTTCCTTCTTTGTTCCACATTTGACCAGAAGTACGAATCATAGCTGGCATAGAAGCATCTACAATTACATCAGAAGGAACATGAAGGTTGGTAATTCCTTTTTCAGAATTTACCATAGCCAAAGCTGGACCATTTTCAATAGCTTGATTGATAGCGGCTTCTACTTCAGCTTGTTGAGTATGTCCTGCAATTTTTGCATACACATCGCCTAAACCATTTCGAGTATCGATGTTTAATTCAGCAAATAAAGCTGCATGTTTTTCAAAAACGTCTTTGAAATATACTTCAACGATGGCACCAAAGATAATTGGATCTGACACTTTCATCATAGTAGCTTTCAAGTGAACAGAAAGTAAAATACCTTGTTCTTTAGCTTCTTTGATTGTTTTAGCCACAAAAGATTTTAAAGCGTTCAAGTTCATTACTGAACTGTCAATGATTTCTCCTGCTTTTAATGGGGTACTTGCTTTTAAAACGGAAGTACTTCCGTCTTTTCCAACGAATTCTATTTTTACATCTGTAGCATCGGCAACAGTTACTGATTTTTCACTTCCGTAAAAATCACCAGTTTCCATTGAGGCTACATGTGTTTTTGATGTTGACGACCAAGCTCCCATGGAATGAGGATTCGCTTTAGCGTAATTTTTTACTGCTTTTGGTGCTCTACGATCTGAGTTTCCTTCACGTAACACTGGATTTACAGCTGAACCTAATATTTTAGCGTATTTTGCTTTTATATTTTTCTCTTCGTCATTTTGAGGGTCTTCAGGGAAATCAGGTAGTGCATAACCATGAGATTGTAATTCAGCAATGGCTGCTTTCAATTGAGGAACTGAAGCAGAAACGTTAGGTAATTTAATAATATTCGCTTCAGGCGTTGTAGCCAATTGACCTAATTCAGCTAAAGCATCTCCTGTTTTTTGATTGTCTGCCAAATACTCTGGGAAATTAGCTAAAATTCGTCCTGCTAAGGAAATGTCTCTTGTTTCAATTTCAATATCAGATGTTCCAGTAAAAGCTTGAACGATAGGTAAAAAAGAATAAGTTGCTAACAAAGGGGCTTCGTCTGTAAGCGTGTAAAAAATTTTGGATTTCTGTGCCATTGTTTTATTTTTAAAATCGAATCTATTTATGGTTTTGCTACTCAAACGTTTGAGTTCGTTTTTTGAGCGGGGCAAATATATGAAAATCAGATGTAAAAACGTTTCGTACTATTGGATAAAAGCGAATATTTTCAGGGATTAAACACCTTATTTGTAAATTGTTATTTTTATAGGGGTAAAATTCATAATTTGAGAATTTTAAGGGCAATAAATAGCAAAAAAAAGTCCCAACATTGTTGGGACTTATAGGATTAAGAGATAGTAAATTATCTTCTTTTATCTTTAATTTTTGCTTTTTTACCAGTAAGTTCTCTGAAGTAGAAAATTCTAGCTCTACGTACAGCACCTTTCTTATTGATTTCAATTTTTTGCAAAGCTGGTAAGTTTACTGGGAAGATACGCTCTACTCCAATAGCTCCAGACATTTTACGGATGGTAAAAGTTTCTGTAGTTCCAGAACCTCTTCTTTGAATAACCACTCCTTTAAAGAACTGAGTTCTTGTTTTTTCACCCTCTTTAATTTCGTAGTAAACTGTGATAGTGTCTCCAGCTCCGAATTCAGGGAAATCTTTTCTTGTTACAAATTCGTCTTTAACGAATTTCATTAAATCTGCCATGATATTTTTAATTATGGTTTAAAATAGAGCAACATTCACGGTTCTCGCCAGAGGTTGGTCTAATGCGGGTGCGAAATTAAATATAAATTATGAATTATCAATTAAAAATGTATAAAAAAATAAGAATTATTCTTCTAACAAGTCGGGACGGCGATTTTTAGTGTGTTCGTACGCCATGTCTTCTCGCCATTTGTCAATTTTGGCAAAATTACCGCTGGTTAGGACTTCAGGGACTTTCCATCCTTTGTAATCTGCTGGTCGAGTATAAATAGGTCCTGATAATAAGCCATCTTGGAAACTGTCGGTTAGGGCCGAAGTTTCGTCACTCAAAACACCTGGAATTAATCGGATTAAAGCATCTGAAAGTACCAAGGCTCCTAATTCACCGCCACTTAAAACATAATCGCCGATAGAAATTTCTTTGGTGATAAAATGATCACGAACGCGTTGATCGACTCCTTTATAGTGTCCACATAAAATGATGATATTTTCGTACATCGACATGGTATTCGCCATTTTTTGATTGAGCGTTTCTCCATCAGGTGACATATAAATAATTTCGTCATATTCTCGCTGACTTTTCAAATGAGTAATACAAGCATCAATGGGTTGTACCGTCATGACCATTCCTGCACCTCCTCCAAATGGATAATCATCAACACTTTTTTGCTTATTAGTCGTATAATCACGTAAATTATGAATGTGTACTTCGACCAAACCTTTGTCGATAGCACGTTTCATAATAGAAGCTTCAAAAGGACTTCGTAATAATTCAGGAAGAACGGTGATAATGTCTATGCGCATTTTAATGGATACAAAGTTGGAAAGAGGCAAAGGTACAAAGTTTAAAGTACTTTTAATAACGAATTTGTTTTGCGAAGCGTTAGTTTGCGTGAGGGATGGTAGCGGCATCCTTTTTAAGGAGCGAATATTTTTGGAGCTGCTTAAAAAGATAGAGCGTACAGCCCGACCGGAGCTTTTGCGGAGGTCACGCCCATAAAATAAATTCAGTTTTGCCTTTTCTATATTATTATTGTAATTTTGCACTTCAATAAAAAACAACAAAAATGGAAAACGGAATATACGCTAAATTCAACACCGCTAAAGGTTCAGTTTTAGTAAAATTAACTCACGATTTAACGCCAGGAACGGTCGGGAACTTTGTGGCTTTGGCTGAAGGTAACTTGGAAAACAAAGTGAAACCACAAGGGACAAAATATTATGACGGATTAACATTTCACCGTGTAATTCCTGATTTTATGATTCAAGGAGGTTGTCCTCAAGGAACAGGAACTGGAGATGCAGGGTATAAATTTGATGATGAATTTCATCCGAGTTTGAAACACGATCGTCCGGGAGTTTTGGCTATGGCCAATGCAGGTCCTGGTACCAATGGGTCTCAGTTTTATATCACTCACGTTCCAACATCTTGGTTAGACGGGAAACATACTGTTTTTGGTCATGTAGTAGAAGGACAGGATGTAGTAGATGCTGTGGCGCAAGGAGATGTTTTGGAAACTTTGGAAATTATTAGAGTTGGGGCAGAAGCAGAGCAATGGAATGCTGTGGAAGCTTTTAGAACTTTTGAGGGTTCTCGTGCAAAGCGTATTGAAGCTGAACGCGCTGCTGCCGAAGCTGAAATGGAAAAATTAGCGGCTGGTTTTGAAAAAACTGAAAGTGGTTTGCGTTACCAATTTATTCAAAGAGGTTCTGGAAAAAAAGCAGAAGATGGTAAAACAGTTTCTGTTCACTATTCAGGGCAATTGCCAGATGGAAAAGTTTTTGATAGTTCGTATGCACGTAAAAAACCAATCGAATTTCCATTAGGAAGAGGCAATGTGATTGAAGGTTGGGATGAAGGAATTGCCTTGTTGCAAGTAGGTGATAAAGCACGTTTTGTAATTCCATCTCATTTAGGATATGGTTCTCGTGGTGCTGGAGGTGTAATTCCACCCAATGCTACTTTAATCTTCGATGTGGAGTTGATGGATGTGAAGTAAGAAAAAAATAGGTTATAAATAAAAAGCCCAAAATCATTTGATTTTGGGCTTTTTATTTTTGTTAATTTCGATTAAATATCATCAAAGTCAATATCCGTAAAATTAGATACTTGAGGTGTTATTTCGTCATCTGAATTTTCAGAAGCATATTCTTTTTTGAAATCTTTTTGATGTCTTTCCGAAATTACTTCTTCTCCTTTGTGGTTCAATACGTACGAAGTCATATCGCCTAAAATTTCTGTAAAGGCTGCAAAATCTTCTTTGTACAAATAGATTTTATGTTTTTTGAAATGGAATGATCCATCTTCTTCCGTGAATTTTTTACTTTCGGTAATCGTTATGTAGTAATCATCCGCTTTAGTTGCTCTTACATCAAAGAAATAAGTTCTTCTCCCTGCTCTTAAAACTTTAGAAAATATTTCTTCTTTTTCTAATAAGTCATTTTCTCTCATAATCCTTTCGTCATTTTAGTGGTTTAATGGTACCCAAAAATGATAAAAATAAATTGATAAAACAAAAAATTATAGCAATTCTTTTTCTGAAAGTTGTTTCAAATACAAGTCGGCATAGTAGCCTTCTTCATTTATTAATTGATTATGAGAACCTTGTTGGATGATTTTACCCTCATCAATAATGATAATTTGGTCAGCATTTTTAGCAGAAGAAACTCTATGGCTGACAATAATTGTCGTTTTGTCCTTACAAATTTCGTACAAGTTGTTTAAAATTGCTTCTTCGGTTTCGGTATCGACAGCAGACAAGCAATCGTCAAAAAGTAGAATAGGAGGATTTTTTATAATAGCTCTTGCAATCGATACGCGTTGTTTTTGACCACCAGAAAGCGTTATTCCTCTTTCACCTAGAATAGTATCGTATTTGTTATTGAAACCTATTATGTTATCATGAACTACCGCGCTTTTTGCTGCTGATTCAATTTCAGAATCAGAGGCATCTTCTTTACCAAACTTGATGTTGTTCTTGATACTGTCTGAAAATAAGAAAGCATCTTGAGGAACAATTCCGATACTGTTTCTTAAATCGTATAAATTGAGCTGACTAATTTCTGTTTCGTCCATCTTGATTTGACCTTCAGTTACATCGTGCAATCTAGAAATTAAAGAAAGAATAGTCGATTTTCCAGCGCCTGTTTTACCTAAAATAGCCAACGTTTGTCCTTTCTTTACTGAAAACGAAATGTTTTGAATAGCCTTGATATTAGTATCCTCGTAGGTGTAACTTACGTTGTTGAAAGTAATACTTCCTTCGATAGTCGAATGATTTGGGTTAGCGTTTTTGATTTCAGGTTCAATTTTCAAGAACTCGTTCAAACGTTTTTGAGAAGCTTCGGCTTCTTGTACCATAGACGAAACCCATCCTAAAGAGGCTACCGGCCAAGTCAACATGTTAACATACAAGATGAATTCGGCAATGGTACCAATGCTTTTGATAGTGCCTTCCATGTACATCAGTCCTCCAAAATAGATTACCACTAAGTTGCTAATTCCAATCAACGCCATCATTAATGGACCAAATAGGGATTGTACTCGAGCTAAATCCAAACTCTTGTTTTTACTTTCATCAGCCAAATCAATCATATTGTTTTGGTGTTGATTTTCTAATGAATAGGCTTTAATTACTCGGATTCCAGAGAAAATCTCTTGCGAAAAACTAGATACTTTCGATAGGTATTGTTGAAAAATAGTACTTCGTTTGTTGATTTCAGAGCTGAGTTTGAAAATCGTGTACGATAGAATAGGTAAGGGTAATAGGGTGTATAAAGTCAAACGTGGCGACACATTATACATGTAAGCAATTACAATGGCAAAGCGTATAAAGGTATTGATGGTGTACATCACGGCGGGGCCCACATACATTCTAACTTTGGAAACATCCTCACTAATTCGGTTCATTAAATCTCCTGTTCTGTTTTGTTTATAGAACTGTTGCGAGAGATTTTCGTATTGTCTGAAGACTTCATTTTTTAAATCAAATTCGATATGTCGCGACATTACAATTAAAGTTTGACGCATTAAAAAGGTCAAAAAACCCGCGATAATAGTGGTACCTATTATCAATACAATATTGGTAACTAATTCGCCATTGAAATGTGATAGTACCGTCGCAGAAGTTTTTTTGGCATCTGAAAGTTTGTCGAATTCCTCAATTGCACCGAGTGACTTACTGATGAGTTTAGGGGTGTATAGCGAAAAGAATTGCGCAATGATGGTAATTACAATACCTAGTAAAAAACTAAACTTGTATTTGACGAAGTACTTATTTAAATAACCTAATTCTTTCATTGTATCGCTGCTCTTTTGCTTCGCAAATATACAGGAATAAAAAGAATAATTGAATGTTAAAATGAGTGAGATGAATTAAATTATTGATTTACAATGTACTTTTTTTTAGTTTAAAAAAGGGATTTAAATTTTATTTTAAGGGATGAAATACCTACTTTTGCAGTCTAATTCATTAAAAGTTCTTACAAAGTGGTAAATAGAAGACACATTCGCGTTAAGGTTATGCAATCCATTTATGCCATGCACCAAAACGGTTCGGATAATTTAGAAGGTCAAGAAAAATTTCTATTTTACAGCATCGATGCTATTCAAGATTTATACCTGATTATGCTTTCTTCTTTGATTGAAATGGCAAAAAAGGAAAAGGTCTTTTTACACTTATCTAGTCAAAAACATTTGGCTACTCCAGAAGAACGCAATCCCAACAATAAATTCATTAACAATACTATTTTTCAATTATTGGAAGAAAATAATTCGTTGAGTATTGCTTTGGAAAACAGAAAAATCACCAATTGGAATATTCATGATGATTATATTAATTTACTTTTAACTTCGTTGAAAGAAAGTAAATTGTATGCGAAATACATGAGTAATACGGTTAATACTTTTGAAGAAGACAAACAATTTGTGATTGATCTTTTTTCAGAAATTATTGTTCCAAACGAAAAATTATACGAGTATTTAGAAGATGATAAATTAACTTGGATTGACGATATTCCGGTTGTAAATACGCACATTGTTAAACAATTAAAAGCGATAAAATCAGCAGAAGACGATAGTTTTAGAGTGCCAAAATTGTTTAAAGACGCTGATGACAAAGATTTTGCTAAAGACTTGTTTAGAAAAACGGTTTTGAACGAAAAAGAATTGGCTAAAGAATTTGATTCTAAAACACCTAATTGGGACATGGATCGTATTGCTGAAATTGATACGATTATTCTTAAAATGGCAATTTGCGAATTGTTGAAATTCCCATCAATTCCAGTAAAAGTAACCTTGAACGAATATTTAGAACTGGCTAAAGAATATTCTACTCCAAAAAGTAGTATTTTTATCAACGGAATTTTAGATAATTTAGTAAAAGAATTTCAAACGAATAAAAAAATGATCAAAGCTGGAAGAGGCTTGATGTAATACGTGTAACAAAAAATAAAATAAAATAAAATTATGGGACAATTAAGTCAATTTGCGCCGTTCTTATTAATGTTTGTAGTAATCTATTTTTTCATGATTAGACCTCAACAAAAAAGAGCAAAAGCGGAGAAAGAATTTGAAAGTAGCTTGAAAGTAGGCGATAAAATTATTACTAAAAGTGGTCTTCACGGTAAGATTGCTGAATTGGCAGAAACTACTGTGGTAGTAGAAACGATGTCAGGGAAATTGAAAATGGAGCGTTCAGCTATTTCAATGGAAATGAGTGCTGCTTTGAATAAGAAATAATCTCAAAGAGAAAATAAAAAAAGCTCCCAATTGGGAGCTTTTTTTATGGGTTATTATTGAATTGCAGTTAGTTCGGCAATTTTAACAATGACATTGATTGCTTTTTGAATGCTTTCTACAGGAACGTATTCGTATTTTCCATGAAAGTTATGTCCCCCAGCAAAAATATTAGGGCATGGCAATCCTTTGTAGGACAGTTGAGAACCATCAGTTCCGCCACGGATGGGTTTGATAAGGGGTTTAATTCCTAATTCTTTCATTGCTTTTTCGGCAATATCTACAATGTGTTTTACGGGTAACACTTTTTCTTTCATATTGTAGTATTGGTCATTTACTTCAGCAATGGCGATGTCTTCTCCAAATTGTTTGGCAAACTTTTTATTGATTTTGTGTGTGATTTTTGTAATTAAAGCTTTGCGTTTTTCAAACTTCTTTTTATTATGATCACGAATAATTAATTCTACCACGGTTTCTTCAATACTTCCGTTGAGATGATGTACATGGAAAAAACCTTCATAACCTCTGGTTTCTTCGGGAGTTTCACCTTTAGGTAATGCATTGATAAATTCATTAGCAATCAGCATCGAGTTAATCATTTTTCCTTTGGCGTAGCCTGGATGCACACTTTTTCCTTTGAACGTAATTTTGGCTCCAGCTGCATTAAAATTTTCATATTCCAATTCTCCCACTTGACTTCCGTCCATAGTGTAGGCCCAATCAGCGCCAAATTTTTCTACATCAAAATGATGCGCTCCACGGCCAATTTCTTCATCTGGGGTGAAACCAATTCGAATCTTTCCGTGTTTGATTTCAGGATGTTCGATAAGGTATTCCATAGCTGATACAATTTCAGTAATTCCCGCTTTGTCATCCGCACCTAAAAGAGTAGTTCCGTCTGTAGTGATTAAGGTTTGTCCTTTGTATTGTAATAAATCTTTGAAATATTGAGGCGATAAAACAATGTTTTTATCTGCATTTAATACAATATCTCCACCATCGTAATTCGATATCACTTGAGGTTTAACATTGGCACCCGAAAAATCAGGAGAAGTATCGAAATGAGAAATAAATCCAATAGTAGGTACTTCATGTTCTACATTACTAGGAAGTGTTGCCATGATATAGGCTTTGTCATCAATACTTACATCTTGAAGTCCAATTGTTTTTAGTTCTTCGACTAGTTTATTGGCCAAATCCCATTGTTTTTGGGTACTTGGTGTAGTTGTTGAATTAGGGTCAGATTCGGTGTCAATAGTGACATAACTGATGAATCGATTTATGATATGTTGCATGAAATTGTAATTTTAAACAAAGGTAAGTTTTTACGCTTTTTCTTTTTCAAAGCGATTGATTACTTCCTGATAATAGTTGAAAGTAGTTTTAGCAATAGATTCCCAGCTGAATTTTTCTAAAACTCTTTTGCGACCTGCTTTTCCCATTTGGATAGCTAAAGTTTCATCTTCCAGCAATACATTAATTTTTGCGGCGAATTGTTTTTGGAATTCTTCAGGACGAGCTGGATTAAAATCGGTTCTCGAAACACTTTCTAGCGGAATTAAATGACCTGTTTTACCTTCCACGATGATTTCAGGAATACCACCAACAGCACTTCCAACAACGGGAGTTTCGCAAGACATTGCTTCTAAATTGATGATGCCAAAAGGTTCGTATAAAGAAGGACAGGCAAACACTCGAGCATGACTATAAAGTACTTTTATTTTTTCGCGAGGTAGCATTTCTGAAATTAAGATAACACCTTCTCGTTGCGATTGTAATTCACTGATTAAAGCTTCTGTTTCAGCTGCAATTTCGGGGGTGTCTGGCGCTCCAGCACAAAGTACGACTTGGCAATTTGGAGTGAAATACTTTGCAGCATTGATGAGTTGAGAAATTCCTTTTTGACGAGTTATTCGTCCCACAAATAAAACAAAAGGAATGTTAGGATTGATGCCGTATTCTAACAAAAGGTTTTGGTCAAATGTAGGTTGGTAAAATTCAGGATCAATACCGTTGTGAATCACCGTTACTTTTTCGGGAGCTACATTATAGGCTTCGATAACATCCTGTTTCATTTGTTCGCTTACCGCTATGACACCGTCGGCAGTTTTGTAAGCGGTATCTTCAATCCAACGGGACAGAAAATAACCGTTGCCTAATTGTTCCACTTTCCAAGGACGATGTGTTTCCAAACTGTGTGTAGTCAAAATCAATGGAACTTGTAATAGTTCGCGAGTGAAAACGCCTGCCAAATGCGTGTACCAAGTGTGGCAATGAATAATATCAGCCTGAGGCGTAGCTTGTGACATTTCCACATTTCGACTCAAATTATGAAACATTTTGATATGCGAATTGGAAGGTTCTTCCATTTTGTTCAAACAAGCGCTAATGCCTTGTACGTGCATATTCGCATTATTCTCCGATTGCTCTCCAAAACAACGCACTTCTACTTCGCCTAATTTGGACAATTCTTGACTTAAAAAATCAATGTGTACACCGGCTCCACCATAAATATGAGGTGGAAATTCGTTTGAAAAAAGAGCTATTTTCATGACTATATTTTGGAGTTAATTGGCACTAATTGGTATAAAAATAGGAATAAATTGGATACTATTTTATTCTTTTTTATAAATATGAAGTGATTGTCCTACTAGTTTCCATTGTCCTTTGATTTTTTCTAATAGTCGAATTTCATAAGACCAAGTGCGTTTTCCTTCTGCATCGGTGGATAGTTCGTCATGGCTTACCCAAGCATTATTTTTGTTGATGCTCATTTTGTAATTAGAGTTTACTGCAAATCCACCATTTCCCATACTTTCTGGTTTTTCATTTTGCATGGCTGTTGGAGGTACGTCTATAGTTTGCCCATTAGGCAAAGAAACTAAGATTCTACTATAGGGCTGAATGTGCCAACAATCAGTATGTCCTTTTACGTCTTTGGCACGCCAAGTTGATGATTCTTTTTCTAATAATTTTTTGATAGCAGCTTCTTCATCTATTTTTTGAGAATAAGCAAAAGAGGTAATGCTAATGATTAAACTCAATGCGGCTTTCCATTTCATAATAAGATAGATTAGTGGTTAATTCGTATCTACGAAAGATACGGAAATTTTATAACGTTTTGCAAATTCTAGGATAATGTTAAACTTGTTGCATAAAAAAACCGACTGTTTTTAAACAATCGGATTTATGTTATATAGAATAGTTAGATTTATTCAAATAAACCTTCAATACTCAAGTAACGCTCTCCCGTGTCATAGCAAAAAGTAAGTACGGTTGCATCTGCTGGAATCTCACGTATTTTTTTGGCTACAGCCGCTAAAGAGGCTCCCGATGAAATACCTAATAAAATTCCTTCCTCTTTGGCTGCTCTTTGAGCAAAGTTAAAAGCCTCGTCTTTGCTCACTTGAATAGTCCCGTCTAAAACTTCAGTATGTAAATTAGTTGGGATAAATCCAGCGCCAATACCTTGAATAGGGTGGGGAGCTGGTGAACCGCCACTAATTACAGGTGAGGCTTCAGGTTCTACAGCAAAAACGTGTAAGTTAGGAAAATGTGCTTTTAAAATTTCAGCACAACCTGTTATGTGTCCGCCTGTTCCAACGCCTGTAATCAAATAGTCTAGACCGTTAGGAAAAGCCTTGATGATTTCTTGCGCGGTAGTTTTTTTATGTACCTCAATATTAGCAGGATTTTCAAATTGAAGTGGAGACCAAGCATGAGGAATTTCAGCAGTCAATTCTTGTGCTTTTTCAATAGCACCTTTCATTCCTTTTTCACGAGGTGTAAGCACAAATTCAGCGCCGTAAATACTCATCAAGCGTCTTCGTTCTACCGACATTGATTCAGGCATTACCAAAATTAATCGATACCCTTTTACGGCTGCTACCATGGCTAAACCAATTCCAGTATTGCCAGAAGTGGCTTCAATAATGGTGCTGTCTTTTTGCAATAATCCTTTTGCTTCAGCATCTTCAATCATGGCTAATGCGATTCTGTCTTTGATACTTGCACCGGGATTAGCACGTTCGAGTTTAATCCAAATGTTTTTGTTCTCACCAAAAAGGCGATTCACTTTGATATGAGGCGTGTTGCCAATAGTTTCTAATATGTTGTTGTATTGCATAATGTTATTTTTTATTTGTGTTGAATAAAGGTAATTAAAAAAAATAACCCCGAAGAAATTATTCCAACGGGGTTTATAATAAATAAAAAGTGTTGATTACAAGTGAATCACTTCCCCGTATGCATCTGCTACAGCTTCCATTACCGCCTCACTCATAGTAGGGTGTGGGTGAATTGCTTTTAAGATTTCGTGTCCTGTTGTTTCCAATTTACGCGCTACAACTGCCTCAGCAATCATATCTGTAACACCAGCCCCAATCATGTGACATCCTAACCACTCTCCGTATTTGGCATCAAAAATTACTTTCACAAAACCATCTGCTGCTCCTGAAGCTTTTGCTTTTCCCGAAGCTGAAAATGGAAATTTACCAATTTTCAATTCGTATCCTTTTTCTTTAGCCGCTTTTTCAGTCAAACCAACAGAAGCAATTTCTGGAGTAGCATACGTACAACCTGGAACGTTTCCGTAATCAATTGGTTCTACGTGCAATCCTGCAATTTTTTCCACACAGTTAATTCCTTCTGCAGAAGCTACGTGAGCCAAAGCTTGCCCAGGAGTAATATCTCCAATGGCATAATAACCAGGAATATTCGTTTGATTGTAAGCGTTAACTAAGATTTTATCTCTATCAGTAGCAATACCTACTTCTTCTAGACCGATATTTTCAATATTAGTTTTAATACCTACAGCAGAAAGTAAAATATCAGCCTCTAAAACTTCTTCTCCTTTAGCTGTTTTAACAAATGCTTTTACTCCTTTTCCAGAAGTATCAATTTTTTCTACAGAAGCGTTAGTCATAATGTTAACACCCGCTTTTTTCATAGAACGTTCCATTTGTTTTGAAATGTCTTCGTCTTCAACAGGAACAATGTTTGGCATGAATTCTACAATAGTCACTTCTGTTCCCATAGAGTTGTAAAAATGCGCAAATTCAATTCCAATCGCTCCAGAACCTACGATAATCATCGATTTTGGTTGTTTTGGTAAGGTCATTGCTTGGCGGTATCCAATTACTTTTACACCATCTTGAGGTAAGTTTGGTAATTCGCGAGAACGTGCTCCAGTAGCCAAAATGATGTGGTCTGCGCTGTATTCTGTTACTTTACCATCTTTATCTGTTACATCCACTTTTTTGCCTGGTTTGATTTTACCAAAACCATCAATAACGTCGATTTTATTTTTTTTCATCAAGAATTGCACTCCTTTGCTCATTCCTTCAGCCACTCCTCTTGAACGGTTTACTACCGCAGAGAAATCTTTATCAAATGATGAAACAGTCAATCCGTAGTCAGAAGCGTGTTTTAAATAATCAAAAACTTGAGCTGATTTAAGTAACGCTTTCGTTGGGATACATCCCCAGTTCAAGCAAACTCCACCTAGATTTTCTTTTTCGATTACAGCTACCTTAAAGCCTAATTGTGAGGCTCTGATGGCAGTAACATATCCTCCAGGTCCACTTCCTAAAACAATAATATCGTATTTCATGTGTATAAGTTTATCTATATTAATTGATGCTGCGAATTTAAGGAATTATTCTGTTTTGTGAAATTTTCAAACCCAGAAAGTCAAAAACTAACAAAATTTAAAAAAAAGCAACAGAATGTAAACCCTATTTGGTTTTAATTAGCTACTGAAAATTGGGAATCGTATAAGTTTTTGTAGTAACCAGTTTCTCTATTAATTAGCTCTTGATGCGTACCTTCTTCCACAATTAACCCTTTATCCATTACCACAATTTTATCGGCATTCACAATGGTGGCTAATCGGTGGGCAATAACAATAGAAGTTCGGCCTTCGGTAATAGTTTCGGTAGCGCGCTGTATCAATTCTTCTGAATAGGTGTCGATAGAAGAGGTGGCTTCGTCTAAAATTAAAATACTTGGATTACTCACAAAAGCGCGTAAAAAAGCAATGAGTTGGCGTTGTCCAGAAGACAGCATTACACCTCGTTCTTTTACATCAAAATCATAATTGTCAGGTAAGCTCATGATGAAATCGTGTACGCCAATTTTTTTGGCTGCAGCCAAAACTCCTTCGCGAGAAATCGTCGGATTGTTTAGCGTAATGTTATTATAAATGGTATCTGCAAACAAGAAAACGTCTTGTAAAACTACTGCAATTTGCTTGCGCAGGGAATCCAAAGTATAATTTTCGATGTTATGGTGGTCTATACAAATTGTTCCACTGTTGATTTCGTAAAAACGATTCAATAAATTGATAATGGTCGATTTTCCTGCTCCCGTAGAACCTACAATGGCGATAGTTTGACCTGCTTTGACTTCTAAATCAATTCCTTTAATCACTTCTTCGTTTGGAATGTAGCCAAAATGAACGTCTTTAAATTCAATCGTTCCATCAAAAATAGGCGCTTCAATCGTTCCTGTATCTTGAATTTGATCTTGGGTGTCCAAAATGTCAAAAACTCGATTGGCAGCAATCATTCCCAATTGCATTTCGTTGAATTTATCTGCAATTTGGCGTAACGGATTGAACAACATTCCGATGAACATTGTGTACGCGGTCATCTGTCCTATTGTAGTGAAAGGATTTCCATTTATAATTTGAAATCCTCCAAACAATACGATACAACCTAAGGTTAATGACGAAATGATATCGGCAATAGGGAAGAAGATGGAGTTGTAAAGAATTGTTTTAATCCACGCTTTTCGGTGCTTGTCGTTGATGTTTTTGAACTTGTCAAATTCAATATCTTCTCGGTTGAATAATTGTACAATTTTCATTCCTGTAACACGCTCTTGTACAAAGGAATTCATGTTGGCAATTTCGGTTCGCACTTCTT
>JACCDG010975029.1_pt1 | contig 20866 bp, 18 predicted proteins | sample 7442471 | NCBI WGS metagenome assembly JACCDG01 (sample SAMN15323444, study PRJNA562643) | freshwater metagenome | isolation source: river surface water | place: USA:Blue River Watershed | collected 2017-08-17 | reverse complement strand
TGTCCGCGAAGATCAGGATCAGCTACCCTCAATTGGCAGCGTACGCGCGGCTGTAATCAGACTCGATTCGAAGAGCCGTATGCGGGAAATCTGCACGTACGGTTCTGTGGTGGGGCCGGTCTGGGAAGCTGGATCGGCCTACCCGATCCTGTTTGCACCATCTTTGCGTGAACGTCGCGGATCTCGAGTCCTATTGCGAGTCTTTAGCTGGCAGTGGCTGGTACCTTCATCCCAAGAGCATCAAGATGTCGCGCGAAAGCAAAACGCTTTGGCTCGCGCGTCCGGGCACCCCCGTGCTGATTGAAGTGCACCAACCTAAACCTGATAAAATGGCCTCCGGCGCCGGAGAGTTCATTTCTCAGATCCTGTTGAGCCTACCGGGAACCCGCCCTGCCCTGCTCGATGCGCTCAAGACTCAGGCGGTAGCCCTCTTGTCACTCAGCCTGAGCGCGCTTATCAACTAGCGGCGCACGTTTCTGGATTGCTTCGCAGTATCGAGATGGCGCTCAGGCTGAGTGGCAAGAGGGCTACTGCGACTGGAGAACGTTGACGAGCAAAGGACACCCTACCGCGGGCAGCCCAAGCGCGCGCTGTCGAAACAGCCTATGACTGTCGATCTCCTGCTGACTCGGGAGCCAACTGAGTTCGTCGATTTGCGCTATGGCACCAAGAACTTTGCGCTGATTTTCGGTAGTGCTGAGATGTGGGAAGGCTTTACTGAGCTCTTTGGCAGGCCTTTCAGAGATTGACTTAATTTCCTTCGACAGGGACTGCGCTTCCGCACGCGCCGCTTGAACGAGCTGGCTGGCATTTTCTGCTTTCCCGATCTCAGAGGATGGGAACAGATCCCCCAGAGTCGTGCGGGCTTCTTCAATGCTAGAGCGTCCATCAAAATAAGCAGTCACTTCATGAAGTAGACCAAACGCGCGATGAAAAGGATCCCCTTTGCCTGCTCTGCCTCTGAGAAGTTGCCGGTGAGAAGCAAATGCCTGTAGGACTTCAGCTTGCACTTTGCGTGCGCTCTCCGTGAATCGCCGTACTTGTGGGCTCTCTACCGGCTCCTTCGGGCCAATCATTGGAGACTCCGATCCCCTTGAGCCCAACACCTTTTCTGAGTTTCCTTTGGCATTTGCTTTGACCTCCTCCGTTGCTTTGGAGTCATTAGCAGCAGACTCACTTTCATCTTTTTTCGACGGGATCACGGCCGGAAGAGAAGGTAGACTTTTCTTAGGTCGGTTCCTATTTCGGATCAGTGATTTAATGACTCGACTTACTGCCTGAGCTAAGTTCTTAAGAGTGCGGGACGGATTCCTGGAGTCTGACCTCCAGGGAGTCGCATCGAAAATCGCCGAGGCTTTTCCGTCTATTTCAAGCTGGGTGACCAGATGAAGGATGTCTCGAGTAAAAAGATGCTGCGTGCCCAGCGGAAACCTGGTCCTGGACCCCAGCACCACCACTGTTTTAAAACGGACGTGCGATTCATCTCCCGCCAGGTTGTTCATGAGATCCGCGAACATCGAGTTTGCCGAGTCACATTGGCCGCAGAGGCGGCCCTCGGCTCCGAAGACCGCATACTTACGATAGGGATTGTCGGCAGCCACTTCGTCAGCGCTGGCTGCCTTCTCCTCAACGTATGAGTAGCGAGCTGAAGCCGCAAACTCTCTGCGCACATCCGAAGCGGAAACTTTCCTTTTCATAGCCAGATTCTTGAGTCGACTCGCCAGATCTGAAAAACCGGCACCCGATAGATCCGCGACCGCTTTTTCGATTTTCCTCAAATCCAATGCGAAGAGATGGTCCGGAACCACTCCGTACTCTGTGTCAGGAAGCGGGGTGAAACGGGCTTCCAACGAAACCCGTTCGGGTCTTCCATTTTCGTCAAAATGAAGAGCATAAGCGCTCCCATCGGCCGATCGAATGACTCGAAAGTCCAAATCTGGAGCCAGAACATGGCCCTTCTCGTTGCGGACCTCGATCTGATCTAATTGTTGCCCCAAGGGAGTTGGGACAATAAGCGTATCGGTTTCAACAAGCAGAGGTCTAGCGCTCTTGACCCGAGTTTGAATGGTCGACTTTTTGCCAAGAGGTTTGATTTTTACCTCTTGGCCTTCCTCCATTCGATCAGCTTCGGCTAGAACGAAGTCATAAGAAAGCCTACGATTGATCTGAAAATCGGGTGAGTCACCTAGTGCAGGCCCAGTTCCTCCCCTCTCGGGAGAATTACTCATTGGAGCCCGTTTCAAGGGACTGAGACGAGAGGAAGAGTCTTCCTCGCCTCCAGAGTGGGGAGGAACAGACCTATCCGAAGGGAGATTTGTGTCCGACTTTTCGGATCCTAATTGAGTGGAAATACCCTTTCCAAAAAGGGCTTCTCCAGACGCATCTCCCGATGAAAGGCGATTTTTTGACTTAGAATACAAATCTTCTCGAGGCCCTGGTTCAGGGCGACTTACGGCGAGGAGCTTCCTTAGATCGCGGAGATAACCTGGTTTTGCGTGATAGGAGGAGTGCTCCTCCCAGTAGTATCGGTCGAATTTCGCAGTGGGAACTTTCTTTTTTCTCGCATCAAGGCGTTGTTCACGTTTGTTCCAGTATTGAGGATCCTTTTTTAGGCCCCAATACTTGATGCCTTCATGAGTATGATACTGGACCATGTGCGCCCACCGGTACGCTCTTGAGGTAACCACTTCCTCTTTAATTTCTCCGATTCCCTTCCTCAGGATGGACAAGTCAAACTTATTATCAGGCTGCCATCGAGCGTTTGATATTTTTTCCTGAAGATGTTCAATCGTTTTTCGAGTGTGAACGAACTCTTGAACTCTGATGAGTGCCTCCGCATAGTCGGACCGCATGTCTGCGAGGAGTTCTTTGTAAAGACCCTTAAGTTTGATGATCCGATCCGGGCTTTCTCTCGTAAGGCTAAAGAAGATGTATTTACTTTCGGACGAACTGAGATGCCCAAAATCAGAATAGCTTGAGCCCACGAAGTTCATCTGAGAGAGTTTTTCTAGCGTCTTGGGATCCTTTGAAGGCAACTTTAGATGCTTGCTCGGATTATCACGATCGCCCAACTCAAATTGCAGATCTGGGACATTTTCGGCGAGATAGAGAATCAGTTTTCTAAAGTTCTCGTTTAGCTTGAGTGATAGGTGCTTGTTCTCGGCATCTGCCCAATCTTGCAGCTCTTTTGGAGTAAGAGGCCGATAGGTAGCACGGGGTAAGGCAGGAGGCTTGATTCGCTCAATCAGGCGCGCGTAATCACGATCGAGGCTCATTTCTCTGACTTGATCCTCTGAACTCAGACCGAGGCGCTTCAGGGCCTCTTGCTTGGCTATGAGGTGAGAGTAACGGTTATCAGACTTGAACTCCTTGACGCGATCAATCTGATTAAGCGAGCGCTCAAAGTCAGCTAAAATAGACTCGTGGGTAGGCACGGTGCCCAAGTCGTGCAGAATCTGCATCTGCTCAACCAACTGTCGGTTGAGGAACTCAATTCCCTCTTTGAGAATATGCTCCCTATCCGGAAACTCGAACGAGCTAGCTAAGCTGGCTCTCTGATACACATCATAGGCATACTCCTTTCGATATTGCTGCCAAGCTGTGTCGTAATATTCAAGTAGGCGATGATTAAACATACCTGCCAGCGTGAGCTGGTTGGATAGGTCACCCAGACTAAAAGCAGGAGGATCGCCAAAATAAAGCGAGGTGAGCATACCGGAGAAGAGTGCTTCGCGATTTTGAGATGACTTGGAATCATCCGCCGCGTGCGTATAGACACCCGCAAGGATGCACCAAGCGAGAACTCCGGTTAGCTTTGAAGCCACGAACGAGCGTAGGACCACGTCATCTAATCGGAAGAAAGTGGATTCAACTATTGGTGGGATTTAAGAAACTTCCCTCAGCGGGCCTGGAAATTCGCCAACACATACATAAGGAGTGACCGTCAGAAAGCTGACTTTTGAGTCAATTCTCGCGAATCAGCCTCAAAACTCCATGGCTCATTTTATCCGTGCAAGTTTGCAGAGCAATGGGGCATTGCCTCAAGACAGGCAGGGGTGGGGTCTTAAAAAACAGGAAGACGGTAGAATGGCTCAGATTCTGGCCGAAACAATCACCTCAACTCTTGCAGAGACCTCCGCTGGCCGGTAGGCCCTCTTGCTACGCACCCGACCTGAGGCTCTGGCCGAAGTTTCGGCCGAGCCGTGTGCTGATCTCAATTTGTCCTTATTTTCCCTTAATTCTTCCATCTTAAAAATGGAGCCGATGAGCGGATCGTCGTTACACGGTTTCCCTTTGGGAAACCTGGTTCGGTCCGCTCCTCTGGCCCCGGGCTTATGCCAAAGAAAAACCCCCTTCGCTTGTGCTACGGGGGCTTTTCTTTGGCATAAAATGGAGCCGATGAGCGGACTCGAACCGCTGACCTACGCTTTACGAAAGCGTTGCTCTACCGACTGAGCTACATCGGCGTGAAGGGTAGAGTATCGAGCCTGAGGTATAGCCAGGCGGGCCAATCGAGGCAAGTAGAACTTGCGTGCGGAGTGGAGGTTAACCTAGGCTGACTGACGATGAAAGGCGTTCAGCGCATAGGTGTAATCCGTATTAAGACGCACTCAGTAGGATTGTGTATTTGACTGCCATGCGGAATCAGGATGACGGAGCATGAAAGTTACGAAATCACTGGCAAAGGTGCAGGTTTGGATTTTTCGCCGAACAGTGGGTGCACCAGGTCTTTTTGAGGTTTTATTATTGAAGCTTACCCCAGAACGGGGCGGATTTTGGCAGCCTGTAACCGGTGGGGTTGAAGCAGGGGAACAGCTCGAGGTAGCCGCTTTTCGAGAGGCTTTTGAGGAAACTGGGCTCTCCTTCTATAAGGATGGGCCTCGAGCACTGGATTATCAGTTTACGTTTGCTGCACGTGGCAACGACTATGTTGAATACGTATACGCATTGCAAGCTCAGGGGGAAGGAACTGTGAAAATCGATTCACGTGAGCATGTGGATTACAGGTGGGTTCCTGCCCACGAAGCGGCAAGTTGGCTCAAGCATCCATCGAACCAGGAAGGATTGAAGCGGCTCATCAATCGAGCTTCGACGTGGCTGGCTATTTTTTTATGCGTGACGGGATTTCTTTTCGGTGCCCCACGCCAGACCTTGGCTTCACAAGATGGAGTGGTGACGTCCGAAGTAGCTGATGTGCATCAATATCCAAATCATACGTCTCCAAAGGTTTCTCTTCTCCAAAAAGGCGAGTCTGTGAAGATCAGTTCCAAGATGGTGCGCGATTTGCGCGGCGAATACTGGTATAAGATCCGCTTTCGCCCCAAAGAAATGGGCTATGTGAGAGCTAAGGACGTAGATGCCAAGGCTCTCATTCGTGAGATGCGCGACGCCGGAATCGACCAGGAAAAGAAGCGCACTCGAGAGTAATCCTAAAAGATAACGATGTAAGGAGAATTGATATGCCAATCACTGAAGAAAATCTGGGTCTGGGTAAAGGTTTGTACGCTGTTTTTGAAACCACCCATGGCGAGATCACCTGCCTGCTTGAAGAAGAGAAGACTCCGGAGACTGTAAAGAATTTTGTGGGTCTTGCGACCGGAGAGAAAGAATACACCGATCCTAAGACGGGTCAGAAGTCTCAAGCTCCATTTTATGATGGGACGATCTTTCATCGCATCATTAAGAACTTTATGATTCAAGGCGGCGATCGCTTGGGCCAGGGAACGGGTGGGCCGGGCTTTCGTTTCAAAGACGAGTTTCATTCTTCTCTCAAGCACACGGGGCCGGGAATTCTCTCGATGGCTAATGCTGGGCCTAACACCAACGGTAGCCAGTTCTTTATCACTCTCGTGCCGACTCCTTGGTTGGATGGCAAACATTCTGTTTTTGGACGCGTGGTCAAGGGACAAGAGATTGTTGAAAAGCTCGGAGCGTTGCCCACGGGTCCGCAGGATAGGCCAAGAGAAGAAGCAGGTATCAAGAAGCTTCGCATTGTGAGGGAGGGTTGATTCTGGGACTTCCACTTTTTTTTCTCTGTCGTCGTTGACAGAGTGAATACTTTTGGACATCATCCCGCTCAACTACCACCCAATTTACTTAAGGAGATTAGAGTTCATGAACAAAGCTCAGTTGATCGAAGCAGTAGCGAAGAATGCGAAGCTGACCAAAGTCGACGCAGAACTTGTGCTCAACACTGCACTCGACACGATCAAGAAGTCCGTCAAGAAAGGTGAAGATGTCACCCTGATTGGCTTCGGCACTTTTACCAAGAGCAAGCGTAAGGCTCGCACTGGCCGCAACCCTCAGACCGGCAAGGAAATCAAGATCCCTGCGATGACGGTTCCGAAGTTCCGCGCAGGCCGCGAGTTCAAGGACGCCGTTCGCTAATTTCTGTTTTTCTCAAATCTCTGAACCCGCCTAATCCCTTTGGGGTTGGCGGGTTTTTTTGTGCGCACAGCATGGGAGATGCCTAGGGGGGGGCCCCGAAATGGAAAGTCTCCTCCAGTCCCCGTTCGGGGAATTTTTTTTCGTCTAAATTTTAGACACCCGTCAGGGCTAGGGCTTCGGTGACTCAGGGTAGTCTCGACACCTTGTCACGCGTGACCCATGAATTTGCTCAGAGAAATCGACCGGTGTCAGAGTGAACCCATGTGGCACCCGCGTTGCACTACCCTTCTTCTGTGAGAGTTGACCAGATTCCCTGGGTGGAACCCAGTGGGCTGGGTGTTTACAGCGGAAGCAGAATTGAGACTACTGAGGAGTAGGTTATGATGAAGCGTGTAATGTTAGTGATGGCAATTGGGATGTCGTTTGCGCCTCCAGTGTTTGCGCGAGTGGGATCACTAGGTGTTCGAGTTCAAAATTGCGCGGCTGCTGGGCAGACTTCCCAGGAGTGCCTGGATCGTCGCCCAGAAGCTTTTTGTGCGGTCGGTGCTGCAATCCAGGAGAACGAACAAATTCAGCAGGGCTTTGGCGAGAGCGCTCCCGCAGCTGGACAAGCGTTGCCTCACTAAGTTTGAGTGAGTGACCGAGGCTTACTTGCCCGACGAGCTGTTGAGTTCGCGGATCAAAGCCTTGAGTTTCTGTCGCTCCGACGAGGGGACTTGATCGACCTGAGGAGCGTTGGTGGCCTGAGTGCCTCCGGCTGCCTTCCCGCCCTCGTGTTGCGCGACTTCAACGCCTTCGATGGGATGGGTTGCCGTTTCGGAGAGTCGGTCTGAATTAGAATTCGCTGAGCCGTTGCCAGCGCCCGTGTGCACGCCCGGTTGCGCCTTCGATCGAGGGCCTTTGCTGGCTCCGCTGCGCGCGTCATCCGTCATTTTCTTAGTCCAGCTTTTGACCTGAGCGGCTACATCCGAGCGTTCAGCGTGGGACAGTTGGGTGCGGACTTGGTCCGAGATCGTCTTGCCTCCCCATTTAAACCAATTGCCCGCGATGAGCACTAGGACGGCAAACACTGTGACCTTGATCATGAATCCGATGGCCCTAAGCATGGGCGACTTCCTCCGACATCATTGCGACTGACGCGATCAGAACCTCAACCTGAATGACCTGGTCCTTTTGACGGTGCAGGTAGGTACGTTTGTGGCTTTGCTCGCTCTTCATGAGCACGGCAAGTTGGCCGGCATTGAGTACTTTGGGTGGAGAGAGAAGGATATCGGCTCCTTCTTTTTGATGGAGGTGGGTGATCATGCGGCTGGCGATAACGTTGCCCATTTCAGAGTAAATGGATATATCCAAGTCGCTGTCAAAAATAAGAGCTAGTACACCGCGCGCATCGCCTTGGTAGGTGAATGCGACAGCCGTTTGCGTGGGTAGCTCTCTTGAGCTCTGTCTAGAGGGATTGTCGGCTCTCGTTTCGATCAGCTCAACATCTCCTAAGTGATAGAATCCAAATTGTTGGGGCAGGGCTTGGGCCAACTTTTCCATCGAGGGCGTAGCCATCAATGAGCCTCCTTGGTAGGGCCGCGGTTCATCATCTGCGTCTCATCATAGAGCGCGCGCTCGACCGTCTTGAGAACTTCGATCGTGGTGAAAGGCTTGAGAATGTAATCTCTTGCTCCTACGTTGATCGCCTCCATCACGAGGCTTTCTTGGCCCATCGCGGAGATGATGACGATGCAGGCGTTCTTGTCGCCTTTGACAATCTTCTTGGTGGCCTCGATGCCGCTCATGATGGGCATCACGACATCCATCGTGACGAGATCGGGGCGGAGGCTTGCGTAGAGCTTAACAGCCTGCGCACCATCGGCGGCTTCGCCAACGACTTGGTAGTGAGCTGCGGTCAAGATGTCTGCTATCGTTTTGCGGACAAAGGCGACGTCGTCGACGATGAGAACCTTTTTTGCCATTCAAAATTCCTTTTCTCGTGGCGAGGAGGCTTCGTACCCCCACTAAAAGTGTAACCGGAAAGGCCTTAAAATTGGCAAATTTTGGGTGTCAAATAATTGGCGCAGAGCATTACTAATGAAGTCGTGTGTATATATGAATTGTTGAAAGCCTAAGCGCTATCGGGGGCATCGCTCAGTCGCTCGACCAGCACGGTTTCTATGTGCCGCTCTGTTGCCGTTCGGATCGTGAATTTGAGCTCTCCGGCAGGAGTATTGAAGAAGAGCTCGTCGCGTGTTTCTGGAATTCGACCGAACTGCTGAAGGAGAAAGCCGCTCAATGTCTCATATTCTCCTTGAGGGATGTCGAGGTGGAGCCGCTCGTTGATGAGGTGGATCTCCATTCGGGCCTGAATCAGCCAGCTGCGCTCATTGAGCTCCTTGTACGGCAAGGAGTCCGTATCGTACTCGTCGCTGATCTCGCCGACGATCTCTTCGATAATGTCCTCGAAGGTTAAAATGCCGACAGCGCCCCCGTGCTCGTCGACTACAACGACCATCTCGTTGTCTTCTTGGTGCATCTCGGTCATCAGATCCTCAAGCGACTGAGTCTCGGCCACATAGTGAGCGCTGGTGAGGTAATCTCCCAGCGGCTGATCCAGGTCGTGTGCCAAGAACAGGTCGGATGTTTCGAGGACACCTACGATATTGTCGATTCGCTCAGAGAAGACTGGCATTCGTGAGTGGCGGTGGCGCTCGAATCGCTCGAGAGCTTCACGGATCGTAGCGGTGTCCTCGATCGCGTCGACGCGCACCAGGGGGATGAGGGCGTGTCGCGCTTCGGAATCTTGAAAGTCAAAGATGCGCTTGATCATCTTCTTTTCGCTCGATTTAAGCTCGGATTCTCGGCGGCTATAAGAGAGTAGGCCTAGTAGATCGTCTCGGGTTGTGCGGAGCTTGCCGGTGAGAAGCTCTTCGATCGGTCCTGCCAGCAGAGCTAGTCGGTTGGTGTAGGCTGATAGCCAACGCGTGATTGGATAAAAGGCGATGTAAGTCCAATAGACCGGGTACACAATCTTAGGGGCGAGGCGGGTAGCGTGCTTGCGAAAGAGCGTTTTGGGAATGAGCTCGCCTAAGATCACTACCAATGGAGAGGTAATGATCACTGCGACTAGGTCGACGTGCTTCTGGCCTGAGTTGATCAAATAGAGCGTGACCAAAGCCGAGAGCCCCACGACGCAGAGGCTTGTCATGAGAAGGGTCGCTGAGAGGATGCGTTCGGGATGATTGGCAAGCTCAAGGGCCAGCCGAGCCCCTCGCGGATCGTTGCCTCGGCTTTGTTTTTTGAGAATGAGCTTGTCTGCCGAGAGCAGAGCGATCTCAGATCCCGAGAAGAAACCTTCGATGATTAGGATCAGTGGAATCGAGAAGATCAGATGCATGAGTGTCATCCGAGCGGATCCTCCGTGCCATCGATGAGAAGATCTTCGAAGAGCGCGTCGAGCACGTCACTCATCTCGACCAGTCCGATCGCCTCACCGTTGAGGCCCTGGACCACCGCCATATGGGTTTTCTGCTGCTTGAACTTACGGAAGAGAGCGTTCAATCGTATCGCGGGGTTGACGAAAAGGGGTCGCCTCATGATGGAGGCAACCGAAAGATCCATGAGCTTGGGCTCGAGCTTGGCGCGCAGCAAGTCTTTTGAGTAGAGGATACCCACCACCTGACGGCGGTTCGTAGAGACTACGGGGATGCGCGAGTATTTTTGCGTGTGCATGGCAGCGAGAGCTGCTTTGAGGTTTTGCTCCTCGTGAAGCGTTTGAACTTGATTGAGCGGCGTGAACACCTCGGCGACGGTTGTGTCGTCAAGCTCAAACACGTTGCGGATGAGGTCGAGCTCCCCTTGTTGGATGGCACCTTCTTTGTGGCCCTCTTCAACCATGAGAAGAAAGTCCGACTCCTTGAGAATGCCAGCTGCTTCGCCGTTGGGTTCACCCGGATTCATCTGAGTTCGCGAGACTCGCGATACTAGCCATTTGAGAGGCACTCTAATAGGGATAGCGATGTCGTAAATGATCGAGAGGGGTTGTGCGGTGAGCGGTGCGATCAGGCGATTAGCTCGCGCAGCGATTACTTTGGGGGTGATTTCGCAGACCAGCAAAACAATCGGGGCAGTGAACGCGATGCCCAGTAGCATGTCGAGGGTCCACAAGGGGATCGGAAGTTTTAGCAAGAGTTCTGGCTTAGGCCAGCGGGTGACTGCTCCCGCAATGATCGAGGAGAGCGTAATATTGATGATCTCGTTAATCACCAAGACTGTGATGAGTAATCCGCCCGGGTCACCTAAGAGACGCTTGATATGGCGATGTGCCGATCTAAAACGTTCACGCAGTGACCGCAGCTGAAAGCGAGATAGCGTGAATAGAGCAATCTCAGAAGCTGACAGGCAAGCCGACGTCACGACAAGCGCGACACAAACCATCAGTTCGAGCGCAGACATTCTCTTTGGGTACCTTGAGAGATAAAGTCTCTTGAAATCAGAGACCTGTCAAGTCAACGCCCTGGATTCAAGCTGCCTTGTCAAAGCCTGGACCTGCAGCAGCACGCTTGTTGCGTTGCTTGTTTGATCCGGACTTCTCTTCCTTGACGTCACGAGCCGAGGCTCCGCCTTTCTGCGAGCGGACGCCTGAGATCTTCTCGGTCAGGACCACCGAGAGCACGTCGTCGATCGTCTTCACGGGGATGAAGGTGAGGTGATCGCGGTACTCTTGAGGGATGTCCTCAAGGTCTTTTTTGTTCTTATCGGGGATGATGATGGTTTTGATCCCATGTCTCATCGCCGCCAGAGCCTTTTCTTTTAGTCCTCCGATGGGGAGGACCTTGCCAGTCAATGTGATCTCTCCAGTCATCGCTACATCCTTGCGGATCGGCGTGCCCGTGAGAGTCGAGATCATGGCTGAGGCCATCGTGATCCCTGCGGATGGACCGTCTTTGGGGACGGCGCCAGCAGGGAAGTGCACATGGATATCGATTTGAGAGAAAATGTCTTCGTCGATACCGTAGTCCTTGGCTTTGGATCGGATGTAGCCGAGAGCCGCTTGTCCGGATTCCTTCATCACGTCGCCTAACTGTCCAGTGAGGATGATGCCGCCTTTGCCTTTCATGGTCGTGGTCTCGACGTAGAGGATTTCTCCTCCTACTGAGGTCCATGCGAGGCCCGTGGCGATGCCGACTTCATCTCGCTCCTGTTCTTCCTCACGCGTATACGGCGCGGGCCCCAGGAACTTGTAGACTTGCTCAGGGGTGATGATCGTTTTCTCTTTCTTGCCTTCTGCAACCAGTCGCGCGGTCTTGCGACACACGTTGGCCATATTGCGCTCGAGGTTGCGCAAGCCGGCTTCTCGAGTGTATCCCGCGACGATGGCTTTGACTGAGTCTGGCGTGAACTCGATCTGCTCATCTTTGAGACCATTCTCAACGATCTGCTTAGGGATCAAGTAACGCTTGGAGATGAAGTACTTCTCCTCTTCGGTGTAACCCGAGAGTTGGATCACTTCCATGCGGTCACGTAAAGCGCTTGGGATGGTTTCCAGCACGTTACAGGTCGCGATGAACATGACGTTTGACAGATCGAAAGGCACGTTCAGGTAGTGGTCGCGGAACGAGTAGTTCTGCTCGGGATCGAGAACTTCGAGGAGCGCTGCGGACGGATCACCGCGAAAGTCGCTGCCCAATTTGTCGATCTCGTCGAGAACGAACACTGGATTGTTGGTCGAAGCCTGCTTGAGGCCCTGAACAATGCGTCCGGGGAGCGCGCCCACGTAAGTGCGGCGATGTCCGCGGATCTCGGCTTCGTCTTTGACGCCGCCAAGCGAGATGCGAACGAACTCGCGGCCCAAGGCGCGCGCGATCGACTTGCCCAAGCTCGTCTTTCCGACGCCCGGGGGGCCGGAGAAACAGAGGATCGGGCCCTTCATCTTCTCCTTGAGTTTGCGGACAGCGAGGTACTCGAGCACGCGCTCTTTGATCTTTTGCAGATTGTAGTGATCCTCGTCGAGCACGCCCTTGGCACGCGTGAGGTCGAGATTATCGACTGTATGCTTGCTCCAGGGGGTTTCGATGAGCCAATCAATGTAGGTTCTGAGCATTGAGGCTTCAGACGCGTCCGGATGCATGCGCTCGAGACGTCCCAATTGCTTGAGGGCCTCTTGCTCGACTTCGCCCGGCATTTTGCAGGCCATGATCTTGTCCTTGAGCTCGGCGAGCTCTTCGCCTTTTTGATCCGTGTCACCGAGTTCGTTCTTGATGGCGCGGATTTGCTCGCGGAGAAAGTACTCCTTCTGCGACTTTGTCATCTCTTCCTTAGCCGAAGAGCGGATCTTGGCCTGGATGGAGAGGACTTCGACTTCCTTGGTGAGGATCTCGTGGATCTTTTGCAATCGCACGACAGCGTCGAAAGTCTCGAGAATGCCTTGTGCTTCGCTTACCTTGAGGCCCAGGTTGGAGGCGACTAGGTCAGCCAGGCGTCCTGGATCCGTGATGTCATCGAGAACCATCAAGATGTCAGGCGAGAGTACTTTGCCAAGGCCGATGACTTTTTCGAGTTGCTCGCGCACTGTGCGCATGAGGGCCTCTCCGTCAGCCGCAGAAGTGCTCGCGGGCTCTGTGATGCGCTCGAGTTTGCACTCGTAGAAAGGCTCGGTCTGCGTGAATTTCTGGATCGCGGCTTTGCATAGTCCCTGAGTTAGGATCTTGATGCGGCCGTCGGGAAGCTTGCGCATGCGCATGATCATGGCGACGGTGCCGGTTTTGTAGATCGCTTCGGGCGAAGGATGCTCGTCGCTGATCTCTTTTTGAGAGGCGAGCAGAATCAATCGATCTGAACGCGAGAGTGCTTCTTCCACGCTTTTGATCGAAGAGTCGCGACCAACAAAGAGAGGAATGATCATGTAGGGAAAAACAACGATGTCGCGGACGGGCAACATGGGCAGAGTTTCTGGGATCTCGACCTGTTCGCCGTCGTAGTTTGTAACCATTCCTAATGCCTCCTCAGGCAGGTGTAATTCGAGTGAGCTTCCAAGATACAGTTCGGCGCTAAGTTGAAGTGGCTTTAGGGAATTGTCTTGAGAAGTTGGGTAGTCAGGTGGATTAGACGTCGTGAAGGCGTTTTCGTTGAGGAAAGAACTGCCGGGGCGTTGAAGAGAGCGAAAATTGCTGTTGGGAAGTTGACGCTGGCTGCGCTGAAAGAAATTTCAGTCGGTTGGCGTTAGGGCCAGAGAGAAGAGGAGTTGCTCTAGAGCTCGACCTCGAGTGGATGCTCCATAACCAGCTGCATCCCTTCTGACATCGAGGAAAATTCTTGATTGAGTTTTGCAGAGATATTGTACGTGCTTGCGAGTTGCTGAAGCAGCAATTGCAAGTTTCTTGGGTCCGCAACCCCTTGGCTTTTTACGAGGGGAATCTTTAGGGCTACTTTCAATCTGGCTCCATCCGGCCGGAGATAATTTAATTCGAATTTGGCTGTGATGGCGTTCGCCTGGTCCATTTCGGGTGTGTATTCTATCTGTATTTTCCCGTTTTTTGCCTGGTTATAGGCCTCGAGCATCATCGCTGCGGATTCATACGAAATACTCTTGCCACGCATGGACTTGTTGAAGACAAACTTGGCTTTTGAAACAATTTGATTCGCGTCCCTTGTTTGGATTGCTGCCCTCAGCCGGGTAATCCCCAAATCAGAGTCGGCTAGATGGGTGTTCATTTCGTCAAAACCTACGAAGTTATCGTACCCTCCGATTCGATCAATCTCACCCTCGAGCGCCTTTGCGTATCCATAGAAAGGAGATTCCTTTCGGAGGACCAAGTCTCGAAAACTGGTTTTGGCGTGCCTAAATTCGTGCCTGAAACTTAAATTGGGCTTATTGGGTCGAATCGCGGATTCGAGGGGAATGAGGAGGGTATCGAAGTCGGTGTCGATAGCAGCTCCTGCGGTACCGGAGGCTTGAAAAATAGGGTCAAACAGGGTTGTTACCCCGTTACCATGGGCGCCTGGATAAAGGTATTTCCCTCGTTTTTTATTTTTTAGCGCAAACGCCTGTCGATTCACCAGAGGGCCATCCTTGTCAGGCTCGATTTCAATGGCCCATCTTTTGGAATGACTATTGTATACAATCCTATGCTTCACTCCTCGGCTCTCGAGGAGGATAGAGGAACGATTAATGAGCTCTCTGTTGAGTTCCTGGATCTCGGCCGATTCAGCGCCTTTCACTCCCCCAATCAAGGTGGAATCATGAGTGCCATCGACCTTGGATCGTGCCCTCTCAAAGATATTTTCAAACTGAGTATACGCTTTGTCCACCTGTTCAGCCGTGAATGGTCTAAGGCTTGTTACCTCCACCGGCGCCCTAGTTTGGTCGATGGTGGGAGTTATTCTTTCGCCGAATATCGCGGAAACTTCATCCGCAGGTTCCGGGGCATGGGAGATTTCCGCTTCCAGGACTTTTATGAGCGAGCAATGAATGGCTGCGTTGGTCGTACCGCTAGCGGTGAAAATCCCCAACAGAAGCAGCTGCGCGATAGGAGAACGGTTCAAGTAAATACGCCTCAAGAGTCGTTTGTGAAAACTGCAGGACCCTTTAGGGTATCGTCATTGTGGATGACTTATTAAAGAATGCGCGAGTCGCAGGGGGGGAATTGCGTGTCAAGTTTTTGACGGGGCTAAAACTCGAGCTCCCGCGTCCCAAAGCCCACGTTTCTGCTCTCGCCTTCGCGCGAGGGTTTTTCTTCGCGTGGAGGGGTGTCGGGATTGGTAAAATCTACCACGGACGTAGAAGGGATGCGGGGTATCGCAGCGTTTCCTGTTGGTCGCGTGTTATCGGAGTATCCGCGCGAGGGCGAGCGGCCTCCTTTTTCGAAGTTTCGCATGGCGTCCTCATACTGTGCGCGTAAGTCGTTAGCGAGTTGGCCGTACTCGCGCTCTAATCGATTGCGCTGATCGCGCGCATCGGCGGGGTCTATTGTGCCCGCTTCGACGCGGCTTTCGAGGCTCTTGATCCGACCTGCGTGCGTAGCATCCAGCTTACGCTGCAGTTCCCTGATTTCAGAGGGTGTGCCATGTGCAAAAGAAGTGTCCGCCGACATCGCCAGGGCGGCTGCTAAACTGATCATATGTGCTGCAAGAATGCGCAACTCACACATGCTCATTTTAATTTAACCTATGTTTAAATAAAAAACGCCCGGATCCTTGTTCGGCCCATTCTTGGGCCTCTGGTTCCGGGCGCTTGAGTGTACGGATCGAGCGATTAAGCGTAAATCTTTTCGCGATGTTCTTGGCGTTCTTTGCAAGCAACGCAGAGGGTGGACATGGGGCGCGCTTCTAGGCGGCGCACTTCAATGGGTTCTTCGCATTCGGCGCAGCTGCCAAAGGTGCCGTCTTCGATACGGGCCATGGCTTCATCAATTTTAGAGAGGAGCAGGCGTTCGCGGTCGCGGAGTTTAAAAATTAGGTTTTGATTCACTTCGCTGGCGGCTAGGTCGGTTTCATCGGGGAGGTCATCGGGGGAGAGGGCGAGCTCGTGTTTTAGAGCGTTTTTCGAGTTGTTCATGATTCGTTGCTTCTCTTCAATAAGAAGCTTCCGATACTTGGCTAAATTCTTCGCGTCCATGTGATCCCCTCGTTATTGCTCCGGCCCCTTGAGGGAGCCGAACTGATTAACTAGTTTACCGCGTTCCGATGCGGTGACAACGAGTTTTATAAGTTTTTATAAGAACGCGCAATAAAAAATCTTTCAACTTGCACTACCCTCCTGTCCTTCTCGACACATGTCTCGTCCAATTCGACAAAAATCTGTCGTTAAATAGTGGCCGTTTTAAATATTCGAGGGCATCCTTTTTCAAGGCTTTCAAAATTAAAAAAACGATCATGCAGATGGTCAAGTGCTTGCCCCTCATCGGGGGTTCGCGATAACCCAGAGATATAGCATGGCATCAACATCACGAATGGGCGTCATCATCCTGGCAGCAGGTCAAGGCAAGCGGATGCATTCATCCTTGCCCAAGGTCCTGCACGAAATCGGCGGCGAGCCGATGCTGTTTCAGATCCTCCATCGCATTCGCGAGGCCGCTCCTGACGCGCCAGTAGCGATTGTCGTGGGACATGCACGAGAAATGGTGGAAGCCGCTGTGCGCAGTTGCTCTGCTTTCTCTGCCATGAATTTGACGTTTGTGCATCAACCTGAGCAAAGGGGCACGGGGCACGCTGCTCGTTGCGCGATGGATGCTCCTTGGGGTAACGATCGGATAGCCGAGAAAGGCTCAGTCCTCGTGTTGCCCGGTGACTTACCCCTCATTAGCAAGCGTTTGGTTGAGCAGCTGCTTGCTCCTTTGGGCAAGGGAGAGGTTCTTCGCTTACTGACCTGTCATTTGACCGACCCTACGGGATATGGTCGTGTGGTGAGGCGTGGGAGTCGTGGCCCCGTCCTTAGAATCGTCGAGGAGAAAGACGCCAATCTTCGCGAGAGGGCCATCCGTGAAGTAGCTGTCTCGATTTACTCGTTTCAAGCGGCGTTTTTGAGATTCGGTCTGCACAGACTGTCGAACAAGAATGCGCAGAGCGAGTACTACCTCACGGATCTGATCTCTCAGGCGGCGCGGGCAAAAAAGAAGAGCGAAGTCTTGATCTGGGAGAGAGCTGAAGAGTTGCGCGGGATCAATGATCCATGGGAGCTTGCTCAAGCGCGTCGCATTCTGAACGATGCCGTTCTCAAGCGATGGTCTCTTCAAGGTGTCAAGATCCTGGATACGCAGTCGACTTGGGTGGACCCTTCCGTAGAGCTTGCCTCAGATGTGACGCTCTACCCAGGAGTATTGCTATCAGGGACTACTCAGATCGCTGCTGGAGCGACTCTTGGGCCGGGCGTGATTCTCAGAGACACGATTGTAGGGGAGCAAGCTAACGTCAAAGCAGGGTCTATTGCTGAGAAGTCGATCATTGGAGCCAGAGTGCAGTTAGGGCCTTATGCGCATCTTAGACCCGAGTCCGAAGTGGGCGAAGACTCGAAGATCGGCAACTTTGTCGAACTCAAGAAATCGAAGATTGGCGCGCACACGAGCGTGGCGCATCTTTCTTATCTTGGGGATGCGACGGTTGGTCGAAATGTCAACATTGGTTGTGGATTCATTACGTGCAACTATGATGGAAGAGTGGTCAACGGCGAACGCAAACATCGGACAATCATCGAAGATGAAGTCTTTATGGGGAGCGATTGCCAAACTGTAGCGCCCGTGAAGATCGGAAGAGGGTCTTACGTGGCCTCAGGCTCGACCGTTGTTGAGGATGTGCCACCCGACTCACTGGCGATCGCTAGAACTAGACAGGTGACCAAGCCCGGATACGCGAAGAAACTGCGGCAGAAATGATGAAGCTTCGAAGGAGCGATAACTGATGCTGGTCGCCCTCTTTGCTGGCATTTTGGCCGCCTTGGTGGCGGTGGTTCCTTATCAGCTACATGCGCGGGCGCCATTTGTTTCGTCTCCTGTTTTTTTATTGGCCATTGTGGGCTTCGCTATCGTCTTTCAGCGTTTTGTGCTGGATCGCCGCTCGGCGAGCAGGACCTATGATGGGCTTGCGGATTTATTTATTCATGTGCATTCGCCCTCCAATCCTGACTCTCCTCTGAGGTGGGCCGCGCGAGGCCTGATTTCTGCCCTGTTGGCCGCATGTTGCGGAATCGCGGGAGCTGAGGGCGCTTCGATCGAGCTGACGCACGCCGCAGTGATCCGCTTTAGAAGTCGTGCTTCACGATGGTTTGAGCAGCGCCGCCGCACGGATGCCTCGACTGCATTAGCCGCTGGAGTTGCCGCAGCGTTTGGCTCGCCTTTTGGCGCGATTCTGTTGCCGCTGGAGTTGGGCCTGGGAGGCAGGCAATTGTCAGCGGTGACGGCCGCTTTGGCTGCTTTTTTTGGAGTGCGTGTTCTATCTCGCGCGTTTCCGCAGATTACGGGTGGATTCCCGGATCTATCGATCGCATCTGTTGGGATTTCTGTTTTTGATTATCGCGTCTGGTGCGTGGCGCTTGCGGTGGGGGTAACGGCAGGGGCATTGAGCGCGGGCGTGATTTATTTTTTTCGCTACACGCAAGAGAGTCTTGTCGATCTGTTTCGAACTCAATCATGGATGCGGATGCTGACGACAGGCGTATTGCTCTTTTTGATTGTGATTATTTTTCCGCCGAGCCAGGAGATGCCTGCGCGCTTGATAGAGCAGGCTTTTCAGGGGACTGAGTCTGCTTCCGCCACAGGTTTGATGTTTTGCACGAGGCTCGTGCTCTTGGCTTTGGTGTTGGCTGGTTTTGGAACGATGGGGTTATTCTGGCCTCTTTTCGCGCTTGGCGGGATTTTTGGATCGCTTCTCGGGCAGGCTGCCTCGATGCCGGCGTTTGCGGGTCTTTGCGGGGCGGTTGCTTTCTGGTCTGCTTTTTTGGGGACGCCGCTTTCGGGTGCTGTCGTTGCGCTTGAGCTCAGTCATAGCTTTGATCTACTGATGCCGTGTTTGTTGGCAGGTGTGGTGGCCAAAGAGGTGCGCCAACGGCTGCAGGTAAAAACGCTCTTTGCAGACGACCTCGAAGTGCGGGGGGTGCGTCTGCTTGATGGTCGCGCTGCCACCGTATTGGATTCGATCGCGGTACGTGATGCGATGGTGACAGACCACGACTCGGTTCATGAGCATGAGCCGGTTTCGGGCATCCATGCGCGCTTGGCGCGAGCGCGGTATCCGTTTCTGCCAGTGGTCAATGCGCAAGGTGCGTTTGTCGGAATGCTGACTGTGGATATGGTGCAAGAGGCCTGGCGGCGTCAGTCGGCGGCATCAAACTCCCCGCTCTCAAATCTCCTTGAAGCCAAGGATCTTCTGTATCGATACGGAGGGGTGGCTCCGTCGTTCAAGATCAGCGACAAACTCTCTGCAAGTCATGGAGTGTTTGATCGATTGCCGTGCGTGCCTGTGCTCAGCGATGACAACAAGGTGGTTGGTCTTTTGTTTGTGTACAATGTAAGGCTTGCTTATGATCGCGAAGTGGCGCGACGTTCTATGTTGTTTGAGGAGCAGCGGGAGAAATAGAGCAGTCACGAGTTTGGCATTGTAAATCTCAACTGTTGATATCGTCTGCAACACATTACAGCTTTGCCGCTCGATGATATCATTCCCGGTGGTCCGTCGTGTGCATCACCCCTTACTTGAGTCTCTCGACTGCTCTAAATGATTTAGACGCAAGTCCCGAGAGCTAAGAATTAGAAAGGGCAACATGCGAAAAATAAATTTAGTTGGTGCCACGTTTTCACTGGTCTTCACACTCGGGTGTTCATCCATGCCTGGTGCAAGCAAGTCAGGCGAGGATCTGGCTGCAAGCGGACCTACCGTGGTCAATACCCGGGCAAATCCTGAAACAGTTGAACTGGATCGCAACTACAACGCAAAAACAGGCGCCGAAGTGATCACCGAGGTTAAAGATTTCTCAGCCAAGGTGGTTGACGTGAAACTCAGGTTCGTTAATGCGCCCGTAGAAATCCCTATGCAGCATGTGTCCGGAACTACGTGGCGGGCCACGTTGACCTCCGGCCAGCTGAAGACCTTGGGTGTCGGTAATCAAACAACTCAACATGAAGCAACGGTTATCGCACGGGACTCTTCGGGAGCGGTTGCGAAGAGCAAGACGCCTGTTCAGATCAGCATCAAAGGCCCCGATCTATCTCGGGACTTAGGATAGACGCCAGCCTGGTGCTATCAAGGGTCTGAGCCCAGATTGAACGAGTTAGCAGTGAGGGGCCAAGCATCCCTCATTGTAACTCTGGACAGAAATCCTGAGTCTGGTTCAGTTCTGTATGGAGTTTCGAATGAACTGATACGTGGCGGATTGTCGCGAGTGCGATGGATTCGACTTTACATCTGCCAAGAGTTTGGACGCCTCTGCTCGCCGGTGCTTAGCTAAGCAACTGATATGATAAAGCGCCCAACTCCATAGGAATGGGCAATGTTAGGTACGGCGCTTGCTTCAGCGGCCAGGCGGAGAAAAGCGCATGGCGTTTCGTGGCTTTAAATTATTTTACGAATGATAGTGCGTGGTTCACCTATAAAAAAAGCCCTTCTGATTGCTCTTCTAGGGATCACTGCCGCGAGTTCGTTCGCTTTGGCCGATCTTTCGTTGACTGAGGCTCGCGCGTTGCTTGCCTCGCGCAAGGGCATCCGTCCCATGGAGTTCGTTCCTATCAAGAAGCCCAAAGAGCCCTTTATGATGGGTTGTGATCCCAACGAGGAGGGCAAAATTTCGAATGGAGATAGTTTGTGCCTCGACCCTGAGAAGCCCGCTCATCCCGTGCAGATCTCTTGGGACTTTGAGATGCAGACGACCGAAGTCACTCAGGCTCAATGGTATGAAGTGAAGGGGACTGCTCCAAGTTTGTTCAAGAAAGAAGAGAATTGCCCAGGTAACTACATTGCAGAGCTTGGGATCTGTCCCAATCATCCGGTCGAGTCCGTGAGTTGGGTG
>JACCDG010548275.1_pt1 | contig 20867 bp, 51 predicted proteins | sample 7442471 | NCBI WGS metagenome assembly JACCDG01 (sample SAMN15323444, study PRJNA562643) | freshwater metagenome | isolation source: river surface water | place: USA:Blue River Watershed | collected 2017-08-17 | reverse complement strand
GATTCTGTGAGGACAGATTTCGATAGGGCTGTTGCTAAGTTTGTTGAGGGGTTTGATACTAAGACTCATACCATTGATTGTCAGAATGGTTGGTTGTCACCGAAGGGTGTTCTTTTTGCTTGTGAATACATTCATCATGAGAGGTTGGCGTGTGCTATTCTTGAACGGTATCACGATCATGTTGAACCGTCCAGTACGCCTGGAGATGTTTTGTTGAAGCTTGGTTATCATAAGCTTCAGATGCGTAATTGGTGTACTTTGTATATGAATGATTGGCGTGTTACTCAGAAGCAGTTTGATACGATTTTTGATTATATCACGTTTCATGGTATTGGTAAGGAATCTGGTGATTTTGTTGATATGTCTGAGTTAACTGTTGCGTGATGTTTGTAACAGGTTTTTGTGATTTTGTTTTCTGCCACGTTTGGAGTTGTGTAATGAAGGTCAAGTTGCCGCGTACGCCATTCACAGTTGCTGTTAGTGGTGGTATTGATTCAATGGCTCTTGCGAATTTCGTGCTTAATGGGAAGAAGGATTTTGATGTTCTTCATTTCAATCATGGCACTAAGAATGCGGATAGGTATGAGGAGTTTGTTGGGAAGTGGTGTGAGAAGCATGACAAGCAGATGGTTGTGTTTAGGTATTCTGATGCAGAGCCAAGTGGTTGTGAGAATCTTGAGTTTGCTTGGTCGATGTGGCGTAATGAGGTTATGCAGGGTTTTCCTAGGATTGTGTTGACTGCTCATCATGCTAATGATTCTCTTGAGTCGTTTTTAATGCGTGGGAGTAGGATTGCGTATATTAATGGGAATATCATGCGTCCTTTGATTGGTTGGAAGAAGTCTGATATTTATAGTTATGCTTCTCGGCATGATCTTGAGTATGTGATTGATCCGACTAATTCTTCGAGTGAGTTTCGTAGGAATCGTATTAGGAATGAGTTGATTCCGTTGATGGTTGATTGTGGTGTTAATCCGTTTAATTTGATGGATATGTGTTGTAACAAATCTAGTGATGCTGAGTTCACGCGGTTGTTGTCTCTTTATTGTTCGGAGTGTGATGATGTCGAAGTGGGACAACCTTTATCAGGTGTTTGATACTCCTTGTTTTCCGGCTCGTTGGAAGGTGGGTCGGTTTGAGGATGATGATAATGCGACGGTGAATTATTTTCGTGATCGTGATGAGGCTTTGCGGGAGGCTAATAAGCGGAATGCTGCGAAGGCTCGTCGGAATTCTTCTGCTGGCTGAGGCGTTGTGATGCAAGAACATTTTTCGATAAAATATCTGACTGTCTGGCCGAGTGAAAAGCTTGACTTGAAAGCTGTTGATCAGAGTGCTTTATATGAAGCGATCGATGGGTTCGATTTTTCTCGATATACGGCTAAGAGGAAGTTAATAAATTTGAAAGTTCCGAGTGCCCTTGATGATCGTTTGAATAAGGCTTATAAGTTGGGGCATTCGAAGATTGATGTTCTCTTGAAAGCTGTTAGAGAATATCGGCGTCGTCATCCTTGGGAGGATGGTTGGGAGGAGTTGCCGCACGAGGCTGAGAGTGGTCCTAAGATTGGTGGTAGTGTCGATTGTACTTATCGCTTTTTGGCCGATGATGCGTTTTTGGTTCAGAATATCGGTCGTGGTTGTGCCGGGGTATTTAATAAATTTCAGGCGTTAGTTAAAGTCATTTCTATTGTTGATGAGATGAAGATTCCTGATGTAAGGAAATTGAAGAGAATCAAGATGTATTACAAGATGAGGCAGTGTCTTTCTGATCTTGTTGATCGTCGCAAGGTTGAGACGGGACTTTCTTGGATACAGGTTCTGTTGAGACCACCTGGCTTTTATGTTGATGATCATGTGAGTATTTAAGGTTTAATGGGGCTGTAGCTCAATCGGTCAGAGCAGCGGACTCATAATCCGTTGGTTCAGGGTTCGAGTCCCTGTGGCCCCACTTTTCAAAATCTTGTTTGGAAAACAAAATGAGTGATGCTGTTCATGTCATAGAGGTACAAAAAGTGAATGACCAAGTCATCATGCACCTTCCTGATGATATGACAGAGGAAGATGTCAAAGACTTTCTTCTTGGTGTTCAAGGCTGTAAGAGGATTCGTTTTTCATGGCTTCCTGAGAAGTTTGTCGTGTTATTTCATGGGACTGATAATGGTGTCGAAATACACCTTCCGAAAGGTGTCACTCCCAAAGATTACGAAGACTTCATGAACAAGGTGCCTGGGTGTAAAAATATTGAGCATCGGAAATCTCCGGACAGTCAACCAATCTATGACAGTAACGGTAAGCCTTACACTTGATGCCATTCAGAAGCTGAGTTTTCTTTCAATGATTGTACGGAGAATGATCAATGGATAATGTCCAAAGAGTAAGAAAAATCGCTGAACTAGTCGCAGAACTAGACGTCCTTGCCGGTGACTTTATCGGCAAGATGATGACGATCAGAGAAGCCATCGATGAAATTATTGGTGAAGCCATTCTCGGTAACACCACAATAATCAGTGCCGACAACCTCATCGACATCAATTCAAACGCCTCCCTAATCCAAGGTCGTGGCTACGATTATGGTGAGTCAGACGTGATTGATATTAATTCATGTGTTGCCTTGCCGATTGATAAGGTTGAGATGATCAACAGGGATTGATTCTCAAAAATACTTTGTGTGATTCTGCTCTCGATGACAAGTGGATTGTCACTGATCTTCTAAATCAGCCCATGTAGGTTCGATTCCTACCGAGAGTATTCAAGTCAAACTTAGGGTATGCCAACAACTACTTGCGAACAATGCGGGAAAGAATTCAATTATCGTTCAAAGGGGAAACCAAGACGATTTTGTTCTACCAATTGTGCGTATCCTAATCGTTTTGAAACACGTGTTGAATCAAATTGCCCAATCTGCGGCGACCCGTTTATAAAAATAGATAGTAGTGATAAGAACGCAAGACGCACCACATGTGGCAAACAGAAATGCCAAAAGTCCCGGAAAAATCATCCGAATTATACTCATAAAGTTGAAGTAACTTGTCAAGGCTGTGGAGATACTTTCTTCAAGACAAGTTCCTCATTCTTAAAGCATACTGCGTCTGGTCGGACTGACCATTATTGTTCGAATGATTGCAAATCGAAAAGCCAGTCTAGCTTATTTGCCGCTGCTAGAATAGCACAACTGGTTGACGCTGGTTTTGATCCAGATAAATCAAGATTGTGTATTAAATGCAATCAACCGAAACCACTCATTGATTTTCTTAAAATAGGAAGCAATATTTGCAAAACATGTTTGTATGAATATCAATCGCGTCGTTGGACTGAAAGAAAGAAGTGGGCAATTGCTTATCTCGGTGGTAAATGTGTCGATTGCGGTTATGACAAGCATTGGGTAGCGTTCGACTTCCACCATCGTGATCCCGAAGCCAAGGAATTTGACTGGAGCAAGTTGAAATTGCGATCTAAAGACATCATGATAGCTGAACTGGACAAATGCGATCTGCTATGTTGTATTTGTCATCGTATTAGGCATTTGAAAGTCGTTTAACAGCATCGCAGTATCATGTAATATGATAATATGGAGAGAACCATGCGAGACTTTGATGTTCAATATCAAATCAATAGGCTCAAAAGACTTGAGAAAATCGTGAAAGACAGAGCTAACGATCCTTGCTCCTTGGGTGATCTGTATGTGATCCCTGAATTTGCAGTAGTTGGTTGTGAGCTTGCTGTTGTGTTGCAGAATCTTGATGATCCGTTGTTATGGTATGCAGTGCCTTTCGATCAGTCTGATTCCATGGTTGGTACGTGGGATGTTGTTGTTGATGAGTCTGTGACTAAGTGTGGTGGTGTTTTGAGGTGTGGTCGTGGTTGTTGGATTTCTTCCGACAACCTTCCGAAGGACAAGAGAAGTGGTTTCGTTGACATTTCGTTTGTTAATGAAGCCAAACGTGTGTTGCGATGCTTGGTTGGTGCGGAAGAGGTTTCTTGGGCCGTAAGAGAGAATGTTGATTGCGATCCTGACTATGCTGAATTGCTTGATGATATCACTAAAGCTGTCACGGCGTTCGAGTCAAGGGTTGGGGCTGTATAATTTTCACTGGTGTTTTGGAGTATTGAAAAATGCGTCTGAGTAATGATAGGAAGAGAGCGTTGTATGACGCGATCTACAATGCTGTGCAAGAGTTGCGTATTGAGTATAAGGGTGATATTAATCCTTTGCTTGATTCGAAGATTGCTCGACTCACGCACATCATCTGGGATGAGCAGTTGACTGTGCTTGATACTGCCGATCATCGTTCTGATCCTATCTGCAGAAAATGATTCTTTCACTGTCTATGGGGGTTGGTTATGGCTTCTGATGGTACTATTTCAGCACACAATGCTGACGTTTTGTGCAAGATTCTTGAGGTTGCCACTGAAGGTAATTGGTCTGATGTCAGAGATCGTCTCGTTGATACTGGTTACAGACCTGATGAAATAATTGCTGCTTGGAAGGCTGTTGCTGATATCGCACGTGTTGAGTGTGGTATTGGTGAAAGCGATTTTTGAGGTTTGTATGATAGTTAATATCAATTCTCTCATTGTCCCTCTTGACAAGATGAAATTGATACGCGGTAATACCGAGGTCCACATCACGTCAATGTCTGATGGGACCTACGGTGTTGCTGTGATCTTGAACGGTCATCTTACAGATCTTGATAACGTCCCGAATTTTCCGGTAGACGTGATAGACAAATACTTCCCCAGAATGGCTCAAAATGAGCTTGCAGGATGATTACTTCGATCTGAGTGACTTCTTAAAAGACGATGAAGTTCACTTAGAGAAGTTCAATAGAATCTGGGAAGCGTTCTGTGATCTTGAGAAAGACCAGGACAGGCTTTGTACTATAGTCAGTTCGTTCAGAAGAATGGTCGAGTTGACCTTTGAGGATCGTTCTGAACAAGCCGGGAATTAATCTCGTGGTGAGAATCCGTTCTGACCGCTTGCAGATGCTTTAGCACATACTACGTTCGGGTCGTGGTATTTTCTCGGTGGGTTCTTTGAGGCACAGTGCACGCAGTATGCCGTTTCTGGCAGTGCTTCGATGCGTTCTTCTGGGATTATTGTGTTGCACGAGAAACACTTACGTTCTTCCACGTTTTTCTCCTTGTAGGGGCAATGTCTGCATCCGTTGTTGCAGCATTTTCCGCGTGAGTAAAGGAATTCTCGTGTGAAGATTGTCATGCCGTTTTCGATATACCAATCCAAGGTTTGATCCTCATTAACTTCAGTGGTTGTGGTCGTAATAAAATATTTTCGGTGTGTCTTGTTTACGATTCATGATCGGGGTTCATATGCCAGTAATTTTTCTTGATATTGATGGTGTTCTGCGTGTTAATCATACATTGCCAGCCGCACAATTTGATATCCCACAGCTCCAACTGTTCAAGAATATTAAGATTGAGACTGGTGCAAGGTGTGTATTGTCTTCTACGTGGCGTTTGTATCCAAGACACAGAATGGCGGTTCGCAAGATTCTCAATATTAATGAATACACGCCTGATATGAGGGCTGGTTTCAGGAGTGTTGATATCATCAAGTTCGTTGAAATTCACAATCTCTGTTCTGAGAGGATTGTGATTATTGATGATGATATCACAGCACACATTTACGGCATGCCGAATGTGTGTAATATTGTGACAGATCCTCGTGTTGGCTTGACTGTTGAACACGCTTCGAGAGTGATTGAGTTTTGTAATAGTCCGACGTTGCCCGAGGTACCACATGCAGAAAAAACCAACGATTCTGTTCTCCAAGATTGTGTACAGAAAATTTCTCAAGTCAATTGAGAAGATTAAGGCGTTTCATGATCTTGATCGTGTTGAGAATCCTGGTGCTGTCCCGGCAGAGATTGATATGCCGGTGAGGGATTCTATCAGGCGTCATTGTTCGGAGGATCGCCAGAGATACTCGGATGGTTTTGCCAATCTTGTCTTCGATCATCTTGTTGAAAAGGCTATTATTGTCAAGAGTCCTTACGGTGGGTATATGTTCCCGTATACTGGCAATCTTCCTTCTGAGGAGGAAGTGAGGGACAGGGTTCAGAAGGTCATGAATCGGATTTATGGCGTTAACTCTTGATTGTCTCTTGTAACATTTTGTGGGGTGAATTATGGTAGAGACGAAAACTACTACGACTGTCAATTTCACTGCAGCTGAATTCTTGCATCTTGTCCGCGATAAGGTTTTTGGCGGCAAGAATGTGAATATTCAGTATGTTATCAGGGAGGTTGATGCTGATCCGATGGGCATGTACCCTGGTCGTAATGATGTTGTTGGTGTCAGCGTTTCATATGATGGTCCACCTGTGGCGTAAGTATTTCCACGTCGGAAATCGGGCATACGTATAATATACTTGGGAGGTTTGTTATGAGTGACTCTGGTGTTTCTGCTTCTTTCTTGGTTGTTGAGAACAACGGTCAGAAAATTGCTATTGAGGCTCGTGCTGGTAATAATGGCATGGCGGTTTCTATTGGAACTCGTGAACAGAATCTTGCTCTTGCGGCTGCTGGGATTGTTGTTGAGAATACTCAGTTGTATGAGTGTGAGAGTGATGAGACACGTAAATTCGCTGTTGGTGATCGTTGCGAGCTTCATGGCTTGGTGGATTATCCTGAATTGGACGGCGAGATTGTTTTTGTAACAGCGTGTCGTGAGAATGGCGGTTCTGGTGGGAATCCGTATTATATCAGATCTGAGTCTGGTAAGGTTGAACCGTGGTTGAATTTTGTGTGGGAGAAGCGACTTCGTCTTGCTCCACTCTGATTGGTGGTCAAATGAGAACTAAGGAAGAGATTGAAGCTGCCTTTGTTGCTGATCTTCGGCAGCTTCTTTTGAAGTATGGGGCTGAGTTGTCGGCTGAGGATCATTGGCGTGGTTATGCTGAGTGTGGTAGTGATGTGAGGATGAATGTCTATATCCCTGGCGTTTATGATGATAATGGTGATACCATTTCTGAACGCTGTGAGATTGATCTTGGTGCGAGTTTTGATCCTTGATGGTTTGAATTATCGTTGCTTGGTTTTGTTGTAACAGTTCTTAGTAATGGTAATTGTGATTGACATTCTTGGGAGAGTGTTATGAAGGTCAAGGTTCAGTTTTGCTGGTGTGGTGGTGATAAGTTTGTGTTTCGTGCTTTGATTTGTGGTGGGTTGCTTGTTCGGGCTGATGTGTGGTCTCGTGCTGTTGCGTCTGAGATGCTTGATGTGATTACTGCGAATACCACCATTGATCGCAGGAAGATTCGATTTGTCCACGTTTGATTTGGTGTAACATGATTCTTGATGAAGCTATCGACCGATTGACCGCTTTGCGTGAGCAGTTCGGTGGCTCTATTGAGTTGATGATGGTTTTCAATGAGTCTTGGCCAATTTCTCATAAGATTCTTGGGATTTGTACTGAGGTTGATGTGATTGAGCGGCATAACAATGAGACTGCTGGTGAGCATGATCTTCGTATGACTCTTGATGGGCCGAATATTGTTTATTTGGTGCAGGGTGATTGTCATGGTTATGCTTCGAAGAAGGTTTTTGGTCTTGTTTGATTTATTGTGTACGTGCCGTTGATCGCGGCTAGTGTGACCCGCATGAATAGAAGCCGGGTTGATTTCCGGAGGGTGGTTTCAGCAATTGGTTTGCTGGCTCGCTTTGGCGGGTGGGTCTTACCGAACCCAGGGACTTGGGCAACCAGAAGCTAGTGTCATGGAGTGCTTGCACGTAGAAGTGCCACTAGTGCCCTATTTTGATACAACCATGTTGAGTTCATCTAACTGGTAAGAATCGATCACGAGCTGTTAACTGAATTCGTCTCAACGCGAATATAGGGTATAGCTCAACTGCCTGTTGAGAGGTAGGATTGATAATCCGGGTTCAAATCCCGGACTCGACAACCCGATTTCACTCTATGCAACACTTTGCAACAATAGTTCATTGATAATTCAACAAGTTTTCGGAGCAGACAATGGCTACACCAGTTGTTACCACGAAGAAAGCTAAGGATTGTGGTGTCCCTCAAATCCTCAGTGAAATAGCTTGTGCCTCTGACGGGATCGCCTTTGAATGCGAGCGTGAGAACAATAAAACCGCCGCAGAGAATTATCGAAAATGCTCTGCTGAGATTCGTGAATTGATTGGTAGATACAAGGATAAATTTTTGTGCTTTTCGTGATGATGGGATACCGATGAAACCATATGCACTGAGTGACGACAAATACGATGATATCGGCTGTTGTCCCGGTCACGACTACCCTCCCACTCGAAAGTATAGTGGGACATACAAATCTCGTCGCTCGAAGCACAGCAAAGCCAAAACCGTAAAAGAGGCTAAGCGTATACGCCGTCATCGCGACAAATACAAACTCATCGAAGAGCTGTCCGCCTTCCTGCGTGGCGAATCTTGATTTAATAGCTGGTTATCGGGCCGCAACAATAGTTTAGTCCGATCACAATACTCTCTAGGATGATAATCATGAACGAAGAACTACAGCACGCACTTGTACTTGACGGCCTCATCGACGGGAATACTGATGATGAGCTTGGCAAGACTCTCGCCCCGATTCGCGATTTCTTGAGAAGGATTGGTTCTGAGGATTGTGTGTCGATCAAGCTTGACGTTGATGATCTTCCGAGCAATGGAGGGTACAAGGAGATTGCTATAGTCGGGGTCTCTTCTGATGATGCGAAGTATTCGAAATTCTTCATTTCTGCTCGTTTCAGTGGTGGGAGACCGGCTGTTCGTGTTGCTACGAACACGAAAGGTAGAACTGTTGAGAAGAGTGTGACTGGTGTGAAGCGATAGCTGTTTGACCAGTTTTCTCATTCGGTAGCATCATATTTTGTGGGGACGTTGTTGATGAGATATCCGACGATTGATGAGGTTAACTCTGCTGATCATACGCAAATTTGCAAGTGGGCGAGATTTCTTGACTCTCCTGGGATTTTTGCTATTGGTCGTGAGGATTTTGATGAGATTTTGGAGCGTGAAGTTGCTATCATGAATCGGGTTTGTGAGAGGTTGAAGGAGTTTGGGGGTTTCACGCCTGAGATCAGTAAGGTTATTGGGTGGCGTCCAATTCCTCAAGATTAACTCGTCTGATGGTCTTGTAACAGGGGTTTGTTGGCAATTCCACCATTATTCGGAGACGATGAGAAATGGCAAAGAAACCACAACCTGTTACGATGCGTGCTTCCGAACCCACGAGATACGTCTTGAAGGTCACGAAAGTCGCCATTGGACATCAGAGCCACATCAGCGGCACAGGCGTCCACGACAGCCGTCCGAAACGCCAGAGAACACGATCCACACAGCTACTCTCATCCCTCAGAGATAACTGAGCCAGAGAGCCTGTAACAAAACATCGTCATAATTCCACCAAGATTTAGGAGACCTTCAATGTACGGCGTCATAACACTTCTCGAAATTAATCGTGCTCAGCGGAAAGTGACTCGTCGCAGGATTCGCTATGATGACACGACACGTGAGAGTTTCAACACGAAGGTTGAGTTCGCACGTTCCAAGAAGAATCAGGTTGTTGTTTCAACGTACCACTACCGACTGACTGGGAAGACTCTCAATGCCAACTAGGATTGGTATCGTCGGCGATGTTGAGAATATGATTGACGATTATCTTGGGGTTACCAAGATGTTCGATCTGTCGTTTCAGATTGGCGATATGTCTACTCGTTCTTATGACAAGCTCACCGACACAGCACACAGATTTTTCAAGGGTAATCACGACAACCACGATCTTTTTAGCAACTGTGATCTTGGCAAGTTTGGTGTGTTTGATGTTTGTGGGATCAAGTTTGGATGGATTAGTGGTGCTGACTCTATCGATAAATATCGTCGTTCCGATCATTGGTATGATGAGGAATTGTCGCATGTTGAGCTTGATGAGGCTGTTCAGCTGATGATTGTTGAGAAGCCTAGTGTCCTTCTGACTCATGATTGTCCGCAGTATATTGCTATGCTGTTCAATATCTATGATAGGTCTCGGACGCGGAATGCTTTGCAGTCATTGTTTGAGGAGTATGAGCCAGATTCTTGGTTTTTTGGTCATCATCATCGTAGTTTTCGGACTATTGTTGGTAATACCACGTTCCGGTGTCTTAATCAGCTTGAGTCGTATGAGATAGTTGTTTGAGGAGTGTTGTGATGGTTAGGCTTTTGTTTTGTGCTCTTGTGTTTGTGATGTTTGGGTGCACGCACTATGAATCGCCGTCTGTTGTGATGGCGAACCGTAAGAATCTTGCTGGCCCTGGTTTGCCTGTTGGTGTGTTGCCGGATGGCAGGAGTGTTGTGAGGTATTGTATTGATATGGGTAGTGCTAACGATCATTGGATTTATGTGGTTGATGATACTGCTACTGTGAGTCAGAACCATGAGGCTCCGCATGGTAAATCTTCGTACAATGCTGTTCAGGTTGTGATTGATGGGCAGAAGTTTGTGCTTTCGCCGGTTGTTGAGAAACAAGATTGATTCGGGATTTCCAAGCTGGAAATGTGCGTATACGTGTGCGGGGCGACTGATTAATCTCAGTCGCCCCGCGATTGTTTTGGTTTTCGATTGATATCAGGAGTCGCCGTCCTCATCGCATGACATGATCAGGACTGTCGCGGTTTCTTTCGCTGTCTTGATTTGTGCGATGTTGCTGTTGATTTCTTCGTCAACTGGGAACGAGAATTGTTCCATGCATGATGGCGATTCATCTTCGAGGTATTCTTTGACTTCTTCGGCGATGCTTGGTTCTGCGAAGAGGATCTCTTCTACGATGTCACGTTTGTTGTATTCGTAGACGTAGTACAGGAGTCCTGTTTTCCCTGATTCCATTGTTGCTGAGTATACGATGTGGTACACTCCGGCCATTCTGAGCGGGTTTTCGATGAAGATGTTACTGACTCGTGTCGTTCTCATTGCTCTTTCTCCGTGTTGGTGGTTTTTGTTTCGTTCCCTTATTTGTGTTACTGGCTCTGGGCTTCGGTAAAATCGCGGGTTGTATTTTACTCATTGATATAATCTGATAACACTGTGGTGTTGATCAATAATCAAACCTTGCTTGGAGATTGCCGTGGCTGATATGTGTATTATTAATAAACTCACGAAGAGAGTTGAATTCAGACGTCGTGATTTTGTTCCAAGAATGGGTGAGAGGGTTGATTGCTTCAATATTAACCCTATGCCAGTTGTTGTCGATATCATCAATTTTCCGTCTGATGACACCATCGAACTCTTTGTGTTGAACAAATCAGCTTATGGTAATTGTGATGCGATAATTCTGACTGAGTAACAGGATCGTGGTGATGCGTAAAGAACTTGATTCGTTGGTTCAGGATACTGTGCGTGGTATGGGACATTACCGCAATTGGTATAATCCTGCCGGTGCTGAGATCTGGATTGCTTGGAGATTCTGTGCTCCGCTTGATGAGCGTCGTCAGGAGTTCGACGATAGACAGAAGGCGATTGATTGGCTTAACGCGAATCCTTTTGTCGGCAACAAATGTGAGTGAAGATTCCACCTCAGGATTATGGAGATTGTTGTGCGTAAAGGTCTGACTGGCAAGTATGCTGACATGGTCAATTTCGCTAAGTTCGTTAGCGATCACCGATTCTCAAAGGCACAGACAGAAGACTGTGCCCTACTCTGCAAGCTCATCAGGAAGCGTGCGAGCTTCGCTTCGATGATCATGAACAAAATCGACGATAAGCGTGATGATACGCTCTGTGAAGAAATCAAGAGTGTCGCAGACAATCTCGGTTTCATCGTCTCATTCCCGTCAAGCTTCGCTGAAGTGACCGATGTTTGTGGTCAGCGTGTTCAGTTGCCCTTTCCGAGTTATCGTGGCGAGTGATTTGACTGTTCGCTGATTCTTGCAACAGGTTTTTGTTGGTTCAATCTACTCTTTGATGGGGTCTGTGATGGTTGCAAGCAAGCGTGAAGTTCATGTTGGGAATATCATCATCTGTCGTGATGGTGTTAACCCTTATGCTCGTGGTACTGACGATAATCCTTACGCTATCGGTATTCAGCGTGTGAATGCTCTGCGTATCTGGCGTGACACTGGGGTGCTTCCGGATGGTTACAAGGCTTGGGATTCTCGTGTCAGGTGCGACATTCTTGATGTAAACACGATCGAGATTATCGGCCTTCGTGATTAACCATCTGTCTTGTCTTGCAACATCCTATTGCGGTCAATTTTTTGGAGGGGACCACCATGAAGTATGATGAATTTGTTGTTCGTGATAGGCTCGGTGATGGTGGTCGATTTGTGTTTCCACCTGGGTCTCAGATTTTCAGACGTAGTGACAGCGAAAGGCATTATCCGCCAATTGGCGATCCTGTTGGATGGACTGATTTTTGTGCTGATGGCAAGCGGGTCGCTGGTGCTGTGGTTGGTATAAACTTAAATGATTGGAGTGATTGGGCGACATGTCTTGTGCGAATCCCGGCACTGGATCAGCCAGCCGAGTCGACGGATGAGGCTCCTGAGTCTCCCGAGAACTTCGATCATGAGTCTGCCTCATTTGAGGAACATACCCGTATCCTCCTATCAGTGGCACGCAGAGTCCTTCGTGATGGTGTCGATAAACATCGTGGAGCTTTCTCCAGAGCTATTGGTGATGTTGCTGAGTGGTATGATAATGTCGATGATCCAAGAGCTAATGGGTGGGTTGGGTCTGATGGTTTGCCGTAGACTTTACTGGTCCTTCTTCTTCGTAACAGATTCTTCGTGGTAGTAAGATCTCACCATTTGAGGAGTCGTTCGATGAACAGGGTAAATTTCAGGATCTACGTCGATCGTGGTGGTAAGATGCCTCAGATGAGGTCTTGTGAGTGGAGGAGCGATACTCACCCATACTACGTCAGATACTTGAACAATGTGCCTGTCGCAAGGCGTGGGCCTATTAGTGTTCTTGGTTCTGATACTACGGGCACGAAGATTTGGGATTTCTCCAAGAATGAGTTTGTTCCTCTTGAGTCGATTAAGCAGGAGTGATGTTTAACTGTCCTGCTTGTCGTGTAACATTCTCACATAATTCACTAGTCTTCTTGGAGCGATGCGATGCTTAGTCAGTCTGATGCTCTTTATATCAGCCGTGTTCAATCGAGGTTTCGGGAGGCTGGTTTCCAGTGGATTGAACATATTTTCAATGACCGCGAACACGGTGATTGTTATTGTTCAATTAAGATGACTATATCGGATATCCCGACATACTTTTCGCAATATTCGGTCATTGGCGATATTGGTTGGGGTCGTTTTGAAAGGGTGAACGCTTGGACGAAAGCTGAATTGTGGCTGGACAAGGCTTTGGCTGACCCTTCTCTGATTCCGAAACCGAAAACTGAGCCATATCCTGTTTGACTGTTTGTCTATTCTTGTAACATGTTCTTGTTGACTGATTCCAACCACCACTAGATCGGTAATACGATGGACGGACATAAACTGAATGCTGGTTTCAATGAGCTTCTTGCTAAGCATGGGATTCCTGTCGGCACGAAGACGATGGTTGGTGATTACGAGTTGATTGTTGGGAGCACATTCAATGATGTCGTGCTTGATTTTGATGTTACTATTCCGGCGTTTGGTTACCTTTCTGTCGCCGTGAAGATCAAAGAGATGTTCACTGAAGCTGGCCTGCACACGTTCGCTGATACGTGGGCACATCTTGGGCCTGGTGGTGAGGACTTGCTGCACATCAATGGCATTGTGATTTAATTCGATTGTTGGTGGCAAATATCTGATGTGATATTTGCCACCAATTTATTGATTTTTGGTGATTTATGAGAATATGCGGGATATCTGAGGGTGTATTGATAGAGGGTAGTTTGAGTAGGGTGATTGATCATTCTACTTCTCCCTTTGTTATACTTACTGCTTTTCGTGCTGATTTCACATTGAAGCAGAATCGCAAAAGGAATCATCGACTTGAGGGAGAGTTTAGGAGCATCGGAGCTGGCGGTATAAAATTGATCGGTCATTGGCAGGAGGCCCCTGATGGGATTTGGATGGGACACAATTTGAATGAGATTGATCCTAACCAGCTTGTTGATACGACTGAAGAATCATACTTTGTGCCTATGCCTAGTGGACTTGATTTTCCGAGATTCAAGGAATGGGTTTGTGATGTGATCAATAAATATAATCAGGATGCTGCTGTCTTGAGTGATGGTAATAGCATAAATCTTATCGACAAGAGTGGTGATCTTGTTGTGATAGGTTCTAAGATAAGCATTGATAAAGTGCAACAGGCTTATAGTAGCCTCCGTCATAAGAATTTTGTCTTTGAGGGGACTATGGGTCCTAGCAGTAACGCCCACAGACAATTGCTTAAGTCGCGTGGGATTCATTGGCTGTAATTAACTATTATCGCTCAATCCGTAACAATCCTTCACAGGAGGATTAATTATGAAGATTGAAGTTGTTGATAATGTTGAGATCGTGACATCCTATTTCTTGACGTTCAATTCGGTTTCTTCCCCAGGCAGCGGGTATAGTTTCCCGTGCGATGAGAATGGGAATCTTATCGACATGAACGAACTTGCTCTTGAGAATTATCGCAAGTGCTTGTCAAGGGAATTCGACGTTGTCCCGGCTGGTATTGAGAAATACGTTTCGACGACTCATCTCTGTTCTTGCGGGTCTGGGTTACATCCGGAAGAGGTCTTTGATGGTCATGGGATTTTTCTGATGAATTCCTGTGATTCTTGTTATGACGAGAGAATCAGCGGATTTCGCCACGATATCTTCGCAGACTATGAGTGCGATGAGCAGATCGATGATGATTATTAACTGAGTACCCAGGCTCTGTAAATAGTTATTTGTGGGTTTACGGTCAACGTCTTTTCGGGAGTTTTCGATGAGTTCTTTTCAGGTTAAGTCGGTTTACACTCCGGATGATTCTCGTGCCGATCGACGTCGAACTACTGCGACATTCTCGACTGATCGAACAGAGATCAACGACATTGCGATGGCTGCGTGCGTGGCTGTGTTCAACCGTGCTGAAGATGATAAACCCAGTCCTGGTCTTGTGAAGCTTTTCGGGGACAGTGATGCGGCTGATCAGATCAGTGATCAGGACACCGATTGTTTCTCATTCGTTCTTTTTACGAACAATGGCGAGTATGAGCTATCCGTTGAGGAGAATTGACGGGTATTGTTAGTGTTGTAACAGGTTTTGGTGTGATGATTTTCTTAGGATTTTCTGATGTCTTGCGAACAATCTGGGAATAGTGATGTTGTTGTGCTTTACCATGCGGCTTGCCATGATGGCTTCTGTGCTGCTTGGGTTACGCACATGGTCCTCCCGGATGCTGAGTTCGTGCCGTGTCATCATGGTTCTGATCCTCCTGATGTGACTGGTAAGAAGGTTTACATTCTTGACTTTTCGTTTCCTGTCGATGTGATGTTGTCGATGCAGGCTTCGACGAAGATTCCGATGACTGTGATTGATCATCATGCTAAGGCGATGCAGGAGTTGATTGCTGCTGTTAAGGAGAATTCTTCTCCGATTGAGGTTGTCTTTGATGTTGAGCATTCGGCTGGTCGTTTGACTTTCGACTATTTCAAGGAAGCTGGTCGTTTGATGCATATTCCTTGGATTGTGGAGTATACTGAGGATCGTGATCTTTTTAAGCATGCGTTGCGTGATACTCACACGGTGAATGCTGCTTTGCGGTCTTATCCTTTCTCTTTCGATATTTGGGACGCTTTGAGTTATTCGTTTCCTCTGATGATTCAGGAGGGTACTGCTATTTTGCGGTACAAGAATGGTCTTGTTGAGTCTCATGCGAAGCATGCTTGTATGATGTATTTGGATGGTCATACTGTTCCGGTGGTTTGTATTTCGACGGCTGGTCTGATTAGTGATGTTCTTGCTATTTTGGCTGTTGGTCGTCCTTTTAGTGCTTCGTATTTTGTTGATCATTCTCGCAGTATGGTGGTGTTTTCTTTGAGGTCTGCGAGTGATGGTGTTGATGTTTCTGAGGTTGCTGCTAGGTTTGGTGGTGGTGGTCATAAGCATGCTGCGAGTTTTCGGATGAGTTTTGTGGCTTTTTCTGCTTGGTATAGGTGTAGTGGGATTATGGTCTGATTTCCAGCGTGGAAATGGCCTGTGTGTGGTGGGGTGTTTTTTGTTTGGGGGTTATCATGGAAGATCTTGTTGGTGAGATTGAGGATTTTTTGCTTGAGTTTGGTACTCTTTTGGATGATTGTGTTGAGTTGAGGGTGTTTTGGCCGGATGATTGTGTGGGGTGATTTTTCCTTGGTGGGAATTTGGGGTATACGTTGAGACCCACGCGATTGTTGTCGCGTGGGTCTCGTTGTTTATGGGCCGGTGGGGTCTGTTAGTTGTTGTCGTAGTATTCCTGGCACTGTGTGTTGTGTGCTTCTACCCAGGATTCTACTTCGCATAGGGCTTCGAAGATTTCGTACTGGGTGTCTTGGTCGTCGGCTGGTCCGGTTGCGTTGTCGAATTCGCAGTCCCTGCCGTCTATCTCGCAGTGTATGTCTACTGAGAATTCTTTCTCGTTTACCGTTCCTGTGACCCGGTAGCATGGCATTCCCGGTTCTTCTCCGGCTTCCAGCGGCATGAGTTCGTGCGTCTTGATCTTGATCATTCTTTTCTCCGGTTGGTGGTGGTGTCGTTCCCAATTACTTGTTGCAAGACTCTGGTCCCGGTTAATTGTGGGGCTTGTGGCTAGTCTTCTTGGTCTTCATAATTCACGATGATGATTGACAAGTGGTTTCTGTCGCTTCGTGCTTCAATTGTCAAGATTGGGCCGGTAATGGTTGATGATTTCACGACCCATCCATCGTCTGATGTTGCCTCATCAGTCTCGCCGCATGGCTTGAGAGTGTCTGCGATGGCAGCTCCGATTGCACGGTTGATTTTGTGCGGGTCTTTTGTATCTGGTGGGATGTCTATGATGTGTTCACCCCATTCTGCTGACAATTCGTCCCATACCATTGCTTTCAGCATTCTTTTTCTCCGGTTGGTGGTGGTGTCGTTCCCAATTACCTGTTACAAGACTCTGGCCCCGGTTAATAGCCTAGCCAGTGGTATAGTTCCGTGATGCTCATGTCTGTGAGGTCTTCGTCCTGTGATGCGTCGATTGACGTGCCGTCTTCCTGGATCTGTGAGGTTGGCACGAAGACGATCAGCCGGTTATTCTCGATTCTTGGGTCGAACCCGTGTGCGTCGAGGATGCGTATTTTACGCTCGTTGAATGTTTCATTTAGCATTTCTTGCTCCTGTGGTGGTGGGTCGATACTTACTTGTTGCAGGGGTCTCGGGCTGGTAAAATCGGGGAGTGGTGGCCGATCGGCTTTAACTAGCGGTCTTGGCTCGTAACAGATGGATGTTGAGGGGCTGATGACGTGAACCACCATTTGGAGATGTGCGATGACTAACGAAGTGCGTGTTGTGAGTAGCCGTTTGCTGGATGACATGGATGCTGGCGAGCTGCGTGAGCGTCTGGTGCGTCGTGCTATGCGGATCAAGGAGAGCAACCCAGCTATCGCTTGCTGGTCCGATCTTCTCCCGCACATCCAGGAGGACATCAGCCGTATCTCGATTAAGATCGGCAAGTCTACGGCGTACGTGTTTGCTTGCACGATCGACGACATCGAGGCTGGGATCTACGACCTGAGCGAGAGTTAACCGACCGTTTTTGCTCGTAACAGTGGGGAGAAGGGGACCGGCAAACGGTCCCCACAACCACCACCAATCGGAGAAATGAGATGATCACGCCAACATCAGCCGGTGCAAGTCAGACAGCCTGCAATATCGTCAATACCTTTTTCATGCTCGACGGATTCAGGTCGTTAATCCTACAGATGGACAATACCCCAGGGTACAGTGCGGCAGCGTTTCAAGCTGAGCTTGCGAGAATCGCCGATCGCGAGATCAAGGCGATGAAACCTAGCGAGAAATGCGTCAATCTCGCTGAATTCCGACGAATGGCCGACAAAGGCTACCCGCCAGTTTAACTGGCGGTTCTCTTCTCGCAACAGGTTTTTGGGGATTGAGAGACCACCAACCGGAGATCAAGAATGTCAACGAATGCTGACGAAAACGATTTTGATGAGACGATGACAGTCGGTGAACTTATCGACGAACTCTCAAGAATTCCTGCGAATTCTAAAGTTGTCTTCCTCGACAATTACGGTGACCGTGTTGGCACGATCCAGTGCTTGTACGTTCGAAAAGTTGAGACACGTGTGATGTCAGATTTTAAGAAGACCGCGTACAGTGATACTGGTGTCGCTCTCAAGAATCCTGAACGTGTTCACGACGATGAGGACGATGACACAGCCGATCGAACAACGAGCATCGTCACGTTAGCGTCACACGACTACTGATTCTCCGTGGTGGGAGATCGAGCGGGGATCGGGATTCCTGATCCCTGCTCTCTTTAACTATGAAGTGTCGCCCGTAACAGAAGTTTGTCAACCAACCACCATTTGCGGAGAATTTGATGAAACTTCCGGCAGTTATCGGTCATTTGAGTGAGGTTATCGCTCGTCCTGATGTGGTGGCGAAAGTTCCCATCTATGGTCTGAGACGGATGATGATCAACAATGTGGATACTCTGCAGGTTCATCGGGAGTATCTTGGTGAGCTTGTGTGGACGAATCAGAGTCCTGGGGATGTTGAGGTTCTTGAGAAGTCTCGACACGGGCTTACTGTTGGTGATGTTGTGTCGTTCACGAATGACTATGGTGTTGTGTTCTCTCCGTACACTGTTCTGTATTTCGCTACTCCTGAGCAGACTTTGCTTGGTGGTAATGACGTGTTTCTCTCGTTCAAGGATTCTTGGTGGTTTCCTGTTAAGGCTTCGTCGTTGACGAAGATTTGACGTGTGTTGTGTTCGTGCAACAGTTGTTTGGCCGTTTTCTTCCTTTTGGAGAGATTATGCGATGCGTGAACAATCTTGTGTGCGAATTCTGATGGTGGGTGCTTTCGGGAACAGCTACTATGTCCCGAATGAGTTGCAGTGTGCGGCGATTGCTGACAACTACTACCGGCAGTGGTCACGTGATTGTGAGATCGTTCGGACTCTGATGCTTTCTGGTTTCTGATTTTACGGGTTCTTTGGGTTCGTAACAGTTCTTTGGGAATGACACCACCACTTTCTGGAGACGAACGATGGAAGACCTGATTGAACGTGCTGTTGGGATTTGGTTCGATGGTGGCACGATTGACAACGTTTGGAACTGTCTGAACCATCTGTACGCTCAGCATGGTGATCCGATGGTTGTGCACGCTGCGGTGCTGGATGGTGCTGACAAGGTTGTTCGCGGAATTTTCAAATGACCTCCGTGGTGGGAGATTGAGCGGGGATTGGGGATTTCCCTGATCCCCTGCTCTCTTTAACCATTGAGTGTTGCTCGTAACAAGAGTTCGGGATGATCAAATGAAACACTTTGGAGTGATGTGATGAAGGTTAAGCTTCTGGTTCTCGGCACTCAGGAAGGCGTTCTATTCCTTGACGTGAATGATGCCCCGCATGACGCGACAGAATACGAACTTGTTCTTGATGACGTGACTCTTGCTGAGGCGATGAATCTTGGTGACGATAAGATCGCTTGGTTGGAATCTGAGAATCCAGCAGCGAGGATCACTGTTGTGAACGTTTATCGGATAACTCATGACGATGTTTCCAGTCTTGGTCATTTTTGGCCGATTCCAACACCTGTTGTCTGCCTTGGTAATTCAGACTATGAAACACTTCGTAAGCGTGTTTCACCGGGTGATGAGACTTCGTAACAGTTCGCCGTTGATTGATTCTGATCCTCACCAATCTTACGGAGTGATGTGATGAAAGTTTGCGAGTCATGCGATGTTGAGATCTCCAGCAAGGATGGTGATAATCGCTGCGAGTCTTGCGAGAAGAAGAAGTCGAGGAATAAGCGTGCTGCTGAGAATCGGCGTGCGATGCGTGAGGCTATGAAGAGTCTTGGGATGACTCGTGTTCGTGGTGCTCTTGGTGGTGTTTATTACGAGTGATACAGATCGGTGGTGGTTTTGGTGACGACCATTCCATCATCCTCTTAGCAACAAGGCATGCGAGGCGATTGAAAGAGCCTAGGGCCATCACGGTTAAATCTCAAGCTGTCCCAACGGTGCGAGCACCTGGCACCCGATGAATTTCGAAAATATCGCATGTTTTGTTGTGCCGGTTTACTGGTGTTCTGATGGTTGTAACATGTGTTTGGGGATTGAGAGACCACCAGTCGGAGTGTTCTGATGCGTTCGCATGATCTTGCTAATCTTCTTCTTTCATTACCTGATTCGCGGGTTGCTATTACGAGTCCGAAAGGCGTGTGCTTTCGAGATGTCAATACTGTGTCTTCCGCGTATTTTGGTTCTGATGACATGATCGTCATCAATGAAAAGTCTACCACACTTGGATACAACACGGAACTCCGGCAAGTCGCCGTATTGAAGCAGTCATCGCGGCGTGAAAAGTGAATCAGTCGTTTTAACTTGTCAGTCTTGATTCGTAACAGGTATTTGAGGGACCACCAGCCGTTGAGAAGCGGCTGGGCAAATTGGGGAGTATTTGCCCATCGGCACTCCCCGTATCACTAGCAAGACTAGGTTGGTGTGGTGGTGCAAGCCATGCTGACTGAAAAATGAGACTATCGGTTGGTGGAGTCTTGCCTTGGCTTATTGCCTTGAACCGTTCGATTTTACGATTCTTTTTCTCTCGTAACAGGTAGTTATCGACCAACCACCAACTGGAGAAAGAAGATCATGAAACTTGTCAAATTCGAGAGGCCGAAGGGGTACACTGGTCCAATCTTTGACTGCCCTAACCAAGAGACGGTCAGTG
>JACCDG011787879.1_pt1 | contig 20880 bp, 27 predicted proteins | sample 7442471 | NCBI WGS metagenome assembly JACCDG01 (sample SAMN15323444, study PRJNA562643) | freshwater metagenome | isolation source: river surface water | place: USA:Blue River Watershed | collected 2017-08-17 | reverse complement strand
GTTATCGTTTCCCTTATCTTACTTTCTTAGTAACCGTATACATATACAATTCCTCAACCTTTTGCCTTGCCCATGGAGTGCGCCTCAAGAATGTGAGACTGGACTTTATACTTGGGTCACTTACGAAACAGTTTATCTTAATATTCTCCCCTAACTCTTGCCAGCCGTATTCCTCTACAAGATACTCAAGAATTGATTTAAGGGTTTTACCGTAAAGCGGGTCATTCGGATGATTTTGCATATCAGAAGTGTACCACTCTAACAAAATGAAAGCACCTAAACTAGCCATACTCAAACATGCTATAATCCCTTAAAATGAAAGATGATATCCTGGCGATTAACCTGTTACGATTCCTGGCCGCACTTGCAGTACTATGCACCCATAAGTTTGTCTCTTTAATAGATGCTGGATATATTCCAAAAAGTTTAGGGATTTTTAATTCACTAAGTCAGTATGGCTACCTTGGTGTTAATTTATTTTTTTTAATTAGTGGATTTGTTATTACGCTTAGCTCAGAAGGGCGAACATTTGGCCAATTTGTTTCTGCAAGGTTCATAAGACTTTTCCCGGCATTTTGGATATGTGTTTCGGTTTCAACAGCTATTGCACTTTTTTTAAGCACGAGCATTCATGTTACGTTACCACAATTCCTTGCGAACCTAACCATGCAACCACACCTTTTCGGAGAGTACACTTTCATAGATGGTTCATACTGGACTCTTGGTGTTGAACTTCGGTTTTATTGTATGGTTGCCCTTGTTTTACTACTTAGACCACTTATTCCGCTTAAACTCCAAGAAGTAGCTTTTTGGTTAACACTCCCGATGTTTTATTACATCTTTTACTTTAACCCGTATCATGTATCTTGGTTTGGAAATATTTTTAACCAAGTTATTTACTACTTCGGTGCTGAGTATGCTCAGTATTTTTTTGCAGGGATATTCTTACATGAGATCTACAAGAATAAGGCAAAACTATATCACTATCTCGCATTAGGAATGTGTTTTATTGTTGCAATCATTCAAGCAGTTGATCAAGCATACGTAACCAACAACCCAATTATCATAATGATTCATGTAACACTTTTCTTCGGGTTATTCTTGATGATTTCACTTAAGAAAATACCAAATACTGCATTTGCATTTTTAGGTAGTCACTACAGAAGAATACTTGTCACTCTTGGGGGAATCACCTATCCACTCTACCTACTTCATGACAATATCATGATTGCATTATTTGAAGCATTATCTAAAAAAGATATCCCAATAGTTGTTCAGAGCTTACTCATGTTCTTCATTCTCGGGTCAGTTGTCTATCTTGTGAATTTCATTGATATTTTTATTCGAGAGAAATGGAGACAATCAACTACTATTCAGACATTTCTAGATACTAAAAACATACCGCTACTAAATAAGTTTTTGTAACACTAATTTACCACTCTAGTAATATTGTTTACTAACTGAAATTTACTTCCTGACACAAGAAGTAAGTAAATAAACTAGTTGGTTGCGGGAATTTTCATTCTTGAAACCAATAACCTGGCCCCAAAATACGAGAATATCATTGCCCCAGCTAAAACGTAAAGACCAACGGTAATACGAGTATGAGTATCGACAAAGAAGTGACAGATAAATATAGCAAGTAGACCTGCGGTCATTCTCCAAAACCAAAATGAAAAATCTCTTAAAATCATCGTCGCATAAAAGTCTCTTTTAGCTCGACCGATATTCTCCATAGTACTCAGTGACACAACGTGATCTGATATCTCTCTAATCGGAACAAGAACAGCGCTAACTATAGTAAAAGCAACAAGCATATTAAAAGTAAGAGTATACCCAAGTAGAGTTGTAATAAAAGCTATCCCGAGTGCTGATATTCCAAATAATAGCATCCTATTTCCTCTATTACGGTAATGCCCAAGAATAATAATAAGTACAACCGACACAATCCCAGCAAATATCGAGTACACCCCGACTCGGAGCTCGGTACCGAGGATAAAAAATAATACAACTGGTAGGAGTGTTCCTTGGAGAATATGTTGTGCACCACCACCAGCGAAGTAAATTTGCCCAATTCTATTTTTCTTATCAAAAAGAAAGTGTGAAATATCTGCGACCTCGATTCTCTCAGGTCTGTACTCCTTAATCCCCTTAAACGAAAATAGCCCTAAAAGATAAAAACATGGCGCAACGATAAAAAGTATCGTAAAGCTAGAGAAATGAAAAACATATAGTGATACCCAAATAAGCGCAGAAGCCACCAGTGGAGCAATTATTGCAATTAGCTGCCTACCACCCTCTACCACAGATGAATAGAAATCTCTCTCGTGATCAAGGGTCTCTGTGAGCTCATATGTATGTACAGTTAGCCAAAAAAAACCACTTCCAAGACCGTGAACAAACAAGCCCAAATATGCCATCGGTATTGTTGTTACCATAGATATGATTACAAGCCCGAGTGCAAATGATAAAAAACTATAATAAAAACCTTGTTTAGCGTCAAGTCTAAAATGACTCACAATATACCCAAAGATACAAAACCCAACCATAACACCTGTAAAAGAAAACATTGCCCCGACAATATTTGTAATAAGGTCTGGAAACATTTTATATACCTTGATCTGCACAAAGATACCCGTTAGTGTCCCAGTGAAACCGTAAATATAATACAGCAAGATGAGTGACCGCACAGGACGACGTAATTCTGTAAATTGTTTTAATAGCGAACGTAACATCAGAACAAGTATATCAGTTCTAACACTGCAAATGCACCCTGTTACTGCCCACTTTTAGAGGAAACGATAACAGTCAATGTTCGTACCGTCTTTTTTTCTCTCACATTACATTCATCAAGTGACCTGCAGGAAGCCGCCTGAATAAGTTTTACCGTGTATGTACCTTCAGATACATACGTATGATCAACAACAGATTCTGAAGCAGAATACGAAGCAACATCCTTGCCTTGCACATTTACATACTTTAACCTCCCTTGTTCTGTCCCATCTCCAAAATCTACATAGAACTGTTCATCAAACAAATCGTGCGTTGAAATCTTATCAGAAGTAAAGCGAACTTTTAGCGGAGCACTCCCTGAAAGGACATCTGCAGAAAATAGTGGTGATTCCTCTTTCTTTTGTTCACTCGTTACACATGCATTTGCGCCTACGTCCTGAACGGTACCATCTGGGCATACATACATAGTTATAGGACTAGACCTGTCAGATATCATACGATTTCCTGTAACACCAACTATAATACCTACAACAAGGAGCACGATTCCGAGAATACTATTTTTTACGGTCATATTGTTATTTGAAAAATTAATTACAATTCTAAAAGTATCGTTTTCTTAACACTTCCATCTTTCGCAGACTCATCACCTCGCTCAACAATAAACTTTCCATTTTGTGAGTAAGCGGTGAATCCAACTCCTGTAAGAGCATAGTAACAACTTACTTTTCCAAAAACTGATTTACCATTTTCTGTTGACTGAACTGTAGACCCTGTACATCCGTATGCATTTCCTAGCTTGTAACGCTTAGTTATGTTGTCAGCAAAAGTGACATCGATTGATATTGCTTGCGCATATTTCTGAAAATCATTCTCATCAGTTATTGTAGGATTTGCAAGCGCAATATTCCAGTTAATTCTTTGTATAGCTTGACCCTTGGTTACAGCCCCACATTTCATTTTCCCTCGTGTCATAGCGCCCACACCACTTGCTGGAGTTACAAAATCCATACCATGATCTTTTTGCCATTCAACAACATTCGCTGCGGTTTTGGCACCATAATATCCTGAAACAGGCTGAAAATCTTCTGCAGAAGCTCCTATTTGGTTATCTGGATACAATTTATACATCTTGTTTGATTTGTATGCACCCAAAAATCGCTGCAATCTTGACACTTCTCCATTTGTTTCTTTATCAGATTTCCCAAGTACTAAATTAGTATCTAAATCTAGACAACTCTCATTCATGGTACTTGTTGCTATAGATTTAGTTTCTGTAAGCTCTTTTATCTTTATATTAATTTTTTCAATAGCACTTTTATATGCACTAATTCTGTCTTCCTTTGTAGTTGGAGCACTACCACCCAAAGTAACTAATTGTTCGATAGTACAACCATTTATAGTGTCCCTGCAGTCCCCGTATGCAAAAGCGGTTCCAAATGAAAAAAGTGATAAAAGGCTGACGAGTAAAAATTTTGTTTTCATAAAATAAAGTGTAGCACATTGGTACCTAAAAAATTTCATGTTAAGATTAAAGGGCCTTGGGTATTGGTGAGGAAGAAGTGGTACGTCTCAATACTATTGAGCACTTCAACCGTTGAAACAATATCAATTATAACCGGCTTATCCGGTCTTTTTTTATGGAAAATTCTGGACAGAAATTATAATTAACTACTATATATCTATGCAATGTCCAAATGATAAAACAGTTTTATTAATAACAGAACGCCAGGGTATCGAAATTGATTATTGCCCATCATGTCGAGGAGTCTGGTTGGATAAGGGAGAATTAGATAAGTTAATCACTAGCCAAGAGAAGATAGAAGTTCAAAGAAGCCCTGTAGATGTTCGGCCAAAATATCATGAATCACACCATCAGCAAGACAAGCGATCCAATTATTCTAGAGACGATGACCACTCTTACAAAAAAAGAAGAAGAGAATCTTTCCTTGGAGAAATATTTGATTTTTAAATAAGTAGAGTAGAGAAAAAGAGGTGGGAACCTCTTTTTTTTCTTTACAATCTGAGACACCATAACACTAAGTTGAGAAGACAGTTGTTAAATATCTTTCTTTAGGTACATTCTTCTCGTCACAAGAATAACTACAATAAAGAAATTCGCTAGCGCAATCGCAATCGGGAATAGCGCTGTAGTGAGGGTAAACGTAGTAAGCGCAAAAATACTAACGACGTATTTAATAGTACTCATAAGGTACAGTGTTGCAGTTTCTTGGTGCGGACGAAGATAAGCTTTTCTGTATGTTGGTAAGAATGTTAGAACATCCGCAATCACTACAATAACCACTGCTGATAATGGGTTATTTGTAAGCTTCCACGCAACTATACTAAAAAGTGCACCAACGAAACAAATCATATCGAATCGTGTAATATCTTTTTCCCCTTTTGTAATAGACAAAAAGAAAATACCTAACGTTCCAAATGTAGTAACAAGTGTCACCCATGCACCTGCCCCACCACCAGTCACAACTTGTGCAACAAACGTTATACCATTTAGTAGTGCGAATCCAAACCATGTGAACGGGTGAGGTTTTGTATGTCCTCTGAGGATATTTCTATAATATGGAATATACCCGATGATTGCGAGTACGACAGAGATAGTGCCGAACGTTGTGTGAGAGAGCATAAATGTTGGTTATTTATATATTTTGATTTTAGAATATAATCAAAATTAATTTCTACGAACTTCTTCCAGCCACTCATTAACTGCCTTATAAAACTCTCCGTTAATATTTAAATCACTTTCTATTTTGTCCTTATTTTCACTTTGTATTATTTCTAAACTTTCTTCAGGTGAATATACCTCAATTACTGGAACTGCAATGACTGTATCTGATGTACCATCCCAATTATTTACTGGCAAAATAGTTGCAAGTTGAGAATCCCATGTAAGGTCAATATTTCTCCACTCACCATCAATTAACACTTGTAAATATGCATGAGTACAATCATCCACATGTGGTGCAGAAAGTGTTTTCTGAGGAAGATTAAGACTGCTCCATTTAAAAGCACAAACTCTCCATCTCACTTCGTACTTTTCTTTCTGTAAATATGCCAAAAATTGTTTATGCTTTCCAGTGCAACAAAAATCTTCTTCACTGCTTGAAAGTGGGATACTATACGGGATATCACGTATCCTAGTAAAAACATCAATAACCTGTTTAGGCACGCCTACTGAATCTTTTATAATTCCTGCCATGATATCTATATCTTCTTCTCGTTTTGCTGAGACCTGAGCAATTGCTTGTGCAATACCTTCTACATCTTGTCTTATATCTACGTTATGGACATGAATAGTTTCATAGCCGTCTTCTCTTGAATGGTTCGACCTTTTGATATCTGTAATTATTTGCTTCGGATCTGTCAGATGATGCATCCCGTCAACTTCAATATCAAGCTTTGCAGTATCAATTGAGAGGTCTATATGCTTATGGCCATCGTATACTTCTTGATCTACTTTTAAACCAATCTTTTGAAGATATTGTTTTAGGAGACTGGCGTAGTAGGTTGGGTGACGCATGAGGGGAGTATAACTTAGAATTTTATGGAAACATACTCATGATATAGGTACTACGGGGAACGTGAGATTCGGTCACCGCTATGGCCCGCTTTAAAAGCTTTGCTTTTTTCATCTCGGCACGTAGCCTCGACCCCGGGAAACGTCGACAAAAATGAGAAATAAAAATACTGCACCCAATTTTTATTTCTCATTTTCGTAGACCGACGTTTCGTTCGAATCTCCGTAACAGTGCTTAAGCACTGTTACTACATTCTCCGCCATAAAAAAGAGCCGCCTCAAGCGGTCTTTTTTATGGCGGAGAATGTGGGTTAAGTACTCACACTCTTAAGCGTTATAAGGGTAATTTAGTATCTTTTTCTTACTCTAAAACATGCATGTGGGTTGCCGGGGAAAAACTAGGTTACTTCAAATTATTTTTTAATTTGCAGTCTTCGATGGAATGATATTGATTTTTCTCATACGCACTACACTTTGCAAGCCCCCCCGCTGCCCACTCACAAGAACCAGAAGAAAATATAACAACATTATCTCCATAATGCTGACCTGTCGGACATACTCCATCTTGGCTTTGTGGTTTGCCAGCAAGATCATTTTGCAAAATTTGGTTTTTCCCCTTTTCTTCAGTAATCTCTTTTTTTACTTCATCTAACTGCTTTTGCGACGACTGAATTTGCTCTTCCTTTGCTATTTTTTCTTGCTGTGTTGTTTGATATTTTTTAACACCTAAATATCCAAGACCTAATAAAATGATTAAGAGAAGGACTATAGTAATTTTAGTTTTCATATCTAGATTATAGTATACGGGTTAGCTCCGATACTTTATTATTATGGCGGAGGCAGAATATTGTCGCACTGATGTGCTCGTATTCTGCACTGCGTAAAATCTGGTCGCGAATACGCTCGCGATTTTGCGGAGAATGTGAGATTCGAACTCACGGGCCTAATAAAAGGCCGACGGTTTAGTAAACCGTTGATTTAAGCCACTCATCCAATTCTCCAATGTTATATTTCTTTAATCAAACTATTAACTTGCTATCTCAGAAATATCAACGGTTTAGTAAGCAATGGCATTAAGCCACTCTTTCGCCTCCCGGCGCGATTTACTAATCGCCAATTCTCCCGATTTTTAAGCCAAATTTTAAGCGTAAAATTTGCGTCAAAATGAGCACATTTTTGACGTAACTAGATTTGCGTCAAAACTAGCAAATTAGCGCCCAAGGCGTGACTTTGCTAAGTCAGACGCAACTTACTAGCCTACATCAAAATTCAGTTCTGTATTTCAACGCAAATTAATAAACTTAATCCCCTCATTTTACCACATTTACCCCCTGAATCAAAAACCTCCCTTTACTAAGAGAGGTTTTTGAAGAGAGACAAAAGTTAGTTACTTTTTACAAAATGCATTGTGTCCTTTCCATTTTTCAGCATCAAATTTCCGGATGCGTCGATAACATAGTTAGTCATCTGTTGAACTGCATTAACAAAAACCTGTTCCTGTGAATTTTCGCAGTACATCTTCGACATACCAAATGCTCCAAACTTAATGAATCCATCACTCCCAGGAGTATAGCTACCAAAGAATCCATTACAATCTGTCTTCCCTGAAATATTTCCGTCAGTTCCAAAAGTAATTGTGAAAACTCCGGGCATCTTTGGAGTAACTGCATTAATACCATCAACGAGAGTCTTCTGCCATACCCACGTTGTATTCTGAAGAGCAGATGCATTTCCTGATGGAGAACTACCCTCTGGAAGTTTGCTCTGAGTTTTTGGAGTAATGTCTACATAATAATCAGAACTTCCATAGAGTGTGTAACCATCCGCTGTCTTCTTAGCATATACCTTAGCGTGAGCACCGATATTATTTTCGATTGACCCAAAATCTGGAATACCAGTAACCTTACCAACAATTGCTTGTGACCACCCTATTGTCGTTACAACCTTTTTACCATCAACCGTGATACTACATTCACCATCTGCGAAACATGCTGTTGAATATGCGGTTACCGTACCTTCAAATACTTCTGCAATATCATTTGCAGATGAGTTAGAGGTGAGACTAGTGAGTACTCCACGAGTAGCAGGACCTACAAGCCCTGTTGGATTAATGTAATGTGCCTTTTGAAATGCTTTTACTGCTTTCAGAGTAAGCACCCCGAAGTATCCTGTTGGCTCACCTGTTAAATATCCTTGTTGAATGAGAATCGTCTGAAGTGTTACAACTTGTTCACCTCTACTCTTGTAGCTTAAATTTTTTGTAATTTTTACATTATCACTGTTCCCTGCTGGCAGAGAAGGCGCAGAACCTGATGAAGTAGTTTTGAACTCAACAGTAAGGCTTTCAAACTCATTCCCAGGACACGGTGTTGTAATACATCTAATTGTATTATCTCGCTTGTACATTACTGTGTATGAAGTATCTGGTTTAAGATTGGTAACTGTCACATCTGCTTTACCAACCTCAGTTTTCTTTGGTAAACAATATTCTGGTGTTGGATAAATAGCTATACATACAAGCTGTGTCTCGTAATACTGAAAATACACTCCCTGTCTTTCTTCGTCAGTTAATCCTGACAAAACAGACTGAGAAAGAGACAAATTCGCAGTTGTGCTTGTAACCTGTTTAACTGTTGGACCGTTAAAATATCGTGCTGTTTCTTTTGGTTGGAATGCTAAAACCCCTTGAAAAGAAAGCAGCATGAGCGCACTTGTGAGAAATAAAGATTTTTTTGACATATATTATAGTTAAGGCAATATTGAATTAGGGTTTTCCCTTGTACTTACACTAACAAGCTAACGTGGGTTTTGTGACAGATTTATACTATAAACTAACCCGAAAATGTGAATAGAAGTAGAAAATAATGGTACACTTTACTACATAAATTTATATGAAAAAAAGTAAACATAAGATTGCATTACTCGCCGTTATCGTTATCCTGCTACTGGCATTCCTTGTACAATTTTCAGATAAGAAAAGTGATACGAAAATTTCGTATCATGTCTCACCTGCTATGTCATTCTTTATAACTAGCGTTAACCCAGGACGCGGTGGAGACTTAGGAGGGCTTGCTGGTGCCGATGCGTACTGTACAGCACTTGCAAAAGAAGCTGGGGTTCCTGGTAAGGAATGGCATGCATACTTAAGTACTTCTCCAAAAAATGGTACTCCAGGAATTAACGCAAAAGATAGAATCGGTAACGGCCCATGGTACAACGCAAAAGGAGAACTAGTTGCGAATAACCTTGAGGAACTCCATGGAGTAAATGCCCTCTCTAAAGTAACAGCTCTTAACGAGAAAGGGGAAGTCATCTCGGGTCGTGGGGATACTGTTAACATGCACGACATTCTCACAGGATCTAACGATAAAGGAGAGTTAGTTGCTACAACCACAGACACAACATGTAGTAACTGGACATCAAGTGATGTAGGCTCAACGTATGTTGGTCACCATGACAGAATTGGTATCAACGAGTCAGCTCCAATGAAATCCTGGAACTCATCTCATATGACTCGAGGTTGCAGTCTACCGGCACTACGCTCAACTGGTGGAGCTGGGCTATTCTACTGTTTTGCAACTAAATAAATACCAAGCAACCACATGGAAGAAAAACTTCGAAAGTTAATTCCAGGGAGAGTTACCCTCAGCGCTTTTTATTATTTTGATGATCAACGCTATGCACAAATAGAGAACATCCTAGTAACAATGAAACGTTGGCGACCAGTAGTAATACTTATTCTGTTGCTTTGTGCGCTTACTGTCGTACTCATCACTCATGCAATTTTCATTTTCATTTTTTATGAAATAATTTATCAAGTCCTTAATCGTGCATTAGCAAAGTCAAAATTTCTAAAGTCATATGCTTCTAGTAGAAACTTAAAGATTGGAATGGACTTAACACCCGACATGGTGACAAGTAGACTTTCACAAAAAATAAATCCTGGATATAAAACTTCCTATTTTATTAGTAGCCATAAAGATTTCCCAATTAAACTTTTTGAATTAAATTATTCTGTGGGGAATAAAAATAAAACAACATACACTTTTACAGTAAGTGAAATCACAGTTGAACACGGGGTTTTCCCTCACATTCTTCTCCATAGAAAGGATTTAAAGAAGCACCAAGATACTGATTATTTTGGTGAAGACAAAGACACAGAAGTCTCTATCAGCTCAAACGAAACAACCTACAATCTTTACACCACAAGTAAATTTGAAACAGAGGCACTACAAATATGCACACCGGAATTTGTAGAACTAATTAAAACTTCATATTTACCTCTGAATGTTGAATTTGCTGAGAAACATGTCTACATCTATACTCAAACACAACTTGAAACAGAGAAAGACTTCGATGAACTCTACCGCATCACACATGAAGTTATCGATAGGTATGGTGATTTCTTGGTAAGAATGAAAGATGACTATGAAGCCCTACATGAGGTGTACACTAAAAAATAATCAAAAAAATATGCAACCAATCACAATAACAACTACCATTAATGCACCGGTCGAAAAAGTCTGGGATATGTGGACTATCCCTGAACATATCACCAAGTGGGCATTCGCTTCTGATACTTGGGAAGCACCGTATGCTGAAAATGATGTTACAACCAATGGGAGATTTAAAACCACAATGAGTGCAAAGGATGGTAGCGCTTCCTTTGATCTTACTGGTACATATACGCAAGTAGAGCTACATACATATATTGCGTACACTATGGATGGAGATAATGCTCGAAAAGTATCTACAACGTTTGAATCAGATGGTGTGACAACAACTATTATTGAGACGTTTGACCCAGAAAATGAGAACCCAGTAGAAATGCAGCGTAATGGTTGGCAGTCGATTTTAGAAAATTTCAAAAAGTATGTTGAGTCAAATTAATAAATGCAATAATTCATTCCATGCAAAAAATACACTTTTCTATACACATTAATGCTCCTAAAGAAAAAGTTTGGCACACGATGCTAGACAAAGAAACATACGAGCAGTGGGCAACGGCTTTTGGCCCAACTTCAAGCTATGAAGGTACCTGGGAACAAGGTACTGAGATGCGATTTATCGGCTCTGATGAAGAAAATAGTGGCCAGGTTATGGGCATGTTCAGTCGCATTAAAGAGAATAGAGAATATGAATTTATTTCTATCGAACATCTTGGGTTCATTAAAAACGGGACTATAGATACCACAAGTGAAGAAGTAAAGAAATGGATACCAGCCTTTGAAAATTACACGCTTTCTGAAATTAATGCAGGCACTGAGCTTACTGTTGATATTGATATTAATGATGAGTATAAACAAATGTTTGATGAGATGTGGCCTAAAGCACTACAACAATTAAAAGCTCTCTGTGAGAAATAACCTCAATTATAGGGTTGTATAAACTAATGCGTATGATGATGGTGCCCTCCACTTCCAGAATCAGTAACTTTTCCGTGCAACATATAAGAAGCAATAATTGTAGTGATTGGAACAGCAAGCACCAAGCCAATGCTTCCAACTAAGATTCTAATAATTTCTGTCGAAAATGTTTCGCTATTAATAATAAAGAGCATTCCCGTGGTTGCATTCTGAACCAATAAAAAGAGTGGTAGTGATGCACCTACATATGCAATGGCGAGTGTGTTAACAAGAGCTCCAATGTGCTCTCGCCCAATTCTGATCCCACGCTTATACACCTCAACTCGAGTGAGGTGTTTCCCTGCTCTATACAATTCTTCTATTGCAACCGCTTGACCAAGCGCACTATCATACAAGACTCCAAGTAAACCAATCATAATCCCACCAAACAACAGCCCAACCATATCTATCGCACCTCGAGCATTTAAATTAAGAAACATGCTTTCTTCGGAATTGTACCCGCTTAGTTTTGCAATATCAACAACATAGTACGCACCGATCCCTGTCACAATCACAGTGGCTATCATACCAAGCACAGCAGAAGAAGTTGTTCGATTAAATCCATGAGTAATATACGAACCAACAATAATGATAAGTGACGCAACTCCTATACTTACCAGCACTGCGTTATATCCGGCATAAATTCCCGGAATAAGTACATAAAATATCAACCCAACACTCCCAACTAAGCTAGCAAGCCCTCTCACACCTTGGATGCCTCCAAATACAAATATAAGCACAATAAATGTAATGACTAGCCATAACATTACGTCCAGTCGATAAGGATCAGCAATAGACCACGACTCTACTCCGTCAGCATGGCTTGTGAGATGCCTTACATAGACTATATCTCCCTCATTAACCTGAATATAATCATTTTTAAAAGTTGCTGCCTTGCCAGCTTCTGTTCCGTTAAGAACTTTAACTGTAACCATCTGAGACAACGTATCAGTATCAAAACCTGGGATAGAAGTTGTAGAAGACTTACTCACACTTTGTACTTTAGCTTTTGCAAACACTTCAATATCAGTCATTAATGTGGATGACTGAGCAGATACGAACAAAGCACAAGAAAGGAAAAGTATAGTTGCTGTTAGAATTTTTCGCATCATATGGTTAAGTATATCAATTAGCAGTCACTCAACAGAATATTCGTATACATAAGCTACTTTCTAGAACAGGAGTTACATATACCGAAGAACTCTAGTGCATGTGAATTTATAATCTTAAATTGTTTAGAATGCGTAAGTGTTTCTTTTTGAAGTATAGTTTGGTCACAACTTTCAATGTCCTCTATCTTGCCACACTTCTCGCACACAATATGATGATGGTGATGATCTTTATGTAAGAACTCATAATGCATAACACCTTCTACTAGATTTACCTTAGTAACAATTTTTGATTGGGTGAAATCTTCAAGCGCTCGATACAGCGTCACTTTGTCTATTTTAGTGTGGAGATGTTCGTATAGCTCATTTGCTGTTCGTGGAGTATGTGTGCTACGTAACACACTCAGTAAATGCAACCTACCTTCGGTAACCCTATACCCATGCTCCTTAAGGAGCTGCTTATCAGCTTCAAAATCTTTTACGTTCATAGTTGCATTAGTATATCACTAACGCAACTCTATTGCAATAATAATTAATGTATTGTAGCATAGTATTATACGCAACTAAGTTGCACTAAATTTATGAAAATCGCATTCGTTGGAAAAGGTGGGAGCGGGAAGAGCTCCACATCATGGCTTGCAATAAAAACCCTCGAAGATATGGGCTCTGTTGTCTTGGCAGTGGACGCAGATCACAACATGGACTTAACGAGTAACCTTGGTCTTGATCCAGAAAAGACCCCTCTTATGCATAGAACTGAGGGAGAATTTATGAAGCATGTTGGAATGAGTGAATCTCGAGGAGTAAGCACTATTTTACAAAAAGACGAAAACACAATCCCTTCTTTTACAATGAACCCACAAGATGCTTACACGTCTTCAATAACTACAAAAGCAAGTGATAACGTATCACTCATTAACATAGGTCTCGGTGCTCCGGAAGTCATGTTCTCAGGTAAGTGTGCACACGGTCTCTCCGGTCCGCTAAAATTTTACCTCGGCCTCTTGGATGAAAAAGATGACTTTGTTGTTATCGACAGCGTTGCTGGAGCTGACATGCTTAACTATGGTCTCTATGCAGGTATCGACGCTGTGATTGGAGTTGTTGAGCCTCACCGAAATAGTGTAAAAGTATTCGATCAGATACAGGACATTTGTCGCAAATCTCTCATCCCTTGCTATGCGGTAATCAATAAACCGACTAACAATGATTTCTACAAAGATTTTATTTCAAAGAATAATGACAAGATTCTAGGTGAAGTCCCTTTTGATGAAAACATCATGAACTACAACTATTCACTAATTGGTGAAAAAACCAAAGAAGCGATGAAAAGTATTCTTTCGAAAATAAAGCAGCTCAAAAAACGTGGCAACCTTTCAACAATCAAAGATTTCCAAGAAATGAAACAAGGTAAATAACGTTTACTAGGTTGGATCTGTTTTTCAGGTACAACCTTAGAGTGTTCTTTACTTTACCATTTGGAGAAGACATCATGTCACTGCCATCGATAGCTACTGTAGATACTTGTGGGATGAGCGAGGAACAACTAGAAGACATTCTGTTCCAGGCAATCAAAAAAGATCTTCCCTTGGCATTCGCCTGGTTCGAAAACCTGAGCCTTGGAGTACACCACAAAGTAGACCCCTCGACACCTCTTGCAGCACAGATTAAGCGAGTTGTTGCAGATGGTATGAGATACGTTCTTGAAAAGAAACTGTTTGGCGGAAAAAAGATTGTCTTCGCTAACTGTTGTGATGTGATAGTTGGCCCACCGAAAGGGTTCAATGCTGTTGCATTCCAATTCGAAACCCAGAATGGGAGACTCAACTATGCAGACTGCTGAGAAACCTTTCAGTGCTTTCTTGAATAAGGTTGCCGACCAACTTGTTGAACTTTGTCTTGCAGAGGGTTTTGTTTTCTCCGTAAAAGAAAGCTCTCGTTGCATGACAGTGAGATGCACTCTCCCTGATGGCTATGTTCGATTCATAGTCTTTGATGACCATCGCATACAGAACCCTCATGGAGGTAAACCTCATGTGTGCAATCAATGGCACAAGGCCATAGGAGATCCGATGTCATACACATTAGGAAAGGATGTGACAGATGCCACAAAACTTCAGAACATTCTGCGTGCAACAGCTGTCATGTGTCTTACACAATGTGAAACCTACACAGGCATGAAATTGGGTCTATTTTCCTAAACAATACTTATTCACAAAAGGAATACAAGTTTCATTTTAATACTGTATACTTATAACAGCTTGTGCAACCGCACAGGCACGCTCATTCTACGGAGGTTACACATGGATAGATTGAAACGGTTCTTTGGCATACTCATGGGTGCGATGTTCGCACTCTTTGCGATGCCGGCATTTGCGAAAGATCACATCGGGATTGACCCGATCGACCATCTTCAGAATCATCTGCATCAAGCGGAATTCTGGATTGGACAGGGCGAGTGGGTCGTGGCCTTTTCCCAGCCTGTATGCACATCAGAACTCACCTGGCAGACAGCTGTCACACACTGGCTGTTCGTTCAAGGTGGCGGCCTCTTCGTGATTGTCGGCATCAGCCTTGCAACACTGTTCTTGCTCGGTCGGCAGATCATGAGGCCGTTTGGCAAAAGCATGCAGTTTCTGCCGAAGCAGCAGACCAACTTCGCGTGAATTTGTGCGTGTGTCACGGGGTTCCATTTTCGGAACCCTGTTTTTTATTGATTATCACAGTGCTACAATTATCAAATGAAGATATTTTCGATGAATGAATTTCCTGATATCGCCTCACTTACGTTATATAAAGAAAAGGTTGGCATTACCTATGATGATATGTCAATAACTGATAGAGTGACCGCTCAATTTTTTAAAACTACTTTAGATGATGGTCGTGAACTATCATTTGGATTGTTCTCTCACAACAATAAACAACTTTATTGTGCATGGGGTTACATGGACGAGGAGCATTGCAGCATGTATGCAATTATGGGCGAGGATAATGAGTGGCTTCCTCCACAAGTTGGATGCCCAATTAAAATTCCAATAAAAGATGGTAACACAATTATTGGCCTTAAGATGCCAACTCTGAGTGGAGCGCGGAGGTTTTATTTTAAAGGAATAGAATTTATGTAAACTTTAGAAATCTATAAGTTTTCTACAGCTCAACTTTCTGCTTAAAAATAGTTCTTTTTTCATGAGATCGGTTCGGTGTAATCGGTGAACTAACTTCTTTATAAGCTTCAAAAACAATATCAACTGAATTGTTTGTTTGATTTTCAAAAGAGTAGATTGTGTTAAAATAATTATTTTCAACTACAGGAGAAATAAGTGTAACTTCTTTTACAAGCCTAATTGTACTTGTTGCTTTAGCACATTCATCAATAGTCTTACATGCTACCAAGCGAGCTGAGGGGTCTATCTCAAATATCGCTACACGTATCGGAACAGTCTTATCTTTTACCTCCCCAATCTCTTCGTATGAGATATATCTTCGAGCATTACTACTTACCCACACTCCGTGATGTGTAATTTGTGGAGCATCCCCTTCTCTAACTACATTAGCGCCGTTGTTATCTAAACTTAAACTAAAACGATTAATAAGCGTAGCTTTTTCAGATGAAGTATCAATAAGTACTGTTTCTGAATCAGACAATCCAATCTCTCCTCCACCAGCACTTACTGATAACTTTTTAGTGCTCTTATCGAAGCTACAACTATATGCACGAGCATTATTAAATTTATTATACTCTACATCAAATTCACCAAACTTGTAACCTTTAGCATCAAATAATCTGATCTGTCTACTAGTACCTACTTTTGAGTGAGTTTCAACCAGGAGAACTGATAGATCTGTGACATTCTTACAAATAGGATCGACGGAAACCTGTGGTTCAAAGTTACTAGTTGCTTCTGGCTGGCTGGTTTTGCTTTTTCTTTCTTCCGCAAACATAAAAGCGACAGTGATTAAAAAAACAAAGCCACATATAAAACCAAAGGTAAAGATGACAGAAGCTTTCTTAGACGGAATCATAGTTGATACTTTCATTTGTAATTATTTAGTGCGTTTTATAAAGCTTCTATGTGATAATCTAGTAAAATCAATAATACAACATATTATTGATAGTATCAAGGGCTTTACTTGTTTTCACTTCTAATCTCTTTAATTCTTTCTTTAAGCAACTTCACAATAAGTGTCTTAGGTAACTTGGCCCCATACGGAACACGTACACAACCTTTTGATGTTGAATACTCGCTTAATGATTCTTTACACGCAACTATAGGTCCCGGTGTTGGATACAATCCTAAATGTCCCTTCATTGCTGCGAAATAAAAAAGTGGTTTGCCTTTCCAAGAATATGCTGGCATACCGTATGCAATACTTTCTTCGGAATCTTTTACAGTTAATTGAACAACTCCTCGAAGCTCCTGAAGCAGTGATTGCTTATCTTTATCTGCTTTCTTAATATACTCACCAACATCTTTATATGAATTCATAAAAATATATTTCTACTTAAGTTTTTAATATTTACTATTTTACAAAATAAAAGAATTTATAATTAGTATCAGCATTGTCTGATGGCGCTAAAATACCATTGGTAACACTGATGGCTTTGCTGGCCGTTGGTGATGACTTAATTTTTTTTAGATTCGTATTCATTTTTTCTTGTATCGCTTTCTCAGAGGGGGTTTCTACTTCGTCACCACATTGACCCAACCTCCCGACTTCTTCTTCAATTCCATTCACAATTTTATTCAAAAATACATTCGAACATCCTCCGTCTCCCCACCTTTGATTAACATAAAATGTATTCTCATCTTTAAGGTAGCCTAGAATTGACCCCCCAAGAGAGCTATGTGCCACAAAAGTTGAAGATCCTCCAGTAAGTGGCAATGAGTACAACTTAGCAGCACATGGTGCTGACTTATTCAAGCACAAATCTAATGAAGAAGTCCCAGCAAGATAGAATGCTGTAGCATCCTGTATGTAGAGAGATGATATATATGAATCAGTTCCCGCTGAGCCAGGAATCTCTGTCACTTTTCCAGAAAATAGATCTATAGAATAGAGAGCAGAACTGTAGTCAGGACGATTCTCCGCCTTATTAAAGGTATACCTGTTAGATACAAAATATAAAGTATTATATAGAACAAAAGTCTGTCCCATATATACCCCAGAAGGCAAGTCTACTGTTTTTCTTTTTTCACCTGTAACTGAGTCGACATATACAAGTCGCCCCTGTTGAAGAGTCAGCGTGCCGGTTGAGCTTGAAGTAAGCTGCATAGTTTCATAATACTCATTTAAAGACATGAGCAGTGAGTTTAGATCGCTGTTACACTCATCAGGCACAGAAGCACCATTACTCATAAAAAGAATAAACACTTGTTGACTTTTATTGTCTGAAGTCACCCGAAACTCTCCCGACAAATACTGCCGTACGTTGTTTGAAAAAGAATAAGGATCAGAACTACTACCAGAAACTAGATACCAGTTACCGTCAAACTGCCCATACCCATTAGTAATTCTATCTGCAAAGGAAATTTGCTTTTTAAGCTTATAAAAACCGCTATCAACACTTGCAACAACAATAGTACACATGGAATCATTTTTCTTAAGAACAAGCGTACTTTCTTTAATGTTAAAAGAAAGTGGTACTGTTTTACTACTATCCACTCCCCACCCAACAGGAACCATAAACTGGATGTTTACAGTATTTGACTTGAACTCTTTTCTTTCCGCTTGCTTAGTTTGCCGTTCTTGTAATTCATTGTTTCTAGACTTTTTAGAGTAAGACTCATGAAGTAGAGCTCCTGCAATTATCACAACAAATACTCCAAAAATTGTAATAGCAAGAGTCAATCGAGGAATCTTTTTAATTCGTAACCACATTGCAACCCCTTCTTCAGTTTTCATACTTTGTTGACTAGCTATATCCATGTTAATTAAGTATATACCTCTTTTAAGCCAAACTCTTAGATTAGCTGTGCCTAACCTTTTGAATTGCAATATTTTAGTGATCAAGATTTCATAATCATACAGAAGTAAAACAAGTCGCAAGCACGTTCCCAATTTCTTAGATTGTAATCAATCTTTTGAATTGCAATACTTTAGTGCTCGCGATTTTGCGGAGACGATGAGATTCGGTCACAAGACTTCTCGTCGCAAGCTCCTCGATAAAGTCTCGCAACATCGCCTCTCGGCGCGATTTACTAATCGCCTATTCAAATCTCCCGTAAGCCACGCAGGTGGCTTACTTCTCTTTCTCGCATGTAAACAAAAATCCTCAAAGAAAGAATCTTTGAGGATTTTTGTTTATGCGGAGACGATGAGATTCGAACTCATGAGGGTATTACTACCCTGCCTCGTTAGCAGTGAGGTGCCTTCGACCAGCTCAGCCACGTCTCCCGATTTTTAAGCGTAAAAATCGCGTCGAAATTAGCAAATTTCGACGTAAATAATTAGCCTACATCAAAATTTTGGTTACTTGTATCTCGAAACGTATTACACCTTGTTGATGATTCTACCATATCCACTTCATAACAAAAAATGAAAAATATATTCAAAATACTAATTAACTTTAGATCCTTTTGAATAATACATGCGGTATCTAAGATCCTTTTTACTATAAAATGGTACACTTTTACAATGAACAAAAAATTCGCTCTTCTTGCGCTCATTTTTTGGATTTCTATCATCATTATTTTCTTTTCAATAATCTTTACGTTTGCAATAGAAAATAACTTTAAAATAATAGAGGCATGCAAGGTGATAGCACTACAGGTTCAGATTAGTATTCTCAATATCGGCATAATGTCTTGGCTTGTGTGTATACTCTTGTTTGCAGTACGACCACTTGTCTTTTTCCCAGCAACTGTGATGACATTGACTACGCTATATGTATTTGGACCGTTTGTAGGCTTCATGCTTAGCTTACTGGGTGAGCTCTTATCTGCTGTGATTACATTTACGATTGGTAAATTTTTTAGTGATGAGTTTAAACTAACTAAACAGTCAATGATAAAACCCATAACGCCATACTTTCAAAAGAACGCCTTCCTGTCTGTATTCGTTCTTCGTATTGTCCCACTTTTCCCTTTCGACTTTGTTAACTACTCAGCCGGCATTTTAAACATTAATTTTAAGAAATATTTCTATGCAACAGCACTTGGTATCGTCCCAGGGCTTCTTGTTTTTGTTTTTTTAGCATACTCTATTATCAATCAAAAATTCCTACCCTACGCAATTATTACCACAGCCACCCTTATAATCTTCGGCATATACCTTAAGAAAAAATATGAAGTACACGCCTAAAATCATGCTATACTTCAAAAATACAAAATAATTTATTTTTATGAAAGGATTTCTAAATTTTATTCGTGAACAGGGTGCTATTGGGCTCGCAGTTGGTTTTATTTTAGGAGGCGCAGTTAGCGACCTTGTGAAGTCAATTATTGATAACATTGTTAACCCAGTCCTTGGTATTGTACTTAACAATGTAAAAGGACTCGAGAATGCAACATTTGATTTTCTCGGAGCAACTGTTAAATATGGCGCTCTTATTAGTTCACTCATCAACTTCTGTGTTATTGCCGCTGTTGTCTACTTCGGAGTTAAGAAGCTAGGACTAGATAAGTTAGATAAGAAGAAGGACTAAACTAAAATTGTAGTCATAATAAAAACCAACCCTAGTGGTTGGTTTTGAAATTAAAATGTGCTTCCGTTGCGACATTTCTCTTCATCAATCATTTTTTGGTTAGCATTATATATGCTTCTACGTGTGACACGGTGTAATGTTTTTTCCTCACCGAGTCTAAAGCTTTCCATCGCCTTTCTCCCGGCCACTTCAAGCTCTTCACGAGTTGGTGGCACATAGTTATAGCGATACTGAAATGAAACATCCATAACTGCCCCACGATTATGCTTCTGAATCATCAGATGCAGAAATGTACTGCCGCTGGCGATAATGAGCAGGAACCAGAACAATACCGTCACATGTGATTCTTGCTCTAGCGCGACAAAGGCAATTAACAGTCCAATTGGAAGTGACATGGCATACCCCTTATGTTGTTACTCTGTTCCACTTTTATAGTACCATAGCAAGGTTGCTAAC
>JACCDG010126412.1_pt1 | contig 20887 bp, 34 predicted proteins | sample 7442471 | NCBI WGS metagenome assembly JACCDG01 (sample SAMN15323444, study PRJNA562643) | freshwater metagenome | isolation source: river surface water | place: USA:Blue River Watershed | collected 2017-08-17 | reverse complement strand
GCACCAAATTCAGTCCTTCCTTGAAACCAACCGATTACAGAACCTTCATTTATAAGTTTAGCAACTTCTTTACATAACTCTTTTTGAGTATCGTAAAATTTTATATTTTTTGTTGGTACATCTTCTCTTAATAATGTATTTAAAAATTGGTCATTATTCCATTCAGGTCCTAAGTATGGTGATTGGTTATCCCCACCTTTTACTTTTGCATTACCTAATATGTTATGCCAATGATATAAACATGCTCCAATTGATGAACCCGCATCGGATGGGGCAAATGGAATCCATATTTGTTTAACTGATGTATGCTTTTGTATTTTTCCATTGGCTGTTCCATTGTAGGCAGAACCTCCTCCTAATACTAAATTACCAGTATCGTATTGCTGCATTGAGTGATTTATAAAATAATAAAAGCAGCTTTCGTACCACTTTTGTAAAGCGGCTGCCAAATCCATATGATGTTGTTCTATTTTTGATTCAGGTTCTCTTGGTTCGAATCCAATTAGTTTAACTAATTTGTATGTGTACATATCGGTATTCGAATATTTCCAAGTAAAATATTTTTGATTTATTTTTATATTTCCACCTATATCAAAATTAGATATTTTATCAAAGATATCTTTAAATTTTGTTGAATCACCATATGGTGCTAAACCCATTACTTTGTATTCTCCATTATTTGGTTTGAACCCTAAGTATGAAGTTATTGTTGAATAAACCAACCCTAATGAATTTGGAAATGTTAGTGAATGAATATCTTCAAATGTATTTTCACTACATTTTGTAACTAATGCAGTTTCCCATTCTCCTACCCCATCTATTGAAATACCAACTGCCTTATCAAATGGCGAAGTATAATATGAAAAAGCTAAATGTGAATGATGGTGTTTTATGTATTGAATATCTTTTACATAATTTAATCTTTTAGCCAAATACATTGAAAGATTTCCCTCTGCTTCTTCAAATTCTTTTTTAAAAGCTTTCCAAGTCTTTCTGTTTTTCCACCAGTATTTTCCTAAAGTGTTTTTTACTCTATCATATTTTAAATTCGGGTTTTCATACCAACATATTGTATCTATATCAGATATTGTTTTGTTGGAATATTGTAATAACCATTTTATTGCTTTAATTGGAAATGAATTATCGTGCTTAATGCCTGATAATTTTTCTTCCTCTATTGCTGCTATTACTTTTCCGTTCTCAAATAAACAAGCGGCAGAATCGTGATAGAATGCCGATATACCTAATGAAACCATATTATTAAATTTTTATATCACCATCTCTATCAAACTCATTATATAACTCCATCTGTCTTTCTTTCATTTTGTTGACAACTTTAGTTATATAGTGTGTAGGATAGCCGGTCATTTCTCTAATAAGTAGATACAATGATTTTTTATTGAAGCTTTCAATGTAATTTGCTCTTCTAAAGAGCTCTAATACTGCATCTGCAATTTGGATATCTCTTTTTTTCTGAAAGAAGTTTTCTAAGTGAGTATCCCAATATTCTAACATTCGTTCATTAAAAGTTCTATGTTCTGCATTACGAACTTCTTCTGCCCAATTATTTTCCGTATCCCAATTATCCGGCAGAGAGGACATTACATCTGTATCTTTATATCTTTTGTAGTTGGAATTATTGTTTAGAATAAGATAGTTTCTGGCAACAATAGTAAAGTAAGAGAATGCTTTTCCCTTACCCTCTTGGTACATATGAATCTTCTCAATCATAAAGGCAACTACTTCTGCCATTACATCTTGTGGGTCATCATCGAAGTATGTGAACTTCCATTTGTTATAAACAATTTCAGCCAGCTTTTCAAATGAATGCTGAATTCTATCTTTGTATAATCTATTTTTTATACGTTGGTCATCAGTTTTATTATATTCGATGATAGCATCTTCTGTATCTTTTGTAAAATATATTCTGGGTACTCTTTTTCTAGGCATTTTTAAAATTGTTTGAAAAGTTCGATTGTATCCTTTACTTGTGTAAATAAAGAACCTACTTCATCATCCTTCTCAAACATTTGCTTAGAATCAATTTCACGCAATGTCTCCAGTAATGTTATATTATATTGTTCTTGTTGTTCTATAAATTCTTCATATCTCTCTAATTTACTTAGAAGATTATAAATTGTATATCCAGCAACTGCTAAGCATACAACTAAAAATATTATTACTATTTCCATATTATACTACTTCATATCCTTTTAAAAAATAATCGTTTGCTTTTTTATACTTTACTTCCACTAATTCACCATCCGGTGCTTTCATAACAATCTTATCATTTCTACCATATGTTTGCTTTTTAACAACAGTGGTTGAATATACTCTATCTTTAATTGTAATACCATCTAGGTGGTCTATTTCATGCTGAACCACTACTGTTTTCATAGTATCATCCGATACTTTTTCTCCCTTTCTATCTTCCTCTGGATTGATTTCAAATCGTAATTCACCCAAATTATCAGTTTGTACAACAACGTATGTAGCACGAATAGTTCTTACGGGCTTTTTTATTGTATCTGGAATAGATAAACAACCTTCATAGAAAATAAACCCATCATTAGAACGTTCTTTAATAACAGGGTTTAATAGAAATAGTTCAACATCGTTAAATTTAATAACACATGCTCTTTTATTTACACCAATTTGGTTTGCAGATAATCCAACTCCGCCTAATCCTTTGAGTGCTGCAAATAATGTATCTTTTAATACATCTGCTTCAAATTGAGTCAGTTCGGATTTAGGAACTGGGTTTTTTAAGAATTTTGCAAAATCCGAATTTGGCATTCCGGTTTGTTTTTTATCAACTATTAATTTCATAATATTTAATTTGTTATTAAAATAATTCCTAATGTTATTATTAATCCAATAATAGCATAAAAGGATACATCTTGTGAGAATTTAATTTGTTCTGGTCTTTTGCCTTGATTTTCCATTTTATTTTTGTTTTTTTAATCCGTATTTTATATATTGATACCAAACTCTTTCATGTAAAAAATAAATAATAGGTTTAAACAATAATTCACCCATTCCAACCATTCCTGCCCACTTTAATGGTAATCCTGCGGCTAATGTTAGTAATATAGTTGTTATTGTTCCAACGAATCTATAACTTATACTCTTAGCTATGTGTCTTTTTACTAATGGCATTTATAATATATTTTTTTTAATTACTTCTGTGTTTTTTATGTGAATTATCAATGAGTTTCTAATACCTTTGGTTATTTCTTCAACTTCATGTTCTATTGTAGATTCAAATATATAACAATTTCCTACAACTTTATTTAGTGTTAATACTTTATTGTTCATAGTATCATATACTTTTAAATCGCCGCCTTCAAACTCATCACTTAGTAAAACACCTAAAGTATATATTCTTGGATTTGTATCATTTGGAGATAAATCTATATGTTTTGAAAATTTATCACCAACTTTATATGTTAAAATATTAGAATCTAAATTAAGCTTTGTTGTTTCTATATCAATTGATTCGTATATGAATTTTTTTATAATATCTAAGAACCAACTATTATCTTCGTTATCTAATACTTTATATTCATCAAATGAAGCTTTTACACCATTTTTATTATACAAAAGAAATCCATCTAATTTTGGAGCAGTTGTTACTATTTCTAATATTTTAGAACATTCGCTTTTTGTAAATATTTCTTTTTGTATAAACATAAAAATAAGTTATTTTGTAGTAGTTTCATTACCATTGGAATCAATAACTCCTTTTCTAATTTTAGTACCACTTATTTCCGCAATTTCGGTTGGTGGTTCGTGGAAAATAACATCGTATCCAACACCTCTACCATAGTTTACTGATTCAATATCAGGGATAATTGATACAAATAATTTATCCCAATTGTTTTGAAAAAATGGTTCGTTTTGTAACATAGTTAAAACTTCTTGAGCTGATTTAGGATTGTTCTCATCTTTTGGAACATCTCTAATTGCAACCCATACATTTTTTCCTTTATCCATTTGCTGGCGGATTAACCATTCATGTCCTTTATGCCAATTCTGCCATCGGCCTATGAACAATGCGTACTTTTTCATTTATACTTTTTTTTAAATAAGGTAATATGGCTAACTCCTTACCTTTAGCTTCTACCATAACATCAATATCTAATCCGTATGTATTTGGTAGTGAGTTGATATATAATGAGTGAGCTTGTGGTTTTTCTTTTGGATTATTTTCGTGCAATGCTTTTGATTCTGAATAATGAACCTCTTGTCTGATATCTAATGGCCAAGTGGTTGCTGCAAGTTTAAGAGCTTGTTCTTCTGATAAATCACCTGTACAAAATTGGTGATGATGGTAATCAAATACAATTGGAATGCCTGTATGATTATGAATATACATAAGGTCTTTAACTGAATACATTGAAGCCTTATCATCATTCTCAATTGTGAGCCTATTTTGAACCGATTTAGAGAGTCTTTTGAAGTTAGTGATAAATCTATCCATAGCGGATTGTTTATCTCCATAGACACCATTACAATGAATATTAATGTTATTGTATGTGGTTTTAGATAAACCCATCATATCAAATATCTTACCATGTAGTTCTAAATCTGCAATTGCGTTAGTTACAACAGTTTCATTTGGCGAAGTAAGTACACAAAATGGGCCAGGGTGTGAATTTATACGCATTTCCCAAAACTTAGCGAAATCACCTGCTTTTTTGAGTTCTGATTTGATTTGTTTATAGTCTTTGAGTTGGGTTAAATCGATATGGTCGCCCCAAGGAATTATTGCTGAAGATAAACGGAAAAAGTTGATACCATTTAATCTATTCCATTCTAATATTTTGATAATATCACTTGCATTAGCTAATGCCAGTTCGGATACATAATCTAACCCTTTAGATTCAAAGGTTCTTTTAACCATTGTACGATTAGTAGATACTTTCTTACCCATCGTCATATTAATACAAGCGTATCCTAAATTCATATTTAAAGTTTATTAGTTATATTCAAATATAAACAAAAAATATGAGAAAACCAAATAAATTAATATGTTTTTACGTTTTCTTGTTCGCTTCGGATTCTAGCTAACTCTCTAACTGTACCTTTTTTATTATTTAACCAATAGTTAACCGCTTTTGGGTTATTTATCCACAAACTACGATTATTCCATGGAAATTCGGGATGCATATATTCTTCCCATTTTAAATCTGGCATTTCTGTTGTGGTTTGTTGGTTATTTTCCACATTAAGTACATTTTCTTCCTCTAATGTTGATTTTTTTCCACTATCTTCGATATTTTGTGAAATATTTTCCACTATATCCTCTTTTTTATCACCATATACCTCATATAACCCCAATTTTTCATCATTTTCCATCATTTCTATCAGAGCTTCTCTTTGTTTACGCTTTTTATCAGAAATTAATCCGTTAAAAGCGATAATTAAAGCAACTGCGAGTGGGTCAAACACCAAAACTATCAAAAATATGAAAAATTTCACTACTTGAGCCAATTCTACATTGAATGCTTCGGCCACAAATCGGAATCCACCCACTTCTTTCTCTATATCAATGTTTGCGTTTTTAATTTTATTGATTTCTTCGTAATTTTTGTTATTTTCTTCAGTTAAAGTATTAATTTTTGCTGAAATTTGAGTAATTTCCTTATCAGCATTACGAACCATTTGAGAAAGACGTGATGTTGAACCATTTCTTTCAACAACTTTTGAAATATTTTGCTCTTGTGAGTTACGAATGTTTTGTTGATTGGTTAATTGAGTGGTATAACGAGCAATTTCACTCTCATTTTGCTTAATTTTTGTATCAAAAACGGAAATTTCTCTTTCAATCTGCATCAACTGAATGTTTTGTTGTTGGAATGCGTTTGAAAGGTAACCAAAAATACCGGCAGAAGTGATTAACATCAATACACCAACGGAAATCGTTATGTACCATTTATTAAATCCACTAATTTCATCCCATTTTTGCTTCAAATAAGTAGCCGCAACTAACTTTGCCAGTTCTAATGCGGAAGCCATTATCATTACCGATAGTGAAGCACCAGCGAATAATACACCTAGTCCCGTTACGGAGAAGTAAGCCGCACATCCTGCGATAATTAGTGCGGATAGACCCACTAAAATCTTAAGCCAATTCATATTATCTGATAATTGATACTAATTCAGAAGTACGCTCTACTATTTTTCGAGCATCTTCAATTGTTTTATTAATATCTGATGGTGATAGTTGTTGGGCACCATTTGCTACGTTTTGTATGATGCGTAGTTTACCATCTAATGATTCTAACAATGTTTGTATTTTTTCTGTATAATTCATAATAATAAGTATTATTAAATAAAAAAGGTGGTAACTTTCGCTACCACCCTATAAATATACAATAAAAAAATGAATTAACCAACTTTTATTGAAACTTTCTTTGGCTTAGATTCTTCTTTTCTTTCTATAACCAATGTAAGAATACCATTTTTAAATTCTGCTTTAGCGCTTCTACCATCTAAATCTTTACCTAAAGTAATTCTTTCATCGATATTAGCTACTAATTCATCAAACGGCGTTTTTTCTTCCTTACTTTCTTTTTTTGCTTTGATTTCAATCTTATCCTCATAGCAATTGATATCAATGTTTTTAGGTTCGTGTCCTAATACCGATAGAGCTATGTAGGCTTTTTCATCCTTTACATCAACTGCAAATTTAGAAGGAACAAATGTTCTCGAATGTGTTTCCCAAAGTGGTTTGTTATCAGCCACTAATAATTTCTCAACGAATTTGTCAAAATCTGAATAAAACATAATTAAATAATTTTTAAGTTAAACAATATACCCTATATGTTCAACTTTTATACCAACCCTCTTTTTGTAACAATTTACTGACAAAATTACATTAACTTTGTTACAAATCGGAAAATTAGTCAGATTAAATTTCGTTACTTTGTGATTCTATTACTGTGGATATATGGTCCGCCCAATGCATTATATATGGAATCTTATATTTCATTCTCTTACTAATATCAAATACCTTTAAGTACTTCATATTATCTTCATCATATAATCCATCAGTAAGTTTCATACCAAAATATTCGGCCTCTGAAAAAGTAATACCATATTGTTGTAATACGAATATAGTTCTATCCGTATGAGTCATATGGTGTAATTCTGGGTTAGCTGTATATACTTTACCTTGGTTCTTAATATGCCAATCCGAAGGATTTGGGATGTAGTATGGTTTATTTTTTAAACCCAATTTACCTAAGTCGTGATGTAATGCGACAAATATTAATTCTTCGTCTGTAAAATCTACTTTACCGCCCAACTGAACAAATAATTCTTTAACTTTAAGTGCGTTTTTACAAACATTGAAAATGTGGTCAATGTAACCACCTGTATAACAATTATGGTATCCTGCATTACCACTTGCTGGCGCAATTGCAAGATTTGTCCCTAACTCACCTTCAGAATACATATGTAAAAGCCTCTCTAATCTTTCACCTGTAAAATACTTCTTAACTACTGCTATGAACTTATCGTAGTTTTCTTTCAATTCTTTTTCTGTCTTTTGTTTCATATTTAAGTTTTAATTTTCTAGTGCTGTCTGCTTTCTGTTTAAGTATTATAAAAAGATACCTCAAATATACAAAAATTTTTTCAAATTTCCAAATTAATACAGGTCTTTTTTTGTTAAAATTTTATAAAGTATCTCCACTTCCTCTTCTGTGGTTAATTCAGGCAGGTCCTCATCGAATAATCGCATGGTATATAAGGTAACCCCTTCTTCGGATTCAAACTCTGTTGATTCGGATGACCACAATGATGGGATTGATTCTAAATTATTTTCTAACTCTTGTTGTGTTACATCAATAAGTGGTATGATGTAGTAATGGTAAGTATCTTCTAAATTTTCATCCTTCACCTCTAATTTGATGCATGGATTCCATTTAGTAAAACTAACGTCTGTTATCGGAGTTTCTGGTACAACTATCATAACCGCAAATATAAGAATAATATTTGATTAAACCAAATATTATACTAATTTTTTAGATATAGGTATTTCTGATATATTTGTTTTTTTATATCTGTATTTTGAATTTAACATAGCATCGCATTTTGGATTACTTATATTCAAATAATTCATCAACTTAATTCTATCTATGCCGGTTTCGAAAATACCCTCATACGTTATAAATAATTCTATATGTGGGTTATTTAAAATATCATTTTGCATTACATTGATATCTGATTCAATTGATTTTATTTTATCTTCATTTTCAATAACCCAATTTAAGTCTACCAAATAATTACTATGCCAAACATTTGTTTCTAATGCAATGGCATTACTTTCTGCACATTCTCTTACGTTTGTACGAGTTATTCCTATAATTTTATCCCAATGAAAATGTTTTACTCTATTCCACTCTTCACCCGGAAATACTTTAACAACCATCGGGTCATTTTCTTTTCTCAATTTATTTAAAAATATATTAACATCATTTCTCCATTCTGAAAATGGTTCGTGCATATATTCTATATTGGTTTCATATCCAATCCATTCACCAATTCTAGTACCACCAACTCTGCCTGCGGCAATTAATAATATTCTCATATTAAATCATATTACGTTTACCATTTCTATACTTCTTAGAATTATCTAATTTTAAAACAGTCGATATTTTTAAATAATCTTTTACTGATTTTAAACCATTACCATAATATAAATCCTCATATGTAATGTGTAAGCAATTTTCACACTTACTTAGTATCTGATTTTCTTCTTTTATAATTTGCTCCATACGATTTAATTCATTGGTATTTTCTTTTAAGAATGAATCATCTATCGTATATGGAGAAAAATATTTTTTAACATGTTCTGCGTATAACCTACTTTCAGCTTGCTCTTTTAGATTATTTCTGACAAGAATAATACACTTATCAAAACTATTTCTAACTAAATCATATTTAGCTTCCGATGGAGTTAATTTTATTATAATATTTTCTACATCATTTATTATTTTTGAAAAATTTTTATTGTTATAAAACCCTTCTCTTTGATAATCACATTTATAATGGGTCATCAACAGTTGAGCTAACGATGTTGAACCCGTTCTGTGAGTTGTGTATATTAGTAGTTTCATTTTTAATAAAATTTATAATAAAATTTGCTATATTAATATGCCCATCATAACTAGGATGCCAATCGTTTATCCAACCATTAGTATCCGCATATATTGTTAGGTTTAATTCGTCCACAAATCCGCACATCCCTCTCGGATGTATTTCCATTAGATTAGTTGGTTTCGATAAATATTTTGGCCAAATATCTTCATTTATAATATATGTAGTTATTCCCATTGATTTTAAAATCTTTGTAAATTCTACAATTCTCCAAATACTACGTTCATAATATTTTTCAGTCATAATAAATTCTGAAAAAAAATTGCGAATTGTATCGTATTTGGTTTTATTTAACTTTAAATTATTATTTTTTAAATCCTCTCGACTGTTTACATATTTTAATATATTTTCAGATTCTTTACGATACTCTTTTAGTAAACTAGTAACAAATATAGGTTTAAGAAAATAAGGAGAATCAAACATATTAGTTCCCATTAAAGTATTTTGTTTTAAAAAAGGAAAATCAAATCTACCAACGGTAGATGTTTGTATTATAACAATGTCGGATGGAGTGATAGTTGATGTATGTTCCAATAATGTATCAAAAATAGTATCAGTAGTAATACCATTTTTAGATAAATCCACTAACTCTAATGATAACGAGTCTGCGACAATCTCATTCCAAATTTTTTTACCAGCTACTATATAGTTTTTAAAAGGACTAAGATAGTTATGAGCCGGATTATCAAAATATTTACATCCATGTCCTGCAGTAAAGCTATCCCCAAATGTCCAAAGTTTACTCATATTAAAAATTTATAAAAATAATCTGATTGAATAAATTGTCCTTTTTCACCAAAATGACTATCGATTAATTTACCCCCTGTCTCTGTAGTTATATCTTCTGCGCCCAGCCTTATCAAATCTTCCCTAAAATTATTTGTTGATAAATAATGGGGTTTGTTTAATTTTTTATCAAATGTCCAATAGATTAATTTAAATCCAATTAATTTAGATAATAAATTTATAATTACCTCCCAATTATAAACTTCATTAATCCATTGAGTGTTAGTTCTATTATACAGAATTGAATTAACAACATCTATATTTATACCATTTAATAAAACAGGATTATCAATGTGTTCCGGTTTAAATTGATTGGGCCTTATTGTAACAAATCCATTCGTTGTTTCATCTACTAATCTAAATCGTTGAACGTATCCCCAACCAATAATAACAATATCATCTTTTTGTATTTGCTCTATACATCTACAAATCATATCAAATATGTCGTAATTAGACTGACCCGATACAGCCATATTCTTTAACTCAAACCCTAATTTTTTTGATAATAATTCAGACCAGCTTTTTGGGAAAGTACCACCCCTATATTCTTTGTAATACTTAAATCTTCTTTCTTTAGTTTTACCAAAGATAGCTGAATTGTTATCACCAAATACCCATAACTTATTCATAAATTATTTTTTAGATATTAAATCATAAAAATATTCAGATAATATTTTGTGGCCGTTCTCACTATAATGTCCATCGTTTATATATCCATTAGTTTCATCTGATATCTTTTCTAAATCTTTTATACATTCAATTTTAATAATATTCATATTATTATTAATAAATTGAAATGGAGACCAATGAATTACCTTACATTTATTATTTAAATAAAGATTTATTATTTTGATAAATCTATTTACTTCATATTGAAATAACGCATTATCCCTATTAATCAGTAATTCGTTTATAGTTTTTAATGATATATTTTCAAATTCTTCTGTATTTGTTAGTGTACTTTGGGAGAACGATACGGTATCCAAATTGAAATTATTTGGTCTAATTGTTACAAAAGAATTGTTTTTACCAACTAATCGAAATCTAAGGGTAGATGACCAACCAATAATTACAATATCATTTTCTTTTATACTATCTATAACATCCAATATTGTTTCAAATATAGTATAATTATCGATACCACCTATTGCACAATTAATTAACCTATGTTGGATTTTTAAACTTAAAAAATCTCCCCAAACAAGTGGGGTATATCCTTTCCAATTTTTATACTTTAATCTCCAACTTTCTAAATTATTTAATTTATTTGTTGCAGAGAAGGAATCGCCAAATACCCATAACTTATTCATTCAAATATAATTAAGAATGCTTTGCCTTAATGGCTGCGAATAAGATTTGTAATAATGATAAAGAAGCCGCTTTATCGGAAGGAGTAGCTGATGTTTTTGTGCTCATTTTATTTAAATTTATTTTTGTTCATCATATACTAAAATACCATTAGCATAAAAATTATGATTATTTTCTACAAATAAGTTATATGTTTGAATAGGTGATACTATTTCTGTTATAGATTCAATTTCAACTTTGTTACCATTAATATCAATACACACACTACTAATATCCATTTTAAGGATTTCACCATTATACCATTCTTTTGTTTTTTCTGGACTATATGATATTAATGTACCATCTATATTATAATATGGATGGTCAAATGTGTTTAAAATGGATGTACCATTTTTGAATTTAATTTCTATAATATCATTTTGTATTGGAGAAACTATTTCCAATACTTTATTTAATTCTTTTTGGTTTGTATTGAAATTGAAAGACCAAACTAAATCACCCACTACTACATCTTTTATCTCTTTCTCAATTCCATCCATTGATATTAGTGTATCTTCCGAAAAACAACAATAAGGGTATGTGTGACATTTATTGTGTAATAATATATTACCAACATTATTTTTGGTAATATCATTATGCGTTGTACCGGCAACAAATACATCATCAGGCTCTATGTCTAAAATAGTAATACTACCGGAATACCATACATTTTCTTTAGATATTATTGGTAGAGCAATTTGATTTGTAGTTACTATATAATCATTTAAGTTAACATCAGCCGCACTTACGAATCGTATATTATTATCAACCGAACTACTTATTACTAATAATTCACTATTAGATAATATACTAGAACCACTAATTGTATCATTACCATATACTATATTAACTAACCAACCCTCATAAGCTTTGTTAGTAATAAAATTTACCGAAGATGTTTCGTATGTGATAGTATTCAATTCAGATGATGATATATACCAATCCAATGTTTCTTCCGCTGAAGCTGTCAAACTTAAATTAGGGAATCGAACCGATTTTATAGTATCTCCCATTGATAGCGTTTCTATGTTAACCACTTCTTCAATACCATTGACTATTTTAACAACTTCATAGCTGCCGGGTACACCAAATGATAAATAATTTGGGTTAGAGAAGTACATAGCTCTCCATTTATTATCAAGTCTATTGTTTGTATAGGTTATAATAGATGTATCTAATGGTAATTGATTGTTGGTGATACTAATACCAATTGGTATCATAGTTTCAACATCTGATAATAAAATAACATTTAATCGTATTATATTACTAATTTTACCAGCAGCATTTAAATTTGTATTTATTTCAAATTCTTGTATCATATAATCATCCGCTAATTCGGATTTTAAAGTATCCAATTGCGTTGATGATGTAATATTATAAAAAGCTGGATAGTCAATTCTATCAAAATCTGGCAAAGACTTCTTTACTATTACATTTGGTGATAATCCATTATCAACTAAATTAGTTAGATTATCTAAAATTGAATCATCGTCTGTATATTTAACATATGTCTTTGGTAGTATATTTTCATTATTCGAATCAAACAACAATTTTGCAACAGCCGATTTATCTCTACAATATGTATCATCTATAATAGCTGTTGCATCATATGAACACCTTAAATAAAATGTATTAGGTTCATCTGTTATAGATGGTACAACCACACTATTATTATTTACCCAAATAGTTGAAAATTCTATTGAAAATTCATTACATTTGGCTTCAAACAAATTTAATACCGCATCAACAACGTGCTTCTTTTTATATATCATTACAAATTTAGTGTACGAATTATTTACCAAATATGTAAATAATGGGTCTAAATCCATATATGGTACATCCGGCAGATATAAATCTGCATCTGTATTTATTTCTAATAATTTGTATCCATTTTCTAATTTTAGGATATCGGCGCCTATCAATACACTTCTCATATTTTGTATTTAAATTATTTTTTTTATTTCTTTATCTTTGTTTATAAATATTTCTAATTTGATTTTCCAATCATAAGTATCGTTGTAAATCAATAAAAAGCGATTACCAAATTGTTTTCTATATTCTGCTAAATTAGAATAGGCTAAATACCAACTATCTATTGTTATTTCAGTTGGATATACCCTATCTCTACCTTCGACTCTATTTATACAGGTTTCTAAGTCGCTGTATAGCATAATCATAGAAGTAAAATATCCTGCTTTTTCTAAGATACGTCTTTGTAGCATAATAATATCTACATCACGTCCGATACCATCTATAACAATATCTTTTCCATCATTTACCGCATTCTTAAACTTTTCATCATTTAATAGTTTAGATTGTTCGAATAATTTTATAGAAGCTTCGAATTCTGAATTTGTGAAGTTCTTTATTTTTAATCCCAATCCACTCTGAATTAATAACTCTTCATAGATTATATCAACATCTATATGTACAAATCCTGAAAGGTTGTTTTTAACAAATGTAGATTTACCACTTCCACCACTTCCGCATACAAATATAGCTTTTTTATTTCTCATTGATGCGAGTTTTAATCATAAGGATATCAGATAAATGCTTTTCAATATCTTGTCCACTATTATATATCATTTGTTTATCAATCAGATGATAATTTGGTTTTAAAACTCTTATATCGTTTATTACGTTAAATATATTATTGGAATGATTTATAAATAAATGAAATTCGTTTAATTTAGTTTCTATATCAAAACAGGTATATACATCGTACTTTAGTACATCATATACTATTTTAAAATTGGGATATACTCTAAAATGTTTACTTATTTCGGATTTGTATAACTCCCAATCTTCTATTAAAATATTTACATCCAAATCGTGTACATCTCTTTGAATTATATTTTGAAACCTTAAAGATAAAGAACCGCCTAATATAACTCTTCCATTTGTAATAGTATATAACTTATCAAATATATCACTATACGATTTTTTAATTAGATTACTTAGCATATTAAAGTATTTTTAATTCTTCATCTTTTAATCTAACTCTTTTTTCATTGGATATTACCCATAAATTCAAAAGTTTTTCGTTTGGTATTCTATTTATAGAACTAAAAATCTCATCTAATATTTTGTGGTTATTATCTAAAAAAATATCTTCGTAGTAATAAATTTTTTTATTATACTTTTTGGATAACTCATTTATTTTATTAGTTGAATACTCCACCCTTTTAGTATTCAATTGAATTATTTCATTAGGAACTAACTCCATTCTATAACGTCTTTTATCATGCCACCTAAAACTATTAGTATAAGTTTGATATGAAAAACTTTCAATTTGTAATTGTTTATCCAATCTATCTAATAATATTATTTCATCGAAATGTTCAAATAGCCAAACATGCATATCATTGATATTGATATCTGATTGAGTTTGGTCTACTAATGTTTTAATTAAAACATGCTTTTTGGATTCAATAATAGGTTTTTGATTGATATCATATCCGATAGGTCTACTCATAGTGTTAAATGGTTCTAAACCAAAATAATAATTAGATGGTAAGTGTGCTCTTAATAATTCATATAAAGATGTAGAACCTGCTCTACCCGTTGATATAATACAAATTTTCATTAATACCTAAACTTAAATTAATTTACTATTATTTGTTTTTTCTAATATATTACAATTAATAACACATTTATCATCATTAGTAGAAGGTATTCCAGCGTGTGGGATTAGTCCATCAAATATTAAAACTCTATTTTCTATACAATCTATTTTTTTAATTACATTTTTATCATCATCATATAAAAGTGTATAACCATTATTTGTATTAATATAAAATATATAAGAAGTGTGAGGAGTTTCCCTATCTATATGAACCGCCTTTTCGATATGTTGTTCTGAAAATATTTGGGGTTTGTTTAAATTTACCTTTGTTCTTAATTCATATGTAAATTCTTTATTAAGAATGGATTCAACATTTGACTTTATACTATAAATTATAGATAATATATTTTTATCAATTGTAATATATTCATCTGGAATTGATATAACAAACCCATCTCCAATTTTTGTATCAATAAGGCTTGGATTTGTAAAATTTTTGGTTATTCCATTTTCATTTTTTACTATTCCTTCAAAGTAACACCAATTTAATTTGTTTTGTTCTTTCACAAAATAATTTTGTAAAACTTTAAGAGATGTGGTATCTAAACAATTATCAATTATAATAATATCATCAATCATATAGATTCTATTTTATCCCATTTATGCAAATCACAACTCCCCATCTTAGGTGTGAATATTTTTTTACCTAAAGGACATCCACATTCGCCACATATATAATTGAATACAACTGAATCTTTTTTGCTATCGCATCGCATACATATGGCAAACCTAGCCTCAGCCAATTTGGATTGCTCCTTTGTAGGATTTTCAGCTCTCCACCAACTAACCAATATTTCTTGTAGCTTATTCATAGTTTCTCAAAAAAATTATGTAACCTATGACAATCTTCATACATTTCTAATTTGGTTAACCTGCCCATCAGCCATTTACCCATAGATTTAAAGTCCTCTCTCTTTAAGGTTATATATGCCGGTAGAGATTTATACTTAATCAGTATTATTTCCCTACACCTACGATTTGATTTCCAGTTATCTAACTTATCAACCAATTCTGAAAGGTTTTGTTTAGACAATTTAGTTTTAGGAAGATATGTTTTCCACTCCAAAGATATCCATCCCTTTTCTAATTTATCTAAGACTGTAATATTCATAACCTACAATATACAAATAATTATTAAATTGGCCAAAATGTATTTTTATATTATACTAGTTTTTTAGGTATTGTATTTGATATTGGTAAAAAATCTATAAGTAAATGGATTCTATCTTCGTTTCCATTATTTTCTACTGAATGTTCTTTTTGATTATTATTAATTTCCCACATTTCACCCTCTTTCATCATTTTTATTTCACCATCAATTTTGAAAAAACAATGTTCATTTGTTATGATTGGTATATGTATTCTATTTCTTTTAAAAAAATAATCACCTGTATCATAATGTGAATCTATTTTTTGGTTTTTTGGTAAGTTTATTAGAATTGCCGTTTCGACTATTCCGACTCCAATTATCTTATTTAATAATAATTCTATTTCAGTTATATTAGATTTGAACAATTCATAATTTGGCCAATAATTTATATTAGATTTTTGTTCATCCCATTGTAGAGGTATTGTTTTTGTTTTTGAATGTACCGAATAAGTTTTCTGCCTGAACTGGTATTCTTCCCAGTCCAAACTAATTAATTTTTGTTTAATAGAACTAACATCTATATTTCCATACAATTTAAAATTAAAACTCATAATCAAACATTTTTATATCAACACTATACATATCATCTACCAAACTTTTTTCCGAATCGGTATAAACATATTTATAATCTAATTCATTTTTATTATTAACATTCTTATTCATATGTGGAAACTCCGACTCTTTTATATTTAAAAAATCAGACAATTCTTTAGTAGACTTTGATAAGTTTTCTAATTTAAAATACTTTACATCCACATTCACATCATTAAACCAATTTTGTTCAAAGTAAAATCTCAATCCTCCCCAATTTCCCTTTCTAAAAGATTGACGCCTGTGTTCTATACTACCATAGAATGATATATAAAATGAATCTACATCATTTGGCAGTAGATGTTTATTTTCTTTTACCTTAATTAACAAATCCGAAAAAGAAGTATCTGTATTTAATATAGAGTTTTGATGCAACCACGCAGATACCATCCTATTATACGGATTTCTAACACATTGTATTATTTTATAATTTAATAATGATTCGGCAGATATATCATATACTTTACAAATTTCTGACAATGATAGGTGATATATTGGATAATTTGGAAATATCGTTGGTTTGTCTGATTGAATTCCTGATTTTAATAAATACTCTGTTATAGAGTGTGTTCCTGTTTTAGGTGGTGTTATTAGTATTATCTTATCAGTTTTAGATACTATCATATTGATTATGTTTATCTATACAAATATACGAATAATTATTCATATTACCAAATGGGGAAGGGGGTTGGGGAAAGTCGTTTTTTTAAGAAAATTTTTGGTATCCCTATTGATAGTTACCTTTTAGACCCTCTTTTTCTTGTCCTCCAGACTCTTTCTATCCACCACATGGGAAAACGTACCATATAATATAAACCCACCAATATACTCAATAAAATCAATAATGGTAGTAATGTCAGAATAGTAGCGATATCTCCGAATCTTTTAATCATACCCTATTACGCTTTTACTATTTTATGTACTTTAGGGGCTTGGTAAACATATCCGCTTGGAGAACCATTTGGTGAATCTTGTACCGCCCATAAGGTATTACCATTTGGTAAGGTTTTAAATAGGTAGCCGGAGAAAGTTCCATTAAGTTTTATCTTACCTATTGACTTTTCTTTTGGATAACCCTTTTCATCTAAAGGAAAATCAGGCTTTGGTGGGAATATGTTTATACCACCTACGGCGAAAAGCGTTCTAATACCTACGGCCTTTACTTTCCAATTTTCAATAGTTGGTTTATTGGTAGAAGCAGATTCACCATTAGCAGCCGCAGCTTCGTTTTTAAGCCTTTCCAATTCCGCTTTTAACGCATCTACTTCTTTCTTTTGTTCTTCGGCTTGTTGTACCGCAGGTGTAGCCGTTTTAGATGCCACAACGGATTCCTTAGTAATCACTTGTACTTCGAACTCCTCACCCTCTGCGGAAGCCAATATTTCGAATGTAGTAGTAGAAGAAGGTACGGATTTACCAAAGTAGAATATATCCTTTATAATATTGAAATCTCCTCTCAATTCGGCAATTCTATCATTGAGTATCTTTAGGTTATTAGCCAGTACATCTTCAGGTATCCTTTTAGTTTCATCTAAGGGAGTAATAGGGATGGAAGTGACTGAATAATCGCCAGTCAAATTTAAATCATATACTATGTACTTATCTTTAGGTTTAGAGGATGTAGGGGAGAGTGTCCAATTTATCTGCTCTATTAATCCTTTATAAGAATCCTCTAAAGACCAACGGACTTCTTTAACCCCCGCAAATCTACCCTTTTCTTTTTGTTTAGTTATTATATCCGATAGAGTATCTACCTTAACCTCCAATATAGGGATAGTCTTTCCCATCTTTGCTCCTAATACCTTTGAATGTTCTTTATATGAGAAGTGAGGATTTATTTGAAATGAGTCCGATAAGTTCTGAACTAATTCCTTTGAACCTAAATAGTAATCCGTTCCCTTTATATGTACGATAACACCCGATACTGATAATAGGGGAGATAGTTCTACCTTTAATCCTCCTTCGGTTATCTCAACGGGTTTAAGACCCGATTTGGCAGATATTTTCCATACCCCATCTTTATAAGAGTATCTATTTGGGTTTTGTGTTACTTCTATTTGCATAATTGATAAGCCCTTTTGTATATAGTAGAATCCTTTATATTCCCTTTACGTTTCCTTTGTAATTCATAAACCTTTCTAATAACCTTCTTATAGATACCCTCATCAATTGAATTTGCTACTATCTCATTAATAACTGAATCGTCGTGGTATAATCTATTCTTCTTAATCACATCCACTCTATCCATAAAGTTAATCATCGTAGCTACTCCTATTGAAGTACTATACTCCTCTGCTATCTTCATATAATCCGTATCCCTTAACATACCATTTCCTTTGTATATAAATATACCCATCCTCAATAAAAGGAAAACGGCTAAGAATGGTTCAGTATCGCTAATGGTGTATCACACCCCATGTCAAAAAGGGTTTCCATAGCGAAAAAACCGGGCTCGGTATTTAAGCGTACCCGACCCGGCGTGAGCAAAGGGGTATGCTCTCGCTTTACGTGATATTCAGATGGGGGGGGGTCTATGTGTATATGTGGATATACGAATATACAAATGTAAATGCGAATGAGCATAAAAAAAGCCCATAGCATTTCTGCTACGGGCTCTTAGGGGATTGAGTGTTGTACTCTATACTTACATGGCATGCAATCGGCGGAGGAAGCGAGTTAGGATGTTGTTATTGGTATCCACTCCACTCCACTGCTTCATTAGGTTGTTAGCATTGTGTACTAACTCTCTATTGGTATGTAGCCTACCTATATGGAATTGCTTATACCAGCTTTGGAATTGTGGGTCTGCCATTGTATCCTCTCTCTGCTTATATAGGGATTGTATCTTATCTACGTCTGTATATGTATCTACTACTATATGTGTATTCATATGCTTTGCTGATTTTATTTTTATTAAGGGTGTCCGAATTATGCCTGTGCAATAGGGGGATTCATCATCAACGCTTCTTTGAGCAAATCATCTTGCTCTGCTGCGAACTCAGCCGCTCCCTTCTCATACATCTTAATCATCTTAAGCGCAGAACGGATTTCATTTAACCTAGCTGATGCTGCCCACTTAGGGGAGCCATCTTTCATAGCACGGATACGTTTCATTAATACCGCCTCCGCTTTCTCTAATACTGTAATTGCTTCTTGCATAATCTTATTTATTTAATTTTGGTTTAATATCCCTCCACATATCACTATATAGCTTCTCCGATGAATATGCTGCTCTTTCGAAGGGGTTTCTGCTATATGCGGTCTCATTGTACTCCTTCCATTTAGATGTAAGGGGTTGTAGGGAATGAGTCCATTCGTGTATGATTGTTTGTAATAACTCTTTAACGTTGTCTATATTCTTATAGTATATAAAGATAGTGTGCTCTTGTGGGTCATATTCACCCATATCGGTGTCCTCCTCAAACAGGCACCTCCAATAGCATACACATATCTGATAGGACTTCTTATTGTTCTCACCCATATGGTTACGGCACCATGTCTCAGCCATCCTACCTATACGAACTACATCTTTTCTTTCTTTAAGTAAACTATTCAGCTTCCATTTCATGCACTTCGTTTGTAATGATTATTAAAAAAAATAGATGGCTATTCGGTTTAGCCATCTATTGGGTTGTAACGCTTTGTTGTAAATGTAAATCAATCAATCAGAGAATAACCAAATATACCGAATGCGTTAGAGCGGTGGTGTAGATTCGAACTACCTCCTCCTGGCTGGACGCCAGGCGTACAAACATTATACGTCCACCGCTTGTAGGGGGTGTGGCCCCCATTGGATTACTTCACTACTGAAGCAGAATCCACTGCAACGGTATCAGCTGCTACTACAGTTGAATCCACAGCTACTGCTGTTGAATCGGTTGTAGCTTCAGATTTACCATTACCTCCACAAGCTACCAATGTAGCTGCTACTGCGAAAATTGCGATTACTTTTTTCATCTTTGTTTGTTTATAATTAACTAATAGTTTAAATTTTAAGTTAGTGATGGGACCAGCGGATGCCGGTCCCTCCACCTAATGATATGAGCAGATTAAGCAATCATGCTCTTCTTAATTTCACGAGCCTTCTTCAAAGAAGTAGCGAATTGAGAATCACCTGCTACTCTAACTCTATAAGATACCTTACCTGATGGGTAAGTAATCTTTTGGATGTTAGATACTACAGTCTCATAAGAAGTACTGCGCTTAGCTGCCTTACGATT
>JACCDG011250512.1_pt1 | contig 20890 bp, 5 predicted proteins | sample 7442471 | NCBI WGS metagenome assembly JACCDG01 (sample SAMN15323444, study PRJNA562643) | freshwater metagenome | isolation source: river surface water | place: USA:Blue River Watershed | collected 2017-08-17 | reverse complement strand
GTGCCAAGACTTTTGATAATGTTAATTTTTATATTGGAGAAGATATCACTCTAACAAATCCTGATGATGAAAATGATGTAGAATCGTCTGCAATAGTTTCAAATATTATAAGTGATAACCAAATTGAAATTTCATCAATATCAGATTTATCTAATAAAAAAATAATAAAAAAAGTTATTAAAGTTGGAAAAAGTGATAAAAATCAAAAGCCAGAAGTAAATATTATTCCAATAAACGTTCAAAATACGTATATTGATGATTCAAATGAATATTATTATGTTTCATCTTCTGGATTGCCAAATTATATTATCGATTCTGTAGAGCAAAAAATTTCAGTATCTACTCAATCTGGAATTGGAAAAACAGATACACTAAACACAAATATTATTCATAATTATTATACTGGAGAACAAGTATACTATTATGCAAACACAGTATCTGGAATTTCTTCTGGTGTTTATCATATTACATGTGTTGGAGATAATAAAGATAGTAAAAAGATTAAATTATCATTAAGTAAAAGTGATTTATATTCAAAAAAATATGTTAATGTAAATTACGGAATAACATCTGATTATTTTGTAAAATTAGATTATGAAAATAAAATAATTCAAGATCAAAAGATTCTGAAAAAATTTAATTATGTAAAGGGAGAAAATATTCTTACGGAAGTATCAAGTAGATCTACTAATAATAAAAAAGTAGGTATGTTGATAAATGGCGTAGAAATTTATTCACCAACACTATTTGATGAAAATATTTACTATGGAAAATTAGAATCAATTTCAATAACGAATAATGGAAGTGGATATGATGTAATAAATTCACCACAATTAGAAATTACAGATGTTTCTGGATCTGGAGCCTCTGGTTTTATAAATGTTGTTGGTTCATTGAAAGAAGTTAAAATAATTAATCCTGGAATAGGATATCAATATAAACCAAAAATAAATTTATTGGGTGGAAACGGATCTGGGGCAACAATAGAGTCAAATTTAGTAAGATCCCAAATTATATCTGGTTTTAAAGGTGATGGTATTGGAGTAAATCCAACAACAGATACTATAACATTTTTTAATAAACATAATTTTGATGATGGAGAGTATATAATATATAATGCAAATGAAAATTTGCCAATATTTCCGTTAAAAGAGAACGCTATCTATATTGCAGGTGTTGTTGATGATAAGAGCATTAAACTCTATGAGTCTCTTTCAGATGCATATAATAAGCAAAATAACATAAATTTAGTTGGAATAAGTTCTGGATTCCATTATTTTAAAACCGTAAATTCTAAAAATACTATAACCAAAGTTTATGTAAAGAATCCAGGTCAAGGATATTCAAACAAGGTTCTTAAAATTCCATCCATATTATCTTTTGATAATGATTCTAATGGAATTAACACATTTGATTATTATATTTTTGCAAAAAACCATAAACTAAAAGAAAAAGATTTAGTCAGATACTCAACTACAGGAACAGCAATATCGGGATTATCTACAACATCCGAATATATTGTTTCCATTGTTGATGAAAATAAATTTAAATTATCATATGCAGGAGAGGGATCAGAGGTAAATGAAGAAAATTACAATAAAAAGAGATATATTAAATTTTCTTCAATTGGAACAGGAGTACATAGTTTTTCATACCCACCAATAAGATTATCTGTAGAATCCTTATCTGGAATTGCTGCAACTTCAATTATTGAACCAGAATTAGAACCAATAGTTCTTGGATCAGTAGAAGATGTTTTTATTGAAAATAATGGAGTAGGATATGGAGTTTCTGATATTATTAATTTCCATAGAAGACCAGATATTAGAATTAAACCAATTTTATCTGAAGCACTATTAAAACCAATAGTTTTGAATGGGTCTGTTGTCGATGTTCAATTTTTGAGTTTTGGAAATGGATACGACAAAGGAATTGATATTATAGTAAATGGATCTGGAAGTTTTGCAGACATTCGCCCAGTTATTGAAAATGGAAAAATAGTATCTGTTAATATAGTAAATGGTGGAATTGGATATGGGACAAGTGATACATCAATAACTGTGAAGAGAAGGGGAACTGATGTAAAGTTTTTAGGAAATGTATTTGAATGGAAAATAAACCAAGTAGAAAAAAATAAATCACTATTATCGACTTCTGATGAAGGAATAATTGTTCCCAGCAAAAATAAAGATCTTGGACTTCAATTTGTTCATTTTAATACACCAAAACAACTAAGAAAATCTATAAAAGATCATGTTGATGAATCTAATAGAGAAATTCCGGATGAAATTCATTCCCCAATCATAGGATGGGCATATGATGGAAACCCAATTTATGGACCATATGGGCAAGTTGGTCTTGATGTTAGAAAAATAAGATCCAGTTATACAAAAAAAATTGAAACAAATAAAAATTTGAGACCAGATTTTGCTGGTGGATTTTTTGTTCAAGATTATTATTTTGATAGGGCAGTTGGTGATTTGGATGAACATAATGGGAGATTTTGCAAAACACCAGAATTTCCAAATGGAGTATATGCTTATTTTACAACTATAGATAGTTCTTTAATATCTAAACCAGAATATCCATATTGTGTAGGTAATTATTTTAAAGATTACATTATTGTAGAAAATACTACTCCAAGTTTTAATCAAACTATAGATTTATCTAAGTTAAAATTAACTAGAAATATAAGTCCATATTATATAAATTCTAATAATTCTTTTTATGGTCTAATAAGTAATGCAGAAGAGAAATATAAGCAGGAATTTACAGTCACAGAAACTTTATCTTCAAATATTGAATCGGTAAAAATTTACTCACCAGGAGATAATTATGCAGTTGGGGAAAATGTAATTTTTGATAATACGGATAGTAAAGGTACTGGTGCATCTGCAGTTATTTCAAAAGTTAGAGGAAAACTATTAAAAAATGTAAATATTGGAATATCTACATTTGACAATACTTCTTTTTATACCGAATCCAATAGAATAGTTGCAATTACTCAGAGACCTCACAATTTAAATACTGGAGAAACTGTCAATATAGAATCAATTTCAAATCCTGATTTTTCATATTTTGAAGGAACTAAAAATATTTTTGTAAAGAAAAAGAGTGTTGGAATAACTTCGAATATATTAGATTATATTAGTACGGGACCAACAACAATAATTGATGTTTCTGATACATCTGGATTTGAAACTAATGATTTTATATCTATAGATGATGAAGTATTAAAAATAATAAACATAGATTCAGTTAATTTACAATTTACCGTAAATAGATTAGAGAACACTGGCGTTCATACTGCAGGAATAAGTACGGTAAATCTTCTCCCAACCAAATTTTATTTTAATGAAAGAACTAATAAGTTTATAAAGAAAAACAATGTAAACTACTTTAATCCAAAAACTTTAGTTGGATTTGGTTCAACCGGAACAAATTATGCTGTTAATGGAGTAGACTTTTTAGTTCCAGAAAAATCAATTTATTTACAAAATCATAGTTTTTATACAGGTCAAGAAGTAATTTATAATGTTGGATTGGGTGGAACTGGGATTATAGTATCAGAAACACCAAATCCAGCAAGTTCATTTACACTTAAAGATAATCAAATAATTTATATTGTCAATAAAGGGAAAAATCTAATAGGAATCTCTACAGTAGGATTTACAACATCCTCTGGTATAGGAACAAATTATAATTCTCTATACTTTTATGACGATGTTTCCGTTACTGGTTTTGCACACTCTTTGACTACAACTAATTCTTCTGTTTTTGGAAGAGTTGAAAATTATTACTTAAATGCGGAAACAACACTGCCACATAATTTGAAAGTAAATGACACTGTTCAATTTAATATAAATCCAAGAAATACTGAGATAATAACACTAAGATATGATTTAAATTTAAGAAAGATTATAACGGATATTATATATTTTGATTCTTCATCTGGTGTGAATACTATTACATCAAGTATTAGTATTCAAAATAATCAATTTTTAACAGGAGATAAAGTAGTTTATTACAGCAATGGACTTACTGAAATTGGTGGACTTACAAATAATAATTCTTACTTTGTTATAAAAAACAATCCCGATGAAATAAAGCTATCAGAATATAAATCCGATGCAATTTTAGGGATAGGTATAACTCTTTCCTCTGTTGGGTCTGGTTCTCAAGGGATTGCAAAAATAAATCCTCCATTATTAGCAACAGAAAATAATATAATCAAGTTTGATCTTTCTGACATCTCATTATCTGGGATGGATTTGAGATTGTATAAAGATGAGACTCTGAATATTGAATTGGAATCATACAAATATCAAAGAAATACGATTGACTCTGGAAACACTGGGGCACAATTAATTATTGATACATCTAGTTCAGATATACCAAATACTCTATTTTATAATTTGATTCCATTTTCTCCATCTAATCCAGAAAAGTTTCAAATATCTTCTGATATTGATGTGATGGGTAATAATAAAATTATTATTAATCCAAGTAATTTAAATTCTTTATATAATTTAGTTTCTGTTGGATCTACATCATTTAAATTTAATCTATCTAAAAAACCAGAAAGTTTTAATTATAATGTTAACTCTGGAATTAGTTCAATTTACTATGAAACTACATCAAAGAGTGTAATTGGACCAATATCTGAAATAAAACTTAATTTTGGTGGGAAAGGATACAAAAAAATTCCAAGAATTTCTAAAATAGATACCAAATTGGGATCTGGTGGTGTATTAAAACCAATATCTTCTAAGATTGGAAGAATTGATACAATAGAAAGAATCAAGGATGGATTTGATTACCCAACTGATGAAACTTTAAGACCAGTATTAAGTTCACCAACAATATGCCAGATAAATGGAATATCTAGAGTTGGTAATATTGGAATAGTCACTGGTGGTAAAAACTATAATATTCCACCAAAGTTGAAAGTTATTGGTAATAATAATATTGTATTAAATTCTAAAATTCAAGGTGGATCGGTTGATTCAGTATCAATTATTCAAAATACAAATGATTTAACTTCACCATTAACAGTTTTACCAATAAGAAACTCAAATGGTTATGATATTGATGATATTGTATATGACTCAATTACAAATACAGTGACTTTGGAATTGGTAAACTCTGATAATCAGCTATATCCACTAATAACCACTCAATACGGATCAACGGAAGTAGTATTTCCATTTAAAGTAGGAGATAAAATATTTGTAGAAAATTGCAGAATATCAAATTCAGCAATAAAAAATAACTATAACTCAGAAAATTGGGGGTATAATTTCTTTACTATTACAGGAATTAGTACTTCAAATTACACTATAACTTATAGTATGAATAATTTTGGAAATAATTTGGGAAATTATATAACAGATAATGGTTATGGGTATGTTGTTAACAAATCCGTTATGGCAGAATTTGAAATGATTTTAGCAGATGATCTTGGTTATTATTCGGGAGAAACTGTATTGGGTTATGATTCACTTGGTAATAATACTTTTTCTGCAAAAGTAATGGAAAATGGGTGGGATGATGGAATAAATCAACTGAGACTTATTGACTCAAGGGGAGAATTACAAGTTGGAAATAGACTACTGGGAACAAGAACTTTATTAAATGGACATGTTGAGTCTGTAAATCAATTCAAATTGGATTCAACCTTAGACATTACTAGACAGAAAGTTAATGATTTTGGTGATAGAGTTGGATTTTTAAATGATTACCAGCAAAGAATTTCTGACAATAACTATTATCAGAAATTCTCATATGCTATAAAATCAGAATTACCATATGATGAATGGAAAGAACCAGTAAGATCACTTGTTCACCCTGCAGGATTTAAAGAGTTTTCCGATTTAGATGTTGTTGGATTTGCATCAAATAGCATGAAAGTTGGAGTTGATACCTCTGCATTTAGTATGCAGGTATATATTGATAGTTCTGAATCTATGAGTAATAGATACAACTTTTCTATGGTATTTGAAGATGAACAGAACTCTGATGGTTCTATAGAAAGGGTATTTTTCCCAGAAGGGATAAATTTAACTTCATATGTACTAAGTAGAACAAATAAAGTATTAAAGATTGATGATTTCAGTGATCAATTTACTGGTTTTACAACAACAACTGGAGGTTCTATAGTTGGATTATCAACTTTTAATCTAAGAAATAAAAACATTCCTCTTTTCTATAGAGAATTTAGTCCAAATAATCCAACTACTGTTGATTTGCAAAATGATTCATTTAAATTTACTAATCACAATTTCCAATCTGGCCAAAAAGTAATTTATACAATTAAATCATTTACACCTGTTGCAATTGCGACTGCAACATCTGAAGTAGATGCATCATTTGCATATCCAGCAATCTCAGAAAACTTTGATAGCCCCATAATATCATTTGATTCTGTTTTATTAACCTTTGATTCCAATTAGACCATAAATAAAAATAAACTATTAGTGTATAATGGCGAAATTAGGAATAAATACTGGTTCCTCTCCCAATGATGGTTTAGGTGATTCATTACTTTCTGGTGCTATTAAAATTAATAGCAATTTTAATGAGATTTATAATGCAATAGGAAATGGTACTAGCATAACAAATACTATTGCTTTTGCAAATACTGCATTTAGTCTTTCTGGGTCACCAAATATTAATGTTGGGTTTGCAACCATTTCTAATTTGGATGTTGGAGTTGGTGGTTCATCATTAATTGTAACAAGTGATGGAATAATCGCAATAGGAACAGATAGCACTTTATATGATATAGAAATATTCGAAAAAAATATTTCTATACCAAATAGCACAATTACTGCTGGTGATTCTTTCATTTATGTTCAAAGTGCAGAAGTACCAAATCTGTTTACCTATAATGCATATGTGAGCAGTGCTATTACAGCAACATCTTACTATGGTGCTGGAGAGAATCTAACAGGTATTATTACTTCAATACTTGCGGGAAGTAATGTAAGCATTTCCCAGACTGGTGGTGTAGTGACTATTGACTCAAGTGGAGGTGGTGGTTCTGAATCATATTGGACAAAAACAATAGTAGGAATTCATACATTATCTAATGTTGGTATTGGAATAACAAGTCCTGGTTATGATTTAGATGTTAATGGTGATATTAATTTTACTGGAACATTATACCAAAACAGTAGTCCATTTGTAGCTTCTAGATGGACTACAGGGGTCGGAACTAATATATATCGTGTAAATGGAAATGTTGGCATTGGAACTTCAGTTCCTGGTTCTAAACTTACAGTAACAGATGGGAATATTGCAATTACTGGTTCTGGTAATATAACTCTTCCAAATATTTCTAGACTCAATTTAGGAAATAATGGATCAAATGATTCTTCAATATATTTTGATGGATCAGATTTACGAATAGATAGTGCGACACAAACAAGACTTGGAAATGGTTCTTACAACTATATAACTGCAACTGCAAATTCTAGTGTCAATTTATATCATGGCACAGGACAGAAGAAATTAGAAACAACTTCTAGTGGAATTCAAGTGACTGGAGATGTCGTTTCTTCTGGGATTATTACTGGATCCAATGTTTATGCATCTGGAAGTCTTTATGGTGCTGGACAAAATATTACTGGAATTGTCACTTCTATCGTTGCAGGAACAAACATAGCAATTTCTGCATCTTCTGGACAAATTACAATAGATGCATCCACTGATAGTAGTTGGAGAACAACAACAGCAGGCATTAATACACTTTCTAATGTTGGAATTGGAACAACAAATCCAACATCCAAATTATTTGTAAATGGTGTAGCAAATATAAATGGTGGTTTAGTTGTTTCTGGAATTTCTACTTTTACTGCGGGAAGAATTCAGTTTGGAACATCTGGAGAGAACATTAGAATAGGAAACTTATCGGGTGGAAATGGCAGTGTATCAAATATATCAATTGGTGATCAATCACTAGCAACTCTCAATTCTAGTGGTCAAAGAAATATTGGATTGGGTCAATTTTCATTATATAACGTCACTAGTGGAAAGTATAATATTGCGATTGGTGATAGATCTGGAGAGAATATTTCTACTGGTTCTTCCAATGTCATTCTTGGATCTTACAATGGAAATTCTGGTGGATTAGATATAAGAACTTTAAGTAATAATATTGTTCTTTCTGATGGGTCTGGGAATATTAGACAATATATTAACTCTGCAGGAAATGTTGGATTAGGAACAGTAAATCCAACAAGTAGATTAACCGTTAATGGTAATGTATTAGTTTCTGGAATATTAACTGCAACCATTCCAGCATCAAACCTAACTGGAGCACTCCCTGCCATTGATGGATCCGCACTGATCGGAGTTGTTGGAAGTGGTAGTGGAATTATTATTCAAGATGATGCAACTCCAGTAGGAACTGCAGGAACAATTAACTTTGGGTCTAATATTAGTGTTTCCTTTGCTTCTGGCATTGCTACGGTTTCTGGAGCAAGTTCAGTATCTGAAGCAACAACTGCTTATGGTCTTTCTGGAACACCAAATCTTAATGTTGGAGTTTTAACCGCAACAGATTTTACTGCTTCTAGATCAACACTATCTAATACTATCATTTCAGGATTATGCACTGCAACTTATGGAATTAGATTTGCAGATGACGCAGGAGCTGGTTTTTCTACTTATGTAACAAATATCGGACAAAGCTATATCATTGGATTCCAAACTGGACAGGGATATTTCCAAGATAAGTATTATCAATTTGCAGCATCTGGTCCAAATTTTGTTCTTAATAATATTGGAATTGGAACAACAAATGCAACATCTAAACTTACAGTTTCTGGGGATGTTAATGTTTCTGGGGCATTGACTGCATCATCATTCTCTGGTTCCGCATCAGGTCTAACGAATATCCCATCAGGACAACTAACAGGAGCACTACCAGCAATTGATGGATCTGCTCTATTGAATGTAACTGCATCAGGTACTGGTGTTGTAGTAGAAGATGATACTGTAAATGTAGGTTCTGCAACAACCATTGATTTTGGAACTGGACTTGATGTTGCATTTAGTGGTGGTGTTGCAACTATCACCGCATCTGGTGGTTCATTACAATCCAGAACTACTGTGACTGGAGTGACTACTTCAATCGCAAACAATGGAATTGGAAATACTAATATTTCCGGATTTAAGTCTTATGCATTGCTAAAAGTTGGATTGTCAACCGATGCTTGGATAAGACTATATACTGATAGTACATCAAGAGCAAATGATGCATCCAGAAGTCTAGGTGAAGATCCATTGCCAGGAAGTGGTGTTATAGCAGAAGTATCTACTTCTGGAATTTCCACAACTCAAATTATTTCTCCTTTTGTGATAGGTGGCAATTTAGATAATCCTGCCGATACAATAATCTATGCAGCAATTACAAACCTTTCTGGTTCAACTCAAGCAATCACAGCAAACCTCACCATTCTTCAACTGGAGGCATAAGTAAAAAATGGCAATCACAACTAACACGTTCACTATAAATTCAGGTTATGGAAAGAGTGATTTAATTACTCAACTAGAATCTGCATTTACTTGGTTGGGTTGGCATGATGCTTCTAGTCCAGTGACTGGAATTATTACTGGTATTTCTCAACGTACTGATGGAGGATCAATAACATTTGGTTCAGATAGTTGGGCATCATATTATGATGTTGAGGCAAATTCAATAACAGGAATTGGTACCGGAGCAAGTTTTTACGTCGGAAGATATCAATACTCTAACAGTGGCAGAATATATTACATGGTGCCAAATAGGTGTGGATCTGGTTATACAACTGGAGAATATTTAGAAATACCAGCAGGACTAACTGGAAGTGGATCGTTAGCAATTGGTATAACAGTAACTGCTTCAACTTCTGTTACATATGGAAGCACAACAACTCAATTTTATACAAAGCACGTTGAACCATCAAGTACTGTAAATTATGGAGTATTGAAGCATAAAATACAAGAAAATAAAAAATATGGAACAACATATAGACTATTCAGAACTAGTTCTACAACACAAATAGAATTACAATCTGGACCAAGTGTTCAACCCCATATTCCACCAAATGGTTTTGGTAATCCAGTAAACAGTAATGGATCTGGATCTCTTTATCCACCAAGATTTACCGGAGAATTATACTTAGACATAACTAGATCTCCTGATGATAATAGTGGTCGTTTTGACCAAATGACAACAGATAGGCAAGTTTTATTAACTGTGTCCAATTCAAATTCATATCAATTAAATTTGAACGTTTATAGGTCAGCAATTGATCCAAAGTTTGTTGTATTTTCTTATAAACAACCAACTTTATCTTCGACATCCATTTTAAATAATAATTTTGCAACTTTTATCCTTCACAATTTTGAATCAACTATTTGGGATTTAGATGATGTTTTCTTGGGTGGAGTGACAATTATTGATGCACCTGAACAATCTACAACATATCCAAGATTAAGATTTAAAACATATCCATACGGAATATCTTCACCAAGTAACCAAAAAAGATGTGCAGAGTATGGTTATGATAGATCTTCTAGAGGATTGGAAACATATTATTATAGTAATATGCCAGGAAACAGTTCATATCTCTTTGACACTTTTACTAATAGAATTTATTATAGAAATAATGCCTATGATGTTGGTGGGTCAACGGGATCTGCAGATGCTATAAATTCATCTGCTAATTATAATGCTGTAATTAAAGGCATTCCATTAAATACTACAATGGTTCCTGTTCCTTATTATTTGCCTGATGATTTTGTTTTAATTGATTTTAACTACCTTTCACCTTCTGTAAATGTTCAGCAAGGAGATACAGTGACAATTAGTGGTTCTGAGGTCTATACTGTAATTACTGGAATATACAATCAGACAACAACAACCAAAGGTTTACTATTCTGTGCGAGGACAGTTTAATGGCAGACTTTGTATTTACGAGTTTAAATAGTTCTGCGTCTTCTGGAATTTCTACCATTTCATACAATTTTACTGAAAATTACCCAATTTATACGGTAGAAACAAGTAATGGTACAGTTTCTCCAGGAAATATAAACTTTACTCTGCTACAACAGCAAAATCCTGATACGGATTTACTCAAAAAAGCAAAACCTGGTTATTTAACGGGAAGAAGACCATCAATTGGTCTTCTATTTCCAAGAGGATACTATAATAGATAAAAAATATGCCTACAAGAATAACTCCTGGGTCTGGTGCTATTTTTAGCCCCACTTTTAATGATGAATATGGTATTTCATCAATAACTGTTATTGATGGTGGTACTGGATATGCATCTACGGATCCACCAAAAATAGAGATAACTGGAACAAAATCCCCCATAGTTGAGGGAATATTTTATCCAGTTATTGTTGGTGGATCAATACAAAAAATTGTTGTTTTGAATCCAGGAGTTGGATATCTTCCAGAAACAATAACAGAAGGGGAAAGAATAGGAATAAAAACTACTTCAAATGTAGAGAGTTCCTTAATTGTACAAAAAGGATCAGGTTCAGATACATATCTTTCTGTAGCTTCAACCGAATCTAGCATTATCATGTCAGTTCAAGGTGGAAATGGAACATCTTTATATGAAAATGGATATAATGTAGCAATTAGTACTTCAGTTGTTGGTGTAAGTGCATCAATAACTCCGGATTTTTCATTAAATCAGAATAGATATTATGGATTTACAGGTCCATTTCCTGCATATTCTACTAGTGGAATAGGAACTAATGCAAAATTTAATGTTTTTATTGTTTACAATTCTAGCACTGGACAACCAATTTCTACTTCAGTAATTTTAAGAGAAGGTGGAAGAGGGTATGCAATTGGAGATACAGTCTCCATTTCCGGAACATTTATGAATGGGACTTCCCCAACAAATGATTTGTCGTTTGTTGTTTCTTCAGTTGCAAATACTCGCATAGTTTCTGCCGCAAATAGCTCTTTCAATAATCTTCAATCTTATACAATAACTGGTTTTGGTTCAGGTGCAATATTTAATGTTTCAAGAGATTCTTTAGGTGATATAGATACTGTCTCAATTGTTAATGGTGGAGTTGGATATGCATTAACAGATAAAATTGGAATATCTGGAACATATATTGGTGGAATATCTCCACAAGATGACCTTTTGCTTTCTCCAACTTCTTTGGGTACAAATAAATTACCAAAGAATTTATATGTTTCAAAATTAGATGACAATAGTTTTAAAGTATCTGGACTATCAACTTCAGTAGAATTGGATTTAGTTTCATATGGTATAGGCACACATTCATTTAATTTAGAAAATTCACTTGCAAGTACAATTATTTCTATTGACAATATTATTCAAAGTGCGATTTACAAAAGAGATTTAAATGTATCTTTAGCATCAACCATAGGATTGAGTACAAACCTAATTTATTTTTCTACTGGAATATCATCAATATCTTCACTTGATGTTATTCAAATAAATTCTGAACTTATGAAAGTTCGCAACCTTGGAGTTGGGGCAACAAATGAAGTAGAAGTAATAAGATCTGTTTTGGGATCATCTGTAGGATATCACACAGTAGGTGCTGCGGTCACTGTTTTGAGAGGAGATTTCAATATTGTAAATGATCAAATACATTTTTCTACTCCACCGTATGGCCCATCTGGTTATCCAGGAAATACTGTAAATTCCTCATTCCAGGGAAGAGTATTCTCTAGACAATTCGATCCAGGAACACCAAATGACAAAAACTTAATATTTGATGACATTTCTACTGAATTTGTTGGTTCATCATCCACCGAATTCTATTTAAAGTCAAATGGAGAAACAGTAGTTGGTGTGTATACAGATACAAATACAGTTTTAACCGGTGGCATTGATATTAATAATAACCCATTAATTCTTATTAATAATGTCTCCCAAATTTCAAATAAAGACTTTATTATAGATACACCAGGAAATAATAGAATAAAGTTTTTAACTGGAACTCCAAGTGCAGGGAAAATTACAAGAACAGGAATTTCTACTGGTTATGGATACCAACCTTTAATTTCAGCTGGGGCAACTGTAGTAGTTGGAGCAGGTGGAACAATATCATCAATTGTTCTTTTGGGTTCTGGAAGTGGATATAGAACACCTCCGACTATAGATATTTTATCTCCAGTTGGAAGTGGTGCATCATTTGCTTCTGTTATTGGTGCAGGGGGAACAATTCAATCAATCTCGATTGTAAATCCTGGAATTGGATACACAACATCACCATTGCCAATTGTCGTTGTCGGTGTTCCTTCAGCATATAGTAATTTGCCATTAGAATACATTTCTGGTTCTACGGGAAATGGGGAAGGAGCAACTGCATCTATCGTTGTTGGAAACAAGAATAATATCATTGGATTTAATTTAGATACTCCAGGAAAATATTATAAAGTTGGAGATACGTTAAGAATTTCTGGAATTGTCACTGATCCTACAGTTGGTGTTGGATTTAGTGAATTTAGAATTATAGTAGAAGACACATTAACTGATAAGTTTAGTGGTTTTTATCCTGGGCAATTTATTCAATTTGATGATATTACACCATTTTTTACAGGAACAAAGAGAAAGTTTACATTAACAGTCACTGAGGGTGGAGTCACTTCATTAATAAGTTTAAAGACAGACCCAAGTTCTGATTTAAAAGTGGAAAATAATTTGTTTGTTTTTATCAATGATATTCTTCAAGAACCAGAAGTAGCATATACATTTAGCGGATCTAGAATTACTTTATTGAAAGAAGCACCAAAACCAGGATCAAAGTGTACTGTCCTTTTCTATAGAGGATCTGATTTAGATGTTGAGGAAGTCACTCCTCCAAACACAATTAAAGAGGGAGATAAAATTCAAATAGGTGACAGTATACTGGATGATACAGATAGAGCACAATTTGAAAGAATCGTGAAGAAGATTGTTTCTACTGATTCATTAGATACATTTACTTACGATAGCATTGGAATAAATACTGATCCACTAAAAGAAAGACCATTGAAGTGGACAAAACAAACTGAAGATAGAATCATTAATGGTGTCTTGTATTCAAAAGCAAGACCAGATTTAAAAGCAAGAATCATACCAATAACTAAACTAATTAAGACAGCAAAACAAGAGGATACTAGCATTTACGTAGATAATGCATTCCCATTATTTACTGATGTCGATAAATTGACAGAAGATTTGAGAGATATAGTTATACTAGAAAATAAAAATATAGAACCAGGATTTGCTACGGCAATTGTTTCTTCCGCATCTACCATTTCACAAATATCTTTAGTATCTTCTGGTTCTGGGTATAGGGATATATCTTCACCATATGTTGCAATTTCTTCTTCATTTATTGTTAAAAAAGATCCAATATATAATTGGACTTCAGCAAGTGTTGGTTTTTCAACTTCTTTAAATATTAATTCTGTTGTATTTTCAACTCCAATCGTTGCAGTCGGAAACAGCGAATTGGTCTCAACTTCGATTGACGGAACCAATTGGAATGATGGTGTTCTTGGATATGGTCAAACAATTAATTTAAGAGCAATTGGTGTAGGAAAAACAAACCACTTTGTTTGTGCTGGTTCTGGCGGAAAACTATTTTCAGCAGTAGGGATTGGTACAACTTTATCTCAATGGACAAATATTAGATTATTGAAAGAAGAGGTAATTTTAGGTTTACCAGAACCAGTAATATCTGTTAGTATTTACTCTGGAGATTTTAATGATGTACATTATTCTGAAGAGTTGGATACTTGGGTGGTTGTTGGAAATACACAATCTATTTTTAGTGGTGTTGGTATAGGAACTACATTTTTCTATGAGAAGGCACCACCTTCTTTTGGAAATCTCAATTCTGTTTCTGCAAATAGTTTTAGATTTGTTGCGGTTGGTAATAATGCAACTATATTATATTCCAATAATGGAAGTACATGGACAAAAATAAATGGATTGCCAACCACTAATGATTTTTATGATGTCATATGGACTGGAGATAAATTCGTTTGTGTTGGAGAACAAGGAACAATTTTCTATTCACCATCTGGAAGTTCCTGGCAAAAAATTAATACCAATATAACTTTTGACATAAGAAAAATAAGATATGAATATGGTTTCTATACAGCATTATCTACAAATGGAAAATTATACTTCTCATTTGATCTATCTGATTGGATTTATAGGACAACAAATCAAGAAAATGTTCTTTTGGATTTGATGTTTATTCCACCCCCATTACCTCCAGAAATTAGACCATTAGGACCAGTTTTATCTAATGAAGGAAGATACGTTGCAGTTGGGCAAACTGGAACAATAATTTATGCAGAACCAATTTATAACAGAGCAACTGCAATATCTAGTGTTTCTTCAGGAATAATTACTTCTATTACCATTACAAATCCTGGGTTTGGTTATAGTAATAAAACTACTCCATCAGTAATTATAGAAGGCGATAAACCAGATTTGGAAAAAATATTCTCGATAAAAGCAAAAGGTGATTTTGGAACAATAAAATATGTTGGAGTTGGAGCATCAACCATCGATTTTGTTCTTCAATCTGAACAATATGATAATGTTAATTTGGGAATAGGATATTCATCACTCAATACCTATGGAGTAAACTATAGTGAATTGGAAGTTGGTGATTACTTTAAAATATTTGACACAAATTCATTAATTGGTCATGCATTAACTGGAATCACAACATCTTTGGGTGGACTTTCAAATTATCCAAATTCAAAAGTCGGAACTGCAATTACATATCTTGATGGAATTTACAGAGTAGAGTCGGTATCTCAACCATCAGTTGGGGTAGTCACAGTAAGGTGCAACTTTACATATGGACCAAATGGTATTCCAATTCAAGTCAATACATATACTAATGAAAATGGAAATTATGGAAAATATAGTTGGGGTAAAATATTTGATTATCAAAATAGATCAAAACTAAAACCAAAAGATTTTTATGTGAATTTGGATCAAGGATTGCTTGGAATATCTACCTCTCCAGAAATCTATAGAACTAGAGGAATAAAGTAAAAAACAGATTATTCAAACTAAATAAAGAAAAAGTATAAATTAAAAATGCCTGCTATCATATCTGAACAATTTAGAGTATTGAATGCTGAAACATTTGTTAAGTCTTTAGATTCCACTAATAATTACTATACATTTATTGGTCAACCAAATAGTCTTAACACCCAAGCAAATGGATCTCCAAATTGGGGTGATGGATTGCCACCTTTGGATGGATTTGATGAAGAGAATCAAATAAAGGAAACTATTATTGCAATGAAAAAGGTCACTTCTGATGATATCAGAAGAATGATTAGAAAAGTCCAGTGGACATCTGGAACCACTTATGAAATGTATAGACATGATTACAACATATACAATAAAACTCCAGTAACTACTCAAGCAAATTTGTATAGTGCTAATTATTATGTAATGAATGAGGATTTTAGAGTATATATTTGTTTACAAAATGGAACAGATCCAGAAAATCCAAATGGTAGACCTTCATTTGATCAACCATCATTTATTGACTTAGAATCAAGACCAGCTGGAACAAGTGGGGATGGTTATGTTTGGAAATATTTGTTTACAATTAAACCATCTGAGGTTGTAAAATTTGACTCCATTGAATATATTCCTGTGCCAGAAAATTGGGGATCAATAGGAGAAACTATTGCAACTAAAGGAAACGCAATTGATGGAAAAATAGAAATAATAACAATTACTGATAGGGGAATTGGATATCAACCAATTTCAAAATCATACACAAATATACCAATTCTTGGTGATGGAGTTGGTGGAAAGGCAACAATAACTGTTGATTCTTTTGGAAAAGTTTCTGAGGTATTTGTGACTGATGGTGGATTTGGATATACTAGAGGAATAATTAAATTTGAACCAGGTTCCCCAGGAATACCATCAGAATTATCAAACGATGGTGAGATTGCTGCATTTGATGTGATAATTCCACCAAAGGGAGGTCATGGGTATGACATCTATAGAGAACTTGGTGCTTATAGGGTTTTAATTTACTCTAGATACTTGACTGACGAATCAAACCCAGATGTTATTTTAGGTAATGATTTTGCAAGAATTGGAATTATAAAAAATCCAACAATTCCAGGAAGTACTACTGAAAAACTAACTTTAGGTGAAGTTAGTGCATTAAACGCACTAAAGTTTTCTGGAATTGGAATTACACAAACAACGTATCCGGTAGATTCTGTAATCACTCAAACTATAGGAACTGGTGCTACTGCTATAGGATTTGTTGCTTCTTGGGATAGCAACACTGGAGTTTTAAAGTACTATCAACCAGTTGGATTAGCTACCGCAGGAGTTGGATATAAAATATATAATTTTACATCATCTATATCAAGTGGAGGATCTCTCACTATTAATTGCCCAAGTATAGTAGGTCCAGAATTACAAATTGATTCACAATTTACGGGAATAAGTACTGTAATAAATAATAAGACATACCAATTGGGAACTAACTTTGTATCTGGAATTTCCTCTGCAGAATATAATAAAAAATCTGGAGAAATAATTTACATCGATAACAGAAAGGCAATTCCAAGGTCATCAAGTCAAAAAGAAGATATCAAAATCGTTTTGGAGTTCTAAAGAAAAATGCCTCAGAATACTAATTTAAATGTATCTCCGTATTTTGATGATTTTAATCAATCTAAAAATTATCAAAAGGTTTTATTTAAACCTGGAACTCCAATACAAGCAAGAGAATTAACTACATTACAGTCAATTCTTCAAAATCAGATAGAAAAATTTGGTCAGCACTTTTTTAAAGAAGGTGCAATGGTTGTTCCTGGTCAGATTTCCTTTGATTCTGAATATGAATGCGTACAAATAGATGAGACTCACCTCGGAATACCAGTATCTTTATATCTAGATAAATTAATAGGGAAATCGATAAGAGGAGAAATAAGTGGTGTAACGGGAAAAGTAGAAAATTATATAACAAATACAGAATCTGATAGAAAAAATTATACTCTTTATATCAAATACCAAGGTTCTAGTGATATTGATTTTATTACAAATAAATTTGTAGATGGAGAAAATTTAATCTCATTGGATGATATTTTTTATGGAATTTCTTCCATAAGAAGTGGAACTTCTCTAGCAACTACTATTATTTCAAATTCAACAGCAACTGGTTCTGCTGCCAAAATTGGTGAGGGAATTTATTTCTTACGTGGATTTTTTGTTAATGTTTCACCACAAACAGTTATTTTAGACCAATATAATAATAAACCAACATACAGAGTTGGTTTACTCATAAACGAGCAACTTTCTGTCGCATCAAATAATTATCCAGATTTATTTGATAATGCACAGGGTTTTTCAAACTTTGCTGCACCTGGAGCAGATAGATTAGAGATTAGTGTCACTCTTATAAAAAAAGAAATTACTGATTTCAATGATGAAGACTTTGTAGAATTATTAAGAGTAGAAGAAGGCAGATTACAAAGATTTGTAAATACAACTAATTATAATTTAATAAAAGATGAGTTAGCACGAAGAACATATGATGAATCTGGGAATTATTATGTACGACCATTTAATATATCAGTAAAGGAATCATTAAATGATAGACTTGGAAATAATGGAGTTTACTTTGAAAATCAGTTAACAAAGCAAGGAAATTCTCCTTCAGATAATCTTGGGTGCTTAGTAGTAAATCCAGGAAAAGCAATTATACGTGGGTATGATGTAGAGACAATTGATACAACTACGGTTGACTTCAATAAACCAAGAGAAACAGAATTAGTTTCAAATTACTCTGTTCCATTTACAGTTGGAAGGCAAATATTAATTGATAACACTTATGGATCATTGCCCGTTGGTTTTGGAACAACTTCTAGAGTATTTTTGTATGATCAAAGAACTCAGATTCCAGGTCAACTATCTGGCTCTAAAATTGGATCAGCAAGATTATATGATCTAAAATTAAAAAATGCAGAGTATGTAGATCAAACAACAAAGTTTGAATGTTCATTATATGATATTCAAACCTATACTACTTTAGTTTTAAATGCAAGTTTGACTTTAGTAGCACCAACATATATTGAAGGAGTGGATAGTTCTGCAAGTGGATATTTAGTAGAAAGTGTAACAAATTCAAATATTTTGAATTTATATCAAGTTTCTGGATCATTTAAACCAAATGAACAGATAAAAATAAATGGTCTATCTAATGGAAGAATTATAACTTCTCTTAGAGATTATAATCTTTCGGATGTTCACCAAATTGGAATACTAAACACATCTTCTGGATTTGGTACTTTTACTGCAGATCCTGTTCTATCTAATAGACTTGTATTAGCAGATAGTGGAACATTATTTACAATAACTCCAGAATCTGCTGGAATAAGTACTATAACTTCATCAAATTTGAATTTTTATGTTGGAATAAAGACAGGGGATATTCTTTCATATTCTACTCAAGGTTCTTCTGTACCCAATTACAATAAAGTAGTATCGATTGATTCAACTAATAGAAAGTTAATTATTGCACCAACTACTTCTGTTTCCGAGGTATGCTCCGGTAGTTTGCCTGCTGGTGAAATTACAACCACAGACCTTAGAAAAATTACTCTGGATATATTACAGACTTCTGATGCATTTCTTTATTCTAGATTAAATAGGACTAATATTGCTAGCTTAAATTTAACTAATTCTTCACTAACAGTAAGAAAATCGTATCCAGTGACTATTTCTTCTGGATCTTTTGCCGGAACTTTAGAAACAGATTTAAATTTAACTTTAGAACCATTTGATGAGGAAGACTATAATTTATCATACATCAATACTGGATCTATAGAATCATTAGATAATCAAAAACTTTTAGTTTCTGGTAGAACTATTTCTCTTGACAATCTATCCGAAAATGGACTTGCAGTTTTAACTGTAACTTATAAAAAAGCAAATGCAAAGGTAAAGACGAAGCAGTATAGTAGATGCTCAAGTTTAATTATAAGTAAGTCAACTTCGGTATCTTCTGGGGTTGGAAGAACAACATTAAATGATGGTTTAGAATACAATCCAGTATATGGTTTGAGAGTTCAAGATAAGGTTATTTCCATTAATACTTGTGATGTAGAAAGCATTCTAGGAATATATGAATCCGCAGATACAACAGACCCAGTACTACCTAGAGTTTATTTTTCATCATTAAATTCAAATATTGATAATTTTATTAAAGGAGAAAAAATAATTGGGCAAAATAGTGGAGCTGTTGCAGTATTTGTATCTTCCGATGGAATTAATAGTATTGAAGTCGTATATTTAAATGAGAATAGATTTTCTCTGAATGAAGTTTTAATATCCCAAGAAACTAATATTAATGGAACAGTAAGTTCTTTGACAATAGGTGATAAAAATATCAAAGAAAACTACATATTAGATAATGGACAAAGACCAGAATTTTATGATTATTCCAGAATAATTAGAAAGTCGGAGTTTTCCGAACCAACTAGAAAAATAAGAATCATTTATAATCATTATGTAATATCAACTTCTGATGGTGGTGATTTTGTCTCTGTTGATTCATATGATTCAGAAAGATATTCAAGTAATATTCCATCAATTGATGGAATTAGAAATACAGATATTATTGATTTGAGACCTAGAGTTTCTAATTATTCATATTTTATTGGGGCAAAATCTCCATTTGAATTTGAATCCAGAATATTCTCTGGTTCCTCTAACTCATCTAATTATATCTTTGCTAAAGATAAAACATTAACTTTATCATATAATTATTATTTACCGAGAATAGATAAACTATTCTTAACCAAAGAAGGTTCTTTTATATTGAATAATGGTATCCCATCATCTAC
>JACCDG010998900.1_pt1 | contig 20890 bp, 24 predicted proteins | sample 7442471 | NCBI WGS metagenome assembly JACCDG01 (sample SAMN15323444, study PRJNA562643) | freshwater metagenome | isolation source: river surface water | place: USA:Blue River Watershed | collected 2017-08-17 | reverse complement strand
TCTGGTAGTGCAGGTTCTTCTGGTAGTGCAGGTTCTTCTGGTAGTGCAGGTTCTTCTGGTAGTGCAGGTTCTTCTGGTAGTGCAGGTTCTTCTGGTAGTGCAGGTTCTTCTGGTAGCTCAGGAAGCTCAGGAAGCTCAGGAAGCTCAGGAAGCTCAGGAAGCTCAGGATCAAGAGGTTCATCTGGTAGTTCAGGATCATCTGGTGCTGCTGGTACAAGTGGCTCTTCAGGAACCTCTGCTCAGGGTGTAACTTCTGGTTCATCTGGTACTTCTGGTGCTCAAGGTCCAGCAGGATCTAATAATGGACTTTTAGTAAGTAATTCTTTTTATATGAGCTCTAGAGGAGGTGGTTTAGTGTGGCACGGAGACTCAAATGCAGGTTTTAATGGTGATAATTGGAATGTAACTGCTGGTGCAGCATCAAATGTAAATTGTGGATTTAGATCACCTGTTGCTGCTAATTCAATTACTATTTGCGGAGTTGCATATTCTACTGAATTTTCAAGTAGTACTAAAAGTTTATATATAGATGTTTCTACGTCAGACTGTACGGGCGGTTCTTTTGCTTCTAAATTTACTGGTTCACAAGACGGTGGAAGTAGAGATGTAATTTGCTTCAGTTTTGATGCTACTGTAAATGTCAATTCTTGTGATCAATTAATATATATTGGATTTGGTTCTGACGATATAGGTTCTTTAGTAAAAGTTACATACACAGTTAAAGCTACTTCTTAAATAATAATAACAATAATAAAAACAAAAATAATGATTGATGTAAATACAGGACAAACAGTTTATGAAATAATTCAATCTTTTGATTCGAACAATAATCCTATTACGGGAGTAACATTTGATTTGAATTTCTATGTAAATGGTCAAATATCAAATACAATTGTACCAGACATAAACTTGATCAATTCCAGTGCTGCAACTTATTCAGTAAGTTGGTCATCTGACACATATGGATATCATCAATTTTATGTGAGAAATCAAACAACAAATGTGATGTATGTTTCAGAACTATACAATGTAAATTCTGGAATTACAGCAACTGCTCAACCTATCATTTATGTAGGATTATAATTATTCAATTTTTTATCAATAGCTCTATTTTTAATAATAGAGCTATTTATTTTTAATGACACCGCAAGAAATACAAGAATATATTAAATGTGCTAAGGATCCAGTTTATTTCTTAAATAACTATGGATATGTTTATGATATTAGAAAAAGCAAAGTGGATAAATTATCTTGTTTTGAATATCAAGAAAATGCAATTAGAAATTTTGTAAAATATCAGAATAATATTGTACTTAAAAGTAGACAAACCGGTATGAGTGTTATAACTGCAGGTCTTGTTGTGTGGATGTTGCTATTTAAACTAGATCAAAGAATATTAATTGTAGCTAACGATGGAGCAGGTGCTATAAGATTCTTAGGAACTGTTAAACAATATTTTCAATTTCTTCCAAAATTCTTATTTGATCCAGATACTCAAGCAGAAAAAGATAATGAAAAATTCTTTTCAATTAAAAATCCAGAAGGAAAAATATCATGGGTAAAAGCTGTTGCAAGCTCTAAAAATGCTGGTCGTGGAGAATCATTAACCATGTTAATATTAGATGAGACAGCCTTCATTGAGAATGCAGAAGATATTTGGATGGCAGCTGGACTTGCTTTATCAGCTACGCAAGGTAAGTGTATTATGATTAGTACTCCACAAGGAACAGGAAACCTTTACCATAGAACTTGGGTTGCAACCAAAAAAGGAGAAACAGATTTTATTCCTTTTGAAATTCACTGGACACAACATCCAGTCTATTCAAAAGAAATGGAACAAAAAATTGATGATTATGGTAGTACATATTGGACCAGTCCATGGTATGAGAAAGAATGTGAACGTTTACAATATGATAGAGTTAAAATTGCTCAAGAGTTAGATTTATCATTTGAAGGATCTAGACAATTGGTAATAGAAAGTGCAATTATAGAAAAATATAAGAGATCAATAATAAATGAAAAACCTGAATTTTATTATGATTACACAAGAAAAGAAGAGAGATTCATAGAAACAAAAACAAATTTTTGGGTTTGGAAAAAACCAGAACATGGTAAAAATTATATAATTGGAGGTGACGTAGCTAGAGGGGATTCAAAAGACTTTTCAACATTACAGGTTTTTGATGCAGATACTTGTGAGCAAGTTGCAGAATATCAAGGTAAAATTCCACCAGATATGTTTGGGAATATTATTGATAGTGTTGGAAGAGATTATAACAATGCTTATTTAGTAATTGAGTGTAATAGTTTTGGTTTAGCAACAACTTTGAATTTAAAAAATAATTTAAAATATCCTGAAGACAGAATTTATCATTCAAAATCAATTAAAGACATTATAAATCCAGTTGCAAAAGTCAAAATAAAAGAGAATGATGATATTCCGGGAATTCAAACAACACAAGTAACAAGACCTTTAATTATAAGCAGTCTAAATTCATACATGAGAGAAGGTAAAATAAAGATAAATTCAATAAGATTATTAGAAGAATTTGATACTTTTATTTATAACGGTAATAAACCAGAACATGCGGATGGATTTAATGATGATTTAATTTTTTCTTTAGGTGTTTTATTATTTGTAAGAGATACTGAATATTTTAAACATTTTGCTAGTAGAGATCTTTATAAAGCTATGATTGGAGCCATTTCTAATCAAAAAACAGAGATTGGTAATAAATTGAATTTTGATTCAAAACCAACTGAAGGAATAATTATGACTAGTAACAACAAAAAATCAGACGATGACAATGATTTAAGCTGGTTGATATCTAGCTAAATTATAATTATTATATGATTTATTAGTCAATTTAATTAATTTAATAGATATTTATTATTATGGCAAACGAACTTGATCCAAAAAGCGTATTTTATGGTGTTATGAGGGCTTTGAGAGGTCGAAAAGATCCATTAAAGTCATTAGAACAAGGAAAAGATGTTTTAGCTGGAAGCATACCATCTCAAAATTCTGATATTAACTTCATTCAACAGAAGCAACAACAATATCTTGACATACAATCTGTTAAAATTGCTCAAGATTTATATTCTAGAACATTATTTTATGATTCTGATAGAATTACAGCTTATAATGATTTTAGATCGATGGATTTGTCTCCAGAGATTGCAGCTGCATTAGATATTATTTCAGACGAAGTTTGCACAAGAAGTGAAAGAGGTCATGTTATTACTATTTATTCAGATAATTTAAGAATTAAAAAAATTCTTCAAGAATTATTCTATAATACTTTAAATGCAGAATTTAACTTAAGTTTTTGGACAAGAGAATTATGTAAATATGGTGATTGTTTCTTAAAGTTAGAAATTGATCAAGATGAAGGTATTTATGATTGTATGATTTTACCAGTTGGTGAAATACATAAAGAAGTTGGATATGATGGTAACCCAAAATCAACAAGATATAAATGGGATATTAACAACATGTTTTTTGAAGAATGGCAAGTTGCTCATTTTTGTCTTTTATTTGATGCTGCGAGATTGCCATACGGTAGAAGCTTATTAGATCCAGCAAGAAAACTTTGGAAACAATTACAATTGGCAGAAGATGCTATGCTTGTATATCGTTTATCAAGAGCTCCAGAAAGAAGAATATTTTATATTGAAGTTGGTAATACTGATCCTAATGATGTATATCAATTAATTGAACAGGTGAAGAAAAATGTTAAAAAATCACCTGTTGTTGATCCTAATAGTGGTCAAGTAAATTTAAAATACAATCCTATTACTTACGAAGAAGATTATTTTTTACCAATAAGAGGGGATAAGAGTTCAAAAATTGAAACTTTGCCGGGAGCTGCAAATTTAGATGCTATAGCCGATATAGAATATCTACAAAATAAATTATTTGCTGCAATTAAAGTTCCAAAGACATATTTAAATTATGCAGAATCTATGCCGGGAGGTTCAACTCTTTCACAAGTTGACTTAAGATTTGCAAGAACAATTAATAGAATTCAGGAACAAATAATTCTTGAATTAAGAAGAATAGCAAATGTTCATTTGTATTTCTTAGGATTTGAAGATGATTTAGATAATTTCACTTTAACTTTAACTAATCCATCAACTCAATTAGAGTTGTTAAAATTAGAGACTTGGAAAGCAAGAATGGAAGTTTTTAAAGAACTATTCTCTGCTGATGCAACTGCACCAGTTTCATATTCATGGGCAATGGAATATATTCTTGGTTTTTCAAAATCAGAAATTAAACAAATTCTTAGACAGAAAAAAGTTGAAAAGAAAATGTTTTCTGAAATTGAAAGGGCTAATGATGAGTATATGGATACTGGAATATTTAAAGATTTGGATGAGAAGTTTAGAAAACCTGACTTTGATGCTGGAGATGGTGGTGCTGGAGCATCTGGTGAAGAATCTGGCGGAGGTGAAACAGGAGGAGAATCTGGTGGAGGATTTGGTGGTACTAGTGTATTAGGAGGTCTAGGTGGAGGAGCTGAAGCTGCACCAGAAATAGGCGGTGGTGCTGAAGCTGGAGCAGAGGCTGCAGGTGGTGCTGAAGCTGGGGCAGAAGCCGGAGGTGGTGCTGAAGCTGGGGCTCCACTCACTGAAAACAAATTAATTTCAGAGAATAGAAAATTTGACATCCAGACCAGAAAAATGATGAAAAGTATTGATTCTTATTTATCTAAAATAAAAGATCAAGAAAACTTAGAATCTGAATAATTTTTTATGATACCTCAATTTAATGATGATCATCTTATAGATGATAATTTTCAGAAATTAAAGTTCTTGATTCAACAAGCTGAACAGGACATTTATAAGTTCATTGGCCCTACAAGAAATAGAAAGGCTGGTAGAAGAGCTAGAAAAAAATTAATAAAGATAAAAGAATTGGCTCATAAAGTTAGTATTGGAATAATGCATCAAGGTCAAGAATTTGATTCTGAATATTAATTTACTTTATAATATTTGTTTTTTATTTTTATAAAAAAAAATATGTTGGAAAAAAATTTTTTAAACGAATCAAACAAAGAAGAATCAAATAAAATGTATTCTGATAATAAAATTTCTGAACCATTAACATATATTTGTATTGGTAATGAAAATGATGGTCAACTTGAAGTTGATTTAGTACAATTCAGAGAGAAAAATGTTTCTATGAGATATCTCTCATTCACATTTAGTGGGGTAAATCCAAAAACAGGTGAATTACAAAGTGCGTTTATAAATATTGATAATGAAGAAGCTTTTGAAACAATAAAAACTTTCTTCAATCAATTAGATTGGAATAGTTAAATTTTTTTTTTATGAAATTGATTAAAAAAATTACTCTTAAAAGAGTAATGCAATTGTCTCAATATAAAAAAGTTCTCTCAATATTTGATAAGTTCAAAGAAGATCAAAACATTGATAAACATAACTCAATTAAAAGAACCAAAGATGCTTCTAAGTTGAATTATTTTTTTGTTTTAGAATATGAAAATATATTTAAGAACAAATTAAATCTAAATAACTTTATTGAAAAAAAATCTGGAAAAAATGATGTAATCAACATTGAAAAATTAATTGAAGAAAAAAATAAAATTGAAGAGTATATTAATAATAAAAAACAAAAAGAACCAGTTTTTTTTGATAGATTGGGTCCAACAAACCAAGTTATAGGATGTTATTTAATTGGTACAAATAAAAAAAGTATAAATCACATAAAAGATTTAGATTTAAAAAATAGAAATAATTTAATTTTAATAAAAATTGATTACAAGAGTTTACCCAGAGAATTTGAGGATATGTGTAATGATTTTTTCAAAAAAACTCAGGAAAAACTAAAAAAAGAAAAAGAAGAATTTGATAAATTCTCTAAAATGAATGAATTAGAACAGGATGAGTTTATAAATAATATTTTAAATAATATTAATTCACCTTCTTTTTTAATTATAGATGGTTTTAATTTAAATTTAGATAATAAATTAGTAAGTTCTGGATTTACTTTTTATGATGGACTTTCAGAGCAAAACATTCAGAATATCAATAACATAGAATTTTTAGAAGCTTTAAAATTAAATGCCGAAGAAAAAGAACAATATGAATTTTGTGCAAAAATTCGTGATAGATTAAATGAAATTAAAGGTCAAAAGTAATTTGTAACTTTTTTTTTATAATTTCGTTTTAATTAACCATCTAACCAAATTATAAACATGAGAGGTATTAAAATTACAGCATCTATTACAGATAGAACATTTTTAGTTGAGAAATATTTCAATGACGTTTCTTCCATTCCCATGATTGATCAACAGAAGGAAGTTGAATTAGCTCAAAAAATAAAGAAAGGAGATAAGGTTGCAGAAAATGAATTAGTAAAAGCTAATTTAAGATTTGTAATATCTTGTGCCAAACAATATCAAAATCGTGGTTTGTCCCTAGAAGAATTAATAGCAGAAGGTAATGTTGGATTGATAAAAGCTGCACAACGATTTGATGAAACCAGAGGTTTTAAATTTATTTCTTATGCTGTAGGTTGGGTAAGACAATCAATTTTAGAGGCCATAATAAAACATGGAAAATTGATCAGATTGCCACAAAATAGAGTCCAGCAACAAAATCGTCTTTTAGATTTAATTACTAAAAAAACACAAGAAAATAATGGATTTTTTTCTACAGATGAAATTTGCAAAGAATTAAACATAGATCATCAAACATTCAATATTTTATTTATTGGAAATAAATCAACTTCATTAGATACTCAAATAAATAATGATAGTGAAACAACTTTATTAGATATTTTAAAAGATGAAACAGATAATATTGATGATCATTTAACAAATATTACAAGAAAAAAACAAATAGAAACCGCCCTTTCATGTTTATCAGAAATTGAGAAAGAAGTTATAATGTTAAGCTATGGTATAAATAAGCAAAATCGTGAATATACCAATATCGAAATAGCACATAAACTTGAATTTTCTTCGGAAAGAATTAGACAGATAAAAAATAAAGCTCTAAAAAGATTAAAAATTCTTTTAAATAGAAAATTTGGTTCTGAAATATGTTTTTAATAAAAATTATAAAAAATTAGAAAAAATTAGAAAAGTGTTGTCTTTATAATTCATCTTTATTATATTTGTGAGATTACTTTTATCAATAGTAAAATCACAAACAAAATGAGACAACTAAAAATCACAAAATCAATCACAAAAAGAGAAAGCCAATCATTAGATTATTATTTTTCAGAAGTATCAAAAATTAAATTATTAACAGAAGAAGAAGAATATAATTTACTCGAAAGAGTTTCAAACGGAGATAAAGTAGCACTAAATGAAATAGTGAAGGCTAATCTCCGTTTTGTTGTTTCAGTAGCAAAGCAATTTCAAAATCAAGGTTTAAGTCTTGAAGATCTTATTTCAGATGGAAATTTAGGATTAATTAAAGCTGCTGAAAGATTTGATAATTCTAGAGGATTTAAATTTATTTCATATGCAGTTTGGTGGATCCGTCAATCTATCATGCAATCAATTTCTGATAATGGTAAATTAATTAGATTACCTAATAATCAGAACTTAGCTATAAACAAAATAAACAGAACTGCTCAACAACTTGAAATAAAATTAGAGAGAGAACCAACAGAACAAGAATTGGCTCAAGTTTTAGAAGAAACAGATATAAAAATAAGAGAAACAATGTTAAGCAACACCGGAAAAGTTGCATCATTGGATAGTCCTGTTACTGATGGAGAAGATATGACTTTGAGTGATTGTATAATAAATAAAGAAATTTCTTCTCCAGATGAAAGATTAATCAAAGAATCTTTTTGTGATGATTTAGAGAAAATATTAAAGAATTTACAACCTCGACAAAGAGTTATTGTTTGTATGTATTATGGGATTTTAGGATATCAAACAATGACTTTAGAAGAAATTGGTGATTATTTGAGCTTAACTAGAGAGAGGGTTAGACAAATTAAGGATATGACTATAAGAGTTCTAAAATGTAATAAAAATAGTAAAGTATTACGTCAACATATATAATTGATCATGGCAAAAAATAAAATAACTTATATGAAACTACTAGAAAACATCAAGCTTAATGATGGAACGGTAGTAGATAAAGGAACTTCTATTAGAATGAATTATAAAGAAGGTCCTTTTTTAAACGTTGAAATAAATGAAGGTCAAAATGTTAAAAAGATTTTTTGGATTACAGAAGAACAAGCAAAAACTTCCATAGTTAGAAATCATATTTGGACAAAAAAGAATTTTGAAGAACATATAAAAGATTTAAAAGAAAGTTGGTTTGAAAAAGATAATAATGAAAATAAAAAAGTTTTATTAGTTGATTCTTTAACTGATTCAATTTCAAAAGAAAATACCGCTGCAAAAAAAAGAGGTAGACCAAAAAAAATAAAATAATTTAGAAATGGGAAAAAAATTAGTAATATGTGAAAGTCCCGGTAAGATTAAAAAAATTCAATCTTTCCTAGGAAAAGATTATGTTGTAAAAGCAAGTGTTGGACATATTCGTGAGTTAAAAAAAGGAAAAGAAGGCATTGATAAAAAAAATGATTTTGAACCTTCTTATCAAATATCTTCTGACAAAAAAGATGTTGTAAAAGAGTTAAAAGATTTAGCCAAAAAATGTGATGAAGTAATCCTTGCTGGTGACTATGACTTAGAAGGGGAGGCAATTTCTTGGCATGTTGCAGAAGTTCTTGGATTAAATATCAAAAAAACAAAAAGAATTATTTTTAAAGAGATTACTGAGAAAGCTTTAAAAGATGCAATAAATAATCCTACAACACTCAATATGAATATGGTTAATGCCCAACAAGCTAGAAGGGTATTAGATCGTTTGGTGGGATTTGATCTTTCTCCATTGCTTTGGAAAAAAATTAAACTAGGTTTATCTGCAGGAAGAGTTCAAAGTGTTGCTTTAAGAATTTTAGTAGAAAGAGAAAAAGAACATAAGTCTTTTGATTCAACTTCTGATTATAAAGTTGTTGCAATTTTTTCAATTGATAAGGGTGGTAAAAAACAAAAAATAAAAGCTGTACTAAATAAAAGATTTAAAAATTTTGAGGAAACAGAAAATTTTCTAAAAAAATTAGTTGGTTCAGAATTTAGTGTAAGTTCTATTGAAACCAAACCCGGAAAAAGAAGTTCTCCTGCTCCATTCACTACTTCAAGTTTACAACAAGAAGCATCAAAAAAATTTGGTTTTAGTGTAGATAGAACAATGAGAACTGCTCAAAATCTTTATGAGCAAGGACATATATCTTATCATCGCACAGACAGTGTAAATTTATCAGAAGAATCTGTTCAAGCAGCAACTGAATTCATAGTTGGGAAATATGGTAATAAATTTTCAAATCCGAAAAAATTTAAAAATAAAAATGCTAGTGCTCAAGAAGCTCACGAAGCAATAAGACCAACTCACTTTGAACATGAAGAAATAGTTTCTGGTCAAGATGAGATGAAGTTATATGATTTAATTTGGAAAAGAGCAGTAGCATCTCAAATGTCGGATGCATTACTTGATAAAACCACTATTGAAATTGAAAGTTCTAATGCAGGAAAAAAAGAATTATTTATTGCCAAAGGAGAAGTAATTACATTCGATGGATTTTTAAAAGTTTATAATAACGATGATGTTGAAGAGGAAGAAAATCAAGAAAATCAAGATGAGAATGGCACTTTACCAAAAATGGAGAAAGGTCAAATTCTTAATTACGAACAAATTGATGGTTTAGAAATTTATACAAAACCAGCAGCGAGATATAATGAAGCTTCTCTAGTGAAAAGATTAGAAGAACTTGGAATAGGAAGACCTTCTACATATGCATCAATTTTATCAACTATCCAAAAAAGAGAGTATGTTGAGAAAAAAGATTTACCAGCAAAATCTAGAAAAGTAAAAAACCTTTCATTAAAGAATGATAAATTATCTACTAGTGAATTAGATGAAAAATTCGGTGCTGAGAAAGCTAAGATGATACCTACAGAAATTGGTATTGTGGTTTGTGATTATCTAACAGATAATTTTCCAGATATTATGGATTATAAATTCACTGCCGGAGTAGAAAATCAATTAGATGAAATTTCAGAAGGAAATAAAGAATGGAAAGTTATGCTTAAAGATTTCTATTCTCCTTTTGACAAAAAAGTAAAAACTGCTCTTGGGGAAACTGGAACATCAAGTGAAAGATTAATTGGCGTTGATAAAACTACAAAGAAAAATGTATATTCTCGTTTTGGAAGATTTGGACCAATGGTACAACTTGGAGAAAAAGGTGATGAAGATCTAAAATACGCATCCATCCCTAAGGACAAAGAAGTTGGCAGTATAACTCTTGAAGAAGCATTAGAACTTTTAAAATGGCCTAGAAACCTTGGAGAACACAAATCAAAACCAGTACAGGTAGCAATTGGCAAATTTGGACCATACATCAAATACGATGGTAAATTCATTGGCTTATCAAGCACGGAATATAATCCTGAAAAAATAAACCTAAAAGAAGCTTTAGAATTAATAAAAGAAAATTCAAGCAATCAAAAATCGGGATCTACAAAAGAATTTGGTGATATAAAAGTGTTAAATGGTCAATATGGACCATACATTAAATTCAAGAATAAAAATTATAAGATTCCAGCTATTTATGACATAGAAACTATTACCAAAAAAGATTGTGAAGACATAATCGGAGAAGGTAAAAGTTCATCTAAACCCAAAAAATATGCTAAGAAAAAATGATTAAATTTAATAAACCATTCTGGCAAGAAATAAAATACGAAGATGTAAGAAATAATGATATAATTTATTTATCATATGATAAGAAATCTTCCTATGATCACTTTATCATAATTAATAACAAATGGTTTAGTATTTTTGAAGATAGGTTTATTGATTATTTCAAACCAGATAACAAATATTCATACAAAATTTATAGACAGAACTATAGATTTATAACAAAACCAAATGAATGGTTCGATCAAGGAACAGAGGCTTATTTAGAATCATATCCTGATGGAGATGAAAAAAACGGATATTCTGCCATTTTCCGAGGATGGGTAACAAATAAGAAAACGGGCGAATTTGGAGAAGATGGAGAAGGTTGTAGTTTGGATGAGTTTGATATAACAGAAGTTTAATTTTTTTTATTATATTTGCTTGATTAAACAAGCACTTATGAAATTAAAACTTGAAAAGGATCTTATTTGTTTTGACATTGAATCAACTGGTTTAAGCGTTAAAAATGATCGTATAGTCCAATTAGCAATAATTAAGATTTTTGCTGACGAAAGGGATAACTTAGTAAAAACAAGATTAATTAACCCGGGAATTACCATTCCAAAGGAAGCCAGTGATGTTCATCATATTACTGATGATATGGTAAAAGATCAACCAACATTTGATCGAGTTGCCAAATCACTTTTTGATTTAATTGGAGATTCTGACTTTTGTACATTTAACGGTAATAGATTTGATATACCTATGCTCATGGAAGAATTTGCCAGAGCTGGATTTGAATTAGATATGACAAATCGTAATTGCATTGATGTGAAAAGGATTTTCCATAGAATGGAGAGACGTGATTTAAAGGCAGCATATCAATTCTATTGTAAAAAACCATTAGAAGGTGCTCACGATGCTTTAAATGACGTAAAAGCCACCGTAGAGGTATTAGAATCAATGCTAGATTATTATGATGGTATTGATTGTATAGATAAAGATGACACAGTAATTGAAAAACCTATTCAAAATGATATGCAATTACTAGCTGATTTTACAAAAGATTTTGATAGTGTAGATTTTGCTGGAACTATTAAATTAAATTCTGATAATGTTCCCGTATTTGGTTTTGGCAAATATCAAGGTCAATCGGTGGTTTTAATGCTTGAAAAAGATAAATCTTATTATGATTGGATTATGACCAAGGGCGAATTTACGAGTCAAACTCGAAAAATAATAACTGATCTAATGGTAGAACATAGAAAAAAATATATGGAATAAAAAAACCCCCTTAAAAAGGGGGTTTTTATTTTATCAACTCTCTATTTTTTTAATCTTTTAGACTTAAATTTAATTCATATAAATTTATTATAGAATCATCAATATTTTCATTTTTAAGAGACTCTATTTTACTCTTAAATTTATTTAAATCAGATTTTATCTCAGGATCACTATTATTATTTAAGAAATCATTTATTAATGATAGATTTTCCTGTTTAAGATCTTCTAGATAATTTATTTTATAATTTTCATCGGACATTAAGATTTTGACAAGATTTTGTTCTGATTCATTTAAATGAGAATATCTATCATTAAAATTATTTACAGCTAATTCAGTCACATATTTCCAAGATAAGAACTTTGGAAATTCAACTTCTTCCGAAGAAGTATTTTCTTTCAAATTATCTTTGCTTTCATTTGTTATTTCTCTAGTTAAATAACTTATAACATAATCATAAGCCCTGTTTTCTTCATCAAAATCATTAAAATTTTGTATAGTTTTAGACTTAATAAGAGTATGTATTGATTCAAATAACTCTGCTTTTCCCGGAGAACTTTCTACATGAAAATTTTTAAGAACATCTAATCTAAAATCTTTATTCTCTTTTAAAATATCATTCCAGTTATAATCCTTAAATAAATTGACATTTTGATTTACATATCTTTCTGCTAAATATTCTTTCTTAAAATTAGCATTTTCTATATTTTTATAGATCAAATACTGTAATTTTAAAATAGGCTTTTTCTTCAATTCTTCAACAAACAAATCAACAAAAGTTACATTTTTACCCTCATTTATTATGCTTTTTGAGGAATATCTAAAAATCGTATCTTTTATTGAACCGAAATTCAAACTAATATTTTTCATTATTATTTTTTTATAATAAATATAAAGAAAAATTAAATAGCAATAGCTACTACTTTAAATCAAAACTGGTTTTTTAAGATAAAATGGTATCCATTGTTACTTCGCCATGAGTCTCCGTATGAGCTATAGATTGCTTTTTTCTTAAATAAATCTCCTCATACCATTTTACTCTATTTTCAGTAACTATTTCAAGGGTGTATTTATCTTTAACAAAGTTATAAAGATTATTAGATAATTTTTCTCTATAATCTTTATCATTAATTACTTTCCTTATAGCTTCATACCATCCTCTTACATTTTTTGATTTAGGTATAAGTATTCCATTTTCTCCGTTCTGAATTAAGTCTTTATATATACCAAATTCCTGAGCAATTAAAACTTTTTTAGTCAATCCCGCTTCAATTATTTTAAGTTCAGATTTAACTTCATTAAATGTATTTTCAGCAAGAGGTGCCAGACAAACATCACAATAATTGTAGTGTTTTCCATATTGAGTTAAAGGTAAAGTCCATCTTCTAACATAAGGACTTTCATAAACATCAAATCCTTTAAACTGTGTATTCTCACATTTTAAAAGATATTTTTTATATTCTTCAGTAATAAAATTAGGATTATAGTTATCTGTAAAAACACCTTCAAAAACATTCCAAATGGTTTCTTGTGGAGTTATTTTTCTATTACTTACAACATTACCATATTGATCAACTTCTGTAATAAATCCTCTTACATCATATCCACACATTACAATTTGATACTTATCTCTTAAGTTTTGATCATTATGTAAAATATTCATAGAATTTTTTAATAATTCCAAATCTTTTGCATGACTTGATCCCCCTATCCATGAAATTCTTACACGATCAGTTTTCCTATTATCTTCTTGGGCCCACATAGGATGCGACATATCAATAGCATTAGGAACTATTTGTACGTTTTGATTATATTTTTTTATGTGATTTGCAAAAATATCTGTCGTAGTTGTTACATAATCGACCATTTTGAAAGTGGCTGTTACTTTTTCAGCCAACCTTTCTTTTATGGCTGCACCATACATAGGATGATCTTTTGATGGCATCCAGTAATCATCTAAATCCATAACAACAACAACCCCTCTATCTCTAAGGGTTTTTATTAATGTTTCTTGATTTTCAAAAGGACCTAATTGTCTATGAAAATGAATAATATCAAATTGAGAAAAGAAATCTACATTACTAAAATCAGGAGAGTGATCTATTTCAATTGTAAATTTATCACTAAATTTTTTGTTTATTTCTTGACCGGGCCAAATATTTCTGTAATGACCCACACCTGCCAAATCACTTGGCACCATTAAAATTTTAATTTTTTTATCTGACATATTTTGATTGTTTCAGAAAAAATAATAAATAAAAAAAACAAATAAAATACTAAGCTGTGTAAGTTATATAATTATTATAATTTATATTAGTAGTATTAACATTATTAAAATTATAGATAGAAGGATTTATTGTTATTGTATTATTTGTTCCATTAGTCCAAATTATACCATCTCCATTATATATAAATGAAGATGAATTTCTATCTTGTTTTATAGCTTTTTCCCTATAATTATCAGAGGGAACATCAATACATTCTATCAAAATTTGAGATTCATTTTTCAATTCATCTATATACTCTAAATCAACATCTTTGGTACAAATTATTCTTGTTTTGTTCTTAAAGTATTCTATTTTTTTAATATCAAAAAAATCATAAAATGCCTTTTTTGTAAGACTTTTAACTTCAATAATTCTATCTAATATATTTTTAATAAATGCTTCTTTTGAATTAAAATTATCTATAAATATAGAATTTGTTCCTATTGTAGATATGCCTGTTGAAGCGGATGTTAAATCCCCAGTAGTTGTAAATATATTTGGATTATAAGATATAGTATTACATGAACCATTAGAAGTAGTAGCTCCTGTTATTGGGGCAGTAGTTGTTATACTTGAAAATTCATTAACATCTACATAGGTGTAATTAGCAGAAATGTTATTAAATACTTCTTTCATATCTAAATTAATTGTTATTCATATAGTTTTCAGCATCAATTTTAGCTTGTCTCATCTTATCTTCTTGTTCTTGAACTAATTTATTTAGCAGTTCTAAACTATATGCTTCACCTATATTAAATAGATAATTCGAATTATCAAAAACTTTATCAACTGTAATAAGATTTCTTCTTATTTGTGCATCCATAACAGGTGTTTGTTTTGGATTTGACAAACAAAATTCTCCGGGTTTTAATATAAGACCTTTTGAATGGTTTGGTGCAGTACTTACAATCAATTTAGCGTTTTGATTAGATAAATTTGTAATTTTCCAGTAATTCATTTTTATAAGTTTTTATTAAATTAAATTATTTTTAAAGAAAAAAGAATATTAATTACTTTTTTCTACATTTATAATTCTTGTAGTGATTTCATTTAAAAAGTCATTCAAATCACTTTCTGAATGTTTAGATTGTAAATTAAATTCATCATTCAGATTTTCATATTTTAATATAGCAACAGTATTTGAATTAGATTCTATTTTTACAATAAAATTTATAGAAAAATTTAATTCTTTAATATTATTTTTATCAGTAAAATCCTCAATTTGAAAATTGATTAATATAGAATTATTTAATATTTTATTGTCTGAATTTTTTATATCTAATTTCTTATTTTGTTCACTGTTTATTTTGTTTTTAAGATATTCGAAAAAAATTTCACCAAGATTCAATAAATATTCTTCTACATAAAATCCAAATGTATTTTTACCACTCCTGCCAGAAGTAGCTTTCAATTCCACCTCTTGCAGTCTTATTCCACTTAAAGTTTTTATTCTATTTTTATATGATTCAGATATCATAAACTAAAAATATTTTTCTTGGTTGTTTGGCTACTAATTTTATTCAATTCATCACTAACTATTTTTGTGATTACATCTTTAAAATTAGTTTCAAATTTTTCTTTTTCTATGTCATTTGAATTCATGATTGGCATAGAAACATCTTTTATTGGCTCTACAGAATCTAACATTTCCTGATCTGGATATTGACTTTTTACAGCACTTTCCACATCATGATTTTTTTCTATATTTTGATTTGACTCAGTAAATTCTTGGTTGTTTGTTATACCTTCAAAGTTTGTTGTACCATTATAAGGGTCAAAATTTAAATTTCCTATTTTCTTTAATTCTACAACATAAACATTTGTTTTAGTAATAGCACTAAGCAACCATAGATCTTTAATTGATTTTTTTTCATCGGGATTAGATTTCAATCTAAAATCTCTATTAGATAAATTTTCATAACCAAGACTTAATTCATTAGTATCAAATATGATAATTTCACCCGGTTCTATTTCTTTTAGAATTTGTGGTATTTCAGGTACATACTTTAGTTCTTCCTCTTTTTTATTTATTTGCTTTTCTTTTTCCTCTAATTCAAACTCTTTTTTTATAAGATCTTTTTCCTTAATATCTAATTCTGTTTCTTTCTTTATCATTTCAGTCTTTTCTGGATCCTGAGTGGTTTTTAAAGTTATATTAGGATTAGAAGTTTGAACTGTTTGCCCAACATCACTTTTATTTTCTTGATTTTCTTGTTCATCAAGTTTTTTATGATTATCCAAAATATCCTTAATCTTACTCTTTATTTCTGAAATTTTTTCTTGATTAATCATTTCTAAAACACCATCTTGTTTTAGCTTATTTTTAATCATTTCTTCAATTTCATCTATAGAAATCCTTTTTTTCATGTTATGAATTTATTATAATAAATAGTCTGTTAAAATAATATTTTTTTAAAATATAAATTTTATCTAATTATCACATATATTAATAATTAGACTATATTTATAAATAAATAACTATTATAATATGGCTTCTAAAAAGAAAAGTAAAAGTTTAGGTTATCAAAACGAAACAAAAAAAGATCTTGAAATCTTGATAGGCGATCTGTACTATCAACCAAAAAACAACAGTCAAAAAGAGTTCTTAGAATTAATAGACAATAAAGAAATTATTGTATGTTCTGGTCCAGCAGGTGTTGGGAAATCTATGATCTCTATTTTAAAAGCTTTGGAATTACTAAAGGATCCAAACACAGATTTTTATCAAATTATATTATGTACTCCAGCAGTTGAAGCTGATGAAAAATTAGGATATTTAAAAGGATCTCTAGAGGAAAAAATGGAACCCTATATTTATTCATCCGTATACTTATTTGAGAAAGCTATAGGTAAGAATAGAGTGCAAAGTTTAATTGAAAGAGAATATATTAAAGTAATACCACTTGCATTTATGAGAGGGATAAACATTGATAATGCTATTGTAATAGCAGAAGAATTTCAGAACGCAACCCCTAGACAGGTTAAAACACTATTAACAAGAATAGGTTATAACTCCAAATTTATAATAAGTGGTGATCTGGAACAGTCTGACAGATATAAAGATACAAAAGAGACTGGTTTATATGATGCATTGACTAGATTGTCAGACATAGAAGAGATAGGTATATTTAAATTTTCTGAAAGTGATATAGTAAGAAATAAGGTTATCTCTAAAATATTAGATAAATACAAATAATTTTAACCTATTTATAATAAAATAAATAAAATGTCTGATTTAATAAATAAAGTTAATTGTCCAAATGGTTGTGTAAATCCAATATTTACAGAATCTGTTAAAACCGTAGTAGAAAATTCTAATCAATTATTGGTTGAATCTGCGTTTCAACAACCTAAAACAAAAAAAATAAAAGTATATAATTGTACTTGTTGTGGATCTAGTTTTGAACTTTACCAAAACAAAAGAAATAATTTAATATACTAATTAATAAATTATTTATTTAATAAGAATCCGGTTAAAAACCGGATTTTTTATTTTATAAAAACACTACAATAAAAAAGCCCAGATTTCTCTGGGCTAATTTTGAAATTATATATAGTGGTTTGATAGTGGGTAGTTTACTTCTTTAATCCTGCCAACTGCATCATTCTGCTTTTTTCAACAGATTCTTTAATAACTTTACCTTCTTCTTCCATTTCACCTTCTTCCATTTCACCTTCTTCCATTTCACCTTCTTCTTTAACACGTTCTTCCATTTCACCTTCTTCTTTAACACCTTCTTCCATTTCACCTTCTTCCATTTCACCTTCTTCCATATCAGCTTCTTCAAACTCCTCTTCTTCCTCTGATTCTTCTTCACCATCCTCAGATTCTTCGCCTTCTTCAGACTCTTCCTCTTCTGGTTCAACAACATCAACATCTACTTCTTCTTCACTATCCTCTTCACCTTCTTCTGCTCCTAATTCAATTGTTCCAGTTAAACCGCAAGCAGAAGCGATAGTTTGTAAAGCAGCTATAATAGATTCTTTATCAACTTGTGTTTCGTCTTCAACTTCAATCAAATGAGAACCTTTTTTCTTAAAAACAGGTTTCTTTTGACCAGCATGAACTCCATCATTATCAGTAGAGCTCATTTCGCCACTAGCATGAACTTCATTTAATTGCTTTTCTATTTCAGCTAATTCTTTTTTGAGTTTTATCTCTTTCTTGAAGTTTTCAGCTTCTTCTTTTATTATTTGCACAAGCTGTGATTTTGTTATTTTCATTTTATTTTAATTTTTATATTAAATTATATATAATACTAAATATGTAAAAAAATTATTTTTTCTTTTTAAGATCTTCAATTTCTTTTTTTAGAGCCTCATTTTCTTTTTTTAACTCATCGATCTCAAGTAAATTCTCTTCATTTATATTGCTAGAATTCATTTCTTGTTCTAATTGAGCTATATAAGAAATATTAGGAGTTGCAGCAAATCCTGTTTTATTTCTACCAAAAGCATCATTAGATGCTATAAAACCAAAAGAAGCAACTGGAGAATTTTCATTTAATTGTTTTAATTCTTCATTAACCTCTTTTACAAGTTCATACAATTCTGCTTTTCTAGCATATATTTTAGCCTGTTTTTCAATAGATTCTAAAATAAAATCTTTCGTAATTTTATTTGTCTTCATGTCAAATATTTTCATATAAATATTACAATTTTTTTAAAATCTATTATTTCCATTAAAAAGTTTGTCTATACTTTTACAATATGTCAAAAAACAATAAAATAAAGGTTATAATTCCTTTCTATAATCCGGGTGATTATTTTGATATGTGTATAAATTCGGTATTGACACAAGATTACGATAATTATGAGGTTTTATTTATAGATGATAGTTCAACTGATGATAGTTACAAAAAAATACCAGATTGTACATATCAAACAAATGAAAAAAACGAACCTGTTAGAAACGAAAAAGGAGAATTAATTATAACTGAAATTCATCCGATACTTGAAATTACAAAATGTTTAAAAGTAAATGCTTGGAAATCAAATAGAAGACTAACAGCTTTAGCTAACATTCACAATGCTATAATTAATTTTTCTACTGAACCCGATGATATTATATTCATTTTATATGGCGATGATTGGTTGGTAAATAAGAATGTTTTAAATAAAATAAATCAACATTATAATGAACATGATTGTTTATTAACTTATGGTTCTTCAAAATTATCTGATGGTAAAAAATGTTACTCATCAAATTATTTAGAAAAAGAATTCCCAATAATAAGAAGAGTAACTCCAAAATTTTCTCACCCTTTAACTTTCAGGAAATCTTTATATAATAAATTTTGTGATTTAGATCCTAAGTTTAAACAGTTTACAGATGAAAAAAACAACTGGTTTACATCTTGTTCAAATTATGCAATTTTTTATCCCTTGGCAGATTTAGCTGGATTTGAAAAAACCTTACATATAAATGATATCATATACATCTATAATATAGATAATCCACTAAATTCAGAAAAAGTAAATTCTGACTTGTATTATGATAATTTAGAATCCATAAAAGAAAAGAAAAGATTAGTATGAAAACTTTAATAATTTTTAATAAAAATGAAGAAAATCTGAATCTTCTAATTAAAAGTTTAGAAAAAAACGTCCTAGGAAACAATGAAATAATAATTTTTGATCAAAATAGGTTTTTAAATAAAGATAATTTCAAGCATAAAATTATTAGCGTTAATAATCTTAAAGATCAAATGGTTTCACTTATAAAAGAAGATGTAAATTCTAACTATACTATTATTGATGAGAATAAATTTTGTTATGATACTATAAAAATCGAAGAAATTGACACAGTATTGAAAAATGAAGAAATTTTTTGTTTTAGTTTATCCTTAGGTAAAAACGTCACATTTTGTTCAAATATGAATTGTGACAATGTATTCATACCCAATAAGGAAGAAAATAACATTATATACTGGGACTGGTCAGTACATTATATGGATTTTGGTTATCCACTTAATTTAGATGGAACTGTATATAGAGGAAAAGAATTATTAAAATTTATAAAAAATATAAATTTTCAAAACGCATTAGAGTTAGAAAACAATTTACAAATATTTGATAATTATCCAAAAAATATAATGTGCTGTTTCTATAATAATAAATTTATAGAGATTATTTTTGAAAATAAAAAAGAAATATCTAATTTTAATGTAGAAAATCTTAATATAGATAGAACAAAATTTTTAATAAAATCTGAACATAATGAAGTTATTAATCAAGTTTCCAACTAGATCTAGACCAGAAAAATTTTTCAAAGTATTGGATTTATACTACAATTTATTAGATGATGTTTCAAATACCAGATTTATTATTAGCTGCGATATCGATGATAAATCAATGAATTGTGATGAATCAAAAAATAAACTAAGCAACTATAAAAACTTAGAATACTATTTTGGAAACAATAAAAATAAAATTGAAGCTATAAATGCTGATATAAATGATGATGACTTTGATATAATCCTTTTAGCTTCGGATGATATGATTCCACAAGAAAAAGGTTATGATACCATAATTAAACAATCATTTAAGAAATTTTTTCCAGATACTGATGGAGTTTTATGGTTTAATGATGGAT
>JACCDG011785649.1_pt1 | contig 20897 bp, 20 predicted proteins | sample 7442471 | NCBI WGS metagenome assembly JACCDG01 (sample SAMN15323444, study PRJNA562643) | freshwater metagenome | isolation source: river surface water | place: USA:Blue River Watershed | collected 2017-08-17 | reverse complement strand
GCCGGCGCGAAGCGCCGGCCCGTTATCTTTCCAAAAGATGGAAGGATACTAGTTATCGTTTAATGCTCCACGAGTTAGTGTTCCAACATACCCAGTTGTAGAGATGTTTTTCGCGGCCTGGAATCGTTTTACTGCATCAAGAGTGAGGGATCCAAAGTAACCTGTTGCATCTGAGACAAGGTAGTTTTCTCCGATAAGATACTTTTGAAGTTCGACTACCTCACTACTTGTTTGGCCGTACCACATGTCAATATTAAATGTATATGGTCCGCCGGTCCCATTATTAGATGTGTCAGATTGATTAACGGTGAACGTAAGTGGAAGACATGTTGCATTATTATTCTGACATACGGTTACAATAGATGTGCCGAAGTTTTTCCCAGTAACTGAAAGAATGGAGTTATTAAGACTGGCAGTAACTGGTGAAGATACTCCTGACTGTAAGTAGAATGCAGAACCATTACCACCGGTCATATTTAGTCGTAGGGTTTCATTTACTGCAAGGAAGAGAGCATAATTCACGTTAGAACTTTGTGCATTCCCAGTAATAGTAACAAGGAGTGTGCTGCAGGTTGCATTTGAAGAACAAACATTTAGTGTGCGTGTTCCACTTGTTTGTGCACTAATTGTAAGCATATTCCCAGATACCTGTGCAGACACTGAATCACCACTAAGCGTTGTAACTGAGTAAGACCCATTACCTCCTGTCAGTTGCACTGTGCCATTTTGGTTGGTACTTAATGTGATTACGGATGGGCTGAGGTTAACAGCATTATTTGCCGACCCCGAAACCATAACATTAACTGAGCCGCAGACATTATTAGCAGAACAAACATTTAACAGTCTTGTTCCTGTTAGCGAGCCGCTAATTGAAATCGTATTACCGTTAGCAAAGTACGTAAGATTTTCACCAGAAACAGTTGTTACTGTATACGGTGTGTTGCCACCTGAAACCGTAAATATTCCTGATTGGCCTGGTGTCAAAGTGAGTGAAGAAGGACTAATTGTTAATCCGTTACTTGAGGTGTTGTTAGTAGAGATTGTAGTTGATGTACATAAACCACCTCCAGTACCACATATTGTTACAATTGCTGAACCACCACTGATTCCAGTGTATGAAAGTGTGCTACCAGAAATAGTTGCTGAAGCAACACTACTATTTGAATTTGATGAAATATAGTAGTTGCCATTTCCGCCACTAATCACCATAGTTAATGTTTGTCCTATTGGTATGTAGGCGTTCGGTTGACTTAGAGTGATCTGACCTGTCCCGCCACCATTTTGATATGGCCAGTTGAGACTATTTGAGGTATAACCATTTGTAATTGTATACACAGGTGTTGTGGCATTAATACCGATGCCAGTTGTGCTTATTGTTCCGGAGAATCTACCTGTTCCATCAGTTGTGCCAATTACTTGTGACTGAGTATTGCCATCTGTAGTAGATTTAAAATAAAGTGCAACCTGGGAATTACCATCTGCATTAGAAATTGTAACGATGACGTTGTTTCCGTCCCCAGCAGCTGATGCAGCAAATTGTGGTGAAGCAGCTGATGCAAATGTAAACGGAGCTAAACAGAGAATCATAAAGCTAAGAATATATTTTTTCATGGTTGTAAAAGTTTAGTAATAATTGATAAATATGAAGAAGTTGTTAAAGATAAATGTTTTTTGCAAGGAGGTACTTGAAGTACTCTTGAGCGCATGTAACTTAGGTGTCTTGTACATACTATGACGTGCACATGTTTAGAATATTACACACCACAATATGATGCTTTTCTGTCTGGGTGATATACTTTCAAGTATGAAAGATTTAGAACACAAGGATGACCAAAATTTTTGGAATATAATTTATTCAGTGTTTTTTGCAGGTATTTGTTTTTTACTATGTGTCATACTTTTTCAAGTTCGCGGTTCACTCCCGACATCTGTTTCATTATTTGATACCGCTCTTATGGTGCTTGCCACATTTCGCCTTACTAGACTTTTTGTCTACGATAAAATTACCAGATTCCTTAGGGATTCATTTTTTAATGCTCATGAAAGCTATACAGAAGAAGGGGTTACGTATTTTGTGAAGAAAGAGCGAACGAATGGCCCACTTAGAACTGCATATGAATTACTCACGTGTCCATGGTGCTTTAGTGTATGGGCAGCTACTATTGTTGTTTTTTTCTACTTCTTAACTCCACTTGCGTGGTTGCCAATCTTTATTCTTGCAGTTTCTGGGGTAGCGTCATTTCTACAACTTGTTGCGAACATGGTTGGTTGGTCAGCAGAGAATGGGAAGATTCAGGCAAGTAAGTCATAGATTCGTAAAGTGTTTCAGGGGCTGTTTTAAAAATAAAAACTTCCCACTAGGTGGGAAGTTTTTATACCAAGGGGTCTAGCTATGGGTTAGTGGTAAATGTTGTATTTGGGTTCCATACACTTACGTTACCTTTTAGATCTGTCGCTACGATTACATAGTAGTATCGTGTATTTGCATTAAGATTATTGATGATGATTTGTTGTGACTGACGAGCAAGTGAGTCGTTAGTCGCAGTGTAACCACTTGTTGCACCGAATCCAACGGAGTTAATATCACCCTCACTCATTGTTACTGGGCTTGTGTTATAGAAGACTTTAGCAGAAGCTAGTTCATCTGTATTCCAGGTGAATGTTACAGTATTGCTACCAGTGTATTTTGTAAGATTAAAGATTGAAGGTCCTGTCATATCAGATGAGAGATTTGTCCAACCTCCTGCACTAATCAACTCATTAATAGCGTCACGAGTTGATGGTCCAACACGACCATAACCTGTTGTTGCTGCGCTACCTGAACTTACAATATTCTTTTGTGTCTGGAAGCGTTCAACTGCAGAGCGTGATAGTGATCCGAAATATCCAGTTACTAATCCTTCAGGATAAATTGACGAGTTGTCCTTAAAAAATGTCTGAAGACTTGTTACATCAGCATTTGTTTCTCCAAAATCTAGCTGTGAGTTAATAGTAGAGTATGCAAACACATTTGTTGCAATACCTAAGGTTGCTAAAACAGAAACGGCGGTAAACATTCCAATGTTTGAAATTTTTTTCATAGTTTTTTTATTTAGTTATAATGAACTCAACGTAGAAACTTGTCTCGATGAAAGGAGCGTAATTGGCTGTGTGCGCAAAATTCTTGCACGATCGAGATTACGAAATATTTAATTAAAAATATTGAACAGTTAGTAAAGTATGTAAATCGAAAGATTTATTACTAGAGATGGAAGATATTCAACGTCCTCCAGGTGTAAATTTAATATACTCTTAATATTAATAAATAGCAAATTTATAAAGGACAACTTTGAGATATGAAAAACTGTTGACAGTGAGGTGTGGACTAGGAAAAGTAGTGCTACACTGCAGATAGCAGGGTTGTATCGTGCACATATCAAGAACAAAATCTTGTACCCTCATATTATTCAATATGAAAAAAATTATGCGCGTTCTCTCAATAGTATCTGGTTTGTGCCTTATAGGGTATCTTTGGATATACATTAGTACCCATAATATGGGGCTACTTAATCCAAAAGGTGTGATAGCTGTTGCAGAAAAAAATCTTCTGATTACCGCAGTGTTGCTTATGATGATTGTGATTGTTCCAGTGTTTGTAATGCTGTTCTCGTTTGCATGGCGATATCGTGCGGGTAATACTAAAGCAAAATATGCACCTGATTGGCATACTAATGTTGCTCTTGAGTTTACATGGTGGGCGGTCCCTATTGTTATTATTGCTATCTTGGGGACGATTACATGGAAGACAAGTCATGACTTAGACCCATTTAAACCTTTAATCTCTGATGTAAAACCAATAACAGTCCAAGTGGTAGCGCTTGATTGGAAGTGGTTGTTTATTTATCCTGAAGAACATATTGCAACGGTGAATTATTTAGTAGTCCCAAAAGATACTCCTATTAATTTTGTTATAACAGCTGATGCACCAATGAATGCATTCTGGATTCCACAACTTGGGACACAAATTTATGCTATGCCAGGCATGACAGCGAAGCTTCACCTTATGGCAAATGAAGAAGGTATATATAAAGGTGTGTCATCTAATTTTAGTGGAGATGGATTTTCTGGGATGAAATTCGATACAAAGGTAGTTTCTGGGGAGGGTTATGCTGATTGGGTTAATACTACGAGAACAATTCCAGGCACGTTAACCAAAGAAAGCTATGGAGAACTTGCGAAGCAGTCCAAAAACAACCCAGTACAAATTTTTTCATCGACTGAGGATGGTTTGTATGACTATATCGTCATGAAATACATGGCTCCTGGACATACTATGAAGATGGGTGAAGTTGGTGCCTCGTCGCACAGTATGCCGCAAGAAGAAATGGGGAATATGCATTCACATTAACAACAAATAACCAGTCATAAAATTATGTTAGGAAAATTCACAACACAAGCACTCCCTCATGATCCGATTGTAATAGCCGCAACGGTTTTTATGTCAGTCGTTGCTATTGCTGTAGTATGGGCACTTTTTCATTTTAAAAAATGGAAGTGGCTTTGGACAGAATGGTTAACTTCAGTAGATCATAAAAAAATTGGCATCATGTACCTTGTGCTTGCTTTTGTCATGCTTCTTCGCGGTTTTATAGATGCGGCAATGATGCGTACTCAGCAAGCAATAGCTATTGGAGATAACATGGGGTTCCTCCCGCCGGATCATTACGATCAAATTTTTACCGCTCACGGAGTAATAATGATTTTTTTTGTTGCTATGCCATTTATGTTTGGGCTTATAAATCTTGCTGTTCCACTACAGATTGGGGCACGAGATGTGGCATTCCCGTTTCTAAACTCAATGAGTTTCTGGTTTACAGTTATGGGGGCACTACTTGTAAATACGTCTCTTGTTCTTGGGGATTTTGCAGCAGTGGGGTGGCTTGCATATCCACCACTCTCTGAACTTCAGTTTAGCCCTGGTGTTGGTATGGATTATTACATCTGGTCAATACAGATTGCTGGAGTAGGGACATTGCTTTCTGCAATTAACTTTTTTGTCACGATCATTATGATGAGGTGTAAAGGAATGACCCTTATGAGAATGCCAGTCTTCACCTGGACTAGTCTTTGTTCAATGATTCTTATTATTATTGTTTTCCCAATCCTCACCGCCACACTTGCGATGCTTGGAGCTGACAGATTATTAGGAATGCATTTCTTTACTTCATCTTTTGGAGGTAACCCAATGATGTATGTGAATCTCATTTGGGCATGGGGGCATCCTGAAGTGTATATTCTTATTTTGCCTGCGTTTGGAATCTTCTCGGAAGTTGTTGCAACGTTTTCAAAGAAGAGACTATTTGGTTATACAACAATGATCTATGCAACTGTTGCGATCACAGTCTTTTCATTCCTTGTATGGCTTCATCACTTCTTTACGATGGGAGCAGGGGCGAATGTGAACGCATTCTTTGGAATTATGACTATGATTATTGCAATACCAACTGGAGTAAAAATTTTCAACTGGCTCTTTACCATGTTTAGAGGTCGAATTACATTTGCGTCCCCAATGTTATGGATGATGGGGTTTATATTTACCTTTACAATTGGAGGTATGACAGGAGTACTACTTTCTGTTCCCGGGATTGATTTTCAGGTCCATAATAGCTTGTTCTTAGTTGCGCATTTCCATAACACTATAATCGGTGGTGTTGTTTTTGGATATTTTGCCGGGCTCGTCTATTGGTTCCCGAAGTTCTTCGGGTTTACGCTTAATGAAAAATTCGGCAAGCTTGCATTTTGGCATTGGATTATTGGATTCTTCGTCACATTTACCCCGCTCTATATATTAGGATTTATGGGTATGACAAGACGTCTTCAGCATATTAGTGACCCAGAATGGCGACCGTTACTTATCATTGCTGGGGTAGGAACAGCTATTATTTTTGTAGGTGTTGTGATGCAAGCGATTCAGCTTATTGTTAGTATTCGTGATCGAAAAAAGAACAGAGATACAACAGGTGACCCGTGGGATGGTCGAGGTCTTGAGTGGTCTACATCATCTCCTCCACCATTTTATAATTTCGCAGTACTTCCTGAAGTACACGGTCGTCATGCATTCTGGGATATGAAGTATGGCGATGCCGTTAAGATGGTGCCTGAGTATCATGATTTTCATATGCCAAAAAATACTGCACTTGGGTTGTATATTGCTCTTGCAAGCTTCTTCTTCGGGTTCGGGCTTGTATGGCATATGTTTTGGATGAGCATTGTTTCAATGGTAATAATCGTTACCCTTGTTATCGCTCGTTCATTTGACAGAGATATATCATATATAGTTACCAAGGAAGAATTACTTCGTTTTGAAAAGAAACACAAAACTCTATAATTATATGACAAAAAAAATCCTACAATCTCACACAGAAGCAATGTCATCTGAAGTACATGAAGAAGGTGGAAGGGCGTTATTTGGGTTCTGGGTATACATCATGAGCGACTGCCTCTTGTTTGCAAGTATTTTTGCTACGTTTGCGGTATTGCGTAATAGTACTTTTGGTGGGCCAACAGCACGCGAGTTGTTTAGTATGCCGTTTGTACTTACTGAGACTATTATTCTCCTTACGAGTACGTTCACCTACGGCCTTGTTACTTTTTATGCTCACCATAAACAACATGCAAAAAAGGTGATGTCATGGATGGTAGTTACTTTCCTGCTTGGATTAGTCTTTTTATGTATGGAGGTTACAGAATTTAGAAGCTTGATTCTTGAAGGCAATGGACCAGATAGAAGTGCTTCACTTTCAGCGTTCTTTACATTAGTTGGTACTCACGGGCTTCATGTGTTCTTTGGGTTAATTTGGATGGCAAGCTTGTTTGTTCAAGTGTGGAAGTGGGGGATTACAACCCATGTTTCCCAAAAACTTTCAATGCTCGGTTTGTTCTGGCACTTCCTTGATATCATTTGGATATTTATTTTCACTATTGTTTACTTAATGGGGGTAATATAATTTAATGAATATGAAAAAATCTTTTGAAGTTGTTGATATAGAGTTCGAGTCTTCACGAAATGCACTGTTATCGTATGTGACTGGATTTTTTTTGTCACTTTTCTTGACTATTATCCCATACGTTATGGTTACTGAGCAGATGTTTGGGAGAAGTAGTCTTATGTTTGGTATTACGTTTTTTGCTATCGCACAACTTTTCACTCAAGTAATTTTCTTTCTACATTTACCTGCAAAAGAAAAGCCGTACTGGAATATAATTGTTTTTGTTTACACATTATTAATCGTAGCTTTCCTGGTTATTGGTTCTATGTGGATTATGTATCATCTCAACATGAATATGATGGGGGTTTCACCATTCCACTCAAATGAAGGATTTATTCCACAATAAAATATAATGATTTTATACGGAGAGGCTTTGTACGCACAATGATTAAAGATTACTACACTCTCACAAAGCCAGGAATTATTTATGGAAATGCAATAACGGTTATTGCCGGTTTTTTCTTGGCGTCTTATGCAGGAATTGATTGGGGGCTACTTATCTTTACACTTGTCGGGATTTCATTAATTATTGCTTCAGGATGTGTGTTTAATAATTATATTGATCGAGACATAGACGCTCTCATGGAAAGAACAAAAAAAAGAGCACTTGTCCGTAGGGTTATACCACTTTCTTATGCATTTATTTATGGGACAGTATTAGGAATGTTAGGAATTGGAATCCTCGCAATATACACAAATAGAGTAACATTTCTGGTTTCGTTAGTTGGGTTTTTTGTATATGTTGTTGTCTATAGTATGTGGTTAAAGCGTTCGTCAGTACACAGTGCACTTATCGGGGGTATATCAGGTGCAGTTCCACCAGTAGTTGGTTATTTGGCAGTTAGCGGCACAATTGATGCCGGGGCAATCATTTTATTTAGTATTTTGGTGTTATGGCAGATGCCCCATTCTTTTGCAATTGCCATCTATCGTCTTGGAGATTACTCCTCTGCACATATTCCAGTGCTTCCAGTTGTAAGAGGGATTCGTGCAACGAAAATCCAGATAGTTATTTATACTGTATTATTCGTTGTTGCCACATTATTGTTGTATATATATAAATATTCAGGCGTACTTTATGCAGTATCAATGTCTGTTGTTGGAATCGTATGGGTATGGATAGCTGTTAATGGTCTTATGCTTACAAATAAAGAAGATAAGGTGTGGGCAAAGAAGCTATTTATGTTTTCTATTATCACCTTACTTGTGTGGTGTTTGGTAATTATGGTAGAACACTACATAGTGTAATTCTATGACTGTTCAACAGAAACTATCCCTACAAATTTCGATACTTGCAATTTTTTTAGCTTGCTTGTGGGGTATTTATTTTTATGTAACAACGAACGAAAGTAAACGTAATCAGTATGTTGCAAAACAAGACATTCATATACAAGATATCATTGAAGAGGTATCAACAACCACAAAGTTACTTTTTCTTGGGGATGTTATGTTTGATAGATATATTAGGAAAATGGCAAATAAGCATGGAGAAGATTATATATTTTCTTGTGTAGATAAACTTCTTAAAGATCAGGATTTAGTAATTGCAAATTTAGAGGGGCCAATAACAACACGTACTTCAACAAGCATAGATACAAAAGTTGGAAGTCCTGAGAATTACTATTTTACATTCCCAACTTCTACCGCAACATTACTTACACGTTATAATATACGACTTGTAAATATTGGGAATAACCATATTAATAATCAAGGGAATGACGGGGTGCTACAAACTAAGAAGTATCTTTCGGAGGCGGGTGTGGGATATTTTGGTGGTCTACAACAAGATGATCCACTTATGCGAATGAGGATTAATTCTATAGATGTATCATTTATTAGTTACAATCAATTTGGCGGAAGAGATAAAGATAGTACTTCAAAAATTATTTCTGAAGAAAAGTCATTAGGAAGAACTGTGATTGTTTATGCGCACTGGGGAGAAGAATATATAGATGTTCGTCAAGAAATTAGAAATACTGCAAAATATTTTGCAGAAAATGGTGCTGATCTTATTGTCGGATCTCATCCACATATTATTCAATCACATGAAATGATTGAAAACACTCTAGTATATTATTCACTTGGAAATTTTATTTTTGATCAATACTTTCAAAAAAATGTAATGGAGGGCTTAGCGCTTTCGGTGCATATAACGCCAGGGAAGCCTTTTGTAATTATAGAATACCCAGTCACATTGCATAAAGATGGGAGAACATGTCTTCGCCAATAGTCGGCACTGGTAAGTATAGATTAATAGTGTAGAATGAAATTATGAATCAAAGCTCAGACCAAGAATATGATCTAATTGTAATTGGGGCTGGTGCTTCAGGAATGATGGCGGCAAGTGTTGCGGCACAAAATGGCTTGCGTGTACTTGTTCTTGAAAAAAACAAGCGTGTAGGAGAAAAACTTAGAATTACTGGCGGAGGGCGTTGTAATATTTTAAACGCTGAAGAAGATACTCGAGTGCTACTTAAGAAATATGGAAAAGCAGAGCAGGCACTCTATTCACTTTTTTCGCAGTTTGATGTACAAGCCACATCGCAATACTTTATGTCCAGAGGTATGAAACTCGTTGTTGAGAATGCTAAACGAGCTTTTCCTAGCACCTTTAGAGCTGAAGATGTAGTTAATCTTTTCGAGCACGAAATGAAGAAAGGTGGTGTTGAAATATGCTTTTCGACACCTGTTACCAAAATAATTACTGATCAAGGGAAAATAAAAAGCGTGCAGTCATCTAAGCGGGAATTTTTTGGAAAAGAATTTATTATAGCAACAGGCAGTGTGTCTCATCCAGAAACTGGTTCTACAGGTGACGGATTTAAGTGGCTAAAAGCACTAGGGCACAGCATTAAAGAGCCTACACCAACAATTGTTCCTTTGGCAATTAAGGAAGCGTGGGTAAAAGAACTTGCAGGTGTTTCACTCGACGGGATGAAAATTACTTTTTTTGTTGATGGTAAAAAAGATTTTAGTATTTCAGGTAGAGTATTGTTTACACACTTTGGATTATCTGGTCCACTTATTTTAAATAATGCGCATAAAGTCGCAGACTTGCTACACATAGGTGCAGTTACAGCCACTATAGACATGTCCGCACATAATGATTTTTCTATTCTTGAAAAGGAAGTAATGGTAGTATTTGATGCAAATAAAAATAAAACATTAAAAAATATTATTAAAGAAATTGTTCCAAATGGTATGCATAAAGGTGTTATAACACTTTTATCTGAGCATATAGACATAACGACTAAAGTTCATTCTATTACAAAAGAAGAACGTAAGAAAATTATTCATCTTCTTAAAGCGTTACCACTTACCGTTGAGGGGCTGATGGGCTTCGATAAGGCTGTGGTTGCTGATGGTGGGGTTCCGCTGGATGAAATTGACATGAAGACGATGCGGTCTAAAAAAATTTCTAATATGTTATTAACAGGGGATTTACTTCATATAAATCGCCCATCAGGCGGGTATTCGTTACAATTATGTTGGACAACTGGTTATGTTGCAGGCCGATTTTGCGCTGAGCAAAATCGCGTCAGTTTCAACAGTAACTGACCAAGAATAATTGCTAGAGTAACTGTGTTATAGTATTTACATGAAAAGTGAGGTAAACATACACGGAGAATGGCAAGAAGTTCTAAAAGAGTATATTGCTACTGATGATTTTAAAAAATTGATTGAAGTTATTAGTGATGAATATGCGCATAAGCAAGTCTTTCCACCTGTAATTGATGTATTTAAAGTTTTTGAGTTAACTCCGTTTTCAAAAGTAAATGTCGTAATTTTAGGACAAGATCCGTATCATAATGATGGCCAAGCTCACGGGCTATCATTTTCGGTCCAAGAAGGGAACCTTCTTCCTCCATCATTAAAAAATATTTATAAAGAAATTGAAAGTGACATAGGTATAAAAAAAGATTTTAAAAATGGTAACTTAAGAAATTGGGCGGAGCAGGGGGTCTTTCTACTCAATGCAATTTTAACAGTTGTTGCACACAGTCCACTTTCACATCAAAAGAAAGGTTGGGAGCGATTTACAGATACTGTTATTAAGACAATATCAGAAAAACGTGAGCATGTAGTTTTTATGTTATGGGGGAATTATGCACGAAGTAAAGTATCTCTCATTGATTCCTCTAAACATTTAGTACTTGAGGCGCCACACCCGTCCCCACTTTCAGCATATTCTGGGTTCTTCGGTTGTAAACACTTTTCTAAGTGTAATGAGTATCTAAAAGTGCACGGAAAAGATGAGATAAAATGGTGATTTTGCACAGAAGATGATATAAATAGATCCACAGATTAGAATCACTCACAATTGGTTTACGTCATATTCTGCTAAATATGACGTGATTTTACTCAACGTAAAATCAGGAAATGGCATCAATAGATTCTCCTATTAAAAGCATGTCACAAAATATCGCTTTAGTCTGTTATATATGTCACAAGGGAAAAATGTGCACAGAAACAATTTCTCGTCGTTATTATTTAATTTGTAGAATTTATGAAAAAAACTTTATATTCAACGCTAGTTTTAGGAATGATGTTTTCAGGGGCAACAGTTTTTGCTGATAATGATGTTGTTATCCCGTACTCACCGTCAGTTTCTGTGGTGCCATCGGTTACAGAAAAAGAGGAGGTTTTGTCTATGACGCATGGTCAAAAGTTGCAACTTCGTGCAAGCAACCTAATTAAGGAGCGTATTACTACACTTAATGCAAATATCAAGGTGATAACTGCTGATAAATCATTAACTGCAGAACAAAAAAATTCACTCAATGGAATTTTGACAACAAATATTAATGGACTGAATGCTCTTAAGGTATCAATTGCATCAAGTACTGATGCAACAAGTACCAAAAGTTTGGTAAGTTCTATCTTTACGAATTTTAGAATTTATGGCATCGTAGTTCCTCAGGTTAGGCTTGAGAAACGAATATTTGACCTTCAGAACCATTCTGTAAAGCTTTCAGACACATTCTTAAAAGTTCAGGCAAAGATAGATGAGTATAAAGCAAAAGGAAAAGATGTAACTGTTTGGCAGAAGAGTTTAGATGACGCTAAGATGCTTGTTGCAAATGATATGAATACACTTGTAAACGCGCTTTCTAAAGCTTCTACACTTAAACCAAGTGATTATGGTACTTCAAGCAAAGCAACTATTGAATCAATCAATGGTGATTTAAAGAATGTTATTAAAGATTTTAATTCTATCAAGAGAAACCTCCATAAGCCAAGTAATATGGGAGATGTTTCAAGAAAAGTAAAAGGAAATGGTTACGGGAACAGTTCGCCGCTCTTTGGGACCTCTTGGGTCTGGACTATATCAACTGTTGGAGGTGTGTCAACAGCCGCACCAGCAGGAGGGAAGTTCGTACTTTCTTTTGGTGAAGATAACCGTGTGAACAGCACTACAGATTGTAATGGAGTAGGGGGCAGCTACACGTTAGGCGTTAATAACACAATCTCATTTGGCCAGTTTATGTCTACGATGATGTTTTGTGAAGGTTCTCATGAGTCAGAATATTCTGCACAACTTATGAAAACTAATTCATATGTAATTGATGGCAGCACACTTCGATTAACAAACGCTTCAGGAACAATGGTTTTTACAAAGAAATAAGTAAACATCATAAAAGATGAGTTTAAAAAAATAGATGCATTGCATCTATTTTTTAATGTGCGACTGTAAATGCAATAACATCGGCTGCACCTCTATGTAGTAACTCTCTTCTGGCTTCATGTAGAGTGGCTCCAGTTGTTGTGACGTCGTCTATGAGGATAATTTTTAAACCATTCACTTCTGGATTAGCCACAAAGGCATTATATTTATTGTGTATTCGTTCGCTTCTTGATTTAGTCGTTACTTGTCGACGTATCTTTCGAGTTTTGTTTTCTACTAAAAGATGATTCATAACTGGGAGGTGTAATTCCTTACTTATAGCTTGTGCAATCAGTTCTGTATGGTTGTACCCACGAACATATTTTCTAAATAGCGGCATCGGAATTGGGACTAAAACATACAAACGATAGTTGGGCACTTCAATGATTGCCTCTAAAAGTTTATCAGCAAAAGGCTCTATGAGGTCTTTTCTATGAAAATATTTAATTGCATGAACAACTTTCTTGATTCGTGGGTCTTTAAATGAATATATACTTACGATGTAGGGTGCTGGCGTATCGACAGTTTTTGAGAATGAATCGAAACATTCCTTGCAAAGTGATTCCTTACTTGTATTTCTTTTGCAAAGAAAGCAGTGGTGCGGAAAGAATAATGTCAGAACTGATGCTAGAGTTTTTGTAATTATTCCTGAAATCATCCACATATATGCTAAGTGTATAAAGAAAAAAGAAGTAAAGATAGTATATACTGTACGTGTATGTTTCACCTTTTCAATAAAGACGAACTTGCACAAGCGATTGGTCTGGATATTGGAACATCCGCTGTAAAAGTTGTACAACTTCGTAGAGAAAAAAATAAAATAATTCTAGACACATATGGTGAAGTTGCTTTAGGCCCGTATGCTGGTTTAAAAATCGGACAAGGTGCACATCTAGGTGAAGAAAAATTACTTGAAGCCATTAAAGATCTCTTTAAGGAGGCTAAAATTACTGCGCGTGATACAGTCGTTGCAATTGATCCCTCTGGCGCATATGTGTCTTTGGTCCATGTCCCTAAAGTTCCTGATGAGCAATTACGCACCATGATGCCACTTGAAGCGAGAAAATATATCCCAATCCCACTCACTGAAGTGCAGATGGACTGGTGGCATGTTCCAGAAACAGTAAAGTTTTCTACAGATGATAAGACTGCAAATGTTGTGTTGGCTGCTGTTAATAATTCTACATTAATGATTTATGACAGTATTGTTAAAAAGTTAGACCTACGAAATGTGGAATATGAGATACATGGTTATAGTTTATTACGAAGTTCTCCTCCACACACTCATAGCATGGTAATGTATGTCGATATTGGCGCAGAAAGTACAACACTTTCATTGGTATACCAGGGGATAGTTCTTGATATGCATGTGATAACAAGGGGGTCACAGGATAGTACCATGCAATTATCTCGTGCTCTTTCTATTACCGTAGACACTGCAGAAGAATCTAAAAGAGTTTTTGGTTATAAAGGTGACGATGCGAATCCATACCTCAAAGATATTCTTGAATTGTCGAGTTATCCACTTTTTGGAGAGGTTGCAAGACTATCGCTTATGTACGAAAGAAAGTATAATCAGACTATAGAAGGAATAATTTTAACAGGCGGAGGGTCGCGTGTTCCTGGAATGATTACTACATATAGTAAGACTGTTCATATTGCAGGAAGAATCGTGACACCTTTTGAGCAAGTGATTGTACCAGAATTTTTAATCGAAATGATGGAACGAGTTGGCCCAACGTATGCTGTAGCACTAGGTTGTGCACTGAAAAAATTAATTTCTAACTAACTTTTACATGGCATTCTCATTTTCTCCAGGACAAATAGCACCACAAGGAAGTCAGGCAATTACACCACCTGGAACAGTTGCGCCAGGAACAGCACCAGCACAAACTGTTGGGCCACCATCAGAGTCTCCTATTCTTTTCATTCGGGAAAGAGGGGGGCCGATTTCAGTTATGGCAAGTATTCAAATTGTACTTATAGTCGTAGCGACTTTGTCAGTTGTTATTTGCGGAACTTTGTACGGATATAGTGTTTATCTTACTTCTCAGATAGAAGCTAAAAAAGCTGAACTGGAAGCAAGAGATGCTACATTTCCTGATTATCCATACGATAAAATGGTTAGACTTTCAAAACGCATGGCACTTCTAAATAAATTGTTGCAGGATTATATTTCACCAAGATCTCCGCTTAAATTTCTAGAGAATGTTGTAGAGAATAGAGTGTATTTTGATAACTACACACTTTCTCGAGACAGACTTGGTGCGTATACAATTAATTTTACAGCAATTACTACGGACTATATTGCCTTGATTCAACAGCTTGGCGCTCTTAAATTAACAGAGTACAGTAAAGTTGTACCTAATCCAAAGGTTACTGGTCTGGAAAGCATAGGTGGCAATGTTGAGATTAAGGTTCAGGTTACGACCCCGGTACTAGTTCAAGGTAAACTTCCTGATGAAATAGTTTTTCTTGCTGATGATTCTAAGTCAACAGCTAGCTCAACTGTAAAGTCTAAACAACCAAATAACGCGACTAGTAGTAGTTCTCAGACCGGCACCACGCAACCATAATATATACACAATTTATGTCACCAAAACTCCTTAACATACTTCTAGTTCTAGTTCCTGCAATGTTGTATAATTTTGTGTATTTACCTTTGACTACTGGTACACCTAGTGTGCTCCTGGCTCCTTCTGCAAGTATTAGAGGACTGCAAACTAAAAATGTTCAATATGCAAATACACTTAATCTTGTAACTGATATTCAAACTAATATCAAAAAAATTAATGACGATTATAAGGCAGTTAGCCCTGCTACAACGACGATTGTCGAAACCATGCTTCCTGATACAATCGACCAACTTAAGTTAAGAAAAGAGGTGATTGCAATTGCGGATGCTGCTGGAGTCGGTCTTAAAGAAGTAAAAATAAGAGAGGATAGATCTTCAACTGCTGTAGGTTCTTATATAATTGATTTTACTTTTAAAGCAAGATACAAGAATGCTAAGCTTCTTTTAGACGAGTATGAAAAGAACAGAAGATTTTACATTATTAATGCTCTGAATATCAAAAAAATTGATCCAAAGGGGTTAAGTGTCGAAGAGTTGCAAAATATAGACAAAGACGCACTCGCAATAACGGTTTCATACAGAGTTAATTATTTAAATAAATAATATGCAAATAAGCCTTACAAAATTTTCTCTCATACTTTCTGGCGTTATTTCGCTTGGTCTTGTTGCTGGTACTGGATATCTTTTGTTTAACTTCTTTTTTATGGGGCCAGAACCTGATGCGGCGCCGGTCTTGACATCAGCAAGTGCAAGTATTCTAGGACCAAAAGCACAAAAAGCTGCAAATGCTTTAATAGATCCACAGTATAAAATTGAACTAAATAAACAGAAAAATCTTCAATTTCTAGAATCAAACCTTTTTAATACTTTTACGGTAACTCCTGATGATGTGCTTTTAAGTAAGTCTCGAGGACGTGAGGATCCTTTTGTCCCGTATGTTGCTCCTTGATCTATTTGTTAGTCAAAATAAGTTAACCGAAATCGAGGCTAAGGAAATCGATGCAAGTGTCTCTTCAACAGAAGGGGTACTTGTTGATGATTTACTGGCTAAGAAAAATATTAGCAGTGCTGAAATTACAGAAGTAAGAAGCACTCTACATGGGTTACCGATCTTTCAAGGTGATATTGGTGATAATAAAGAACTTACAAAGTACATTAATATCGTTCAGTCAAAGCAGTTTCTTGCTGTGCCACTTGAAGTAAAAGACGAAGTACTTTTAGTTGGTGTTGTTGACCCTGAGCATGGAAATGTTCTAGCAAGTCTCCAGTTTCTTTTTGGCGCTGATCACCAAGCTTATAAAGTCTATCTTATTACATATGATGCATTTAAAAAACATTTCGGGATAACCTCTCCTGAAGATCTTGAGGAGAAAGCAAGTGTAACAGACCAAGTAGATAACGAAGTACTTTCTTACGTATCTAAGGAGGATGATAAGTTAGATGATGACCCTGATGAAGATGGTGAGATTGATCTTGAAAATGCAAGTGGAGTTCTAGATAAGAATCTCGCAAAACTGCCAATTCCAGAAATTTTTAGTACCATGCTTCGTTACGCTATTGATAATACAGCGTCTGATATCCATATTGAACACATCGGTCTTTCTGTTCGTACTCGTGTTCGTATGGATGGACGGCTCGAGCAAATCGCAGCACTCCCTTCGAAGCTCCATCCAATGCTTATTGCGCGTGTGAAAATTCTCTGTGGTATGAAACTCGATGAAAAACGTAAACCTCAGGATGGACGTTTTAGTACAAAATTCGGAGACAGAAAGATCGATTATCGTGTGTCATCGTTCCCGGGTTATTATGGCGAAAAAATCGTAATTCGTATTCTGGATAGTATTAAAGGAGTTAAACTTCTTAATGACCTTGGTTTTTCTCCACTGCAGATGACACAAATTCGTGCTGCTCTCGGTGCTCCGTACGGTATGGTACTTATTTCTGGGCCTACTGGATCTGGAAAAACAACAACGCTCTATTCGATGCTAAATGAAATCGACCGTGACCACAAGAATGTTGTATCACTTGAAGACCCGGTGGAATACAACGTTGGAGGTATGAACCAGTCACAGGTGTTTCCTGATATTGGCTATACATTTGCTTCAGGACTTCGTTCTATTCTTCGTCAAGATCCTGATGTAATCATGGTGGGAGAAATTCGTGACGGTGAAACTGCACAGCTCGCTATTCAAGCTGCCCTTACAGGTCACTTAGTATTCTCAACAATCCACACCAACACATCAATTGGTGTGATAACTCGTCTTTTGGACATGGGTATTGAGTCGTATCTTATCGCACCGGTTCTTATTGCGGCACTTGGTCAGCGACTTTCACGAAGAATAGCAGATGATTGTGGCAAACCTATGGAAATGACTCCATCACTTAAAGAGCTTGTTGAGAAGCAATTTCATGACCTACCAGATGAATTCAAAAAGGAATTTGAGGTTAGTAGACCACTTTATGAAGCAGTTGGTAACACTCAATTCCCAACAGGGATGAAAGGTCGTGTGCCGGTTTTTGAAGTGCTTTCAATTACAGATGAGATCGAAGAAGCAATTTTGCGTAGTAAGGGTGAAGAGGCAATTCGTGAACTTGCTAGAAAAAATGGGATGATAAGTATTAAGGAGGATGCAATGATAAAATGCATGGGTGGACTCATTCCTTTTATCGAACTTGCAGAACTCTAAAGTTAGGTAATTAGGTTGTAGGTTACAGATAATACAATTACATGTATTATTATTTACTCTGTAACTAAATAATAATCTTTTACGATGATGTAACGTACACTATTTCAATATAGTGAGTTATACAATTGTACTTCTTTGTTCACTTGGTATACTTATGTGCATAAGGGTGTGTTGTGTATTGTAGTAATACACCTACAACCTATTACCTACGACTTAACCTATGAATTACCAAACCGAGCTTGATGATATTGTGATGACACTTGTTAAAGAAAATGGATCTGATATCCATTTTACTGTCGGGTACCCACCGATTCTTAGAATCAACCGTGAATTAATTCCACTTACAAGAAAACCTGTATTAACAGGAGAGCATTCTCTTGGTTTTTTACATGAAATGATTGAGGAAAAACAGCTTACCAACTTCGTAGTAACACAAGAGCTTGATTTTGCTTATGAGCACAGAGGGGAATACCGTTTACGAGGGAATGCATGTTTCCAAAAAGGTGTTATATCTATAACACTCAGATTAATCCCAAGAGTGAGATCCCTTGCTGAACTTGGTCTTCCTGAACAATTGATTCATATTTCACGAGAAAGACAAGGCTTTTTCCTTGTTGTGGGGTCAGTTGGTCAAGGTAAATCTACAACATTAGCTGCCATGATTCAGCAAATAAACTCTGAGTCAAAGAGGCATGTGCTAACAATTGAGGATCCTGTTGAATTCCATTACGATCAAGAGAAATCTCTTATTGAGCAACGAGAAGTTGGAATTGATACAACCAACTTCACTTCAGCTTTACAGCATTCACTTCGTCAGGATGTTGATGTTATTATGATTGGAGAAATGAGTGATAGAGATACTATGCAGACTGCAGTAACCGCGGCAGAAACAGGACACTTAGTTCTTGCAACTCTTCACAGTAACTCTGCTGCGCAGACCATTGACCGTATAATTGACTCATTTCCTGGAGATCAACAGAATCAAATTCGTCTACAGTTAGCGTCTTCGCTGATTGGTGTGCTTTCTCAACGATTGATACAAACAACTTCGGGGGGGTTGACTCCAGTTTTTGAACTACTATTAAATACTGGTGCGGTATCGAACTTGATTCGAGAAAACAGAACAAACGAAATTGATAACATTATTGAAACTGGTGCTAAGGATGGAATGATAGACCTAGATAGATTTTTAGCAGATTTGGTTCGAAGAGGAATCGTTGCCCGTGATGTTGCTTATGGGTACGCTCGACGACGACAATTGTTTGATAGACTCCTATAATATATGTTGTTTCATTACACATGGCTTAATGATAACGGTAATAAAGAAGAAGCAGATATTGACGCAACTTCGCTCGATAATGCTATTATACTTATTCAGAGCAAAGGTATAAAGACCATTCTTGAAGTAAAAGAAAAAACAGACAAGGAACATAACGTTTTCGGTGCCATTAAGGAATCAAAATTCTTCAAGCAGAAGATCAAACCAAAAGACATAGTGCTTTTCTCTCGACAAGTTGCAACACTCTTTGAGGCCGGTGTTTCTGCGCTCCGTGCATTTCGTCTCCTTGCTCAAGAAAATGAGAACAAAACCCTTCAAGGTGAAATTATGGCTGTTGCTGATGATATTGAGTCCGGTATTTCTTTGTCAGACGCTCTCACTAAGCGCCCTGAGCTTTTCTCGAATTTCTATGTAAACATGGTGAAAGCTGGGGAAGAAAGTGGAAAGTTAAACGAAGTGTTCTTGTACCTAGCTGATTACCTTGACCGAAACTACGAACTTTCACAAAAAATTAAAAAAGCTCTTACATATCCGAGTTTCGTTATTGGAACCTTTATTGCAATCATGGTGGGTATGCTCACGTTTGTGGTTCCAAAAATGGCTAAAATGTTCGCGGAAGAAGGTGCTACGCTTCCTCTTGTGACACGAATTGTACTCTTTATTTCAGATCTATTCGTTAAATATGGGCCGATTACATTCCCTATTATTGCGTTTGGTATTTGGATGTTTATACGGTGGAAGAATACAGATGAGGGAGGGTACAAAGTTGATGAGTTTAGTATGAAAGTACCTGTTTTTAAAGATGTTATTCAAAAGATCTTCCTTCAGCACTTGGCGGATAATATGAACACCATGCTTTCTAACGGTGTTCCAATTGTAAAATCACTTGATATTACTACCTCTATTCTCGAAAATAGAGTCTATAAGCAACTCATGGGTCGTGTTTCGCAAAAAGTTCAAACAGGTAAGTCCTTTTCAAAGGCACTGTATGAAGAACCCCTTGTGCCTAACATTCTTGTACAAATGGTGCACATTGGTGAAGAAACTGGTGAGCTTGCCTATATTCTAAAAAACCTAGCATCTTTTTATCGACGTGAGCTTGATACTGCTATTGACAGCATGATTGGTCTTATTGAGCCTGCTATGATTGTAAGTCTCGGTATTGGTGTAGGTGTGCTTGTCTCCGCTATCCTCCTTCCTATGTACTCTTTGTCAGACGCGATTAAATAAAGTAGGTTATATGTGGAAGTTTGTAGAAAAGTAGGAGTGTCTACAATATTTTAACTGTACGCTATAAATTATTTTAGTCTTAATTAAAGTATAATTACCTATTACCGATACCTATAACCTATAAAATACTTCACTTATCCACATAATAATAGTGAAATCCTTGTTTTTTGAAACCCTAAAGGTATATACTCTATACTATCTACAAAAGATAGAAAAAATTATGTCAAACACATTTACAAAAAAAGGTTTCCGTGGATTTACCCTTATTGAACTCCTTGTGGTTATCGCAATCATCGGATTGCTCTCCACTATTATTGCAGCTCCTATTCAAAGTGCTCGTAAGAAAGCTCGTGATGCGAAGAAGATTGCCGAAGTAAAGTCTACTCAGCTTGCGCTTGAACAGTATGCTGAGTCAAACTCTGCGCAGTATCCT
>JACCDG010601345.1_pt1 | contig 20898 bp, 17 predicted proteins | sample 7442471 | NCBI WGS metagenome assembly JACCDG01 (sample SAMN15323444, study PRJNA562643) | freshwater metagenome | isolation source: river surface water | place: USA:Blue River Watershed | collected 2017-08-17 | reverse complement strand
ATATCTGCAATGTGGGTTAAGTAAAAAGCCATGCTTCGGCAGGCTCAGCAACCATAAGCCAAAAGACTGAAATCGTGGTTAGCCATGAGTTTATTGATATTTCTATACGTCTTAATAATCTTACCATAACACTAGTTGAGAAAGAATGTGCTGTCCGACATAATTTGTACCTTGGTTCATAGCTTATTTGATTAGAACTCTTAAGCTACTAAAAAAAGGGGATAGGTGAATACGCACACTACCCCTTTTTATTTTATCTCGGACAACAATGATTTCCAATCGGTATAATTGTACTGTTTATCGAAAATGCCATTTATTTCGATCATAAACAGGGTATGAATTTTTTATGCCACACCCCTTGATATCAAAGAGAATTTGCCATATAATTTACCATTTTTGATAAAATGACGTGATACTTTGTTAATTCTATATTAGCACAATTGACTTTATGGCTCCTAAATTTCACCTGTTTAGTACCCACTTGTTGTTACGAGAAGAACAAGACTTTTAGATAATGTCCTTAAATGGTTTTTAGCAATTAACATAATAGTATAGAAAAATGCACAGTACCATAACAAGCAGATTTGGATAAATACCGGATTTTCTGTCAACATACAACCACATCATGAGCCACCCCCAAAAACCCCTTACCAAGGCGCTGTTGTGTACTTTTTTTACCTGCCTTTTTACCGGTATGGTATATGCGCAAACGCCTGTTTTTCCGCTGGTAGGAAACGCTACCTCACTCGGAGGAGATTGTTACCAGCTTACCCCTGCCGATGATTATATGCATGGAGCTGTATGGTTTCAACAACAGTTGAACCTTACCCAGCCTTTTGATATACGGGTTACGTTTAATTTCGGTAATACACACGCATGGCTTACGGGTTGTGCCAACCCGGCCAATTGTGCCGACCCGACCTATGTTTATCCGCAGGAAGGAGGCGGTGCAGATGGTATTGCTTTTTTGCTCCAGCAACAGGGTAGTGGCGCGGGTTCTACTGGCTCTGGTATTGGGTACGGAAATTCTAACGGGAATGGCATCAGTCCTTCTCTTGCAATTGAATTTGATACTTATTTTAATTTTGGAGGCTTCGATCCTATATACGACCACATAGGAGTAGCTGTTAATGGTGATGAAAGGCTGGCGCAGTGCAACCTGGCCTCCAATTACCATTGGGCAGGGTCGGCTTGCCCTAATCAACTTGCAGGAGCTACGAATGTATTCGGAGGAATCAATAATACGGATATTCTGGTGCCCGCAGTTGGAACCAATCCGGCAACAGACTTTCTTCAGGATGGACAGAATCACCGTGTCCGTTTTAAATGGAATCCGGCAACGAAACGTTTTCAGGTATGGCTGGATTGTAAATTAAAAATAGATTTTACAGGCGATATAACCAGTAAGGTTTTTGGCAATAACCCTAATGTATATTATGGTTTTACTTCTGCAACAGGCTCCGAATTCAATAAGCATACGGTATGTGTGGAAAGTATGACTTTTTCGGCCAATATACCCGATGCTACAATTTGTGAAGGAGCCTCGGTACAACTTAACCCCCAAATACAGGGGTTTTCTGCTGGTACCACTTATTCCTGGAGCCCGGCAACAGGCTTAAGCAGTACAAGTATTCCAAATCCAATGGCTAGTCCGGCGCTTACAACTACATACACTTTGGTTATACAGGATCCCTGTTACCTGGATACATTAGTAAGAACGGTAAAGGTGAATGTGCATCCACGTCCGCAGGTTACATTGCTCAGTAAAGATTCGTGTACGAGTCCGCTTGTTACACTGAGTGCATTAAGCAGCAATGCCGGAGATGTTAATTATTCATGGAATCCGCAAACAGGCCTGACTTTTTTGTCGGGAGATAGCCTTGTGCAGTTTGCCGCCCCTGGTGTAGCTTATACCGTTACGGCTACCAGTAGCTATGGTTGTACCGGAACAGCTATTTTCACTCCCGGAACAAACACGGCGATTAACATTTCATTCAATATTCCTCCGGTGTGTTTTAATCTCCCTTCAATTGCTACTAATATACAATCTACTGCGTCTACCTTCAGTTGGGATTTTGGCGACGGCTCGCCAGTGGTACAAAATACTTCACAGCATACCTATAGTGCACCGGGGCAGTACATTGTTACATGTACGGCATATGCGGGCGGATGCTCCGGCACCTATACAGATACAGCAATTGTTTATCCGCTTCCGCAACTCAGTATGTCTGATTTAGCAGCATGTGAGCAACAAGTGATTGCCGCGCCTGATTTTATGTCAACCCCTTCGGGAGCTTCATTTTCCTGGATAAATAATAATGCAACAATAGGTCTGGGTGCTTCAGGTGCCGGCAACATAGGTTCATTTACCGGGACAACGAATGCCGGGCAAATAAATTCGGCCACAGTTACAGTTACTCCCACACTAAATGGTTGTGTTGGCCCCGATTCCACGTTCAATATTCTGGTATCGCCTGTACCGCTTATCAGCGTAGTTAATCCGCAGCCTTATTGTCCCGGCGATACAGTACCTTCTCCGGTTATTGCTGCGGTTCCCAACACCATTGCAATGCAATACACCTGGGTTAACAGTAATAGTATTGTTGGTCTGCCAGGTTCCGGAACGGGTATTCCCCCCAATTTTATTGCCCAACCACAACCTAACCTGAGCGCTGCCCCGATTGCAGCAGTTGTTACGATTAACCCCTCGTTAAACGGCTGTATTGGTGCGCCCCAATCGTATACTGTAACTGTAAAACCCAGCCCGCAGGTGGAACCATTGCCAGATATTCACTATTGTCCGAATGTGTTAACTGCTCCTGTTCCTTTTAACGCAAGCCCTTCAGGTACTAACCTTTCGTTTAGCTGGACAGCAGGGAATCCTTCCATTGGTTTGCCCTCTGCCAGTGGAAATGCAGCGGTTCTTAATGCTTTTACAACTATTAATACGGGTAATACAGCGGAAACATCAACGCTTTCAGTATATGCAACACTCGATGGTTGTAAAGGCCCGGATGAAACCTTTTCCCTTTCTGTTTCCCCAAAGCCTAAAGCCGATTTTGTTCACACCAATAAGCTTTGTCTGGGCGACTCACTTAAATTGCAAAACCAGTCGGCCAATATAGGGAATCCCCTTAGTTTTGCCTGGAGTCTGGATAATATTCCGGCTACATTTTCTACTGTTCAACATCCGGTTGTTCTTATCGCTGCACCCGGTAAGCATGCTGTGATACTGGAGGTTTTATCTGCTGCAGGATGCAGAGATACTGTGGAAAAAACAGTATTCATTAATCCGATTCCGGTAGCGAAATTTAGTGGTGCTAAAGAGGGCTGTCCGGCTTTGACCATTAATCAGTTATTTACGGATCAGTCTTATGTTGACGCACCTTCTGCTATTACGGGTTGGAGCTGGAACTTTGGCAATGGCGCCTCTTCATTTCAGGCTGTGCCATTTGGTACACTGGTATATCCCAATAATTCTTTTAATCAGGTACTAACGTATACGGTCAGTTTGGTTGTAACCAGCGATAGCGGCTGTGTTTCTTTGCCATATTCCAGCCCGGCTATTAAGGTATATCCGCGGCCAAAGGCGGGTTTTCATTTCGAAACAAATGATGCTGTAGCTGTAAATAATCCGGTATTTCAATTTGTAAGTGAGGCTCAGGGAGCAGATTTTTATGACTGGAATTTTGGTGATTATATGGCACAACCCCCTGCAGCCAATACATCCTCCCTTACTAATCCGGCACATACCTATGAAAATGCGCCGGCTACTTCATATACAGTAACCCAATGGGTAAGTAATCAGTACGGATGCCGCGATTCCATACGTCATACGCTCGAATTGCTTCCCGATTGGACCTTCTACATACCCAATGCATTTACTCCGGATCATAATGGAATAAACGATGGATTCAGAGGAACAGGAATTAATATTTATGACTATAACCTCTGGATTTTTGATCGTTGGGGTAATCAGGTTTTTTATTCAGGTGATCTGGATGAATTTTGGGATGGAAGAATGCAGGGAAAAGAAGCCCTTGTACAACAGGATGTTTATGTTTGGAAGGTTAATTTCCGGGATATTTTCGGAAAGAAACATACAAGATACGGTACAGTAACCGTAGTGCGTTAAGCAGGGTTTTTGGAAAAATATTCTCAGAAAATAATTTCATTACCCGGCTTTACATTGCTAAAGCTTCCCTCGGGTGTCTGATTGGCATTGTTTAGTTGTTCAAACCTGAAAACCTCTTTGCTAACCATACGGTGCAGGTAAATATCAATCATAGTGGTGCTGTTCGGGCGGAGGGCAATATCAAAAAGCTGCTTCGAAGCTTCTAATTCACATGCCATGTAGCGCACAAAGCCCTTGTCAGGTCTGGGACGAACGATGAGTCCCAATTCCTTTATTCCGGGTAATTCCTTTAACTGCTCACCATTCAGGTTAAGCGCCTTGCGGCCCTGAAGCACATCGTAATTGAAGAAATAAGTTATAGTCGATCGATTAACCTGATTGCATTGACGATCGGCTAAAAAACCGCTTGGCAATCCATTGGGGTCATGGTTTGGTCCGGTAAGTAAAAGATCAAAATCGGTAACGGGATATCCTTCCGAATCGCGCACACGCATAATCAACATAGCATAACGGTCATGTATATAATAACTTTTTCCTAAGATGCGGTTTTCTGTTTCCAGTAAACCTTCAGATTGAACCTGATTGGTTTCCGTATCAAATTCAGTGCAAAGTTTAGCATAATCATCAATAGTTTTTACCTGTAAACAACGGAATATGGTTTTTACCGTTTCGGCACTTTTGGCATCTCCGGGTTCCCGGTTCACACTTTTCATTATACCCATCGTGTCGCCGGAATGGGATTTCCTGGATACTATGCGAAAAGCGCTGATAGGAGCCTCCCGGAATTCCTTTATTTCCAGTGGTTTCGACTGCCATTGTTTTCCATCCCAAACAGGGAGCGGCTGCTCGAGTTTTACATATTGTCCGTTCTGGTTGGCCGCAGCAGATCGTATTACACCATCGCTGCCTAACTCGCCGGTATAAGTATTCAGGTGATCGTAAAATTTACGGTCAATGTCCTGCCCTATGATCGTAAATGGAAAGATACCTTCAGATCCAATGAATTGTTGTCCTTCAAAAATCCATGCTTTGTTAAGCTCCCATGCTTCATTACTTCCCAGTTCCAGCCAATTGAGTACTTTTTGTCCGGGCTCTACACCGTCAAACCAGGATTTGATACGGCTTAAACGCCCTTTTCCGAGTTGGGCAAGAGCAGAGCCATAATTAGCTGGTGCCAACATAACCAGGTGGCTCATTGGGCATCGTTCTTTCCGACCCTTATAAAAATTGTGCCACCAGGTTCTAACCACAGGTCCACCTGTAGAGTGGGTGATGCATACAAAGCGTTCTCCTGCCGGAAGTTTTGCCTTCACCTGATCGGCAACAGCCTGTTCCATAGCTCTTGCAATATCCTCCAGGCGCACTTCATCATTAAAACTAATGTAACGTCCCAGGAAAATATGTTCCACATTAATTTGCAGACCATAGCCCGCCGCCTCATTAATTAACCGTAATGGAAGCTCGCCATAGGTGTTGATATTAGTAACGCTATATCCGTGTACGAATACAAGGGTAACAGAAGCCATAGACATGATAAGTTTTAGTTAATAATGGATTTTTGACCGGCATGTGCGGTGAAAAATAAGAACAGGAAATAAGGAAGTTAAGTTAGTTAAGAAATTGCAAAGTTGTACCGGGTAATTTAGAGCATTTCTTTGAGTTTGTTGCGTAATTGTTCGTGAAACTGGCCAAAAAGTTCCCCGTCGAGTGTATGAAATTCGCTTTTTGTAAAATGTTTTTCCAACCCCCCATTTCTCAACAGGTAAATTTTGTCGCATACATCCGTTAGTGAAGCGAGTATATGAGAAGAGATAAATACGGTTTTCTTTTTTTCTTTCAATAGTTCAATAATTACCTGAAGTGTTTTACAGGCCTCGAAATCTAGTCCGTTATAAGGTTCGTCGAGTATATAAATCTGTTTGTTTTGTTTAATCTGACTGAGCAGCATCAGCTTCTTTTTCATACCGGTAGAATAGTTGGATATAAGTTCGTCGGGCGGTAAATGAAAAATATGACAGAATTCTTCTTGGTTAAAATCAGCATTAGCAGATGGGAATACATTCAGAAATTCCCGGGCGCTGAGTTTAGGGTAGAAGTAAAGTTCCGTTTCCAGAAAACCGACAGACCTTTTTGGGAGGGTCTGCCCATGGAAAAGTATAGTACCTTTATCGGCCTTCAAATGGCCGGCCAGCAAATTAAATAGTGTTGTTTTGCCCGAACCGTTCAAACCAATAATACCGTGTACAAGCCCTTCCTCAAAGTTTGCACTCAGGTTTTCTATTTGCCAGTCTTTCTGGTATTTAAAATGAACCGACGATAAACTAATCATAAGAATAGGGCATAAGGTGCGTGCGTGCTTTTTTATACTGCATATAAGCAAATAAAAAAAGCAGGGGTAGCAGGTATGGGAAAAAAATAACAGCATTAACCAGTAATAGTGAGGCAATGGTACCGTTGGCTTTGCTTTTGGGGAAATAGAAGTAATATTTAATGAAAACCACCGTGGCTATTGCTGTACATAAATAAAGCAGAAATAAGACATCCATTATCAGGGAATCTGCCTGAAACAGCATGTTTATAAGTAATGTGGGCAGACTGAATAACAATACCATCCATGATGCGAACGCTGCTTTTTTATGCAAGAACTCATTTATGCGCATACCGGAGGCATTGAGCATCTGAATCGATTCGTTTTGTGAATAAAAATTTTGAATAAGTCCGGCTACCAGCCATATACCAAATAAGGGAAAAAGTTTAACCGGACTTAACAATAGGGTAATAAGGAGCAGAAGGGATAACCATACAAAGGAACTTCTTATTCCGGCTATCCATTCGAAATGAAGAGCCGGAATTTTTTCGCCAAGAAACCTGTACCTAAGTCGTTCGCGCTGCGGTGGTTTGAAACAAACAAGCAGCAGGGCAAAGAGATGTAGCAGTATGCCATATAGCCAGGCTTTTCCCCATAAAGCAGGCAAGGTAAAGGGAAGCAGAAAGGCTTGATACTCGAGGGTTAATTGAAGTTGGGCCACCGGGGCATGTTTAAACAAAAAGCGCAGATCGTTGCGGTTGTTGTGAATGAGCAGGAGCAGGAGAGCTATAGCACCGGTAACGGCAGTTGTATCGGCGGTAGAGTAATTAAATAAAAATTCGAAGAGAGAACCCGTGAGTAACACCAATACGAAAAACATCCAGCTTAAATCCCTGCGTATCTGATGATATCTAACTTTCCATAAAAGCACAGCGTAAAATTAATTTTACTTATTGGATAAACAATTTTGCTCAAACAATAACCAGCCGCAAACCTTAACTCGTGTGGTCGGCAATAATATACCAGTACCCGTTAAACCTTCTGAAAAGCAGTGAAAAGTATCCGCCGGGCGCATCTTTTTCGCGCTGGAGTTGCCATTTGCCAATTACCATAAAATAGTCTTTCCCAAGACCTTGCTCTTCCAGCAGTGTAAAAGCCAGCGTACCCATAGTGGCTTTATCCGGGTACGATTTTTTATAATTGCTCAACGTAGCCTGCCAGCCGTAAGTAATGCCCTTTTTGCCAATGAATTTAAGGCTGTCCGATTTCCAATAGCCTTCCATATATTTCTCCAGGTTTCCTTCATTCCAGGCAGCCTGCTGGGCAAAAAGTACTTTTTCTACCGCAGCTTTATCAATTAGTTGCGTATTTTGCTGAGCCATAAGCCCGGTGCCCGTAAGGAGAAGAATAAGCAGGTATTTCATTTGTTTTTACGTATTATGTATGTTGTACATTGTAAGTTATGGGGTTGTGTTACAGGGCTGCAATATACAGCTTGCAAAGTACAACCCCGCCAACATGGTACAATGTAAGAAATTTACTATTTTAGCGCTTTCTTTTTAGCAACTAAATAAACCAGATTATGGCAAATACAGGCGACATAGGAGTTGGATCAGTGATTCGTTTCAACGGAGAGCTTTGTGCAATAACAGAATACCAACACCGTACACCAGGCAATTTACGTGCTTTTTATCAGGCTAAGATGCGTAATCTTAAAACCGGTAAGCAAACCGAATACCGGTTTCGATCCGGAGAAGAGGTGGAACTGGTGCGGGTAGATTACAAGATGCTGCAGTTCATTTACCCTGAGGGTGAATTTATGGTGGTTATGGATAATGAAACTTATGAGCAAATTCACATTCCAACAATGATGTTTGGCGACAATGCTGAATTTTTGAAAGAAGGTATGGAAGTGAAAATTACCTTTGAGGGCGATAATCCCATTTTGGCCGAGCCTCCCGTATTTGTGGAGTTGGAAATAACATATACTGAGCCAGGCATAAAAGGCGACACAGCCACCAATACGCTGAAACCCGCTACGCTTGAGACAGGAGCTACGATTATGATTCCGCTTTTTGTGGATGCCGGCGAAAAGATTAAAATTGATACCCGTACACGCTCATACGTGGAAAGGGTGAAACAGACCAAATAAACCTTATATTAAGGCTGCCTTTCCGGCGGCCTTTTTTCTTTCTTTTCGTAAAGCCCCGTATGCTGAAATCGCTCCGTTACCTGAACAAATACTTTTACAAGTACCGCTACCGCATGTTACTGGGTGTATTGTTTGTGGCTATCTCTACTATATTATCCAATAGCCGTAGCGAGATCATAAAAAATGCCACAAATAGTTTCTCCGACAGTTATAATAAGCAGCAGATTCCCGAACCGGGTTTGTATATAAAGTACGGATTAATACTTATTGGACTGGCTGTGGGCAGTGGTTTTTTTATGTTTCTGATGCGGCAGTTTATTATTGTGGTATCGCGTTATATAGAGTTTGATATGAAAAACGAGATATATGAGCACTATCAGCGTCTCGATCTGGCTTTTTACAAACGCAACAACACTGGCGACCTCATGAACCGTATAAGCGAAGATGTAGGTAAGGTACGTATGTATATTGGCCCGGCGGTGATGTACCTGGTAAATACCTTCGTAACCATAACCACCGTGATGGTGTTTATGCTAAAAGAAAGTCCAATGCTTACGCTTATGGTGGTATTGCCTTTGCCCTTTTTATCCTGGATGATCTTCCGCATCAGTCATAATATTAACAGGCGAAGCACCAGGGTTCAGGAGGAATTATCCAATATTACCAGTGGCGCTCAGGAAGGGTTTTCTGGTATCCGGTTGATCAAGGCATTTTGCAGAGAAGACTATTTCTTGTCACGTTTTACGGAGCAATCCGAAAATTATAAAAAGGCGGCTCTGGATTTGGCCCGTACTGAAGCAATGTTTCAACCGATTATGGTGTTTATGGTTGGACTGAGTGTAATTTCTATTATTTATTTTGGTGGCAAAATGTACATAGCCGGCGATATCAGTATAGGAAATATGCCTCAATTTATTTTCCTGGTGTTTCAGCTTACCTGGCCTTTTGCCTCCCTGGGCTGGGTCACATCACTCGTACAACGGGCCGCAGCCTCACAAACCCGTATCAATGAATTTCTGCAAACCAGGCCTGCCATTGTTAATCCTACCACAGAACCCTTTACCCTGCAAGGGAAAATAACCTTTCGGGATGTTTCATTTACTTATCCTGATACCGGAATACGTGCAGTGAACAGATTATCTTTTAGTATTGAACCCGGTAAAACATTAGCAATTATAGGTGCTACCGGCTCGGGCAAATCTACCATTGTACAGCTTATTACCCGCATGTATGATGTGGAGGAAGGAGAAATACTGATAGATGGGAAGAATATCCGGCAACTTAACCTCGACAGTCTGCGTACGTAAACCGGTTATGTACCCCAGGAAGTATTTCTGTTTTCCGACACTATTCGCAATAATATTGCTTTTGCCATACAGGAATCTTCCGATGGACTAAAAGAAAGAACCGAACAAGCGGCTCGTGATGCGGCGGTTTATGGTAATATTGCCGAATTTCCAAGGGGATTTGAAACAGTGGTGGGCGAGCGGGGTATTACCCTGTCGGGCGGGCAAAAACAACGTATTTCCATTGCCAGAGCCATTGTGAAGGAACCGCGATTGCTCATTTTCGACGACTGTCTGAGCGCTGTGGATACAGAAACGGAAGAAGAAATACTGGGTAACCTGCGCCGAATTATGAAAGGAAAAACCAGCCTGTTTATCAGCCACCGGGTGAGTACCGTAAAATATGCCGACCATATTATCCTGCTGGGTAAGGGCGAAATAGTGGAGGAAGGCACCCATCAGCAATTGATGGAGAAGAAAGGGGCGTATTTCGAATTGTATAATTTGCAGAGCGTTAAGTAAGGGGATTGCAGGTTGTATGTTGTTCTCTGTATGCAGTACCCTGTAGATTGTCACTTATACAGCCCGGTAAAACAGCCATGCAGCATATAACCTGCATAGTACAGTAAGTGCGGCTCCGATTATATGATAGAAACTCAATTTTAGACCAAATTTTTTTGGAATTACATTTTTTTTTAATGAATATTTGCACTGTAAATCGTAACCCACTAAACAGTTTAATCTTTTATCTGAAAAAGAAATGAAAAAAAGCAATTACTTCGAAGGCGTAGAAGCCTTGGTAAACCGGGATTCCAAGAGAACCGGGTTTTTGTCTATTCCTACAGGAATAGTTTTTGTCCCGGCAGCCATGCCGTTTTTTATCCGCCGCTGATGCGTGCATTTTAACCCGGTTTCCTACGCAGAAACCATTCTCCAAGCAAATTTTTATTATTTATCGAACTACTGATTACACGTTTTAGCGTTGTATATCTGCGTTCAGCTTTATTTTTCATTCACATGGAAAACATGTCATTCGTGGTGCTGGTCGCCACCGAACAACACATACATTATGCGCAGCAGATCTGCGATGAAATGGAAGCCTCGGCCAAAGCCAGGGGAACAGGAATAGCGCGGCGGTCGCCCGACTACGTAAAACAGAAAATGCTGGAAGGGAAAGCCGTTATTGCCTGTACCAGCAGCGGCGAATGGGCGGGCTTCTGTTATATTGAAACCTGGAGTCATGGAAAGTACGTAGCCAACTCAGGATTGATTGTAGCGCCACCGTTTAGAAAATACGGACTGGCTACTACCATCAAAGAAAATATTTTCAAATTATCGCGGAGCAAATACCCCGATGCCAAAATCTTCGGACTCACCACCGGACTGGCCGTAATGAAAATAAACTCCGACCTGGGTTACGAACCGGTAACCTACTCCGAGCTTACCAATGACGAGGCTTTCTGGAAAGGCTGTCAGAGCTGCGTGAATTTTGAGATACTGAAAAGCAAGGAAAGAAAGAACTGCCTTTGTACAGCCATGCTGTACGACCCCGCTCAGAAAAAAATGGAAGAACAAAAGAAAAAAGACAATGAAAAAATGACACGGAACAAGCGCCTGTTCGAGCGCTGGACAAGTTTCAAACAATACCTGCTCCTGCGTAAATCAAAAATGGAAAAAATAAAAAACCTGATTACTTTTTAAATACAAAAAACACAGCAATGGAAAACAACAAAGTCGTACTGGCCTTTAGCGGTGGATTAGATACCTCTTACTGCGCCGTATACCTGTCGAAAATAAAAAACCTCGAAGTACATGCCCTTACCATTAATACCGGGGGCTTCAGTACCGAAGAAATTCAGAAAATAGAACAGCAGGCGCACAAATTGGGTGTAGCTTCTTTCAAACATTTGGACGAAACCAATCATTTTTACAACAAAGTGATCAAATATCTGGTGTTCGGCAATGTGCTGAAGAACAATACTTATCCCTTGTCAGTTAGCGCCGAGCGGATTGTACAGGCCGTGGCTGTGGCTAATTATGCCCGGCTTATCGGAGCATCGGCAATAGCTCACGGCAGTACCGGTGCCGGTAACGATCAGGTAAGGTTCGATATGGTGTTCAACATTCTTACTCCCGATATGGAAATCATAACACCCATCCGGGATATGAAACTCTCGCGGGAAGAAGAAATTAATTTTCTAAAAGAGCATGGTGTAAATATTAATGCCGAAAAAGCGAAATACTCCATCAATAAAGGTATTTGGGGAACCTCGGTAGGAGGGAAGGAAACACTGACCTCGCACCAGCCCCTTCCGGAAGAGGCATTTCCAACTCCGCAGCAGCAAACAGAAAAAACCGATATCAGTATCGGTTTTGAAAAAGGTGAGCTGAAAGAAGTGAATGGTACGGTTTACAACAATCCTGTAGAAGCCATTCAAAAACTGCAGGAACTGTCCGCACCTTACGCCATTGGTCGGGATATTCATGTAGGCGATACTATTATCGGTATAAAAGGCCGGGTGGGGTTTGAAGCTGCTGCCCCATTAATTACCATTAAAGCTCACCATCAGTTGGAAAAACATGTACTTACCAAATGGCAGTTGTACTGGAAAGAGCAATTATCGCTCTGGTATGGCAACTGGTTGCACGAAGGACAATACCTCGATCCGGTTATGCGGAATATTGAAAGTTTTCTGGAAGATACCCAGCAGCAGGTAAGCGGTAAAGTATTCATTACGCTCATGCCTTATCGGTTTGTAATTAATGGCATAGAGTCTGCGCATGACCTGATGTCGGCTAAATTCGGCAGCTACGGAGAAATGAATAATGCCTGGACTGGCGAGGATGTAAAAGGATTTACTAAAATTTTTGGCAATCAAACTGCTATCTACCATCAGGTAAATAAAAAGGAACATGAGCACAAACAATAAAATAAAAGTAGGAATAGCCGGAGCTGCTGGTTATACTGGCGGAGAACTGATCCGGCTGTTGCTGCATCATCCGTTTGTTGACATTGTTTTTGTAAACAGTAAAAGCAATGCCGGTAAAAAGGTGTATGAAGTACATCAGGATTTACTGGGTGCCTGTGAGCTGAACTTTAGTGAGGGTATAGATGAGCATATTGATGGGCTTTTTCTTTGCCTGGGGCATGGTGAGTCGGTGAAATTTATAAAAGAACATTCAATAAGCGATGAAATCAGGATTATTGACCTGAGTCAGGATTTCAGGCCGGGACAAATCAATCGGTCTGGAAAAGAATTTGTGTATGGTTTGTGTGAGAGCAATAAAGCGGCAATTAAAAAAGCTGCTAATATTGCCAATCCGGGCTGCTTTGCTACCTGTATACAATTGGCCCTTTTGCCATTAGCCGAACAGGGTTGGTTGCAACAACCGGTTCAGATAAGTGCTACCACCGGTTCTACCGGCGCCGGACAATCGCTTAGCGCTACTTCGCACTTTAGTTGGAGAAACAATAACCTGTCGGTATACAAGGCTTTTGAACACCAGCACCTGAAAGAAATCAAAAAGAATCTGGCGCAGGTTGGAGGCATGGAACCCGAATTGGCTTTTATACCCATGCGGGGTGCTTTTACCAGAGGTATTCTGGCTACGGTACATACCAGTTTCGATAAAACGCAGAGCGAATTTGATGAGTTGTACAAGAGCTATTATGCCGATAGTGCCTTTGTGCAGGTGGCTCCTTTTGCCGTAGACCTGAAACAAGTGGTAAATACCAACAACTGTTTTCTGCAGCTTGAGAAATATGGCAATGAAGTACTGATTACTTCAGTAATTGATAACCTGCTGAAAGGCGCTTCCGGACAGGCTGTTCAGAATATGAACCTTATGTTTGGCCTGGAAGAAACCAGCGGCCTAAAACTCAAGCCAGTCGCATTTTAAATAAGAGCTCTAAAAATTAAATTTTCAAACGCTAAACTCACCGGATACCTAACTCTAAACTCCCAACCATACCATGAAACCATTCGATGTATATCCATTGTATAACATTACCCCGGTAAAAGCAGCAGGCTCTTATATCTGGGATAAACAAGGTGAGAAATATCTTGACTTTTATGGAGGCCATGCCGTAATCTCCATTGGTCACAGTCACCCGCATTATGTGCAGGCGCTTACCGAACAACTCAACCAGATTGCCTTTTATTCCAATGCTGTGCAAATTCCGCAACAACAACATCTGGCAGAAAAACTGGGACAACTCTCCGGTTATGCGGATTATAACCTCTTTCTCTGCAACTCGGGCGCTGAGGCTAATGAAAATGCTTTGAAACTGGCTTCTTTTCATAACGGAAGAAAAAAGATAATCGCCTTTAAGGGCTCGTTCCATGGCCGAACTTCCCTGGCAGTTGCGGCAACCGACGATCCTAAACTCGGCGCACCAGTTAATCAAAATCCACATGTGGTTTTTCTGCCCCTGAACGATGAAACCGCTTTTGAGCAGTGCATTGATGATAAGACCAGTGCCGTTATTATTGAAGGTATACAGGGAGTAGGAGGTATTCAAACACCTACGGCCACTTTTCTGAATAAAGTGCAGATGCTCTGTAAACTCTATAATGTCTTGCTTATTCTCGATGAGGTACAATCGGGGTACGGAAGAAGCGGGAAATTCTTCGCCCATCAGTATGCAGGTATACAACCTCAGCTCATTACTACCGCCAAAGGTATGGGTAATGGTTTTCCGGTAGCCGGAGTATTAATTCACCCTGATATTCAGGCCAAACACGGCATGTTGGGTACAACTTTCGGGGGGAATTACCTGGCTTGTGCTGCTGCTATTGCTGTACTTCAGGTTATTGAACAGGAGAAACTTCTGGAAAATGCCCTGCTCCTTGGCGAATATATTAAACAGCAGTTAAAGGGGTATGAAGGAATAAAAGAAATAAGAGGTGTCGGACTGATGCTGGGTATTGAACTTGACAGACCGGCTGATGGCGTGAGAAAGCAATTGTTGATGGAACATAAAATCTTTACCGGGTCTTCGTCTAATAAAAATACCCTGCGCTTATTGCCGGCATTGAATATTGGAACAGCCGAAGCAACCGTATTCCTCGACGCCTTCAGTAAAACAATTGCCGCACAGAAAATTCACGCATAAAAAATAAGAAGATGAAGTATTTTACTACAGTAAACGATATTGCCAACCCGATGGGGCTGGTGAAAGAAGCGTTGACTATAAAAAAGAATCCGCATGCTTTTCCGAATCTGGGTAAACATAAAACCCTGGGATTAATTTTTCTGAATCCGAGTTTAAGAACGCGCTTGAGTGCGCAGAAAGCCGCCCTTAATCTGGGTATGAATGTAATGGTGATGAACATTGATAAAGAAGGCTGGGCACTGGAACTGGAAGACGGAGCGGTAATGAACGGAAGCACCGTTGAGCATGTGAAAGACGCAGCGGCTGTAATGGGTACGTATTGTGATGTTATTGGTATTCGGTGTTTTCCCGGCCTTATTGATAAAAAAGCCGATTATAGCGAAAAGATACTGGTGCAGTTCATGCACCATTGCAAAATACCGGTGATAAGCCTGGAGTCGGCAACCCTGCACCCTCTGCAAAGTCTGGCCGATTTAATGACCATACAGGAAAAGAAAAAAACAGCAAAACCTAAAGTGGTACTGAGCTGGGCTCCGCACATTAAGGCGCTGCCTCAGGCTGTTCCCAATTCTTTTGCCGAGTGGATGTGTAAGGCCGATGTGGATTTTGTGATTGCACAGCCCGAGGGCTATGAGTTGTGTGAAGATTATACCTGTAAGGCCAGAATAGTTTACAATCAGGAAGAAGCGTTGGAAGGAGCCGATTTTGTGTACCTGAAAAACTGGTCGTCGTACAAAGAATACGGTAAAGTGTTGCCGGTAAAAGACAACTGGCTGATGAATAATGAAAAGCACAAACTCACCAATAAGGCCTACATTATGCACTGTTTGCCGGTAAGACGGAATGTAGAAGTACCCGACGAGCTGCTGGATGGCAAACACTCGCTGATACTGCAACAGGCCGAAAACAGGTTGTATGCGGCACAGGCCGTATTGAAAAGTATACTGGAAAAGAATTATACCGCTAATAAAGCTGAATTGGTGGCGGAGGGGGAAGATTAACCGATTTGATGATGTGGGAACGATTTGCGCGTAGCCTAAAATCAGCAATCAAAAATCTGAAATCAACAATCCTTAGCGGTGCGGAAAAAATGAAAACACTGAACATTATAAAAATAGGCGGCAATGTCATTGACAGCGAGTTGAAGTTGAAGAAATTTCTTCAGCTCTTTGTCGCAGTTCCTGCTCCAAAAATACTGGTGCACGGCGGCGGGAAAATAGCCAGCGAGCTCAGCAAAAAAGTGGGTATCGAACCGCAATTGGTGGAGGGCAGAAGAATAACCGATGCCGAAACCCTGAAGGTAGTCACCATGGTGTATGCCGGATTAGTAAACAAAGGTATTGTGGCGCAGTTGCAGGCCCTTCAGGAAAATGCTGTTGGTATATGCGGTGCCGATGGTAATGCTATACAAGCTCATAAACGTACAGGAACCAGTACGGATTATGGTTTTGCCGGAGATATTCATCCGGAGCAACTGGATGCTTCCTTTCTCAGTCTCTTGCTGGAACATAATTATGTTCCGGTAGTGGCTCCCATTACACACGATAAAAAGGGGCAATTACTCAATACCAATGCTGATACCATTGCTTCATCCTTAGCACGGGCATTGAGTAAACAGTATAACGTAAGACTCATCTATTGTTTTGAAAAGCCGGGTGTACTGGCTAATGCACAAGACGATACCAGTGTAATTGCCCGTATCAATTCCGCTTCTTTTCAGCAACTCAGGCAGGAAGGAGTTATATCCGGCGGCATGATACCCAAACTCGACAATGCTTTTGAAGCTCTGGAAGCCGGGGTAGATAGTGTAGTTATAGGAGAAGCCGCCCAATTGCCACAACTCACCCAAACCAAACACCATGCAGGAACCATCCTTAGTCTCAACTGAGGCAATATTAGCAGATGAAGCCATCAGTCTGCTGATGCAGCTAATCAACACGCCTTCTCTAAGTAAAGAGGAAGATAAAACAGCTGCAATAGTTGCAGCATACCTGAGCAGCAAAAATATACCGGTAAAACGGATGTTGAATAATGTCTGGGTTACAAACAAGCATTTTGATCCCGCCAAACCTACACTTTTACTGAATTCGCATCACGATACCGTAAAGCCGAACAGTGGCTATACCAAAAACCCGTTTCATGCACATATAGAAGCGGGCAAATTATATGGATTAGGGAGCAATGATGCCGGAGGGGCTTTGGTAGCGCTTCTTGCCGCTTTCTTACATTTTTATGCTAAACCGGATTTGAAATACAATATTATTTATGCTGCTACTGCTGAAGAAGAAATTTCCGGACATCAGGGAATTGAAGCCTTATTGCCGGATCTGGGAAAAATAGATTTGGCTATTGTGGGCGAACCGACGCAAATGCATTTGGCCGTGGCTGAAAAAGGTTTGCTGGTTATTGATTGTATCTGCCAAGGAAGGGCGGGTCATGCAGCAAGAGAAGAAGGAGAGAACGCGATTTATAAAGCTATGAAGGATATGGAGTGGTTCAGAACCTATCAGTTCCCGAAAGTTTCTCCGACCCTTGGAGCCGTCAAAATGTCGCTCACTATTATTAATGCCGGTTCGCAGCACAATGTGGTGCCCGATACCTGTACCTTTACGGTGGATATACGGGTAACCGATTGTTATACGCACGATGAAGTACTGAATATCATTAAAGAAAATATAAGCTGCGAAGTTGTGCCCCGTTCCACCCGGCTTAAGTCCTCTTCCATACCTGTAACGCATCCCCTGGTGCAGGCTGGTATTAAATTGGGAAGAAGCACTTATGGTTCGCCTACCTGCTCCGATCAGGCGCTTATTCCGGTGCCTTCATTCAAAATGGGGCCGGGGGATTCGGCTCGTTCGCATACGGCAAATGAGTATATTTATGTGAATGAAGTGAAAGACGGAGTTGATCTATATATTCGTTTGCTGGAAGAGGTGATCAGGTAGTCTTCTTAGTAAAACAGTTTTAAAAAGCGAAAAATGAAAATCTGGCAGAAAGAAAGTGCACAAAATAGCTCTGAATTGATAGAACAGTTTACGGTAGGCAGGGATCGGGAATTTGATATGGAGCTGGCTGAGTGGGATGTTTTAGGTTCACTTGCGCATATCCGTATGCTGCAAAGTATTCATCTGTTGTCGTCAGAAGAGTATGATGTGCTTTCGGCTGAACTAAAAAAAATACATTCGGAAATAAAGTTCGGGAATTTCTCTATTCATGAAAGTGTGGAGGATATCCACTCACAGGTGGAATGGATGCTGACGCAACGAATTGGAGAAGCCGGAAAGAAGATTCACAGCGGACGTTCGCGAAACGATCAGGTATTGGTGGACATTAAACTATACCTGCGCGATCAGTGTGAATGTCTCGTCAACGGAACGGAACAGTTGTTCCATACCCTGCTGCAACTCAGCGAAAAGCATAAAGAAGATTTATTGCCGGGTTATACGCATTTTCAGTTAGCCATGCCCTCTTCTTTTGGTTTGTGGTTTGGCGCCTATGCCGAAAGTCTTACCGATGATATGGAAAGCCTGCTGGCTGCCTATAAAATCATTAATAGAAATCCATTGGGTTCTGGGGCGGGTTATGGCTCCTCTTTTCCGCTGAACAGAAAACTGACAACAGAGCTGTTGGGGTTCGAACGGATGAATTATAATGTTGTGTACGCCCAAATGACCAGGGCTAAGGCAGAAAAAAATATGGCAATGGCTATGGCCAATATTGCGGCTACCTTATCGAAATTCAGCATGGATGTGTGTTTATACATGAACCAGAATTTCGGATTCATAACTTTTCCGTCGCACCTGACTACCGGATCGAGTATTATGCCGCATAAGAAAAACCCGGATGTGTTTGAATTGATCAGGGCCAAATGCAACCGGATACAAGCTGTGCCCAATGAGTTTGCTCAGGTATATACCAACCTGCCTTCAGGCTATCACCGCGATTCGCAATTAACGAAAGATATTTTGTTCCCCGCCATAAAGGAAATGAAAGACTGTTTGCACATAGCTAATTATATGCTGCAGCATATTGTGGTAAAAAAGGATATTCTGAACCATGCACAATACGATAATTTGTTTACTGTAGAAACAGTAAATAATATGGTTTTAAGGGGTGTGCCTTTCAGGGAGGCATACAAACAAGTGGGATTAAATGTGGAAGCAGGCACGTATAAGGCCGATAGAAAAATCTCCCACACACATGAAGGGAGTATTGGAAATTTATGCCCGGATGAGATAAAGGCCGCTTTTATGGCGATTCGGGAGACTTTTGGCTTTGAGAAGGTTAATAAAAAGCTCAGGCAATTACTGGAGTAGACTTTACCTCACCTTATCACAGTTATGGTTCCTTTGTACATGTGTTTTTTATCATAAGCATCCCTCACCTGAGCTTTGTATACATATACATCTTCCTGCACCAGATTATTTCCTGATGAACCTTTTTGAACTTTTCCGTCCCAGGTTTTGTTGATGTCGTCGGTATAAAAAATCAGATTACCCCAACGATCAAAAATCCACATGTCAAATTTAACAATATTAAAGCCTTTAGGAGTATAGGTGTCGTTAAAAGTATCGCCATTCGGTGTAAATGCATTGGGAAAATAAATTGCCCATTCAGGACTAACGGTAATTTTTTTGCAGACCATGCTCTTACAACCTTTGTCGCTTTCTGAATAAAGACAAATCTGATGCTCACCTACCTGTTTAAATTCATAAGGGAAAGAACTGGCTGTAATTGTGTCCAAAACATCAATTGTCCAGTAGAAACTTTGTGCGCCTACTGAAGTGTTGATTAAGGACGTTACAGGTTCCAGTTCGGATATCTCATCGGAAGAGATACTAAAGGAGCTGATGGGAATCGAATTAACTATAACATGTGCATGAGCGGTATCGGTACAATTGTTAGCGGTGCTACCAGTAACAATATAAGTGGTAGTGATTTGTGGCCATACCTGAATGGCGGCAGTAGTACCGCCCGAAGACCAAGTGTATGCAGCAGCACCACTGGCGATAAGGCTAAAACTTTTACCGGCACATATTTGGCCAGAATTAACATTAACCTGTGGCATAAGGTATACGCTAACGGTATCCTGATCGGTGCAGCCATTACCCTGATCTGCTACTGTAAGTGTGTAGGTGCCTTCAGCAGTTACCGTAGCATTTTGCGTAACGGAAGAATAGAAGTTTGGACCTTCCCAAAGATAAAGTGAACCTGGTGAAGAAGAGGAGCCGTTAAGCTGAATATTATTCAGAAAACAAGGAGAGGCTGCGACAATTGAAGCATCGGCAATGGGGCGTATGGTATCGGGGATTATTTGGAGGGTATCATAGCTTTTGCACCCGGTGGTCAAATCCATCATTTCTACTATATATTGACCCAGAACCGAACTGGTGGCATTCTGGTTTACAACAGTAGCGAAACCAGAGGGGCCGGTCCAGGTGTATTGTGGGTTGCCGGATGTGGTGCTTGCCGAAAAGCTAACGGAGGTAATGGCACAGGTAATGACCTGATCGGTGTCCGCCAAAACAGGTAATACAGGAAATACAACAACTGTAAGCGTATCTGTATTTATACAACCATTGGCATCAGTTCCAACAACCGGGTAGGAAGTTGTAACAGCAGGGTTTACCGTAACAGGATTACCAGAGGTAGGAACATTGTTGATGCCCCATACGTATGTTGCTCCTCCGGTTCCGCTCAGGGTTGTAGATGAACCGGGACAAACTCCTGGCGGTGTGGCTATGGCAATAATATTGGGTAATTGGTTTACAGTAACAGTGGCAGTTATGGAGTCGGTACAACCACCGTTGGAAGTGCCAATTACAGTATAAGTGGTGGTGGTGGCTGGTTGCACAGTAACGGTACTGCCGGTTGATGGGGTAGTACCCACGCTCCAGGTAT
>JACCDG010304255.1_pt1 | contig 20906 bp, 20 predicted proteins | sample 7442471 | NCBI WGS metagenome assembly JACCDG01 (sample SAMN15323444, study PRJNA562643) | freshwater metagenome | isolation source: river surface water | place: USA:Blue River Watershed | collected 2017-08-17 | reverse complement strand
GATTTTATATTTGTTTTCTTCTGAGAATATCTGGGCCATTTGCGGCCGGGAATAACGCGGAATCATAAACAAAAACCCCTAAATAATTTGCAAAGCCTTTAGGCTTTTATGGCCTGTCGAGCCGATGATCAAATGGTCGTGCAGGTTGATTTGTACCGCCGCCAGCGCCTTTTGTACAGCCTTGGTGACGGAGATATCCTCTTTGGACGGGCTGGGATCACCGGTCGGATGGTTGTGCACCATGATCACCGCGCTGGCGTGCAGTTCCAAAGCGCGCTTGACGACTTCGCGGGCGTAAAGCGGCGCTTGATCGACCGTGCCGGACGATTGCAGCTCGTCGGCGATAAGGTGGTTTTTATTGTCCAGAAACAACAGCCGCACTTGTTCGGTTTTTACAAAGGCCATCATGGCGTGGCAATAATCCAAAACGGCCTGCCAGGAACTTAGGATCGGGCGATTGATGACTTGCTGCCGCAAAATGCGCTGGGTGCAGGCTTGGGCGATTTTGATCGCCGCGACGGACGACTCGCCGATGCCTTTGACCGTCGCAAGTTCGCGCGGCGTTGCGGCCAAAACCCCGGCCAGCGAATCGAAACGTTTCAGCAGGTCTTTGGCCAAGGGCTTGGTGTCGCCGCGCGGGATCGCGCCGTACAGCAGCAATTCCAGCAATTCGTAATCGGCGAAATTGTCCTGGCCGCTACCGAGGAATTTTTCACGCAATCTTTGCCGATGGCCTAGATAATGCGGTTTTTCTTTTTTTGCGGCGGTCATGGATTATGCGTAGGGGGGCTTGTTCAGGTTTTTTGGGGACAGGGTAAAAATTTCATACCCGGTTTCGGTTACGGCCAGGCTGTGTTCGAACTGGGCGGAAAGCGATTTGTCGCGGGTCACCGCCGTCCAGCCGTCGGATAGGATTTTGGTTTCGTATTTTCCGGCGTTGACCATCGGTTCGATAGTGAAAAACATGCCGGGTTTCAAAATCGCGCCATGGCCCGGATCGCCGAAATGCAAAACGCTGGGCGGAGCATGGAACACTTTGCCAAGACCATGCCCGCAAAAATCGCGCACCACCGAAAAACGGTTTGATTCGACAAAAGATTGAATGGCAAATCCGATGTCGCCCAAGGTCGCGCCGGGCTTGACCGCGTCGATCCCGCGCATCATGGATTCATAGGTGACGTCCATCAATTTTTGCGCCTTGACCGACACTTCGCCGACGCCATACATGCGCGAAGTGTCGCCGTACCAGCCGTCCAGGATCACGGTGACGTCGATGTTGACGATATCGCCGTCCATCAATTTCCTGTCGGACGGGATGCCGTGGCAAACCACATGGTTGATGGATGTGCAGATAGATTTGGGATAGCCTTTGTATCCCAGCGGAGCGGGGATAGCGCCATGGTCGCGGATAAATTGCTCGCAAATTTGATCGAGTTTTTCGGTGCTAACGCCCGACTGGACGAAAGGCGTTATGTGATCCAGCGTTTCCGCAGCCAGCCTTCCGGCTTTGCGCATATGGGCAAAGTCTTCGGCGCTGTGCAGGGGGATATTTTTTTCGGATTCGCGGTTATACATGGCTTTATATATAACAAAATACCGTGTATTATGCTATCTTCAAGCGGTAAATCTTTGATAATTCTTTTTTATTTTTGGCATCCCTATGAACGCGTCCCAGGCCAATCCCACTGCGGCATTGCTGATCATCGGCAACGAAATTCTAAGCGGCGACACGCAAGACGCCAACATCCAATTTCTGGCGGTCGAGCTGAAAAAACTGGGCATCCGGCTTTTGGAAATCCGCGTGGTCGCGGATATTGTTTCTGAAATCGTTTTGGCCGTCAATGAGCTGCGCAAAAAATACGGCCATGTATTCACCACCGGCGGCATCGGATCGACGCATGATGATGTAACCGCCGAGGCTATGGCGACAGCCTTTAATCAAAAGCTTTTGCCCCATCCGGATGCGGTTAAAATCCTTAAGGCTTATTACAAGCCCGATCAGTTAAACGAGGCGCGGCTGCGCATGGCCTTGACGCCGCAAGGCGCAAGCTTGATTGAAAACCCGGTCAGCTCCGCGCCCGGATTCAGGGTGGAAAATGTGTATGTGATGGCGGGTGTGCCCGGCATCATGCAGGCGATGTTCAAAACGCTGCAAGGCGGCCTAAGCGGCGGTGCGCCGATTTTAAGCAAAATAATTTCCTGCAATCTGTTCGAAGGCGATATCGCCGATGACCTTGCAGCCATCCAGAAGCTGTATGAGCGGGTGGAAATCGGCTCTTATCCCAATTTTCGCAACGCGGCCTATTCCTTGCGGCTGGTGGTGCGCGCAACGGATGCGGCAATGCTGAATCAGGCGGCGGATGCCATTAAAGCCATGATCGCCCGCCATGGCGGCGAAGCGATGGAAATTTAGGGTTTTTTCTTGTCAAGTTCCGGGCGGCGGGCTAGTTTGGCGCTTGCCTGAAAAGGCCCACGTGGCGGAATTGGTAGACGCCCGGGACTTAAAATCCCGTGCTGCGCAAGCGGCGTGCCGGTTCGAGTCCGGCCGTGGGCACCACGCTTCGCCTTCGGCTTCGGGTGGCGAGTAAGGACGGACGAGAAAGCGCGCCTAGGTTGGCTAGGCGGTGGCGCGCAAATCAAAAAACGTCCGGCCGTGGACACCACGCTTCGCCGAGTACCAAAAAGACAAAAGCTGGCAAGGCTTTTTTCGCAAAGATAGCCCTATAGATTTAGGCAGGGAAATTGACTATAATGCGGCCTGTCTTTTTCCTATCTCACGGGTTGTTCTCATGAAACTTTTCAAGATTCTTTCTTTCGCCGCGCTTTTCTGTGCCGTATTTCATGCCGCCGCTATGGCCGAGGGGCCGCTATCCAAGGACATGATCGCGATTTACGGTCACGGCAATTCCAAATGCGCCGAATACAACGATTTTCACGCCAAGGGCGAAGACGCGATCCTGCGCAATTATCAAATTTGGCTGAACGGGTTCGTTTCGGCCTATAATACGCTGATATCGCCCACGGGCAATGTGGCCAAGGGCAAACAGCCTGAAGATTTGATGCGCTGGATGGAAAATTATTGCCGCCAAAACCCGGATAGCTATTTTCAAAGGGCTACTATCGAATTGCTGCGCAGCATGGAAACAGGGGAGTTTTAGCGCTATAAAGCTATAACCTAATGTTTAGTAATTTTTTTAACATCGAGTTTTGGGAATTCGGCAGCTATGTCGTAACCGTCGTCGGCTTGCCCTTTGCCATCGGCGTTTTTATGTTCGAACAAAGAAAAGAACGCCAGAACGAAGACGAGGAGCTGTATCAGCGCTTGTCCGACGAATACGCCGAATTTTCAAAGCTGCTTTTGGAAAACGCCGATTTGGGGCTTTTTTCGCGGGACACGTCCGGGATGACCCTGACGCCGGAACAAAAAGAGCGCAAAAAAATCCTGTTCGATATCTTGATCTCGCTGTTCGAGCGCGCCTATATCTTGGTCTATGAATCCAGCATGAACGATCAGACCAAGCGTCTTTGGGCGTCATGGGAAGATTACATCCATTTCTGGTGCCAAAGAAAAGATTTCCGCGAAGAGCTGCCGGATTTGCTGCAGGGTGAAGACCCTGACTTTGGTCAATACATCCGCGCGCTTGCGATGAACGGCAATGCGGCTTTGGCCGCGTAAGATCGCCCGCATAGGGCAAGTAGAAATAAAAAACCCCGCGAAATGCGGGGTTTTCTTTTTCCATTTTACGGAACTGGCTATTGCCGCATCATATACCGTTCATGCGCCGGGATGTTGGAATAAGGATGCTGCGGGCGGATGGGCGACCAATCCATCCTGTGCGGGTATAAGGGCATATAGGCGGGTGGCGGCAAGTAGGTGTCCGGCGCGTAGCCATATTGCTGTGGCACAGGCATCGGCGCTGGCATCGCGGCATAAGGTTGTTGCATTTGCGGCAGCATCAAAGGCTGTTCGCCCGATGTGCTGGGCTGCCATTGTTGCGCCAAATATTCCGCTTGTTGGATCGCGTTGTACGGCATTTGGCCTGCGACCAAATATCTGTTTTCGGCGGCGCCTGGATAGCCGCGCATAGCCAAGAGCGTGAACCATTTGTAAGAGTGAATATAGTCATGCATGGTGGCGTCGGGCCTGCGCACCGCCAGCATGGCTGCGTTGAACATGGCTTCTTCGATGCCGGCTTCGGCGGCGACCGCAGACCAGCGCAATGCTTCCCACATGTTTATGGCGACGCCTTGGCCGCGCAAATACAAAAGGCTCAGCAAATGCTGCGCCATCGGCACGTTTTGGTTGGCAGCCATCATTAAATATTTTGCCGCTTGCGCCGGATCGGACGCGATCGACGTATCGTCACCCGGCGTGCCTGCGCCTTGATACAGCATAAAGCCCAAATTGAATTGTGCTTCTTTCATGCCTTGCATGGACGCCTTGTCGTACCATTCCGCCGATTTTTGATAATTGCGGTTGTTCTTGCTGTGGGAATAGATCACGCCCAAATGATATTGCGCATCGGCATCGCCCTTGGCTGCAAAGGGGGCGAAATGGCGGCGCGCCAGATCGAACTGGCCTTTATCAAAGGCCTTTTTGCCCGCTGCCATGGATGGCTTGAATTTCGGCTTCGGTTTTGGTTTTGGAGTTTCTGCGACGGGTGTGATGTCCATCGGCTCACGCGGGGCTGGGGGCGGCTGCATTTCCGGGGGGGCATCACCCGCTTGCATCGCGCCGAAAGGCGTGGACGCACTGCCGCCGCCCTGGACCATATTTCCTGGGGCCGGGGCAACCGTGGGGGGCGGAACCGACAAAGGAGAATTGGGTATCGCAAGCGGCACGGTGTTGGCCGGTGCGGCAGGTGGCGGGCTGTTGGCGGCGAAAGGATCGAAATCCAAACTTGAAGTTGTTGCGGCTGGCGCGGCGGCCTGCGGCGAGCCGCTTAGCGGATCAAAGGGATCGTTGGCAGCTGGTGTCGATGGCGGTGGCGAATCGGGGGTGTTTTGCGCGCCCGGCGTCGGCGGCATGGTCAGCGGCGCGGTATCGACCGAAACCGGCGTTTGCGGAGTGGGCGGTGCGGCAAAAACCTCGGCGGCATAAAAAGCCGTAATGCCGGAAAGGATGCTGCCGAATATAACGGCCCTTGTGGTTGCGCGCATAAAACACTCCTATTTGTTACAATAAATCTGTATTAGGGACTAACATTACTAAAGCTTTACTAAAGCTGCAAATATCTATAGCGCGCCTGTGTATAAAAGCCTTGTAATAATGGATTTTCCAACACAGATTCGGGCAAATTCTTTGAATTTTCAACCTATGGCGCGAATTGTTCCTGCAAAATACGCTCTTCCAAGTGGTTTTCCGGATCGAACAACAAAGTCTTCGATACCGACGTATCCCTTGTGATGTCGACCGATTTTATGTCCCGCACCTCTTTAAAGTCGGCCACCGCGCTGACTGGGCGGTTTTGCGGGTCGATCACGTCAAAAGTGACCTTTACGTTTTGTGGCAAAAGTGCGCCGCGCCAGCGCCTTGGACGGAACGCGCTGATCGGCGTCAACGCCAAAACCCCGGCATTCAAGGGAATGATCGGGCCATGGGCGGACAGATTGTATGCGGTGCTTCCGGCAGGGGTGCATAACAGCGCGCCGTCGCATATCAGTTGTTCCAGGCGGGGGACGTTGTCGATCAAAATTTTCAATTTCGCCGCTTGCCGGGTTTGGCGGAATAAGGACACCTCGTTAAAGGCTAGGCCGAAATCGCTGCGGCCATCAATGTCCAATGTCGCCATGCGCAAAGGATGCAAGGTCACGGACGAGGCGCGTTTGATTCGTTCTGCAAGGTTTTCCGGGTTATAGGCATTTAGCAAGAACCCTATGCTGCCACGATTCATGCCGTAAACCGGCGTTGAAAGCTTCAAATATTTATGCACCGTTTCCAGCAAAAACCCGTCGCCGCCCAGCGCCACGATGATATCTGCCTTTTCCGGGGCGCTGTTGTCGTGACTTTGCAGCAATGACTTTAAGGCTTGCTGGGCAAGGGGACTATCGGCTGCTTGAAAAGAAAGTTTCATGGTGAGTGTATTTATAGACTAAATCAGGCGCAGGTGGAGCATGTACCAACCAATTCCAATATGCTTTGTTCCACCTTGAAGCCATATTGCCGCGCGACCTTGCCGATCTGGTTATCAAAAGCCTGCATTTCTATTTCCGTTGCCGTGCCGCACGTGCTGCATACCAGAAACTGTGCGGCGCAGCCATGGCCGTAGCAGCAAGCGACATAGGCGTTTAGCTTTTCGATCCGGTGCACAAGATGATTTTTCTGCAAATATTCCAAAGCACGATAAATGGTGAGCGGCGCGGCGTTGGGATGTTTTTTCTTAAATTTCTCTAAAATAGTGTATGCGCCAATCGGCTTTTGGGACGATTTCACGATTTCCATCACTTCATCGCGAGGGGACGAAGAGGATGAGCCAATAGTTTTCTTTTTTTTCAATGGTGTGGACGGCGCGTTGCGGGGCATTCGGTCAATATATGGCTTTTGCAAAAGCGCGCCAAGCGAAAATCTCCCCATAAATTGTATCCGTAAAAGATAACATATAAAAAAAATTGTCCCATGCGAGACTTTTTTGCTCTGCTTTAACCAACATTTAGGGGCTGTTCGATATTCTGCATATTCGGGTAGGGATTTTTAAACGCCGTGAGAGCGTTTGAAAATCATGGTACCGCCAAAACAAGTAGTTTAGGAGACGGCCCATGAGAATAGCACAATTGGTGGCTCAATATCATGCGATTTGCAGATCGTTGTCTTATTCAGCGATCGAAAACGATCCTTTAGGCTGCGAAGCCGATTCGGTGTTGCGTAAAATTGCAAAACTGCCGCCGGAAGATCATGACGACGTAGCTGCCCTTGCCAGCTTGGCAAGGCACATTATTCAGGTCGAGCAAGATCCTGAAGGAGCTGTACCGCTGTTGCATAATATTATGCACTGGGCATCCAAGGAAGAAGACCCCTCTTATACCAATGTCGTGACTTTCGATAATGTTGGGTAATATTGTTTAGCTTTAGTGAGCAGGTAGGGTGACGAAAACGGGGCTCAAAAAGCCCCGTTTTTTTATGCTAGACCTTCATAATGTCATCCCTCGGCTTCGCTTGCGCTACGCTTGGAATGACAATTTATTTTTCTTCTTTCCCCTTGGGGGAGGACAGATATGGGGGTTATTACGGCAAAAGATGCGCTGTCTGATAAAACCCCGATCCTTGACCCTTCCCCAAGGGGGAAGGAGAGTGTTATTGTTGTCATCCTGAACGCAGCGTAAGCGGAGTGAAGGATACCCAAACACAAAACTTCACATCCAGCGATTCCTAACATGCGTTCGGAATGACACTACATTTTTGACATATCTCCGCTAATTTTCGATAAATCAAGGATGAGCTTTTTGGTTCACCTGGCCAAGCCATTTCAATCGCTGTAAAATGCGCTATTGCCGTGATGGGATTGAGGGACTATAAAATATATGAAAATATATTAAGTCATTAACCAAATCGGATTTGCAATGCCTTGTCCTCTTTCCACGCACGGTTTCGCTTTTGTCGAATTCGCCTCTCCCCAGCCGAAAGCCATAAAAGAGCAGTTCTTGCGCATGGGTTTTGCCGAAATTGGCACGCATAAAACCCAGCCCGTGACACTGTACCGCCAGGGCGACATCTATTTCGTGCTGAATGAAACTCTACAAGGCTTCGCCGCTGATTTTGCCGCCATGCACGGTCCCGCCGCCTGCGCCGCAGGATTCTTTGTCGATGGGGATTTAGAAAATGCGGGCGCCCCAAGCAACCCCGGATTCCTTAACGCGCCTTGCCGGGAAATTCCGGCGATAGGCGATAGCCGGATTTATTTGATCGACGCGAAACACAGGCGTCAGTTGTTCGATGGATTCAACTGGAAGGATGGCGCGCAAAGCCACGGCGTCGGGCTAAAAGCCATCGATCATCTGTCGTATAACGTCAAGCAAGGCAGCTTGCAGAACTGGTCGCAATTTTATCAAGACCGTTTCGGTTTCAGGGAAATCCGCTATTTCCATATCAAGGGCAAACAGACCGCTTTGCGCAGCAGGGCGCTAGTCAGCGCTTGCGGCAAAATACGCATTACCATCAATGAGTCCGATGACGATCAATCGCAAATCGCCGAATTCATCAAGGTCTATAAGGGTGAAGGTATCCAACATATCGCCTTGAATCCCAATGACATATATCAATCTGTTGAACAATTAAATGAACGAGGGGTTTCTTTTATAGAAGTGCCGAAAACCTATTACGACGCGCTTTCCGACAGGCTGCCGGAGCACCGAGAAGATGTCGAGCGGATGCGGCGCAATTATATCCTGCTGGACGGCGTTTCGGATAAAAATGAAATGCTGTTGCAAATCGTAACGCCGCCGGTTTTGGGCCCGTTGTTCTTTGAAATCATCGAACGCAAGGGTTGCGACGGTTTCGGCGAAGGCAATTTTACCGCTCTGTTCGAGGCGCTGGAGCGCGACCAAGTGGCGCGTGGTATTCTGGACGCCGCATAACATTATAAAAAAGGAGACTTCATATCATGAAACCTATCACAGTTCTCGCCATATTCTGTGCCGCCTTGTTGTGGCTGAGCTTTCCGGCTTCGGCTATCGAAAACTCAGCTCCGCCGATTCTGATCGGCGACATCAACAGCTATGCCAGCAGGGCGCAATTCACCGAACCTTATAAAAAGGGCTGGCAGCTAGCGGTGTCGGAAATCAACGCCAAAGGCGGCGTTCTGGGAAGGCCGCTGCAAGTCATTTCCCGCGATGATGCGGGCAAACCGGCCGACGCCACAAAGCTTGCCGAAGAATTGGTCAACAAGGACAAGGTCAGCGTCCTGTCGGGTACGATGCTGTCGAATGTCGCGGTTGCGGTCGCCGATTTTGCCGGGCAAAATAAAACGCCGTTTCTTGCGGGAATCGCGATGAGCGACAGTTTGACCATGGGCAAAGGCAACTCCTATACATTCCGCTTGCGCGCCAACAGCTATATGCAGGGCAAAATGCTGGCCGAAGCGGCCGCCAAATTGCCCGCGAAACGCTGGGCGACCATCGCGCCAAATTACGAACATGGCCAATCTGCGGTCGCGCACTTCAAGCGGTTTTTGACGGAACTGCGCCCGGATGTTGAATTCGTGGCGGAACAGTGGCCGGCGCTGAATAAAATTGACGCCGGGGCAGAGGTGCAAGCTTTGCTCAAAGCGAAACCCGAAGCTATCTATAACGTCACTTTTGGCAGCGATCTGGCCGTATTTCTTCGCGAAGGACGGAATCGCGGCCTGTTCGAAGGCCGTGAAGTTGTATCGCTGTTGATGGGAGAGCCGGAATATCTCGACCCATTAGGCAAAGAAGCGCCCGAAGGCTGGATCGTGTCCGGCTATCCTTGGTACAGTTTAGGCGGTACGCATGCCGATTTCGTCGGGCGTTATCAGGCGAAATTCCAGGAAACGCCAAAAGGCGGGTCGCTCTGGGGCTATTTGAATATCTACGCGATCAAGGCCGCGATCGAACAGGCAAAATCCACCGACCACCAAGCCATCGCGCAGGCGCTGCGCGGGTTGAATTTCAGCTCGCCATTGGGCCAATTCGCTTTTCGCGGCATCGACAATCAGGGTACGATGGGCTATTGGATCGGCAAAACCGCTTTGCGCAACGGCAAGGGAGTCATGACGGAATGGCATTATGCCGATGGCGCGGATTATCTGCCGCCGCAACAGGAAGTCGAAAAACAGCGCCCGGCTTTTTAAATGAAAGCATTGCTGTTTTTGCTGATCGGATTTGCTCTGCCGCTGAATGCGGCAGAGCCGCCGCCCATTTTGATCGGCGAAATCAACAGCTATACCAAAATCGCGGTCTATACCGAGCCTTATAAAAAGGGCTGGATGATGGCGCTTGATGAAATCAACGCCAAAGGCCTTTTGGGCGGACGCAAGATCAAGATCCTATCCCGTGACGATGCGGGCAAGCCGCAAGAGGCGGTGAAAATCGCCGATGATCTGGTAAAGCGCGAAAAAGTTTCGCTGCTGATGGGTGGCACGCTGGCCAATGTGGCGATGGCGCTTTCAGACTATTCCAAACGCAACAAAACCCTGCTGCTGGTTCCGCAATCCATGACCGATGCGCTGACGATGAGCCACCGCCATTCTTATCTCTTCCGCCTGCGCGCCAACACCTATATGCATGCGCGCATTTTGGCGGAACGGGCGGCGAAGATCGGCGCGAAACGCTGGGCCACGGTTGCCCCGAATTACGAATATGGCCAATCGGCGGTGCGCAATTTTAAATATTTTCTAAAAGAACTTCAGCCCGATGTGGAATTCGTCACCGAACAATGGCCGCCGCTTGGCAAGTTGGACGCCGGGGCGACGATACAAGCGATAGCGCATGCGAAGCCCGATGCGGTTTTTAACGCCCTGTTTTTTTCCGACCTTGCGGAATATGCCAGGGAATCTAAAAATCGCGGCTTTGATTCTTCTATCCCGGTGTTCAATCCATTGGGCGGCGATCCCGAATCGCTTGTGATATTGGGCAATGAAGCGCCGCTGGGCTGGATTGTGACGGGATATCCGGCGCAGGATATAAAAACGCCCGCGCATAAAAAATTCAGCGATGCGTTTAAAAAAACATATCGCCAAGAGCCGACTATGTCGGCTTTGATCGGATATAGCAGCTTGCATTTTCTTGCCCTGGCCATTGAAAAAGCAGGATCGACGGAAACCGATGCGGTGATCGCCGCGCTTGAAACCCTAGGCTATGATTCCCCCATCGGCCGCATTTCCTTTAGGCCCCAAGACCATCAATCGGATATGGGCGCATGGATCGGCGTTCTGGGGATCAAAGACGGCAAACCCGCGATGACGGATTACGCCTATAAAAAGGGCGCGGATTATTTGCCCGATAGCGCTGCCTTAAAACAATCCGGCAATTGACGGAATATGAGTTTTTATTTCATCCAATTTCTTTCTGGCTGTGCGGGCGCGATGACCTTATTTCTTGCGGCGTCCGGCTTGACGCTGGTTTTCGGGGTAACCCGCGTCATTAATTTCGCCCACGGTTCCTTTTATATGCTCGGCGCGTATCTGGCCTATAGCCTAAGCCAGAAATGGGGCGCCGGCAGCTTTGCGGGTTATATGGCGGCGATGCTCGGTTCCGCCGTTATCGTCGCCTTGTTTGCGGTTGCCGTCGAAAAAACGGTTTTGGCGCGGATATACCGCGCGCCGGAACTGTTCCAGCTGCTTGCGACTTTTGCGCTGGCACTGATCGCGCAAGACGCGGTTTTAAAAATCTGGGGGCCGGAAGACAAGCTGGGGCTGGTGATGCCGCATTTCAACGGCGCGGTTGAGATCGCGGGCGGTTATGTGCCTGCCTATGATATTTTCCTGATTTTGACAGGCGGCGTTGTCTGCCTGTCATTGTGGCTGCTTTTGCATAAGACGCGCTTCGGACTTTTACTGCGTGCCGCGACGTCGGATCGCGGCATGGCGGCGGCGCTGGGCATTCCGGAAAAGCTGCTCTTTACCGCTACTTTCGCTTTGGGCGCGTTTTTGGCGGCTTTCGCGGGCGCGTTGCAGCTGCCTAAAGAGCCGGCCAATTTAAACATGGATATGGGCATCATCGTCGAGGCGTTTGCCGTGGTCGTTATCGGCGGGATGGGCAGTTTGCCTGGCGCCTTTATCGCCGCGTTCCTGATCGCGCAGATGCAGGCATTTAGCATTCTGATCTGGCCGCAAGGCACGCTGGTGCTTTTGTTCTTGATTATGGCGGTTGTTTTGGTCGTGCGCCCGCAAGGGATTTTCGCCCGTCCATTACCACCGCATCCCGTCAATTTTTCGGATGCGCCGCTGCGCCGGCTGACGCAAAATCAAATCAAGCTGACTTTAATGGTTTTGGCAGCTGCGGCCTTATATCCGCTTTGGGCGGGGGAATATGGCTTGGTGTTGGGTACGGAAATTATGCTATTCATTCTGTTTGCGGCAAGTTTGCATTTCATGCAATTGCTGGGCGGAATCATATCTTTCGGCCATGCCGCCTATTTCGGCATTTCTGCCTATGCCGCCGCCATGCTGGTGCAAAACTGGCAATGGGATATGATCCCAAGCATCCTGGCCGCGCCGTTTTTTGCGGCGTTCGCGGCGCTGGTGTTCGGCTGGTTTTGCATGCGGCTTTCAGGGATCTATATGGCGATGTTGACGCTGGCCTGCGCACAGGTGGTGTGGTCTTTCGCTTTTCAGGCTGTCGATGTCACGGGCGGGGAAAACGGCATGATCGGCCTTTGGCCCGTGGGAGTTTTAGCGGAGAAGTCATATTACTATTATCTTTGTCTTGGTGCGGTTGCGATTGGTGTCGTTACGCTTTATAAACTTGCTTTTTCGCGCTTCGGCTTTGCGCTGCGAGGGCAAAAAGATTCCGAACCGCGCACGATATCGCTGGGGTTCAATCCGCATCATTTGCGTCTTGCGGCCTTTGTCATTGGCGGCTTTTTCGCAGGGCTTTCCGGCGCGCTGTATCTTTACGCCAAGGGCAATGTGTTTCCCGATTATGTCGGCATCCATAAATCCTTGGATGTTTTGCTGATGCTGATCCTGGGCGGAGTGAACAGCCTTTGGGCGCCGGTCCTGGGCGTTCCGGCCTATGTCCTGCTTTATGACCATTTGACGCGGCATTTCGAAATGTGGCGTCTTGCGCTCGGGCTGATGATTCTTTTGATCATATTGTTTCTGCCCAATGGTTTGTCCTCTCTGCGGTATCGGTGGCGGCGATGACGCTTGAGGTTAAAAATCTTTGCAAATCTTTCGGCGGAGTTCACGCCGTGGACGATGTGTCGTTCGGCGTGCGGATGGGCGAAGTCGTCGCGCTGATCGGCCCGAACGGGGCAGGGAAATCCACTTGTTTTCAAATGCTGCAGGGTTTGCTGCGCCCGGATTCCGGCGAAATTATATGGCAAGGCAAAAGCCATGGCCTGATGCCTGCGCCAAAGCTGTTCGGCATGGGCATAGGCCGCAGTTTTCAGATCGCGCAAATATTTCCGTCGATGACGGTTTTGGAAAACATCGTACTGGCCACAAGGGGCGACAGGCAAAAGGCGCTGAACATCCTGCAAAAGACCGGGCTTGCGGCGATGGCGGGCAGCCACAGTGCAAAGCTTTCTTATGGCGATCGCAAGCGGCTTGATCTGGCGCTTGCCTTGTCGAACGCGCCGCAATTGCTTTTGATGGACGAGCCGACGGCGGGGATGGCGGCCCTTGAGCGTCAAGATTTGATGCGTCTTGTGCGCGATCTTGCAAAAATGTCGCGCGTCGCGGTTTTGTTCACCGAACATGATATGGACATCGTTTTTGAAATCGCCGACCGCATCGTAGTGATGGCGCAAGGAAAAATTGTGGCCAGCGGCATTGCGGATCAAATCCGAAAAAATTCTTTGGTGAAAGAGCTATATTTGGGGAACGGCGATGTCTGATCCGATTCTGCAAATCCGGGATCTAAGCGCGTTCTATGGCCCGGCGCAAGCCTTGTTCGGCGTCTCCTTGAATGTCGATGCGGGAGAGGTGCTGGGACTTTCCGGCAGTAACGGGGCTGGTAAATCCACTTTGCTTCGCGCGATCATGAAAATGGGTGTGGACGTGCTGGGGGAAATTTCCTTTAACGGCCAATCCTTGCAAAAACTTACCACCGGGAAAATCGCGCAAAGCGGAATAGGCTATGTTCCCGAAGACAGAAGGATATTCGCGGATCTTACGGCCCAAGAAAACCTGCGTGCAGGACAGCGTGGAAACGGCCCTTGGACGCTCGATGCGGTTTATGCGCTATTTCCGAAACTTGGCCAAATACAGCAAAGGCTGGGAAAGCATTTAAGCGGCGGAGAACAGCAAATGCTGTCGATCGGGCGCGGCTTGATGGGCAATCCAAAAATCTTGCTGTTGGACGAGCCTTGCGAAGGGCTTGCGCCGATCGTGATTGCCGAGCTTTTGGCGGCGATTGAAAAAATGCGGGGTCAGGGCATGACCTTGATCGTGGCGGAACAAAGCCCGGCATTTTTGAGGAAAGTTTGCGGCAGAATCGTGACCTTGCAGAGCGGCGTGATAAGCGCCTAACGTATATATTCCGCCCGGCGGTATTTAAGCGCGAATAGTAGCCACATAAAAAAACTTAGCAAGATCACAGCGCCAAATTGATGCGCGGCGGCCACAGGAATCGCCACATGATGCGTAACCGTCGAAACGCCAAGGGCCGCTTGCAAGCAAGCCATGACGCAGACATGGATCAGCGGCAATTTTATGCCTCGTTCCGGCTTGGCTTTGAACCCCATCCAGCCGATCCATAAAATCCCAAGCAAAAGCGCGATGCCCAGCCAGCGATGCGTGAAATGCGCGGTGGTGGCGTTTTCAAAGAAATTGATATACCAAGGCTGCATCTTGAAAAGCCCGCCGGGTATGACTTCGCCGTTGTGGGTCGGAAAAGTATCGAACACAAGTCCGGCATTCAGCCCGGCCATAAAGCCGCCGGCGATAAGGGTGATCCAAAACAATCCGAAAATGATCGTGGCCGGGCGCAAAAGCGGCGAGGGCAGAAAATCATCCCTTTGCAGTTCCTTGTGTTTGCGGATGTGCAGCGCCACCCAAAACATATAGCAGTAAATAATCAGCGCCAGGATCAGATGGCCGGTAAGCCGGTATTGGCTGACATCGGTGTTTTGTGTCAATCCGCTGGCGACCATCAGCCAGCCCAAAAACCCCTGGTTCAAGCCCAGGATAAATAAAACGCATAAAGGCGGGATCCAATCCGGGTGCAAATATCCGCGTCGCCAGAAAAACAAGAACGGCAACAAAAAACACAATCCGATGATGCGGCCCCAAAGCCGATGAATATATTCCCACCAATAGATTTTCTTAAATTCCTCAAGACTCATCCCTTTGTTGACAAGTTTGTATTCAGGGATTTTTTTATATTGTTCAAAGGCAGTTTCCCATTCTGCGGCGCTAAGCGGCGGCAACGTGCCGGAAATCGGCTTCCATTCGGTGATCGACAGGCCGGATTCGGTCAGGCGCGTGATCCCGCCGATAACCACCATGACAGCGATCAGCGCACAGCATAAAAACAGCCAAGTCGAAACGATGCGGGGATTGGGTGTACGGGCGGTTGTTTGGGGCTGGGTCATGGTTGTGTAAATTGGAAACGCCGCATTATAGCCATGTTCCCGCCATATGACAAATCGAATTGTAAATTTGGAAAAAAACGATACAACTTCGGTATGGAACTATCGCTTCCCTTCGGGCTTGGCTTTTCGGACCTTCATTTGCGCGAAGGCCTTATCGCATTGGACGGCATTTTCTGCGACCAGCTTGCGGCGCAGGATACCGCGCTATATACCAGGCTCTTGGCCGCGCGCGGGCAGGGGATTTCCGGTTTGGATGAATCGAACTTGATCCTTGACCTTGCGCCCTATGTCGAAGATTTCATCGCATCGCTTTTTTCGATCAAGCCGCAAGTTGATTTGCTTCGGGTGAAGCACGGCATATTGTCGCCGATGTACGCTTGTAAAAGAAACTTTGTGCAAAGGCAGGCGGTTAAAAAAATCTCGGTTGCGGATGCCGAAAAACTCGACGGCGCGGATTTGCGACGGCAGCTAGAAGCCTTTATGGGATCAAAGTTTTCCTGCCTGTTATTCGCCGAAAGAATTATGCAATGGCTGGTGGAACCGGTATGTCATAAGCAAGAACTTGATCTTGCCGAACGCTATGCCGCCTGGGCGGTTTTGAGCGAAGCGGGGAAAAAGTTTCATAAACACGACACGCTGTTCCGCCTGCCCAAAAAAACCGATCCGCAAAATCTTTTGGATTTGGACATAGAATTGCGCGACGGATACCGCGTGCTGCGCGCAAAAAAGGATGACCTGCATCCGCGCCGGGGTTTTGCGCTGACCGATAAGGGATGCGATTTGGAATTCGCGCTAGATCAAGCGAATTATTGCATCTGGTGCCACAAGCAAGGCAAGGACAGCTGTTCCAAAGGCTTGCGCGACAAGGGCACGGAAGCGTTCCAGAAATCGGCGCATGGCGTGGAGCTTGCAGGATGCCCGCTGGATGAAAAAATATCGGAAATGAACCTTCTGAAGGCGCAAGGTATTCTGATCGGCGCTTTGGCGACGGCTATTGTCGACAATCCGATGCTGGCGGCGACCGGCCACCGCATCTGCAACGATTGTATGAAATCCTGCATTTTCCAAAAACAAGAGCCGGTCGATATCCCGCAGATCGAAACCCGCACGCTGCGCGATGTTTTGTCTTTGCCTTGGGGATTTGAAATTTACTCGCTTTTGACGCGCTGGAATCCTTTGAATTTTGTGCGGCCCTTGCCGCGTGCGGAAACCGGTCGCAAGGTTTTGATCGTCGGGGCGGGGCCAGCGGGATTTACCTTGGCACATCACCTGATGAACGACGGCCATTATGTCTGCATGATCGACGGGCTAAAGATCGAGCCACTGCAAATTCCCTTTGCCCCTATCCGCGATGCAAAGGAGTTATGGGAAGATTTGGACAAGCGGATCATGGCGGGATTCGGCGGCGTCGCCGAATATGGCATCACCGTGCGCTGGGACAAGAATTTTCTGAAAATCATCCGCCTGCTTTTAGAGCGGCGCTCCGGTTTTGACCTGTACGGCGGAACGCGTTTCGGCGGAACGATTACGGCCGATCAGGCCTTTTCCCTGGGATTCGATCATGTCGCGCTGTGCATGGGTGCCGGAAAACCAACGATTTTGGATGTTCCCGGCAATTTGACAAAGGGCGTTCGCGCGGCGTCCGATTTTCTGATGGCGCTGCAATTGACCGGCGCGGCCAAGGTGGATTCCTTGGCCAATTTGCAATTGCGCCTGCCTGTCGTCGTCATCGGCGGCGGTCTAACCGCACTGGATACGGCGACCGAGGCTTTGGCTTATTACCCGCTGCAGGTGGAAAAATTCCTAAGCCGGATGGAACAAAATCCGACTACCGCATGGGACGGGCAAGATAAGGAAATAGCCGATGAATTCATCCGCCACGCCAAGGCGCTAAGGGCGGCGCGGCAATCGGGCGAAGCGATGGCGGAATGGAGCCTGTTACGCGAATGGGGCGGGGTTACCATCGCCTATCGGCGCGATTTTATCGAATCGCCCGGCTATAGCTTGAATCACGAAGAAGTCGGCAAAGCGATGCAAGAAGGCATTTTCTTTGCCGATCATTTGACGCCGCAGAAAATCAATTGCGGCGATTCCGGCTGGGTACAAAGCGTCGATATGATCGGCCGGGACGGCGTGTCTATCAATTTAGCGGCTAAAAGCGTTTTGGTCGCGGCGGGGACCCAGCCTAACACCGTTTTGGCGCGCGAGGGGCAGACCGGAATTGTAATGGACGGAAAGTTTTTCGCGGCGCTGGACGAGCAGGGGAACATTCTGCGCCCGCAACGCAGCGCCAAGCCGGATCAGGCGCATATCTTCGCACATCACCGGGCCGATGGCCACAAGATCAGTTTTTTGGGCGATTTGCATCCCAGCTTTTCGGGCAATGTGGTCAAGGCTATGGCCTCGGCTAAGCGCGGCTACCCTCTTATTACGCAATGCTTGCAATCTTTGCCGGCCAGCGCCGTTGACACGCAAAGCTTGAAGGAAAAAATGCGCCTTGGACTAAATGCTACGGTAAGTGATGTTGTCCGATTGACGCCACAAATCATCGAAATCGTGGTCCATGCGCCTTTTGCGGCGTCAGCTTTTCAGCCGGGGCAGTTTTTCCGCCTGCAGAATTTTGAAAGCTTGGTCGGCCATAAAAACGGCACAAGTCTTGCCATAGAAGGTCTGGCGATGACGGGCGCTTGGGTGGATAAGGACAAGGGCCTGATTTCCACCATCGTTCTGGAGATGGGCGGATCGTCGTCGCTGGTTGCGGGCTTGAAAATCGGCGATCCGGTGGTGCTGATGGGGCCGACCGGGCAGGCGACCGAATTGTCGCAAAACGAAACCGTGCTTTTGGTCGGCGGCGGGCTTGGCAACGCGGTGCTGTTTTCCATCGGCCAGGCGCTGAAAGCAAGACAGAACAAAGTGATTTATTTCGCGGGCTATAAAACCGCAGGAAGCAGATTTAAGCCGGAACAGATCGAGGCCGCAAGCGACATCGTGGTGTGGTGTTGCGAGGAGTCCCCCGGCTTTGTTCCGCAAAGAAAGGACGACCGCAGCTATGTCGGAAATGTCGTCGCCGCTATGCTGCAGCACAAGGATTTGTTGGCCGATGCGTCACGCTTGATTTGCATCGGCTCCGACCGGATGATGGCGGCGGTCGCCCAGGCAAGGCATAAGGAATTGAAGCCGCATTTAAGGGCCGATCATTTCGCGATAGGGTCGATCAACTCACCGATGCAATGTATGATGAAGGAAATTTGCGCGCAATGCATCCAGCGCCATATTGATCCCATAACGGGCAAGGAAGAAATAGTGTTTTCCTGTTTCAACCAGGATCAGGAATTGGACAAGGTGGATTGGAAATGCCTGAACGACAGACTGAGACAGAACAGCGTACAGGAAAAATTGACTGCTCGCTGGATCGAAAACCTGATTAGTGAATAGTGACCAGTGCGCCCGCATAGCGGAATTCTGCAGGGCGGATTAAGCCGCAAGAGCTGACTTTGACGGAGTGCAATTTGCCATCCAGGTTTTTTTCCCAGAATTTCAAGAATTTTGCCAGGATTGGAAATCTCGGCGCGATGTCTAAATCCTGCCAGATGAAAGCTTGCAGCAATTCGGGATAATCGGGCAGGTGATACAATATCTCTGCTGTGGTTAAGCGGTAATCTTCCAGTTGCTTTCTAAAATCATCCATGCTTTGAACAGCGCCTTTCAAACATAGTTACTTTTATTTTGCTCTATAAACCATTAATTTTTATTTAACTTCGGCTCTTGATCCGTTAGTTGATTAAATTCAACAAAAACTCCTGGCTGACTCTGCTTTGCGACAGCATGGCTATGCCCGCCTGCTGCAGGATTTGCGCCGCGGTAAATTCTGTCATTTCGCGGGCTACATCCAGATCGGCGATGGCGCTTCTGGCTCCTTCCTGGTTTTCGACAATATTTGAAAGATTGGTTTGTATATTCTCCAGCCGGTTTTGCGCCGCTGCCGCGTTGGTTCGGAATAGAGTCAGTGTTTCCGAGGCCCGTCTGATTGCTGCTTCGGCGCGCTTAGCTGCGCCGATGGAATTGATCATGCTGTGTTCCATTTCGTTGTCGAGGCTATTCAGCCTGCTAGATCCGGTGCGGAACGAGACATTGTTGATCGCGGCCGCGTTCGGCCCGACGCGGATGGTTCCTTCAAGCCCCATAGTGGATTGGTTTAAATATGTGCCGATTCTGTTTTCGTTGTCGTTAATATAGCTGAAGGCGACAACGTCCAGGCGGCCATCGCGGTTGATGTCTGTTACCTTGACTTCTGCGGTGTAAGGGCCTGCAGCTACCAAGTTCTGGGCCGTAGAGAAAGTAAGACTGGCGCTTCCCTGGCGATAGGATATTCCGTCAACCGTGCTGGCAATTATCAGATCGGCTATGCCGTCGCCATTGATGTCGCCGCCATAAACCTGCGTCTGGGTTGCTCCCATACTGACTGCTGTTGTCGAACTATAGGATGTTCCGTTATTCAAAAATATTGTGACGTTGTTGCTTGCCGTGTCCGATGTAATCAGGTCTAAGAACCCGTCACCGTTCATGTCGTACAGGCTTCCCCGCGCTTTGGTTCCACCGGTGTTGGTCGTCGCCGCAAAGCTAAATGAACCATTGCCGGAATTAGTTCCGCGCCCGGTGCGGTTGGAGCTGATATCGTTGGTGACGATGTCGGCATATCCGTCGTTGTTCATATCGCCGACAAGCAGTTGCGCGTTAGAGTGGCCAGCAACGGTGTGGGATGTCGCGGTGAAGCCGCTTAGGTTATTAATCGCGACCGTAATTGTATTGGCTACCGAATAGGCTAGGTCGTCTTTACCATCGCCGTTGAAATCACCTGCGGCAAGATCGCTTGTCGCGTTGCCTGCGTAACTTACGCCTTGGGTAAAGCCGCCGCTGCCGTTATTGATGTAAGTTGCGATGGTGGTCCCATTTCCAACCGCGAAATCCTTGATGCCGTCGCCGTTGAAGTCGCCGACCGCCAATTGGGTAAAGGCGGCGGGCATAGCGGTGTTCTGCGCCGTCCCGAATGTTCCGTCGCCATTTCCAAGTCGCAGCTGTACTTGGTTGGCGAAGTTTAAATCGAGGGAAAGTATATCGGCATGACCGTCGCCGTTGAAATCGAACATATGCTGTTCGGTTGACGCGTTGGTTGATCCAGGGATGCTTACTTGATTGCTATAGGCTGCAAGACTGATATTGCCGGTGTCGAAAAGATTGGTGCCGCCTATGCCCGTATTTCTGGCAAGGCGGGTGATTTCGGCTTTAAGCTGCTGATATTCCGTATCCAGCATGCCGCGCTCTGTCGATGAAATATTGCTACCCTGTGCTTGGGAAGCCAAAGAGCGCATTCGTGTTAGAATAGCAAAAGTGTTTTGGTAAGACCCCTCGGCGATTTGCAGCATCGCGACGCCTTGCTGTGCAATCAATTGCTGTTTCTGCAGGCTGACGATTTCTCCACGGATACGCGATGACATCGCGAGTCCTGCGGCGTCAAAGCGCGCGGTTGGGGCATTTTGTCCGGTACTTAGACGATGCAACGCGCGCTCGAGCGCAGCTTGAGAACGCTGTAGCGCCCGCAAGCTAATAGTTGCGCCTTGGTTACTGTTGATCGTCAATGACACAACGCGGACACCTCCTGCGTCTTGATCGCTATGCGTCTAATAGTCTTTTG